>Ga0224555_1000947_pt1 | contig 43548 bp, 45 predicted proteins | sample 714S23034metaG_FD_180687 | JGI IMG/M metagenome (GOLD analysis project Ga0224555, IMG submission 180687) | Peat soil microbial communities from Stordalen Mire, Sweden - 717 S2 30-34 | ecosystem: Environmental > Terrestrial > Soil > Wetlands > Peat | place: Sweden: Norrbotten County, Stordalen...
TGGGCCGCGGTGACGTGGTCGGAGCCGAAGGTGCCCAGGCCGACGGCTGGCATGGTGGCGCCTGTATGCAGCTTTCTTTGTGGGACGGTTGCGGGGGCGACGATTTCTGTCTTGCTCATGCGGTGAGGTTCCCCCGCATGTGCGGGGATAGACCCCAGTGGCATCGCATCAACCAAGGGGCTGCGCCAGTTCCCCGCATGTGCGGGGATAGACCCTACAGCTTCCAGACGCGCTTCGACGCCACCAAGGTTCCTCCGCGTGTGCGGGGATAGACCCTGGTGGTACCGCGCTCTCGAACATTACCGTCCGGTTCCCCTGCGCATGCGGGGATAGGCCCCAAAAGTCTGCCAGCACAGCCAAATGTGCTTGAGCTTCCTCATGTGCTGGGAGCTATCGGCTCCGGCAGAAACGTCGCGCATTTCGAACGAGGGCACTGCGGTCCGCGTCGATTTCTCGATCCACTCAACACAAGTCAAGGAGACACAAATGGCGGGATTGCCGACCGATACGGGTGATGTCCAAGCCTCACCGGCTTCTCCGCAGCGCGTCCTGGCGCCTCCTGATGCGCCGTTTTCACCGGACTGACTCGCAGCCATCACTTGGTCAGCTCACCGGAAACAAATGTGGATTGGCTGCTATTCGTCGCCCAGCTCCGGACATTCCTGCTCAGGCTGACGACCAGGAGCCCGAGTTTATGGACAATCGCCCGTTCTGATTCTCCGGCTTTTCTTCCTGGATTGCGTTCGCCAAGACCAGCTGCCACCGAAGGACCGCTGCTCATTTGGTGCAAATCTTGAACCTAACGTGGACCACCTGCGCAATCGTGCCGGCTGAGAATCGCACGGCATGTCTTGGCGGTCATACCACGGTCCGGCAAATCGCGCCGCCAACCCGATCTAAATCCCGACCGCCAAGACTCCGAATGCTACAAGCCTGCAACCCAGTTGGATCGACGATGACGCGGGAATTAGCCTGCTGCTTTCCCGCTGGCATCGCGTCTGAGAGTTCCGGCCGGGCTGGCAAAGCTATTGAAATTTCGCGGACAAGTTTGCCTACTGATCTTCTTGTTTGTGCAACAACTGCGGCTTACGACTCCGATAAACGATCAAGAATCGCCATCTCGATTGAGAGATTTCATCACGAAAGTGTGCGGTCGGGGATATAGGTTGTGGTCAGGGCTAGCGGAACTGAGCGGATTCAGCGGTGCCATCCGCACTTCCGAATTCCGCTTTACCGGATCGACTCCTCGGCTCTCTAAGCGGTACGGAATTGGATGGCAGCGAGAATTGGGGAACAAGTTTTCCTGGATGACTCATGAGCTGCTCTGCGATCAGGCTAGCGTCACGGTCGTGCAGGCGGATGGAATTTAGATGCTGAACGGCGTCGTTCTGTGCAAGAGCAATTGCAAGTTTCTTGTGAACACGCGAGCTGGGGTCATTGAGTGGCGGCCTTGTTAAGACATCGAACCGAAGGCTTGTCTTTGTTTTTGTGAGTTGAGATTCTTGAGAGTTCGAGAGAAAAGCGAAAAAGCAACTGGCGATCAAGGTGCCGGGTGATCCTGAATTGAGGGTTTTTAAGCGACCGAGGATCGCAGCAATTCGCGCAGTTGGAGTGTCGAGTCTACCGCGGGTTCTTGAGCTTTAGAGGTGTTGGGCTGAAGAGTTATGTGCAGTCAAGAGTCTTTCCCGGCCACGGCATCCTGTCCGGTTTGGCGGTGGCCATGGTTCAGATGTTTGCTAAGTCAAGGGTCTTTCCCGGGCCGGAGAATCATCGAAAACAAGGGAACGTCCAGGGCGTAAGGAAATGAGGTATGTCTGGAGGGGGTATGGCAGCAAAAATCATCACCGAATGGCCAAGTCGGGCACTCCATGTAAAGCTAAGAAACGAAATTAGTTAAACTGAAAAGAAAGGCATTTTTTGATCATAATACTGGAAAACAAATATCCGTACTATTTCCGTACTGTTTCCGTACTGTGTCCGTACTGTTTCCGTACTGTGTCCGTACTGTTTCCGTACTGTGTCCGTACTATTTCCGTACTATACCCTCCCAGCATACGAACCTGCCGTGGTGGAGCTATGCGAAGAGGCCGTTGGCCGAAATCCTGTGCGACGTCTTCGCCGCGGAGTTGCTCCTCCCCTACGACCTGTTCCACCCAGAGGCCGAGAAAGCAAGTATCGGACTCTCTTCCATAGACAATCTGGCAGAATGTTTCGCAGCATCTGTTACGGCAACGGGTTCTCGTTATGCCTACGTAGTCAGCGCCCCCGTCGCGTTTGTGCTCTCAGAGCAGGGTAAGGTCCGGTACGCGTCACGATCGAAGCCGCTACGGGATGCCTCGGCCTGGATTCCGCCTCGCTTGGACGTGCCCGATGGATCGCTCTCGAAGAGCGTGCGCGCCGGCACCTCGGTTGAAAGTAAGGGTGTGGTGGATGCAGATCTTTGGTTCAGCGAATGGGAGCGAGGGGGAACATTGGCGGAGGAAGTGCGTTATCTCGCTCAATGGGATCAGACATTGACACTGCTTTGGTTCGAAGATGAGGAGGTGCCTGGGCGAAAGATCCGAGACGAGCGGGGGGAGATCCACGAGGATGAAGAGAGCGAAGGCGACGCACTCTTGAAAGAGCTCGACGGCAATCTGCGCTGGCCCAGCAAGCGGCGGCGTGGATAATCGCAGGCATCGATCCCTAAAGGGAAGCGTTTGCTGCCTATAGGAGATCTTGCCTCTTTTTAGAGCCCCCGATTTCGTAAGCTTCTATGACGAATTCCCGAAGGTCCGGCACGGAGTAATCGACGGTGACTTCGGCGACCGCACCCTTCATACCGTACTTCCTTAGCCGATCGGCAAGCGGGTAGCTGTCGATCGAAAGGAAGGTGCTTAGCCCTCTTGGAAAGGCCATTGGTTGCGTAGCTCCGCTATTCATATGACACAGGGATATCCGCTCGCCGTGACGTGCTATGAGCTGTCCCGTGTCGATGACGATGATTGTTTGGCGATGGTCGTTATACTCGCGAGCCTCCCGCAATATCTTGAGCCGGCTCTCCGGACCCCAAAAATAGGCCTTGCGGTTTAGCAGGCGATACCAATCGCGCGGTGTGAGGCCGTCTTGGAGTGCTTTAGCAAGTTTTCTCTCGTTAAGTGGAATCTGGTCTCTAAGAAGTGCTCGCCCGTGCGTCGGATGGTTAATCTCCTCCGATCTTGACCGCTTCGACGATTCGAGCTGCTCTCTGCGCTCTCCTCCAATCTCGAAAAGGTCGAGTAGTGCCGTCGTGCTTAGCAGTCCAAATCGCTCGATGCTCGGCCATGCGCCCACATGGGCCATATGGTACAGCCGCGGATATACCTCGACGAGAGTCTCGTGATTGGGCACGTGCTCACCATGTCCTTCGGTCGATAATGCTGCGGTGGTCGAATCGAGTGGCGATCAACGATACCGGAGCGGACGCCACGCTCTCAATTTCTTCGATGAACCGAAGGGTCTCTTCGTTCAGCTGTTCAAAGCGGCGCGCATCTCGATTGTTGACGTGGATATAATCCGCAAACGTTAGTGCGATATCGGTGGGACCATTGAGCGATACCGCCTTCCGAAATAGGGACCAATTGAATTCAGCGACACGCCTCCGTCGTTTTGTTGTCGATGTTCGTTCGCTTCTTCGGAGTTCGCTCAGGGGTATCTCTGACCGCCTCGAAATTTCAGCCCACGTGAGATCCACGCCCATTGGGCCGGAGGTGCTGTTCTTTGGACTTTGAACCCGAATTGGATAGCTCCTCACAACCAAGATCGTGCGCCGGACGCGTGTTGGCGCGATCCCCGCTTCAGCCAGGCAGCCACTGCCTGAAGTATCGCGGGATGTGACGTACGGATAGTACCCGTGATGAAGACTAAGGCCTGTTCCCTGCGTTCCCTCGACGAAGACGCGCTGTCCCAGAGAGAATGCCTCATCCAGGACCCTCAGAGTCTCTTTCAGATAGGGCTTCAATTCCACAGAGTCTTTAGCTAGCCGCACACTTGGTTTCGCCGCCGTCCGCAATATCTTTCGACTTGTGGCGCTTCCAACGCCCTGGGCGGTGCTGCCGATTTCTCCTTTCAGAGTCCTCTCTTCAAAGCGGATGTCCGCGCTTTCGATAAGCATGGCGCAAGGGTCAATTGAAAGGCGATCTGCTGTGACCCCGCACTCAGCGATCTCTTTGAGGAGCTTTGGCACGGACAGAACGGCACCTGGCCCTATGATCAAGCGTGCTTCGGACTTTCGGGTGCCCGAGGGTAGCTGATGGTGGGTATATGACTCAGGCTCCTCGTACACTTTGTGCCCAGCATTTGGGCCGCCGACCCGTAGCAGGTAGTCGTACTCAGGCGCGAGATAAGACGAGATGTGTCCTTTGCCCTCGCTTCCGAATTCTCCCCCAATTAGCACATCGACGAGTGGCTCTACCCGGCGGCCAAAAAGACCTAGCCTACTCGCCACGCGGACGGTCACGTCGGGGTCGGTGCATCTTCCAGTGTCGATGACGACGTCCGCGAATCCCTTCAACCCGCCCACACCCATTTCTGTTGGGTCATTCGCTGCGTCTTCATATGACGGCAACTCTATGATTCGGGCGGTCCGAAGTCGCTTGTTGTACCGCCTCCGCAGAATGGCCTGGTCTGCGGTCAGATGGATATGAACGACTCGTGACCCAAAAGCCCGCCTGAGTCCATCTATTTGTTTCTTAATCCGGACGGAGTCGACGATTACGTGGCACTTTTTCCCCCTCTCTTGGATCTTCCTTGCCAAGGAGGCGGCTACCCAGTCGCCATTAGTTCTTCTGTCAAGTGTTTCACCCGCTTTTTGAAGCGCGGCTCTTTCTGAAGGAACGTTTTTCAGTAGCTCTTGGATCAGCTCCCGTGTTTTGAACACACTGAACCCGAATTGGCCTACGAGACCATCGCAAAGCGTCGACTTACCGGCCGCGATAGGGCCAGACAGCACAACAATCAATTGATTCATCGAATTGCGCGTTCTTTTCGGTTACAAAGATGGTGCCAACGAAAGTTGAAGAGCGCTTGACGAGAAAGCGGAATTTGGCAGGTCATAAACCGTCACGCGCAGGTTACCGGTTGTGAGGATCGAATTCACGAGTTCCTCTACGAGCATCCAGGACCCTCCAGCTTGGCCGCAGCCAATTCTCGGCATGTGAATTGACGCATCGTTCGCTTGCGCTTTTGCTGCCACTAAGCCTAGCGCCTTCTCAATCGCTGCGTAGCGAACTCGAGGTGTCTCGGAGGGGCCATAGCCGCGCTGGCAGATCATTGTTGCAACCTCAAGATCCTCTTCAACCTCGCAAAAATGAACTTCTCCCAAGGGCCGTTTGCGGGAATCGCCGAACCACCACCGAAATGCATCCTGGGCCGCTGGCCATTTCTTCTTTATCGCAATTGCGATCCCTCGTCCGCCCCAATTCGGTGTTGAGTCACTTACAACATGCGCTATTATCTTTCGACCACGCCCGCGAGGACTCAGGACATCCCCAAGTAGGAATTCGATATGGCTTTCCGAGGCCACGCTCCTCTCGGAGGATAGGAAGCCGGCCACTCTTGGGAACATGGCACCAGGGTATGGTGGAATACCGATGCATTCAATTCTCAGCTTTTCCGGAACTCCTGGAAGAGAAACCTTGCCTTTCGCCGAGTATCCGACTGCTGTACATTCCGCAGCCGGCGAGGGTCGCGGAAGGGTCGTTCCGCGCGCTATGACGTACTTCCATGTGCGGCTGGGAATAAGGTAGTCATAGGCGTAACTGTCGGCTCCTTTGGAGTCCGCGACGCGTGACGCGACAAAAGCGGCGCATGGCTCTTCTGACAGTCTGGCCAAGCGAATGAGTACCGCCTCTGTTGAAACGTCGAAGTGCCTCCTCGCGGCAAGAATCTTCTCGATGGTGAGCTCTTCGCTGGGCTCCTTCTTCATGCTGCCGATTGGCATGAGAATCTCGGCCGCTGCGAGGTTGCAGAGTGCCTCAAGTTGCCAGTCGTCGGGGACCAGCGTCGTTTTGCTTCGATTCCGAATCCGCTCTCCGCAATCCGGGAACAGAGTGTGCGCAATCTCGTGTGCGATCGAATATCGGAGACGCCCTGGTGGTCTCGTCGGGTTGTACTCGATAACGAAGCGGTTTTGCCCAGCAGGAACGGTCCGGGCCTCTGGTATGTCAGCTAGAGGGGAAACGGCAATTCCCCTCAATTCTGCGAGCTTGAATGGATCGTACGGAGGACCAAGCCAACCCTGATCTATCGCCTCCAGGACCATTTTTCTCGCGGCGTCGACAATGACCTGAACGGGATCGCGTCCCTCCGCGAGCCGTCTTACAGATTCGTTTGACCAATGGTGTGCGGTCGCCCTCAAGGTTCCTCCAAGTTCACAATCGTATCAAGATTCGACAGACTTGGTTCGTGAGACGCCGATGCATCCAGCGATTGAACGGTCTACGGATGGCCAATACCCAGTAGTTAAGGTCAAGATGCAATGTCGCAGGGGTGTTTTGGAGTCAAAACTCCCCGCTTTTCGCGTGCGTGCACAGAGAATCTCGGGTTGAATCTCGGGTTGGAGATTTCCGCCCAGTTGCTGTAAGTTATTGATAAATATGGTAGGCACGACTGGACTCGAACCAGCGACCTCTTCCGTGTCAAGGAAGCGCTCTAACCAACTGAGCTACGCGCCTGCAAAGCAACATGAAGTAGTTTAGCAGGATTGGAGCGGCGGGGAAACACGGGACTGCGCCGGCAATGGCCGATACTGTACCATCGTTGACGAGCGAATCAACTCTTTCCGCCTGCGGCCCTCTTATCCACACCTCAAGAGGCGGCTCGGCCCATCAGTTTTCCGTGGGACTGCCGTTTCCTGGTCTGGTTTGTGAATTCGCATTGGACTGGAGTTTGACGCCAGAGTCTCTGCGCTTCTTGAGTCCACTATGCACGACGATCCCAGCCCACGACTAAATCCGTTTCGCACGGCTCCCAATTTGCTCACGCTGTTGCGCATCTGTCTGGCGCCATTTCTGGTGGATGCCGTCCTTGAGGGTAAGTTTGCCCTCAGCTTCGGCCTCTTTGTCGCCGCAGGATTGACCGACGCTCTAGACGGCCTGCTGGCGCGCGTGCTTCAACAGCGGACCAGGCTGGGCCAATACCTTGACCCTGTCGCCGACAAGCTCCTGCTGAGCGCCATATTCCTGGTGCTGATGCACGAGGGTTTGATTCCCACCATGGTCACGGTGCTGGTCTTTGGCCGGGATGTGGGGATCCTGCTTGTTGCGGCGATACTCTACGCGGCCGTAGGCCGGCGCGAGTTCAAGCCAAGCATTTTCGGCAAGGCCAACACGCTTGCCCAGGTCAGCGCAGTGGCCGCAGTGCTGCTTCACCAGCTGACCAGTGCGTCCTGGGTGGTGGTTTTTCGCACATTGGCGCTCGATGCCACCATCATTCTGACTGTGGTCTCGGGACTGCATTATGCGTGGGCTGTGTCACGCCGGGGAAACAGTCATCTGGCGCCCAACGGCTCCGTTTCAAAGTAAAAGCGCGCCCTGCGCGCACCCTTATGCGTCGTCGGAAACGTCCTCTGTTTCAGCGGTGTCTTCGATCTCCATATCGCGGAACTCCTCGGAGTCAAAGACCTCGCCACATTCCAGGCATTCGACATATTCCGTGTCTTCATGCCGGGAGACGATTCGTACCCTGGGATGTCTGCAGGCGGTTGCCATCACTCGTATTATCGATTGAAATGAATGCTCTTTCCGCCAGATTGTAGCGATCTTTTCAGCAAATTAAAACGGAAATCTGTCAAATTCTCAATCTTTCACGAAGAATTCTCCGGAGACGGGCCCCATCGTGGCTGGATAGGCTTGTAATTCCGACAGAATCGGTCGTATACTAAATGCGGACCGAAGAAGTCGGATATTAAATGCTCAAGCTGACCAAAAAGGCGGACTACGGGTTGATGGCGCTCAAGTACCTTGCCGAGCATCCGGAGACCGTTGCCCTCAGCGCCAAGGATGTTGCCGACGCCTACGGTATTCCCGCCCAACTTCTAGCTAAGATATTGCAACTGCTGACCAAGCACGGTCTGTTGCGTTCCCACGCCGGCATGAATGGCGGATACGCTCTGGCGCGGGATGCACGCGAGATTTCAGCCTACGAGGTGATCCACGCCATCGATGGGCCGTTTTTCATTACTTCCTGCACCAAGGGAACCAAATCGTGCGAATTGACTCCGAGCTGCACCATCAAGGAGCCATTGGCGCGAGTGAATGAGACCATTGCCGGAGTTCTGAAAAGCATCAGCATTCAGGACCTGGCCGAGCACGAGCATCCTGCTGGACGCGCTCGCGAAACGCAAGGATTAGTTGAATTGACGTTGTAGTTAAACCGAAACAGTCTTCCCTCTCCGCGCTGAGCGGAGTAAAGCATAGACGAGGATGGAGATCAGAATGAGTACCGTGACCAGCAATGTGGAAGTACCGGCAGGAGTGAAGCTCCCTATCTATATGGATAACCACGCCACCAGCCCGCTCGATCCGCGGGTGCTGGAAGCGATGATGCCTTATTTCACCGACAAGTTTGGAAATGCAGCCAGCCGCAACCATTCGTTTGGATGGGAAGCCGAGCAGGCTGTTGAAACAGCGCGCGAGCAGATCGCCAAGCTCATTGGCGCCACGGCCAAGGAGATCATCTTCACTTCCGGCGCCACGGAAAGCGACAACCTGGCCATCAAGGGCATTGCGGAGATGTATCGTGAGCGCGGCAACCACATCATCACCCAGGTTACCGAGCACAAGGCTGTGCTCGACACCTGCAAGCGCCTCGAGAAGCATGGCTATCGCGTAACCTATCTGCCCGTGAAGGCCGATGGGCTCATCGATCTTGAAGACCTGAAGCGCGCCATGGACGACAAGACCATCCTGGTCTCCATCATGGCGGCCAACAACGAAATCGGCGTTCTGCAGCCCATTCGCGAAATCGGCAAGCTCTGCCACGAGAAAGGCGTCATCTTCCACACCGATGCGGTGCAGGCCGTGGGCAAGGTTCCCATCAATGTGCAGACCGACAACATCGACGTCCTTTCGCTCTCCGGTCACAAGATTTACGGCCCCAAGGGTGTGGGCGCACTGTATGTTCGCCGGCGCAACCCGAGGGTGCAGATCGCCGCGCAGATCGACGGCGGCGGCCACGAGCGCGGCATGAGGTCCGGTACCTTGAATGTGCCCGGCATCGTTGGTCTGGGCAAGGCTTGCGCGATTGCAATGGAGGAAATGGATTCAGAAGCCGCCTATCTGCGCGGGCTCCGCGACCGTCTCAAGGCAAAGCTTGAGTCCGAGCTCGACTACGTTCACGTAAACGGCTCCTGGGAGCATCGGCTTCCCGGCAACCTCAACATGAGCTTCGTCTATGTCGAAGGCGAGTCGCTGTTGATGGGCATCAACGACGTTGCGGTCTCCAGCGGTTCGGCCTGCACCTCGGCTACGCTTGAGCCCTCCTATGTGCTAAAGGCGCTGGGCCTCGGCGACGATGTGGCACACAGTTCCATACGTTTTGGATTGGGCCGTTTCAATACCCAAGCCGAAGTGGACTACGTAGCGGCAAAAGTCATCGACATCGTCAAGCATCTGCGCCAGCTTTCTCCGCTCTACGAGATGGTACAGGACGGCATCGACCTGACCAAGATTCAATGGGCGGCGCACTAAACGTATTGCCGCAGTTTTGAAAGGGCGTGACCTTAGTCATGCCGAAAACGGCTAGAAAACGATCACGGGCTTTGGCCCCTGAGGTATCAAAGAAGGCATCGGCGAGCACGTCCGCCGAATCTAACAAGAGTAACGCGGCTTCCCCGCGGGAGGAGTAGAAGATGGCATACAGCGACAAGGTGATCGACCACTATAACAACCCGCGCAACGTGGGCCAACTGGACAAGAGCTCCACGGAAGTGGGCACGGGTCTGGTCGGCGCGCCTGAATGCGGTGACGTGATGCGCCTGCAGATTCGCGTGAACCCGGAGACGCAGGTTATCGAAGAAGCCAAGTTCAAAACCTTCGGCTGCGGTTCGGCGATTGCCAGCTCTTCGCTGGCCACCGAGTGGATCAAGGGCCGGAGCGTCGACGACGCCCTGGCAATCAAGAACACCGACATTGTGAAAGAACTGTCGCTGCCGCCGGTCAAGATTCACTGTTCGGTGCTGGCCGAGGATGCAATTCGCGCGGCCATTGGCGACTGGAAGAAAAAGAATGGCGTTGCGGAAACAGCAGACGCTGCTGCCGTAGCCCACTAAGAGGCTTCCCCTTTCCTGAAAAGAGGATCGCGGTTCATTCCGCGATCCTCCCGAAATCCGGGAAGCGAAAATGAAAAGGCAAGTATGGCGAACATGGTAACAATCGAATCAAAGCCGGCAGAAGGCGCGTTTGCGGCTCCGGCAGACGCCAAGCCTGTAGCGGCGGCTGGTGCGGCGCCGGGCCAAGGGCTGCAACTCACTGAGCGCGCCGTCAAGCGCGTTCGCGTAGCCATGGCGAAGGAAGGGGTTTCGCCCGATGAAGGCGGACTCCGTCTGGGCGTAATGGGTGGCGGCTGCTCGGGACTTTCCTATTCGATCAAGTTCGATGCCCAGCCCCGGGAGCGCGACCGCATCTACAAGTTCGACGATGTGCGCGTTTTCGTAGATCCCAAGTCGTTTCTCTATCTGCACGGCATGACACTAGACTATGAAGAGACGCTGATGCGGCAGGGATTCAATTTCATTAATCCGAATTCCACGCGATCCTGCGGCTGCGGTTCGTCGTTCTCCTCGTAAGTTGGTCGCTGGAGTTAGTCATGTTGAAAGTTCTCGATTCGGCTGTTCCGGTTGCATGTTGGTCATGCTCCGTCGCGCACAACGACTCTACCTTGTTCTGTCCGCATTGCAGCAAGATTCAACCGCCCCCGGGCGGCGACTATTTTTCTGTTTTCGGATTAGAGCCTCGGTTGAATCTGGATTTGGCAGAGCTTGAACACGAGTTTCACCGCCTAAGCCGCAAGGTGCATCCGGACCGCTTTGCCCGCGCGGGAGACAACGAGCGGCAATGGAGCCTGGCCGACACGGCGCTGCTCAACGACGCCTATCGCACCTTGAAAGATCCCCTCCACCGCACCGAGTACCTGCTCAAGCTGCGAGGCGCGGAGATCGGCGAGGAGCACAGCGGAAAAGACCGCAAAGATCCATCCCGCGTTCCAGCCGACCTGCTTGAGGAAGTCTTCGAACTCAACATGCAGCTCGAAGAGATGCGTATGGCCCGCAAACTGGGCGAAACAGATCCCGACATTCAGTCCAGCCTCGAGCAGGCAAAGCGAAAATTCGACATCCTCCTCGAAGAAGTGGATCAGGATCTGCGCAAACAATGGCAGGCGTGGGACGCGGGCGACGCAGCCGCCCGCGCAAAGGTTGAAAAGACAATGGTGTCTCTGCTCGACCGGCGGCGCTATCTCAGCAATCTGGTCCGTGACGTAAACGAAGTCTTAGGAGCTTGAAAGAATCGCATGGCGGAAGGACGCGTAGTCGGAATCGACCTGGGAACCACCAACTCCCTCGTAGCATATATGGAAGGCGATGCGCCGGTAGTTATTCCCGGCGTAGACGGATCGAACCTGGTGCCCTCGGTTGTCGCATTGGATCCAATTCCCGCCGAAGGCGGCAGAGCAACGGTTACAGTGGGCAATAGCGCCCGCAAGTCCCTCATTGAAACGCCGGAGCGCGTCATCTACTCCGTCAAGCGCCTGATGGGCCGCGGGCTTGAAGAGATTCAAAGCGAACTGAAGATGTTCCCCTTCCGGCTCGCCGACGATGTTGAGGCCGGCGAAGTTCCTCGCATTCAACTTGGCGAACTCCGCTTCACGCCGCCGGAGATTTCGGCATACATTCTGCGCCAGCTCAAGCGCAACGCCGAACGGTTCTTTGGCGCGCCAGTCACGCAAGCCGTCATCACCGTCCCCGCCTACTTCAACGATGCGCAGCGCCAGGCCACCAAGGATGCGGGCCGCATGGCGGGGCTTGAAGTGTTGCGTCTGGTCAATGAGCCCACCGCGGCCGCGCTTGCTTACGGCCTCGATCGCGCCAAAGCCGGCACCATAGCCGTCTACGATCTGGGCGGCGGCACCTTCGATATTTCCATCCTCAAGCTGCGCGACGGCATTTTTGAAGTCCAGTCCACCAACGGCGACACGCACCTGGGCGGCGACGACATCGACAACCTGCTCCTCGCCATTGCGCTCGACGAAATTTACGCCGAGCACGGCGTTGACCTGCGCGGCCATCCAGGCGCCGTGCAGGCGCTGCGCAAAGCCGCCATCGAATCCAAGATTCGTCTCTCTACCGAACCGTCGGCCAGTTTCAACATCGAGCTGCCCAACGGCGACCGCTACCAGCGCGAGATTCCGCTCGCGGTCTTCGAACTGCTTATTGAGCCGGTGCTGGCGCGAACGGCCGGTCCATGCAAGCAGGCGCTCACGGATGCCGGTGTCACTCCGGAAGAAATTGACGAAGTCGTGCTTGTGGGCGGATCGACGCGTATCCCAGCGGTGCGTGAGTTAGTCGACGATCTCTTCCACTTGAGCGCGCGCGGCAAGAAGCCGCACATTGAACTGAATCCTGACGAAGTAGTGGCCCTCGGCGCAGCGGTTCAGGCGGACATTCTGGCCGGCGCTTCAAAGTCCACAGAAGAAATGCTTCTGCTCGACGTGACGCCCCTCTCTCTCGGCATCGAAGCTTTGGGTGGAACGGTAGCGCGCATCATTCAGCGCAACTCGACCATTCCCGCCTCGGCCACCGAGCACTTCACCACCGGAGTCGATGGCCAGACCAATGTCGCGATTCACGTAGTGCAGGGCGAGCGGGAACTCGCCGCCGATTGCCGGTCGCTGGCACGCTTCGATCTGAGGGGAATTCCGCCGATGAGTGCCGGGATGCCGCGCATCGAGGTCCGCTTCCTCATCGACGCCGACGGCATCCTTCAGGTCTCCGCGCGAGAGCAGCGCAGCGGCCTGGCTGCCGAGATCGAAGTGAAGCCGACCTACGGCCTGACCGACGAGCAGGTCGAGAGCATGATCCTCGACTCCTTCGATCACGCCGAGGACGATTTCGCCAAGCGCCTCCTCATCGAGTCCCGCCTTGAGGCGGAGTCAATTCTTTCCAAGGTCGACGGCGCAAGCAAGAGCCCGGCCTGGGGTCAGTTGCCTGGCGAAGAGCAATCGGCCATTCGAGCAGCGCAGAGCCGCCTGGCTGAGGTCAAGACGGGTTCGGACATGATCGCTATTCGCGACGCAACCCTTGCTCTCGACAAGGCAACACAGCATCTGGCCGAATTGATGATGGATGCAGCCGTTTCGAGCGCGCTGCGCGGCAAGACAATGAATGCGGCCGGCGAAGAACTGGACGAGGCGGTGACAGCCCCTCACGCCATGGCGCCGGCGGAGTTCAAGTAAACCAGCTCGACAATTCAGTAAGAGGAGTTTGGACCTATGTCTGAAGCAAAAGCGATTCCCCCCGACAAGCTGGTGCGCGTCACCTTCATGCCCGAGGGCAAGACGGTTGAGTTTGAATTCGGCGCCATGCCCTACGAGCACCACGGCAAGCCGATGTCGTTTCTCGATGTCGCGGAGAATCACGGCGTCTTTCTCGATCACGCCTGCGGAGGCGTCTGCGCCTGCACCACGTGCCACCTTTGGATCAAAGATCAGCAAGGAATCAGCGAGGCGGACGACGACGAGATCGACCGCATGGATATGGCAGCAGACCAGCAGCTGGACTCGCGCCTGGGCTGCCAGGCCGTCATTACACGTCCCGGCAACTACGTCGTCGAAATTCCCAAGTGGAACCGCAACTACACCTCGGAAGGCAAGCCGCTCGCCATGGCGGAAGGGAAGTAAACAAATGCCGCGCGAAATCCTATGGACCGACGCCGAAGAAATCGGCATACAGCTACAAGAGAAATATCCTGGCGTCGATCCTCTGGCGGTGCGCTTTACCGATCTGCACCGCTACGTCACCGAACTGGAAGGCTTTGCCGACGACCCGTCTAAATCGAACGAGTCCAAGCTTGAGGCTATCCAGATGGCGTGGCACGAGGAATTTAAGGACGCGCAGGGGTAAGCCAAGCGTTATTCCAGAGTGAACCCGGCCAGCCCCGCAGCCTCTCGCAATCGCCGATCGAAAGTTAGAAACACGTTGCCGTTTGGTTGACCCTCGCACCATTGCAGCGCCGCCGCCAGTTGCAGGGCGTCGGCCGCGCGGAGCGGGAATTTCTCCAGAAGTGCGCACGCTTTGGACGCAATTGCTGGCGACTCATGCACTGGGGTCCAGATTCGCTGAAGGGATTGCATCAGGCCTTTGCCGACGAGGAACTGCGCGTTGTCGATCCCGCCCATCCGTTCAAGCCGTGTAAGCCCGCTGACAATTTCGACTTCTGTGGCCCACCAGACAACGATGCTGTAGCAATTGTAGAGAGCCTTTGCGGAAGAAGTTTGCGGCTGATCGGCGCACAGCGGAATGAGCGCGCTCGAATCCCAAAATGCTGGCGGCAGGTTCATCGATCCGCGCGCTCTTCTTCCCAGAACTGGTCCATCATTTCCTGAGTGATGTTTGTGGGGCCGGCGGGATTGGGTATGAATTTGCTCTGGCCCTCAGGGTCGATGGGAGGCGACACGATGCCTTTGGCGATCAGCCGCTTCATGCGCGCGTCACAATCCTCCATGGGACCGACCGGAACCAGCCGGGCAACCGGCGTATTCCGATCCAGAATCAGCACCTCTTCGCCGCGCTTGACGAATTCGATATGGGCGCTGAGTTTGGCCTTCAGCTCGCTGATCTTCGCAGTTCGCATAGAACCACTCTAGCACAACATGACCAACTTGGTCAGGTTGCGCGGCGGCAATTTGCAGGACCCCGCTCAGCGTCACTCGTAATCCTCCCGCTCGCTCCAGCCGAATGCGGCCTCAAAATGCACGAGTTCCTTCTTCTGTCCCGGCTCCAGATACACACTGATCACATCGAAACGGACTTGCGGAGCAGTCGCCTGAGGCAGCTGGCGAACATACTGGCGGGCCAGCCTGCGCAGCATCGTGCGCTTGTGATCGTCCACGGCGATTTCGGCGGGGGCAAAGTCTCGAGCGGTACGGGTTTTCACTTCCACAATGCACAGCAACTGTCCCTGCCAGGCAATCAGGTCGATGTCGCCTGGTTGATGACCGGGCGACCATCGGCGCGCCACCACGATGTAGCCCTTGCGCCGCAGATAGAAATAGGCAGCCTCTTCACCCGCAATTCCGGTGACGAGATGGGCGGGAAGTGTGGACGTCCTTCCGCGCCGGCGTGCCATCCAACTCAGGGCAGCCAGGCCGCGCTCCTGGCCTGCGATCCACATTTGAGATAGCCATTCCATCGCACACCATTCTCGCGGGGATGAGCGAAGGGCGCAAATCGCGCCAATCGCTCAAGGCCCAAGACGATGCCAGCCAAGCTCAGGCCGTGGCAGCTTCCAGCGCAGTAGCCTGCTCATGTTCCTTCTCGACCAGGGTCAGCGCCTCCTCGAGAATGTCGAGCGCAACTGTGGCTTCCTGTTCGCTGACGATTAGCGGAGGCGAGAGCCGGAGCGACGTCTCCCCGCAGCCCAGCACCATCAGGCCGCGCTCAAAGGCCAACGTCTCCACGCGATTGCGCAGCGCAGCGGCCGGCTCACGCGTGGTCTTGTCCTTCACCAACTCGATGCCGATCATTAGGCCACGTCCACGCACGTCGCCCACCAGTGGATGGCTCTGCGTCCATCCACGCAAGCGCCCAAGCATAAACTCACCCACGCGGGCGGCGTTGCCCATTGCTTCGCGGCTAATGATGTCCATGGTTGCCAGAGCCGCGGCGATCGAAACCGGATTGCCTCCGAAAGTTGAAGCATGCGAGCCGGGAACCCAGTCCATAACCTCCGCGCGTGTCATGCAGATGCCCAGCGGCATCCCGCTGGCGATTCCCTTGGCGATGCACACCATGTCCGGCTCCACGCCGGAGTGCTCAATAGCCCACCACTTGCCCGTGCGCCCGGAGCCGCATTGCACCTCATCCACCACCAGAAGAATTCCATGCCGGTTGCAAATGGCGCGCAACTCGCGCAGAAAGTTGTCAGGGGCCACCACGTAGCCGCCTTCCCCCTGGATCGGCTCGATGAAGATAGCCGCAACCTCCTCGGGTGGCAGAATGGTTTTGAAGAGTTTCTCCTCGATGTAGCGCGCGCAGCCCATGCTGAACGCCTCTTCTTCCTGCGCACCGCCGGTACAGCCGCGATAAGCGTAGGGGTAGCGGATGTGCGTTACGCCGGGAACCAGCGGCGAGAAGCGGCGCTTCTGTTGAGGCTTCGAGCCGGTAAGCGACAGAGCGCCCATGGTCCGGCCGTGGAATGCACCGAAGAACGAAATAATCTGCTGGCGCCCCGTGTGGTAGCGAGCCAGCTTCAGCGCGCACTCAATGGCCTCGGCGCCGGAGTTGCCGTAGAAAAACTTGTGCGGACCCGGCATAGGCGCCACTGCAGAGAGCTTCTCCGCAAGATTGGTGAGAGGTTCGTTGTAAAAATCGGTTCCCGAAATGTGAATCAGTTCCCCGGCCTGCTTTTGAATTGCGGCGACCACCTCGGGGTGACAGTGTCCGGTCGAGTTGACGGCGATGCCGGCGGCAAAGTCGAGAAACTCGTTGCCATCCACATCTGTGACGCGAATGCCGCGGCCGCTCTTGGCTACCAGCGGATACGAGCGTGTATAACTGGGCGAGATGAACCGTTCGTCTGCTTCCACGGCGGCGCGAGCCTTGGGTCCGGGCAGGGTACAAACAAGTTTTGGTCCGTATTGCGCATGAAGATCTTGCTTGGTCATGATGCAGTCTCCTCGGCAGATTCTGTTGTGCAGCCGGCGCGGCATTTATTGCCTTGATAAAGGAAAGGGGCGCGGCAGCGGATCCCAGTGCGCGGGATCATCCAGTTCCACTCGCCCTTGGAAATCAGCAGAAGCAGGCGAGAAAATGTGAACGAGGAACTTCGCCAGACTGGTGCTAGTCGCTGGCGAAGAGACTAGGTCGCGTGCGGGTGGGCAGCACGCGAAGGTGCTTCCGCGGGCAGATAATGCGCGCGCGCGACCGCGACCAGCGCCTGTTGGCTAATGCCGGCAGCAATCCTCTGGAAGCACGCGTTTGCATGGAACCCCGCTAAACATGAGGATAGCACGCACCGAAGCGGCCTTCCAACGGCCGCCCTACCCTCGGCGCCGGTTTCATGTTGACCGACAGGCTCTAAGATCAAAGCATTGCCATGCCTGCTACTTCGTCCCATCCAGGCCGCACGGAACACAAGCCAGCTACCACGGCATCGATCGTGTTGGCGTTTCTCAGTGTCTACTTTTTCTGGGGTTCCACCTACACAGCCATTCGCGTTGGAGCGGCACAGATGCCTGCGCTGCTGCTGGCAGGGACACGCTTTCTCATCGCCGGCGCGATTCTGCTGGGCTGGTGCCGCTGGCGTGGCCTGCGGCTAACGTGTCCTCCCAAGACCATGTTCATGCTGGGTTTGATCGGCGTGCTCCTGCTCGGGGGAGGCAACGTTGGCCTGGTCTATGCGGAGAAGGCCGTCCCCAGCGGCCTCTCATCGCTTGGCTTTGCGGTCACGCCTCTCTATGTTGCGCTCATCGAAATCGTGCTGCCCAGCGGAGAACCGTTGCCCCGCCGCGGCTGGCTTGGGTTGTTGCTTGGCTTTGCCGGATTGGCCACGCTCCTTTGGCCCTCGTTGCACACTGGCCTTGGCGGCGATCGCATGCTTTTGTGGGCTATCGTCGCTCTACTGGCCGGAGCGCTCTCGTGGAGCCTGGGCAGCCTTCTCTCGCGTCATGCGCGGCTGAAGGTGGATACTTTTGTGGCGGCGTCGTGGCAGATGGTGATCGCCGGAGGCTTGAATCTTCTGCTGGGCACGCTGCTGGGCCAGTGGCCGCAATTTCACCTCAACGCCGCGTCCATAGGATCGCTGGCTTATCTTGTCACCGGCGGCTCGCTGCTTGGCTACACCGGCTTCATCTATCTGCTCGAACACGTACCCGTGGCCAAGGTCATGTCGTACACCTATGTCAATCCGGTGGTCGCGGTATTGCTGGGAATCGTCCTGCTCCACGAGCGGCCAGTGGCGACGGAGTTCGCGGGCATGGCGTGCATTGTGGTGGCAGTGTTTCTGCTGACGACCGCGCAGGTCAAAGCAAAACAGGGCGCGCCGTCGATCGAAGATTTGGAGCAGATGCCGGCGGAATAGGAGCGACCGTAAACCGAACTTATTTCAACAGCAGCACCGAAACCGCGGAAGCAACTCCTCCCAGCGCAAAGACCATCCCGAGATACCAGTAGATGCGACTGTGCGTCAGCAGCGTCACCGAGGTGATTACCAGTCCAATTTCGAGCAGGGCCTCGGCCAGGTCGAACCGATTCGCGCGGGCCTCGGCCTGTTCTACCTTTGCTTCCAGCGCTTCGGCCTTTTCCATGTCATCCTTGGTCTGATCGGACCACTTGGCTTGGTGCTCGGCATAACCCTTCGCAATCTTCGCCGCCGCGCCTTTGTCGGCCCCCGCCATCACGCTCAGCAAATCCGCGGCCAGATATGTATCGTTCGAGCGGATCTTATGGGCCTGGTATTCATTCCATTGGTCGGTGGCCTTGTTCTGGTCGAGCACCGCTTCTGTGTGGGTTCGATGGCCCAACACAGTGGTCACGGCCACCAGCACGGCTAGCACGCTCATCGTAAAGGCAACTGGCCGCAGCGCTGACTCGTGTGAGCCATGCTCTGCGTGCTCCTGCAGTTCCTGGGCTTCGTTGGCTTCCATTTGTGTGCGAACCCCCGTTCAGATGTCTTCAGGCTTTAAACCGGTGTGTCTAGCAATCTTTGCAAGCATTTTGGGGCCGATCTCGTCATCATCATAAAACGCCCAGGTGTATTGGCGCGGGTAGCTGCGATGCTCGAGTTGCGGGTGCGATCCACTCTAACTTATGCGAGGCTTCTCGTGCCAGCCGATGCGATTTAGGGCTCGTAAAACCTTTCTTGCGCTCGAAGAGGGGAATTTGCTCATCAACCAAGGATCCCACGATGCCCGTCATCATCCCAACAAAAAATAAAACGGCTTCACTCAGGCGGCCTCAAAGCGAAGTTGTCCGAGCGTAGACTGCTCGCTCTCGATACGGTCGGCAATAACTCGTGGCGCCAATGCCTCGACCTTCGATTGGGCCTCTTTGCGAGTGGCTCCGTAGGCGAGCACTCCGGGAAGACTCTCAATCTCCGCAATCCAGCGCCCATCTTCCTCGCGATCGAAAACGATCTCGAATTCCATGGGAATTACCTCCGGGGCAAGCCGTTTTTCCTGTCCACTTCAGTCTACGCGAATCAGCGCTATTTCCCAGAGCAATCGCATTTGAAACGATGAAGGGTACGGGCTTCAGCCCGTACGTTAATACACTGAAAAGGAGGGGGGCCTCGGCCCCTGAGGGGAGGGACAGTATGAGTGGGGCTTGTGGTTTTGGTGGAATCGGAACCACGCGCACGCCGAAATCAAGGACAAACCTACACAAGAGCTGTCCCTCAGGGGCTGAAGCCCAACAGATTTTGCCGGGTTTATGTACGGGCTGAAGCCCGTACCCTTCATTTTTCGCTCAAATTCCAAATGCGATTGCTCTGCGCTATTTCCGCTTCCAGCGCACGCCGTCTTTGGAATCTTCGAGGATAATTCCTTTTTCCGCCAGTTCATTGCGGATCTGGTCGGCGCGCGCAAAGTTACGCTGCTTTTTCGCCAGTGTTCGCTCGGCCACCAACGCATCGACGGCCTCATCGGTGAGCGCCTGGCGGGCCAGCAGCCCCGGCGCCACGTCCCCAAGCCGCCCGGCCTTTTCCGCCCATTCCAGCGCACGGCGCGTTGGCTCTGCGTCGTGATCCTCCAGCACGTCGAAGACAGCGTCGAAGCTGGCCAATACCGCAAGAATCGCGTCCCGATCGCCGGCAAGAAGCTGCCCCTGGTCCATCGCCGTGTTGGCCATGCGAATCAGGTCGAAGATGGGAGCGCGCGCTTCGGCGGTGTTCAAGTCATTCGCGAGCGCCGCCATATAATCCGCTTCCGCCTTCTTCGCGGCTTCCTGTAGTGCGGAATTCTTGCCGGGTGCGTAGGTTCCGGATGTGAGCCGATGGCGAAATGTCCGCAGCCGATCGATGGCGCTGGTCGCATCTACCAGCCCATCAAAAGTGAAGTTGAGCTGGTGCCGGTAGGGGACCGAAATCAACGCCATCCGAATTGCGGAGGCTTTGTACCCCTTCAGCAGCAAGTCACGCAGGGTGTAGAAATTGCCTTCGCTCTTTGACATCTTGCGCCCGTCGACAAGCAGAAAACGGACGTGCATCCAGTGCCGCGCGAAGGGCTTGTGGGTCGCGGTTTCGCTTTGTGCGATCTCATTTTCGTGGTGCGGAAACATCAGGTCTTCGCCGCCGGCGTGCAGATCGAACGAGTCGCCGAGATACTCCATGGCCATCGCGGAACACTCGATGTGCCAGCCGGGCCGGCCGCGGCCGATGGCCGTATCCCAGAAAGTCTCGCCGGGCTTGGCGGCTTTCCACAGTGCAAAGTCGCGGGCGGAGTCCTTCTCATACTCGTCCACATCCACGCGGGCTCCGTCTTCCATGCCGCTCAGATCCTTCTTGCTCAGCTTGCCGTACTCGGGAAACGCCGACAACCGAAAGTACCAACTGCCGTCTTCGGTTTGGTAGGCAGCGCCGGCGGCAGCGAGTTTCTGAATCAGCTCGACCATGCGGTCGATATGCTCGGTAGCGCGCGCCAACTGCTCCGGATGCTGGATTCTGAGCGCGTCGAGGTCTTCAAGGAACGCCTGCACAAAAGGCGCTGAATAATCCTGGATCGACACACCGGCAGCGGCCGCATTGCGGATAATCTTGTCGTCCACGTCGGTAATGTTCATCACGTGCAGCAGCCGTGTTCCGGTCAGCAGCAGGAAGCGGCGAAGCACATCGATCTGCAGAAACGTGCGGAAGTTGCCAATGTGCCCGTAGTCGTAGACCGTCGGGCCGCACGCATACATACGTAGCGCCTTGCCGTCTTCAGCAAAAAGCGGGTCGAGTTGTCCAGTCAAGGTGTTGTAGAGGCGGAGAGTCATCGGCGGCGGGTCTTGCATCCTGATCGTGCGGGAGTCAAAATGGCTCGAGTGAAGGCCTGTTTGATTGTAGCAATCCAGGGGTTGGGTATTCTGGGTCAGATGCGGTTTGGGAATAGGGAATCGGGAATAGAGAGGCCCCATTCTTAACAGTCAGGTTTTCCCCCGTTTCCGAAGGAAGAAACATAAAGGCCGGTGCGGGCGGAATCTGTGCGGCGGCTGAAGCGCAGCGCTGGCTGATAATTCTGCTTAGCCCAGGACAAATGGAGAAGCTCCCATGGATCTCGATTATTTCATTGTGGACGTTTTTACCGAGACGGCCCTTAAAGGAAACCCGTTAGCGGTGGTCATGAATACCGCCGGCCTTTCGACAGAGCGAATGCAAGCAATTGCGCGCGAGTTCAACCTGTCTGAAACGACATTCGTGGAGCGCAGAGCACCTGCGGTCGAACGAACCGAGGGCGTGCGGGTCAGGATTTTTACCACGGACGAGGAGTTGAACTTCGCCGGCCATCCGACCCTGGGCACGGCCAGCGTGCTGAAGATGCACGCCCCGGAGACGCTGGACGGCGATACGGTGACTCTTGCCGAAAATGTGGGCGCTATTCCGGTGCGCTTCAGCGGGGCAGGTCTTTTCGCTGAGATGGTCCAAAAGGACCCGGAGTTTGGCGCGGAGCTGGACCGGGCAGAAGTGGCGCGCCTGACTGGCCTCGAGATTGAGGACCTGGATCCGGCGTTGCCGCCGCAGGTAGTTTCCACAGGAACAGCTTTCGCCATTGTCGCCTTGCGCTCGGCCGATGCGCTCAAACGGTTGAGAGTCAATCAGCAACAAGCAACTGTGTGGCTGCGCGAACGTAACGCGCGCTGGTTCTATGTGTTAGGGCCGACGGGGAAACAGAATGTAGGCAGCGAGCCCGCGTGGCGCGCGCGGATGCAGTTTTACGGTGGTGAGGATGCAGCGACTGGATCGGCCGCAGGCTGCGCGATCAGCTACCTGGTGATGCGGGACGCGGCAAAATCGGGGACAAGAACGCACATTCGCCAAGGAGTGGAAGTGGGCCGGCCAAGCGATCTGTTCGTTTCCGCGCAGAAGCAATCGGCGAGGGTCACGGATGTGCGGGTCGCGGGCAGCACCGTTCTTGTGGCAGTCGGGAAGCTTTTCCTTGAGTGATGCACATGCTTTCAACAGGGAATCAACATGGCAACTTAAAGCGATTGTTAAAGCTAGCTAATTTTCTCTTGTTACACACGGATTTTCAGTTCGTTCTTCGCCTCACATTCCCTCTTCCCATGGACGGCGGAGACCCGTAGGCTTGCCATTCATAGCAGCAACTTAACAGTTGATCGAACTGGTCTGTTGCTTCAGCAACAGATACTGCAGCACACACTTGGTCTTTTGACTGCGAGCGAAAGCTGGCCTGGCGTGGATCGCTTGCCGGTTGTCTTTTTTGCGCAATTGCGGGGCCCGTCCGGGGTGCGCGCAATTACGCTGGACAACGGGGGTCGCAAGGATCAGGATTAACAAGACCGTTTGTTTTGCAGCCGATGGGCCCGACAATACAACAAGCAAACCCGCCAATCGAGCGGGCGTGGCGACATGTTGCCGGGGCGAACGCCGTGAGAACTTGAAGAAGGAGTGGTACCCCATACCATGCGTCCAAAGAAAGTAATACTTTGCGTAGTCGATAACGAACAGGAACTTTCAGTCATGAGTTTCATGCTCTCAACAAATGGATACCGGGTGGTGCCGGCCACAAGCAGCCAGGAGGCAATTAGCATTTTTGCCAGGTTGCAGGTGGACCTGGTGCTAGCCGACTATAAAATGCCGCAGATGAATGGCCATCAACTGGTAAACCGGTTGAAGCAGATCGCAGGTCACGTGCCAATGATCTTACTGGGCGACCCGCAGGCGATGAGTGGAGAGATCCACGCGGCCGATGCTCTGCTTGCGAAGAAGCACTGTTCCTCCCAGGAATTGCTGGAACGGATCAAAGTGATGAGCGCGCGCAAGCGAGGCCCACGGAAGGGCGCGTTGCGCCATGCCGTGGCAGAGGAGCTGGCCGAAGCGTCGTAGGAAAAACAGTGGACAGTGAGCAGTAGACAGATAGGTTCCACGGTCTCACCTCGTCCCTACCCTGGCCTTAAACCTGGCCCCTGAATCCCCGGCTGTTCGTGCTCTCCTTTTATCCGGGCGTGCTCAACGGCGGGGGCTATTCCGCGCGAATCGGCCTAACCAACAATCTTCTCTTGACGTTGGGGGTCAGGTGTCGTCATACTCGCCAACGTGTCGAGTCTGGCGTATTTATCTCGCAGCCAGCGGCAGTAGGCATTTATGGATCTCGTAGTTATTCGTCTTCTTTTTGTCGCGTTGCTTGCGGGGGTTTGTTATTTTCTTCATCCTTTCGGCATTCCAGCGGGGTGGATGGGCGCGGTAGCCGGGGCTTTGGCCGCGGGTGCGGTGATTGTCTTCGAGCTGCGGGTGCGGGCGCTGAGCCTGCGCCGGCTTATCGGGGCGGTGGCTGGCAGCGTGCTGGGAATCTTCGGCGCGGCCCTTTTCTGCCTGGTGCTGCGGTCGGCGCCGCTTAACAACACCAACTCGGCGGTGCTGCAAATATTTGTGCTGCTGCTGATGACCTACGTGGGGCTGCTGGTAGGCGCCAGCAAAGGCGACCTGCTGAACCCGGCGGCGCTGGGCACCATCTTCTCGACCGACCGGCCCTCGCGCCGCAGTGCAAAGGTGCTGGATACCAGCGTTATCATTGACGGCCGCATCGCGGACATCGCCGAAGCCGGCTTTATTGACGGCATGATCGTAGTCCCCGAGTTTGTGCTGCGCGAACTGCAAACCGTGGCCGACTCGACCGATGGGTCAAAACGGCAGAGGGGCCGCCGAGGTCTCGACATGCTGCAGCGGATGCAGTCCAACGGGGCCATCCAGGTCCAGATCGTTCCCGACGACTTTCCCTCTATCCGAGAGGTGGACCTGAAGCTGCTGGAACTGGCCAAAAAGTGGGAAGCCAAGGTGGTGACCAACGACTTCAACCTGAACAAGGTGGCCCACCTGCATCACGTCGAGGTGCTCAACATCAACGATCTGGCCAACGCCCTGAAACCGGTAGTGCTGCCCGGCGAGCGGATGACGGTGCTCATCTTGAAGGAAGGCAAGGAGTACAACCAGGGCGTCGGATATCTCGACGACGGAACCATGGTCGTTGTCGATCACGCGCGCAAGCTGATCGGCAAGAGCGTAGATATCTCCGTCACCAGCGTGCTCCAGACCGCCAGCGGCAAGATGATCTTCGGCAAGCTGGACGAGAACGGCAGAAGCGGCGAAGCTGCCTGAATGGCGCCGCATCATGCGCCGGCAGGTAATCTTTGCAACCTTAGAATCGGTTAAGCAACTCGCCGAGCCGTCTTTTCACATCCGGCCACTCCGCCGCCAGAATTGAAAAACGCACCGAGTCTCGCGGAGTAAAATCCGCCCCCATTCGGTGTGCCCGCAGAATCCCATCCGGTTTCCCGCCGATGCGCTCAATCGCGGCCCGCGAACGCTGGTTTCGGGCGTCGGTGTGCAGGCACACGCAGAGCATCTGCCACGCCTCGAATGCATGAGTAAGCATCAGGAGTTTGGCTTCCGTATTGGCCGCGGTGCGAATAGCCGATCGAGTAAGCCATGTGTAACCGATCTCGCAGACGTCGGGATCGGGGAGTCCGTAGCGTGCGTGATCCCGCGGCCATGCCCAGCGCTCGATATCGAAGAAGCGAGTCGACCCGATAATTGCACCGTCTGCGATGCGGATGGTGGCAAAGGGCAGCGCCGTGCCTGCATCGCGTCCGGCAAGTGCCGTGTCGATGTAGCGAGACGTCTCGGCTTTGCCCTGCGGAATGAGACTCCACCGGTAAAGAGTGGGATCCACGGCCGCCGCGGCTACCAGGCCATCGAGATGGCCTCTGTCGAGCGGTTCCAGACGGACAAACTTTCCGGACAACGTAACGCCTTCCACGCCGGTCCCCTTCAATTCAATAACCGCTGCGTTTGCTCAGTACTTTTGCATTTTGGGGTCGATCTCATCGGCCCAGGCCAGAATGCCGCCGGCCAGATTCACGACTTTAGTGTAGCCATTCTGCAAGAGGAACTCGGCGATTCGCTGGCTGCGGCCGCCCGATTTGCACTGCACGACGATCTCGCGATCGCGGTCGATTTCGGCCAGGCGCTGCGGCACATCGTTTTGCGGTATCAGCTTCCCGCCGATATTGGCAATTTGGTACTCGAAGGGCTCACGAACGTCGAGGACAAAAATATCCTCGCCCGCATCGATGCGCCGTTTGAGTTCCTTCACGCCGAGTTGTGGAATTCCGTTCTTCAAAGCTCTCTCCTCTTTCGATTCGGGCTTGATGCCGCAGAACTGCTGGTAGTCAATCAGCTCTGTAACCGTCGGGTTCGCGCCGCAAACCGGGCATTCGGGATTCTTGCGCAGCTTGAGTTCGCGGAAGCGCATATTGAGCGCGTCGACGAGCAGCAAGCGGCCGGCCAGCGATTCGCCCTTGCCAAGAATCAGCTTGATGGCCTCGGTCGCCTGAATCACGCCGACCAGTCCCGGCAGAATGCCGAGCACGCCACCCTCCGCGCAACTGGGTACCAGCCCCGGCGGTGGAGGCTCAGGATAAAGGCAGCGATAGCAGGGCCCCTGCGCGGTGGCAAAAACGCTCGCTTGCCCTTCAAATCTGAAAATCGATCCGTAAACGTTCGGCTTGCCCAGCAGCACGCAGGCGTCGTTCACCAGGTAGCGTGTGGGGAAATTATCCGTGCCGTCGGCCACGATATCGTAGTCCTTCAAGATGTCGAGCGCGTTGGCGCTGGAGAGCATCGTATCGTGCTTCACCACATTCAGGGCCGGATTGAGAGCCAGCAGTTTCTCCTCTGCCGAGTCCAGCTTCTTGCGCCCAATATCTTTGGTGGAGTGGATAATCTGCCGCTGCAGGTTGCTGGCATCGACGATGTCGAAATCGACCAGACCCAGTGTGCCGATTCCAGCCGCGGCCAGGTAGAGAGCAAGTGGCGAACCGAGCCCACCGGTGCCGACGCAAAGCACGCGGGCAGCCTTCAGTTTCCGCTGGCCCTCCATGCCCACCTCGGGCAGAATCAGGTGCCGCGAATAGCGTGAGAGGTCGTCGGTGGTCAACTCAGGAAGCGTTTCAGGGGAAGTTGTTGTGGCCATAGTTTCGATTCTCGCGTTGCAAGTTTAGTTCGATCGGCTTGAATAACTTTGCGCCGAAGGCGCCCCGCCCGTGCGGCTAGCACCCACCGGCGATGGAGGGGATGATCGACAGGGTATCTGTCGCACTGACGCTCGTTGCCTCTTTCGCAGGCAGGTAGCGGATGTCTTCGTCGTTCAGATAGAGGTTAACAAAGGCGCGCAGTTTCCCTTCCTCGGTATAAAGGTGCTTGCGCAGTTCTGGGTGGGATCCCGTGAGCGATGCGAGAGCATCGGCGATGGTTGCCGCCTTCACCTCCACGGAGGCCTGGCCGGCAGCATAAGGGCGCAGCGGCGTGGGAATGAAAATTGTCATCGAGAAGACTCCTGGGCGGATTGGTTCCGGCCCTCCCTCATTAGATGATGCGGGGTGGCGATTGGATTGAGGGAAACGTGCGAGGTTAGGTGTGTCGGGGCCGACCGAGGGAACAAGTCTTGGGAATGAAACGGAGCCCCAGTTCCCGAATTCCAGGTCCTGGAGCTCCAAAGGTGTGGTGGTTTGTCTAAAGCTAGGGCTTCTTCTCAGCCGCAGCGGCCGGCTTGGCAGCGGGCGCCGCTGTCTTGGGCTTCCAGAAGCTCCCGTCGGCCTTGATCCACTCGTCGGGGACATAGCTCATTTTGGGATTGATGGAGAAAAGCTCCGAACGCGAGTAATCCACCGAAGAAGCGAAAAGCTCGCGGAATTGTTTCACGCCGTCTTCACCCAGGGCATCCTTGAACTTCTTGTTCTCGGCGAATCCGGTGTCGATGTCGGCCATGGACTTGTCGGCGCTGAGCGCGATGTATTCCCCGTCCTGGGTCCCGTACGCTATCTCATACATGGACCAATGCGCGCTGGTGCCGGCCTTGTCGTGCGCGTCTTTAACCAACTTGCCGAGCTTACGCCATTCCTCGCCGTGTCCGGCTTTAACGTGAAAGACCGAGATCTCCATATAGCGCGCGCCAATCAGGTCAGGATGCGATTTGTAGCTGAGGTCTTTGTCGTAGGTGTAGACAAGCGAGTCGACTGAGTCCAGCAGTTCGCCGTCGGCGATACTGGTGCGCTCCAGTTCGGCGCCAAAGGCCGGATTATTGTCGGCGATCTCGTTGTCCTTTCCCCATTCAGCAAAAGAGTCATAGATGGTCAGGAACAAAGACCGCGACTTGCCCGACAGCGAAGTCAGGCCGACATAGTGGGCGGGGAACTTGGCTTTGGTCATAGCCTGCACAATGGCGCTCTCCGTCTTGTCGTGGGCCATGCCGTTCTTGTAGGGCTTGGTGTATTCACGAAAGATTTGCAGGACCTTGAAGTCCGAAGGTGCGTCCTGCGCCGCAGCCAATGTGCTGCCGGCTACCGCGAGAGACAGTCCCAGCAATACGGGGCTGAGCATTTTCATGTGTAAAATTCCTCCTTGATTTGCTCGGAGATCGCTTGCGATGAGGAAATGCGGGGGAAGCGGGGAAGACGCACGTGCTCCGAGGTGCGGCGATTATGATGCATGAGCCGTCCGCGTGTAAAGGGAATTTTCGGTTATGCCAAGTTAGCGGCGCTAAGTTGCAGATTGCTTGTCCAAGCCGAAGAAGATTCAATCGGAGTGTTCTCGTGCCCTTGAAAGGCTGTTGAAAAATCAAACAGCAGTAGGGCTCCGCATCGCAGCGGCAGAACCGACGGGGGATCTATCCCGGAAGCGATGCCCTTCGAGCTTTAGGTCCTAAAAAACTCTCGAGCAAGCTTCTAAGTGCAAGTCAGCCGCCCGGTAACTCGGTTCCAGGGCCAGTTAGTTCAATCGTCTGCTGCTCGAATCGTTTTTCTTCTTCCCGGAGGCCGGCAAGGAAGAACGAGTTAGTAACTGTAGCTTTGCCATTGGCCACAGCCGTGATCACATAGCAGCAGCCCAGCCAGTGCGCTTCCTCAAAATCCGTCGGCGACCACTGTGCCGGGTGGTCAGGATGGGAGTGGTAGAAACCTGCAATGTCCAGCCCGCGACTGCGGGCTTCACGCTCGATCTTCACCAACTCGATGGGGGCAATCTGGTAACGGTTATGGGCCGAGTCGGTGCGCGTGTTGCCGGCGCGGACGTTGGCCTCGACTATCCATCCACCAAATTCGTTGCGCGCAGCCTCCACTGGAACAAACCGGCCGAGCAATGCACCGCAGCACTCGTGAGGATAAGTCTGCTCCCCATGCGCGCGTATCGCTTCATAGATCGATCGTGACAGCCGCAGGGTGCTCATTCTTCCTCCCAGAATCTTTCGGAAAGATACTTGTCGGCCGAGTCGGGGAGAACGGTGACGATAACGGCGCTGCGTCCCGCGGCCACCTCTTCGCGGGCAATCTGCACGCTCGCGTGAACGGCGGCCGCCGCGGAGATTCCCACCAGCAAACCCCCATCGCGCGCCAGGCGCCGCGCCATGTCATACGCAGCTTCAGTTTCGACGGCAAGCTGGCGATCCGCCAGACCTGGGTTGTAGATCGGCGGCACCATCGAGGCGCCCAGGTGCTTCAGCCCTTCCAGGCCGTGAAAGGGCGAGTCGGGCTGGAAGCTGATGGCCTGAACCGCCGGATTGAATTCCTTCAGCCGGCGAGCCACTCCCATAAATGTCCCGGTAGTTCCGAGGCCGGCAATAAAGTGAGTCACGCGTCCGCCAGTCTGCCGCCAGATCTCCGGTCCAGTGGTGCGATAGTGGGCCAGCCAGTTTGCATCGTTGGAGTACTGGTCCATGTAACAGAAATTATCCGGGTCGTCCCCCGCCAGCTCGCGGGCGCGGAGGATGGCGCCATCGGAGCCCTTGTCCGGATCGGTCCACTCCACCGAGGCTCCGTAAGCGCGGAGGATCCGCTTTCGTTCGGGAGAGACGTTGGCTGGCATCGCAAGATGCACGGGGAAGCCGAAAGCCGCGCCAAGCATCGCGAAGGCGATGCCTGTGTTGCCGCTGCTGGCGTCGAGCACAGTCTTGCCGGGCGTGAGCAGGCCACGGTCGCGCGCATCCTGAACCATCGATGCGGTGGCGCGGTCCTTCACGCTGCCGCCTGGATTCACCCATTCGGCCTTGGCCAGCAGCGTGATACCCGCAAGTCCCTGGACAGAATGGTCGAGACGGAGCAGAGGCGTGCCTCCGATACGCTCGGGAAGGGAAACGCCAGGTTTGGATTGCGTCTTTTCAGATTCCATGGGGAAATTGCAGCCAGCTATGCGAGTGTGCGAGATTGGAGTCAGGGCGAGACTGCATCGCGGCTTCTTTTCGATTCTCGCAGACTGGAATAAAACTGTGACGAAAAAATCCCACCATCCTGACTTTAATCAAACCCTGGAGACTCTGCGCTCCCACTCTTTCGATGTATCGCCCTATACCGGCGTCGCAGGTGGGTTCCTGGTGAGCAAAGATGGAGTCGGGGCGGTGCTCGTCGCTCGCGAGGAAGGGACAGTCATGGCGATCACCCCGGGAGCGTTAGTCCGCGGAGAGGTAGCGCGATTGCTGGACCGCGGATATCAAAAGTTTATTAAGACCTCCCAGTATGAACTCCCCGCGTCGGCCTCACAATTGCAGGCCATCCATTTCTTCAGCGAGGAACTGAGGCTGCTCACCGGGGCCACGAGTCTCTATAACGAGTCTCTGGGAACCACCAGCGACCGGTATCAATACGACCGCCTAAAAGGCAGGGAGGCCGTGCAACCAGCAGCGGCGCGCCCCTGGGAACTCACCGGCGGGCACTAGAGCGGCGCGTACCGGCCAGCGGGCATCGGCGTCTGCCTGCCGTAACCGGGCAGAGCGGCACATGGACAACGAACCAAAGCCCACTAACCCCTTTTATCGCGAGACGCCAAATCCTTTCGCCCAAGCTCCGTCCTCCTTAACCGTAGCGCTCACCTCCGCTGCGCGCTCTACGAAAATTCCTAATTCATTTCGTCCTTACGAGTCAGCCCTTGACCCAGGAAAGACTTGAAAATTTTCCAAAAAAGTGAGCAAAATTGAACAGATTGTCCACCTCCCTGTGTGCGATTTTGTGCAAATGTGACGCCAGAGTCTTGAGGTCGAGCGGGCGTCGCGGATGTTGTTTTGAATGAACGGTTTCCTGCTTCGATGGGGCTCCGGCTCTCATTGGGTTGACTAAACTGACTTGGCTAATTCCGTTGCAGATTGAAGTGCGGCGAGGGTCGCTTTCCCGGTACAAAGTTCCGCGCCGGCGCTGCAGATGGTTGGAGGGCGTCAAGATGGTTGAGCCTTACAAGCCCGTGTTCAATGCAGCAGCCTTTCTGGCGAGCGCAGGCCTGGGGCGCAAAATCGTTCAGTTGAAGCCCAAAGAAAATTTCTTCACCCAGGGCGAGCCGGCGGATTCGGTTTTCTACCTTCAAAGAGGCCGGGCCAAGATTACTGTGCTGTCAAATACCGGCAAGGAAGCCACCATCACGCTGCTTACCAGCGGCGATTTTGTGGGCGAAGAGGTGCTGGCGGCTGGGGCTGGGGCTCGATTGGCTTCGGCATCCGCAATTACCGATTGCACCGCAATGAAGATTCAGCGGGACGAGATGATCCGAGTGATTCATGAGGAGCATAGATTCTCCGACTTGTTCCTCAAGTTTCTGCTGGCGCGCAGCATGCGCATCCAGGCGGACCTTGTCGATCAGCTCTTCAACTCCAGCGAAAAGCGGCTGGCCCGGATCCTGCTGCTGATGGCGGAGTTCGGCAAACCGGTTGACCACCTGGCCGGGGAAACTCTGCGGCCGGACACCATAAGCGGGCCGGAGATGCTGATCCCCAAGATTTCGCAGGAAACCCTCGCGGAGATGATCGGGACTACCCGGTCGCGGGTTAGCTTCTTCATGAATCGCTTTCGCAAGCTCGGATTCATTGACTACGATGGCCGCATTCGGGTCCACAAGTCGCTGCTGAACGTAATTCTTCACGATCAGGTGCCGGAGGAGAGAGCGGAAGAGCCACCGGCTGAGGATGGATCCGGGGAATGAACCAAAGTTGTAGGTTCTTCCTGCAGGCTTGTGCGAAATTGACCAGCAATGTGATTCATTAAATGGGACACTCACTCCAACTCCATTGGAAGTCCGCCTGGCGGGGTGAGAGATGCACAATTCAAAAGCAAGCCTTCTTATCGTTGACGATGAGTCCTCGATTCGAACCTCCCTTTCGCTCATCCTCACTGAGGTTGGGTACCGTGTGCGAACCGCCGCGGACGGACTCTCCGCTTTGGCGGAAATAAACCAGGGCATTCCGGAGATACTCGTTTCCGATCTGAACATGTCCGGGATGACCGGATTCGAGTTGCTGATCGTGGTCCGGCGCCGGTTTCCCGCGATCCGAACAATTGCGATGAGCGGGGCGTTCTCAGGCAACGAGGTACCTTCCGGTGTCGCGGCGGATGCGTTCTACCAAAAAGGCAGTAGCCTTGGTTCTCTGTTGATGATCATCGAAGCGCTGCCGAAAACGGAGCGGAGTGCTTTGCACCCTTGTCGCTCCGCGGCGCCTCTCGGGGTTCGCAGCTACGGGAACGACTCTTGCGGCGACCCGCCGTTCACAATTACCTGCCCGAAGTGCCGTAGAACCTACCCCTTGGCTCTCGACGGCCTTGGCGGCGTGAAGCGGGAGGTGAATTGCGTCGATTGCGCCGGTTCGATTCAGTTCACAATTGTCGATCCTTCAGGGCAAACCATGCCACTCGCATTTCAGCGGAATGCCCTGGCGGTAGATCCGGTGCAGAATTCAGCTACAACCAGTAAATGAAAGTACCAGGAGAAAGTTGGGGCCATGTACGCAATCGCTGAAACAAGCATGTTTATTCGCGCCCGCATTGAGCTGCCGGCTGGCCTGAAACTCGCGACGCAAGACTTTCGCGAGGGCTGGAACTTTGTGGTGAACAAAGATGCGCGGCTGCTGGAGAAGAAGATTCTGAAACGGGGATGGAATTACATCAGGTTTGCCGATGGGTGGCTGTGCAGCGGCGTCGGAGAGACACCGCAGTCGGCCGTTGGCAACGCGCTCAATCTCGCTCTTCGCCAGGTGAGTCCCCATTTCAACGCCGTGGAGGTGGATCATGTCGAGTGGACGCAGTATCCGTGGTTCTTTCTGGTCAGAGTGATGGTCAATCCGTACCGGATTCAGAAAGGCGCGATTGTCCCAGTGCTGGATGACGCCATACCCCTCGAGACCGCCCTCCGGCCGAGACGGTTGCCGCTCGATGCCGCGGCCTTGTTCCCGAATTTCAGCAGCGCTATGCCCATGCTGAAAGAGATGCTTGTTCTATCCCGCAGTTCGCAGACCAGGGTCCAATGACAATCATCCAGACGGCGCTGATTCTGTTCGCTTTTTATATGGCCTTGCGTGTTCCTCGGAAGCCGGTGCTTAACCGCGCCCGCTCGCGCTGCAGTTCCCGATAGACATCGCTCTTGGATTGGCCCAATTCGCGGGCCAGTCGCTTGAGTGCTTCCTTCTCGTCGACACCGGATTCGGCCTGGATCTGTGCAACCCGGACGGCGACCTTTTGTGGAACGGCGGCCGCAGCGCCCGGCTCCTTTTCGCCCTGGCCCGGCGGAGCGACGAGCAGCGTGATTTCGCCTCGAATGCGATCGCGCGACGCCAGTTCCCGGCGCGCCTCTGCAACCGTCGCGCGCAGAAATTCCTCGTGAATCTTGGTAAGCTCGCGAGCCACCACGACGCGCACCTCCGGCCCCCAGACCGATTCCAGATCCTCCAGCGTGTCGAGAATGCGGTGCGGCGCCTCGTAAAAAATCAGCGTGCAGCCAACACCGCCTTTGAAGGATGCAGCCAACTCTTCCAACCGTGTTCGCCGCGCTCCTGCCTTTTCTGGAAGAAAGCCAATGAAGTGAAATTCGCCGGTGGGCAGGCCGGAAGCGACCAGCGCGCTCAGGGCGGCATTGGCTCCGGGAATCGGAATTACCGCCAGTCCCGCGGCAATGGCTTCCGTGGCCAGCCATGTGCCGGGGTCGCTGATGCCCGGCATTCCCGCGTCAGAAACCAGCGCGATCCGGGCTCCGGTCTTTAGCGATGCCAGCAACTCCTCGGCGCGCCGGTGCTCGTTGTGCTCGTGGCAGCTTACGGTCGGGGTTGCGATCTCAAAATGGTTTAGCAGCTTCTGGGTCTGGCGTGTATCTTCGCAGGCGATCAAGTCAACGCGGCGCAAAATGTCGAGTGCGCGCAGGGTGATATCGCCGAGATTGCCAATGGGAGTAGCCACCAGGTAGAGGCCGGGCGCGATCGGGTCTTGCGCATCGTCCGGCATGGCAGGTTAGTCTCCGGAATCCTGGCGGGCATCCTCGCGCTCCATGCGGCGCTGTTCAGAAAGCAGTGACATGGAACTCATCAGGTTCTGTACGCTCACAATCCCCACAACGCGGCCGCTCTCCGTCACGGGAATCAGCGCCAGGCCGTGCCCCGCGGTCAGCCGCCGGATGGTTGTGCCGAGCGTGTCCTCAGGCTTGGCCACCTGGAAGGCGCGCGACATCACGGACTGGATGTAGCCATTGCCGTCGCTGCGTAGAGCGTCCACGATGCGCTGGCGCGAGACTATGCCCACCAGTTGCGGGCCGCGCACCACCGGAAAATCTTCCTGCAGCGAGTGCACGCAACGCACCAGCGCGTCCGCCAGCGTATCGGAGGCCGAGAGCGTGGCAAAATCTGTCAACATCACTTCGCGCATGCGCACCGTATCCACGACGGACTGGAAGAAAACTCCCTGATCCTCGATTTGCGCGCCGATCATGATGAAAAAGCCCGCCAGGATGAGCCATGGGCTGTGAAGCAACATGCCGCCCAGCATGATAGCCAGCGCAATCACCTGGCCGAGTCCCGCGGAGGCGCGGCCAGCCGGTGCGAAGCCGTGCTTGTGTGCAAAGCCACCGCGTAACAGGCGGCCGAAGTCTAGTGGATACGCCGGCAGGAAATGAAGCACCCCCAGAAACAACTGCATCCAGACCAGGCTGCGCAGCAGGTGGGCGGAGGTGATAAGGGGCAGGCTGAACAAGGGAACATCGGCGCTGGCGCCGAGGATGCAGGCAGCCAGCATCAGGGCCGTGGCAATATTGGCCAGTGGGCCGGCCAGGGCGATCGCAAATTGTCCTCCGCCCTGGTTCGAGATCTCCTGGCTTTCGGGGTTCGCGTAGGCAAAGAGCCCGCCGATGGGCAGCAGCAGCACCGCGCGCAGCCGGAGTCCCAGCCATGCAGCCACCAGCAGCCGCGCGGTTTCGCGCACCGCAACCGCGGCCACCAGGATAAGGAAGAGGGCCAGTCCGCGCTGCCAGCCGTCGCCTGCGCTGATGCCGAAGCAGACCAGCGCGAGCAATGGGAAGAAGATGTGGACGCGCATTTCGACGCCCACCCAACGGCCCAGCGGGATTGACCAGCCTCGCATACTTCGATTGTATCGGTTGGGGGTCCGAAGCGGCTCGCGTATGCTGGTTGGCGATGCGCATTATTGCTGGAACATTCCGCTCGCGCGCGCTGGATGCTCCGTCCGGCCTGGCCACGCGGCCTACCAGCGATCGCCTGCGGGAGACGCTCTTTAACGTGCTTGCGCCCCGAATCGAAGGCGCGTCTTTTCTGGATTTGTACGCGGGCTTGGGCGCCGTCGGCATTGAAGCCCTGAGCCGTGGCGCAATGCAGGTGACGTTTGTAGAGCAGGCGCCGGCGGCCTTGAAGGTGCTGCGCGCGAATCTTGACCGTCTGAAGATTGCTGCCGGATTCCGGATTCACGCCGGAAGCGTCGCTTCATTTCTGCGCAAGCCGCGTGCCGGAGCAGTGGGCCGGGCCGCGGAAGTGAATCTTGATGCGGGTTTCTCGATCGTCTTTCTTGACCCGCCTTATGACGCAGCCGAGGAGTACGCAGCCGCGCTCGGCCAGTTCGGCAGCTTCTCAACCGGTCTGCTGGCCACCGGTGCGGTAGTCATCGCCGAGCATCGCCGCAAGCAGCGGCTGGAACCGCAATACGGCGCGCTCGAGCGCACACGGCTGCTGGAACAAGGCGATGTGGCGCTAAGCTTTTATGCTGCGAAGACAGTTTCAGAGCCAGAATAAGTTTTCGCGGGATTCGAATAGGAGTTAACAAAATGCGCGTGCGAAAAATGAACGGGAAGAGGCGTGCGACCTGCGCGTTAGCGGCAGCCATCCTTTGCATCGCGACTTTGCATCCCCAGAATGCCGGGCCATGGGAGATTGGCCCGTTCACCCGGCCTGCCGAAGGCAACCCCGTGATCGCCCCACGCCCGGACTCCACCTTTAATGACCCCGTTCTGAAAACGCCGGTCCGCTGGGAGGTGCTGCATACCTTCAACCCCGCGGCAATTGTGCGTGATGGCAAGGTGTACGTGCTTTACCGCGCCGAGGACGACTCTGGCGCGATGGAGATCGGCGGCCACACTTCCCGCCTTGGGCTCGCAGAGAGCGAAGACGGTATCCACTTCGCGCGCCGCCCTGAACCCGTCTTCTTTCCCGCCGACGACAGCGAGAAGGCCCGCGAATGGCCGGGAGGCGTCGAGGACCCCCGCATCGTTGAAGCCGAAGACGGAACCTACGTTCTTACCTACACACAGTGGAACCGCCAGACTTATTCGGTAGGCATTGCCACCTCGCCCGATCTATTGCACTGGACCAAGGTCGGTCCCGCATTTCTCCATGAAGCCGGAAACAAATACGACGCACTTAAATACAAATCCGCCGGAATCGTGACCCGTCTCGACCCAGTCAAAGGGCGCCTCATCGCCGCGCAGATTGACGGCTACTACTGGATGTATTGGGGCGAGGGAGCCGTGCACGTGGCCCGCTCGCCCGACTTGATTCACTGGACTCCGGTGGAAGACGGCTCGGGCGCGCCTTTCGAGCTTCTTGGTCCGCGGCCGAAGCACTTCGACAGCACATTTCCCGAAACCGGGCCGCCGCCGGTCTTGACGCGTGACGGAATTGTGGTTCTCTACAACGGAAAGAACACAGCAGGCAAGGTCGGCGACAAATCCCTGCAACCCAACGCCTACGCCACAGGCGAGGCCCTGTTTGAAGCCGAGAATCCCGTGCGGATCGTTGCCCGTGCCGAGCATCCAGTCCTTAAGCCTGAGATGCCCTACGAGGCGACCGGGCAATATGCCGCCGGAACCACATTCGCCGAGGGTCTGGTAGTGTTTCACGGCCGCTGGTTTCTCTACTACGGCTGTGCGGACTCGCTTGTAGGCGTGGTCACGGCGCCCGAGAAGTAGCGCCGGTGGCCGCATCCAACCAATCCAATGGCGGGCTGGCGCGGCTACAATAGGCCGCATGAAAAATGTCCAATTTCTGACTGCCTTGGCCACGCTGCTTTTGGCTGCTGCCGGACCCGCTGGAACGAAGGGGCAGTCACCCGCCGCGACGTCCGCTCCGGTTCCTCAATTAGCGGTTCTGGACACGGATATTGGGGACGATATTGACGACGCCTTTGCGCTGGCCCTGGTGCTGCGTAGCCCGGAGCTCCACTTGCTGGGCGTCGAAACTGCCTTCGGCGATACCGAGCTGAGAGCCCGTCTGGTTGATCGTTACCTTGCATCCGTAGGCCGTAGCGACATTCCGGTGCTCGCCGGGGTAGAGACGAAGAGCGATCACTTTACTCAGGCCGCCTACGCGCGGCAATGGCCCCTACGGAAACATGCGGAAGCGGTTAAGTTCCTGCTTGGCCAGATCCGCGCCCATCCGGGGCAAATCACTCTGATCGCCATCGGGCCGCTCGTCAATATTCAGGCGGCGATTGAGCGCGATCCGGCGACCTTCAGGAAGCTGAAGCGGGTGGTCCTCATGGGTGGCAGCGTCTACCGCGGCTACGACGGAAATCAGGGCGACAGGAATACCCCTCCCTCGCCGGAGTGGAACATTCTCTGCGATCCCGCCGGGGCCAGGGAACTTCTGGCGTCAGGAGTGCCGGTCTTTGACATGCCGCTCGATTCCACGCAAATTCGCCTGGAAAATCCCTCGCTGGGGATGGTATTCGCCCACGGCTCGCCGCTCACCGATCAACTCACACTCCTCTATCACCAATGGACCGCAAAGGCAGAGTGGCATTCGCCCACTCTGTACGACCCGGTCGCCGTGACCTACGCCATCCGTCCCGATCTATGCCCCGCGACGCCGGTGCGGCTCGAGGTCGACGACAAAGGTTTCACAAGGCCGGTTGCCGGAGCTCCAAACGCCCAGGTCTGTCTGCATTCGGATGAAAAGGAGTTTCTCGAATTACTCGTGAACCGGATTACCGCGGAGACAATGCCCTGATGGGTTTACCTGCGAGCGAACCCGGCTTTTTCATCTTAGCTTTCGCGTCTCCACGTCGATTTCCAGAGTGCCAGACCATCTGCTGTGAGCGCTGTCACTTCCAACTCCATTGACAGCAGAGGAAAGTAGGTGAAAAATGGCCAGTCGAAGCAATTCGAACGGTTGACTGTGTTCTACGGAGGAAAAGTGAAAAACGCTGTGAAAATGAATGTTTTGCTGGCTTTTGCAATCATGGGTGCGGGAATGATCTTGTCGGGCTGCAAGGCGGCTCCTGAGCTTACGCAGGACCAGGCTCTCGCGATGATTCAGGCAAAGTACGATGCAACCCCGGCAGTCGGCGCCAATATTATCGTCAACAACGACGGCATGGTGCAGGGCGCAACCGCCAAACTTTGGAACCGGTCCACGATTTATCCCAACAAGTACTGGGCCGACTTTACCTTGACCCCTGATGGGAAGAAGGCTATCAAGCTGGCCGGCACAGGTGACATCATCAAGTGGCGGCCGGATAGCCCAACCGACACAAAATACTCTGTCGTCCTTTTGACGGTTGCGGCCAATCACCTTAAGGCTCACGATATCAAGGATATCCAGGATGTCGGCAAGACCAAGACGGTTACTTTTATTGAGGGCGTCGATCTGACCGGCGTCCCTCAAGTGCTGGTGGGCATCGCCCATAACCCCGGCAATCAGCTCAGCACCACCCGCCAGGCCGACTTTGTTCTGGATAGCGGAGCCTGGAAGCTGCAGTCGATCGAGTAAATCAGGGAAAAATCCTCGTGGATGGGGTCCGTATCCGTTGACCCCGTCCACGTTTCTTGGTATTGTTAGAAGGTTCCGCAAGAACGCATCCCTCCGTGTGTCTTAACGAAGGTTGCGTATGGGCAACCCGGTCCGGCTTCATTGGGCGGGTTGGTCCCCGAGGCCAGGCGAGATTTACCCTCCTGGCAGGTCCCCAAAGTCGCTCTCTTCTTGCGGAGGGCAGCCGGGGCCCCCAGCGACAGGTTTTCGTCGATGGGGTGGAGAGATACATCGCATCGGCGCCCGCGCGTTCTCCACCTTGGAGGGCTATGCGGGCCGGAACCGCGAAACGGAGTCGGCTTTTCCAGCCAAAAGCAGGAAAACGCACGGCCACCGTCCCGGTTCTCGTCTGAGATTGGAACGAACGCAGACGCGAAGCAGTAACGATAGGGCTTCTCTGCGCTTGTACGGTTTTCATGCCGTCCAAAGCCAGAACGGCCCGAAGGGCCTGTGTGCGGCTGCTGAGTTTGGGAATTGCAGTCGCAGGTGGAAGGGTTTTTTAGCGCGGTAAGGAGTTTTGGTTTGCCTACATTCAATCAGTTGGTTCGCAAGGGGCGCACGGCCCCCCGGTACAAGACGGCGTCGCCAGCCTTGCAGGCCTCGCCGCAGCGGCGCGGCGTTTGCACCCGCGTGTACACGCAAACGCCCAAGAAGCCAAACTCGGCGCTGCGCAAGGTTGCCCGCGTGCGGCTGACCAACGGGATTGAGGTCACTACCTACATTCCCGGCATCGGCCACAACCTGCAGGAGCACTCGATCGTGCTCATCCGCGGCGGCCGCGTGAAAGATCTGCCCGGTGTTCGTTATCACGTGGTGCGTGGCACCCTGGATTCGGTGGGCGTGGCCAACCGTATGCAGAGCCGCTCGAAGTACGGGGCCAAGCGCGCCAAGGGCGGCGCGGCTCCCAAGAAGAAGTAAAGCAGTTGCCGGCGATCAGCCGCCAGAGAAATCTGGAACTGAAAACCGACCAATGAAAAACGGTTCCGGGGCGGATTCGGGAACCCGGACTAGGGCAACAGAAGCGGCGCGAATGCGCAAAGGATTTTGAGAGCTATGCCAAGAAAAGGGCACATTGGGAAGCGGGAAGTGGCGCCGGACCCGGTCTACGGATCTACGCTGGTCACCAAGTTTGTGAACTCGATGATGTGGGGCGGCAAGAAGTCGACTGCCCAGGGCATCTTCTATCAGGCGATGAAGACACTCGAAGAGAAGGGCGGCGGCGACGATGCCCTCAAGCTCTTCAAGAAGGCGGTAGAGAACTGCAAGCCGCTGCTCGAGGTCAAGACCCGCCGCGTGGGTGGCGCCAACTATCAGGTGCCCATCGAGGTCAACCCCGACAGGCGTACCTCTTTGGCAATTCGCTGGCTCATTACCTATGGCCGCAATCGCGGCGAAAAGGGCATGACCGACAAGCTTTCGAACGAGCTGCTCGATGCGGCCAACGGACGCGGCGCGGCCATGAAGAAGAAGGAAGACGTGCACCGCATGGCCGAGGCCAACAAGGCCTTCGCTCACTACCGCTGGTAAGCGGGCGGAATCGCAAGAGTTGATGCCGGCGCTTAACGATCTGCCGGCTTGATAGGGTCCCGGAAGCGGGATTCGCTGAACAGAGATAACCGCGGACCCACTCGTTCGCAAGGGAAAAACATCGTGGCTCGCACCGTACCTCTGAATCGTTGCCGGAACATCGGAATCATGGCGCACATCGACGCCGGAAAGACGACAGCGACAGAGCGCATCCTGTATTACACCGGCATCACGCACCGCATCGGCGAAGTGCATGAGGGCACGGCGACCATGGATTACATGGAGCAGGAGCAGGAGCGCGGCATCACGATTACTTCGGCTGCCACCACCTGCGTGTGGAAAGACGTCCGCATCAATATCATCGATACCCCCGGCCACGTGGACTTTACCGCCGAAGTGGAGCGCTCCCTGCGCGTTCTCGACAGTGCTGTGGCGCTGTTTGACTCCGTTTCAGGCGTGCAGCCCCAGACCGAGACCGTGTGGCGGCAGGGCGACAAGTACAAGGTTCCGCGCATCTGTTTTGTGAACAAGATGGATAAGAACGGCGCCGACTTCGAGCACGTTCTGGAGACGATTCGCAAGCGCCTGGGCGCGCGGCCCGTGGCCTTGCAGATTCCCATCGGCGCGGAAGCCGGCTTCAAGGGTGTCGTCGATCTCATCGAGATGAAGGCCGTCCTGTGGCATGACGAAACATTGGGCGCCGAGTTCTCCATCGAGCCGATTCCTGCCGATCTCCAGAAGAAGGCCGAGGCCTTCCGCCTGCAGTTGATTGAAGTCATCGCCGAAACCGACGACGTGCTTTTGGAGAAGTTCCTGGAAGGCGAAACGCCCACCATTGAGGAACTCAAGGCCGGCATCCGCCAGGCCACCATCGATCTGAGGGTCTTCCCGGTGTTGTGCGGAAGCGCCTTCAAGAACAAAGGCATTCAAACGCTGCTCGATGCGGTCGTCGACTACCTGCCCAGCCCTCTCGACAAGCCCCCGGTTGAAGGCATCAACCCTCATCGGCATGACAAGATAGAAATCCGCAAGCCGGACGACAATGAGCCGCTTGCCGCCCTGGCATTCAAGATCATCAACGATCCCTTTGGCAAGCTCTGCTTCGTGCGCGTCTATTCGGGCTCGCTCAAGACCGGTGACACGGTGCTGAATCCGCGCACCGGCAAGACCGACCGCATCGGCCGCCTCGTCAAGATGCACGCCAATAAGCGCGAAGACGTCTCGGAGATTCTGGCCGGTGATATCTGCGCTTGCGTGGGCTTGAAGGAATTGAAGACTGGCGACACGCTGTGCGCGCCGCATCATGAGATCGCGCTCGGCGCCATAACGTTTCCCGAGACAGTCATCTCGGTAGCCATCGAGCCCAAGACCAAGGCCGACCAGGAAAAGATGGGCATTGCGCTCTCGCGGCTGGCCGATGAGGATCCCACCTTCAAGGTTCATACCGATGAAGACTCGGGCCAGACGATTATCAGCGGCATGGGTGAGCTGCATCTGGAAATTCTTGTCGACCGCATGAGGCGCGAGTATAAGGTCGAGGCCAATGTGGGCGAGCCTAAGGTTGCCTTCCGCGAGACCATCCGGAAGAAAGCCGAGGCTGAGGGCAAGTACATTCGCCAGACCGGTGGCTCGGGCAACTACGGGCATTGCAAGTTGCGCGTCGAGCCCAACACGCCGGGTGCGGGCTACGAGTTTATCAACGACATCAAGGGCGGCGTGGTGCCCAAGGAGTACATCAAGCCCATCGATCAGGGCGTGCGCGGAGCTCTGGAGTTGGGCATTCTGGCCGGCTACCCCATCGTGGACGTGAAGGTGACGCTCTACGACGGCAGCTATCACGAAGTGGACTCGAACGAAATGGCCTTCAAGTTTGCCGGCTCGATCGCGTTCAAGGAAGCCGCGCGCAAGGCGAGCCCGGTGCTGCTTGAGCCGGTGATGGCGGTCGAAGTCACCGTTCCCGAGGAGTTTATGGGTGTGATTATCGGCGACATCAACTCGCGCCGCGGACGCATCGAGGGCATGGATCGCGTGAGCGGGTCGCAGGTGATCAAGGCGATGGTGCCGCTGAAGGAAATGTTTGGCTACGTGAACGAGATTCGCTCGTCCACACAGGGCAGGGCTTCGTATTCGATGCAGTTTGCGCGCTACGAAGAAGCTCCGCGCATGATCGCCGATGAAATCATCGGCCGGGCGCAGGGTAAATGAAGAGAGTGATCAGTGGACAGTGATCAGTGATCAGCCCAAAGGCGAAACTGAACACTGACAACTGATCACCGAACACTGGTTTTAGGATTTTGGGGCTGGAGCCGGACGGCCGGCGCCCCTGGTTGAAACGAGCGGTACAAGCTACGAAAGGGATGCAGGGACTTTTATGGCGAAGGAAAAATTTGATCGTACCAAGCCCCACGTGAACGTGGGGACGATCGGGCACATCGATCACGGCAAGACGACTTTGACAGCGGCAATCACCAAGGTATTGCAGAAGCATAATCCGAAGAACCAGTTCCGTTCTTTCGATTCGATCGATAACGCGCCGGAAGAGCGGGAGCGCGGCATTACGATCGCGACCGCGCACGTTGAGTACGAGACCAAGAACCGTCACTATGCGCACGTCGATTGCCCCGGTCACGCCGACTACATCAAGAACATGATCACCGGCGCGGCGCAGATGGACGGCGCGATCCTCGTGGTTGCGGCGACCGACGGCCCCATGCCGCAGACCAAGGAGCACGTTCTGCTGGCCCGCCAGGTGGGTGTTCCTTGCGTGCTGGTGTTTTTGAACAAGTGCGACGCGGTCGAGGATACGGAACTGATCGACCTGGTGGAGATGGAAGTTCGCGAGCTTCTGACCAAGTACCAGTTTCCCGGCGACGACGTTCCCGTGATTCGCGGCTCTGCATTGGGCGCGCTGAACGGCGAGCCGCAGTGGGAAGCCAAGATCGACGAGCTGATGGAGGCGGTGGACACTTATGTACCGCGGCCCGATCGCGCGGTCGACAAGCCCTTCCTGATGCCGATCGAAGATATTTTCTCGATCTCCGGCCGCGGCACCGTGGTTACGGGCCGCATCGAGCGCGGCAAGGTGAAGGTGGGCGAGGATACGGAGATTGTCGGATTCCGGGAGACGCGCAAGACGGTTGTAACCGGCGTCGAAATGTTCAAGAAGCAGTTGGACGAGGGCATGGCGGGCGACAACGCCGGTCTTCTTCTGCGCGGCATTCCTAAAGAGGATGTCGAGCGCGGCATGGTCCTTGCCAAGCCGGGATCGATTACGCCGCACACGGTCTTCAAGGGCGAGGTTTACGTGTTGAGCAAGGAAGAAGGCGGGCGTCACACGCCGTTCTTCAAGGGCTATCGTCCGCAGTTCTACTTCCGTACGACGGATGTGACGGGCGTAGCCGAGCTGCCGGAAGGCGTGGAGATGGTGATGCCGGGCGACAACGTTTCGCTGCAGGTGGAGCTGATTACGCCGGTGGCATTGGAGAAGGGCCTTCGGTTCGCGATCCGCGAAGGCGGACGCACGGTAGGCGCAGG
>Ga0224555_1000949_pt1 | contig 43493 bp, 34 predicted proteins | sample 714S23034metaG_FD_180687 | JGI IMG/M metagenome (GOLD analysis project Ga0224555, IMG submission 180687) | Peat soil microbial communities from Stordalen Mire, Sweden - 717 S2 30-34 | ecosystem: Environmental > Terrestrial > Soil > Wetlands > Peat | place: Sweden: Norrbotten County, Stordalen...
TGGCAACGAGCGCTCACGCCTCGACCGGCTCTCAAACCGCCTCACCAAGATCCTCGCCGAAATACGCAAACTTCACACAGACTGAATGAAAATGGGCAGAGATTGGCCGGTTAACAGGCCAAACCGCTCATTGACAGCCGATTATGCGCGATTGTCGGGATTACTCCTGAAAAACGTCGATGTGACCGTTAGGGATTCTCGCTTTACGCTAGGTTGCCTTGGGACCACCTATGCACCTCGAAATCGTACCGCCTGACGATGGGATGCTTCGGGCACCTGCCTTTTGTGGGGGGAAAAAGCCCGCGCATACCGCTGCTTCAAACTGTATGTGCAGGTTCGTGCCGAAGGTTAGTCTGGTGATTCTTCGATGACGGGTGGTTTTTTGCTCCGTGCTCGGTTCGGTGGTAGCAAATAGGAATTCGATGATCTCCGCATTGAGAGCTTGAAATGATCGACAGCACAGCATGTCATCGATTGACTGGTATTGAGTTGAGTAGTCCGTCCTTGCGAATGCCGAAGCGTCCCAGCACACTCCTCTAGCTTCCTCCTTGATGCTCACTCGTTATCAAAGCCACATGAAGAAGTCTTGGACTTTTGTGGAAAACTTGGGCATTGTGTGGGAAAAGGAGGCTGATATGGCACACGCCTTTCCCCCAGTTACCTCCAGGATCGACAGCCGCGGCAGATTCGGTGTCACTGAATTCGAGCCTCTCCTGAACAGTGAGCAGGCTGCTGACTTGCTGCAAATCCACCACAAGACTTTGCAGAAGTTGGCGCGGCGCGGCGAGATCCGCGGCACGCACATCGGCAAACTATGGCGGTTCCGCGCGTCCGATTTGAACGAGTGGTTCAACCGGAGCGAGCGCGCTGCTAGCTGACAGCAAGATCGCTGAAATTCAACGCTAAAATCGACTGCCTCACGGTAGCGATGCGGCTTTATGCTTGTAGATAGCCATCCGTGGCCTCTCAACGCATAAGGAGGACGCATTGAGACGGACACGATACCAAGACGGAAGTTTACGGCTCAGAGAGCGCTCAGGTCAGAAGACCTGGGAGTACAGATGGTATGAAATTCAGATTGACGGATTGCGCAAGCGGCGCAGCGTCATTCTGGGTTCCATTAAGGACTATCCAACGGAGGCTGCTGCAATGCGGGCGGTCTCCGCTCTCCGGGCAAACATCAACATGGAATCTCCTCGCGCTCAGATTCAGGCGATCAGTTTCGACACTCTCGTCGAACACTACCGGCTGAAGGAAATGGGCGAGGACGCAGGCAAGACATTTGCAACGTGCGAGACGTATGAAGGCTATCTCCGTAAATGGATTCTTCCTCGGTGGAAGTCCTATCGTCTGCGCGATGTGAAATCGGTTGCAGTGGAGGAGTGGCTCAAATCGCTTCCACTCTTGAATGGGAGCCGAGCCAAGATTCGCAACATGATGCACGCGATTTTCAATCACGCTATGCGATGGGAATGGCACGACCAAAATCCCATCAGTCGCGTTCGTCAGAGCGCGAAGCGGTCGCGCATCCCGGTTGTACTGAGTATCGTCCAGATTCAGGCGCTGCTCACGCATCTCCGGGAGCCTGTGCGCACAATGGCGCTGGTGGATGTATCGACCGGGTTGCGAATCGGCGAACTCCTCGCCTTGCAGTGGCAGGACATTGATTTCGAGAACTTCGAGATTTCAGTGACCCGCTCGATTTCACTGCAACACATCGGCGACTGCAAGACAGAAGCAAGCCGCAAGCCGGTTCCGATGGACGCCGAACTCGCTGAGGCTCTGTGGAGTTGGCGCCAGAACAGCGGCTATCCAAAGCCGGAGGACTGGGTCTTTGCCAGTCCGGCCAAGGACGGGAAACAACCGTACTGGCCAGGCACTTTGTATCGGGCGCATCTTGAGCCCGCCGCAAAGGCCGCCGGCATTCCCGGCAAGATCGGCTGGCACACGTTCCGGCACACCTTCGCCACTTTGCTCAAGGCAAATGGTGAGGACATCAAGACCGTGCAGGAGTTGCTGCGCCATGCAAATATCTCGGTCACGATGAACGTCTATGCGCAGGGAGTCACCGAACTCAAGCGTCAGGCACAACATCGGATCGTGCGTATGGTCACTGGTGGGAAGGATAAGGAACCGGAGGGAACTGCTTAATGGGAGCTATCGGACGCCAACTTTTGAGGGTGATTTTCGATAAGTCTTTTGTTTTGTTGGCGTCCCCGACGGGATTTGAACCCGTGTTATCGCCGTGAAAGGGCGGTGTCCTAGGCCGGGCTAGACGACGGGGACGCTGGGAGGGCAAGAAGCGGCATGAATTGGCCGGGAGCGCCCTTCTGAAGGCTACCAACTCGGCAGGGCCGTGTCAAAAAAAACGCCCTCGCGCAGATGCCTGGCACGGCGGGTGGCCCGCCAGAGGAATGTTCTTCCGGCCCCGGCGCAGTGCCAGGCGTGGAGTTTTTTGCGTCAATAAACCGGCTCAAAGCGTCACAATAGAAAAGGGCTTGTTGAATCGGTTCTCTCCCGGCAGGCGGCGTACTCTCCGGCCGGCAAGCTCCGGGGAAGGGTAACTTGCGGCAGGCATACACGTCCTGCGGCCCAGCATCGCAATCCATCCGGCAAAAACAGGAACTCCAGCTTGAAACAGCGGGTACAGAGGAAGCGTCAAGTGAGGAAGAACGCGTTGAAACGCACTCATGGGATAGTTTGTCTTGTTCTGGCAGGGCTTGCGGCCACCGGTTGCCAGAAAAAACCGGCCGCACCGCCGGCGGGGGCCGGAATGCAAGGCATGCCGGTGCAGACGGTCGCCGTCACCCTGGCGCCGGTGCCGCAGAGCAGCGAGTATGTAGCCACCATCAAGTCGCGCCGCTCCGCCACATTGCAGCCGCAGGTGCAGGGAATGCTGACCCAGATACACGTTCAGTCGGGCGATCACGTGAAGGCGGGCCAGGTGTTGATGGAGATCGATCCGCGGCTGCAGATGGCCACAGTCGAATCGGCGCGCGCCACCGAGCGGCAGAAGAAAGCCGTCTTCGATTACAACGCGGTGGAGATCGAGCGCCAGCGCAAGCTCTTCGAGGCCGGCGTGACCAGCCACGACGCCTACGACCAAGCGCGACAGTCTTATGACAATTCCAAGGCGGATTACGAGTCGGCGGTGGGTCTGCGCAAGACGCAGGAGGAGCAACTGGCCTACTACACCATCCGCGCGCCGTTCGACGGCGTGGCGGGCGACATTCCCGTGCACGTGGGCGATTTTGTCTCGTCCGTCAATTCCCCCGCCGCCATACTCACCACGGTGGATGAGAACAAGGACCTCGAAGCCTACATCTACGTTCCCACCGAGCGCGCCGGCCAGGTCCGCCAGGGGCTGGAAGTGGATCTGACGGACACTAACGGCAATCTGCTGGAGAAGACGAAGATCGATTTTCTCTCGTCGGAGGTGGATAGCACGCTGCAGGGAATTCTGGTGAAGGCCCCGGTGCATGCCACTCCGGAGATTCTCCGCACTGCCCAAATGGTGAAGGCGCGGGTCGTCTGGAGCACCACGCCCATGGCGGTCATTCCGGTGCTGGCCGTCACCCGCCAGGGCGGGCAGAGCTTCGTCTTTGTGGCGCGGCAGCAGAACGGGCACTGGTTCGCTCATCAGACGGCGGTCACGCTGGGCGATACGGTCGACAATACCTACTCCGTCTCTTCAGGATTGAACGCGGGCGACAAGGTGATCGTGTCCAGCACCCAGTTCCTGGTGAACGATATGCCGGTCATACCCATGGGCGCCTAGACGAATTGGGCCGCGCGCCTCCGGCCTGGCGCCGCGGGCCGTGGCCGGGCGCTCCAGAGTGCGCGCCCGCTGCAAGTGAAAAGGAAGGCTTACCTTGTTTGTCGACTTCTTCATTCATCGGCCTGTGTTTGCCACGGTTTGCGCCCTGCTCATCATTCTTGCCGGGGCCATCTGCATCCCCAACCTCCCGGTTGCCATGTATCCCACTCTGGCCCCTCCGCAGGTGGGGGTTACCAGCAATTATGTGGGCGCCAACGCCGACACCGTCGAGAAGGCCGTCACCATTCCCCTTGAAGAGTCGATCAACGGCGTCGAGGGCATGCGCTATATCAGTTCCTCCAGCACCAACAGCGGCACCAGTTCCATCACCACCACCTTCAGGACCGGTTACGACCTGGACATTGCCGCCGTCGATGTGCAGAACCGCGTGGCCAGCGTGGAAGGCCGGCTGCCCTCGGCCGTCAACGCCACCGGCATCTCCATCACCAAGGCCAACAGCAACTTCGTCCTTGGCGCGGGCTTCTTTACCCAGGACGGCCGCTACTCGCCCGAGTTCATCTCCAACTACCTCGATGTCTATGTGAAGGACGCTATCAAGCGCGTCCCCGGCGTAGGCGACGTGATGATCTTCGGCGAGCGCAAATACGCCATGCGCGTCTGGCTGGACCCGGTGCGGATGGCGGCCCGCAGCCTCACTGCCACGGATGTGGTCAACGCTCTCGTCGAGCAGAATGTCGAGATCCCCGCCGGCCAGCTCGGCCAGCCTCCTTCCGATTCCAAGCAGGCCTTCCAGGTCCCGGTGCGCGTCGTGGGCCGGCTCACCAGTCCCGCCGAGTTCGACAACATCATCGTCAAGAACTCCACCAACGGCCTGGTCCTGCTCAAGGATATCGGCCACTCCGAGGTCGGCGCCGAGGACTACAGCACCGCGCTGAAATACGCCGGGCGCGACGCCAATGGCATCGGCGTCATGCAGCTCTCCAACGCCAACGCTCTCGACGTGGACACCAGAACCAAGGCCGCCCTGAAGGAGCTTTCCAGGAGCTTTCCGCCGGGCCTCGATTACGCCATTGCCTTCGATGCCACCACCGTGGTCGGCGACTCCATCCGCGAAGTGCTGGTGACCCTGGCCGAGGCCATCTTTATCGTCATCACGGTCATCTTTCTCTTCCTTCTCGACTGGCGCGCAACCATCATTCCCGCCGTCACCATTCCGGTCTCTTTGATCGGAACCTTCGCATTCATCAAAGTCTTCGGCTTCTCCGTCAACTCGCTCACCCTGTTCGGCATCACCCTGGCCACCGGGCTGGTGGTCGACGACGCCATCGTGGTCATTGAGAACGTGCAGCGCCACATTGCCATGGAGCACTCCGATCCCCACGAGGCCACGTCGCGCGCCATGGGCGAAGTCACCAGCGCCGTCATCGCCACCTCGCTGGTGCTCATAGCAGTCTTCGTGCCGGTCTCCTTCTTCCCCGGAACCACCGGCATTCTCTACCGCCAGTTCTCGCTCACCATCGCCTTTGCCATCGCCATCTCGGCCTTCAACGCGCTCACGCTGTCGCCGGCCCTGTCGGCCATCTTCCTGCGCGGCGAAGAGGACCGTCCTAGGCAGCTCGACTTCCTTCATATTCGTCCCGTTTCACGCGGCTTTGCCGCCTTCATCCACGGGGCCGATGCCGCGGTCAGCTGGACGGCCCGCACCTATGGAAAAGCCATCCATGTGGGACTGCAACTGCGCTTCCTGTTGCTCGTGGTCTTCTTCGCCGGCCTCGGCGCCACGGTTTGGACCTACCAGCACGTTCCCACCGGATTCATCCCCCAGGAGGATCAGAGCTTCCTGATGGTCATCGTGCAGGCCCCGCCTGGATCTTCACTGGCCTACACCACTGCGTTGTCGGATCGGGCGGGGGCCATCATCGCCCAGAATCACGATATCGCCGGATCTTTCTCGGTGATGGGCTTCAGCCTCGCCGGAAGCGCGTCCAATGCCGGCATGATGTTCATAAGCACCACGCCCTCCGACCAGCGCCGCGGCAAAGGCCACTCCACCGCCGACATCGTGGCCGACCTTACGCCCAAACTGGGAAGCCTGATGTTCGCTCCCAATGGCGGCCTGGTGGCCATCTTCCAGCCCCCCGCGGTTGCGGGCGTGGGCAGCTACGGCGGCTTTCAGTTCATGCTCCAGGACCAGGGAAACAACACCCTCAGCGACCTGGACCGCGTGGCCCACCAGATTGTGGGCGCCAGCCGCGCGCGCAAGGATCTGACCGGCTTGATCACCACCTTCTCGGCCAACGACCCGCAGATGCTGGTCACCATCGATCGCGAGAAGGCCAAGGCCATGAACATTCCGCTCTCCCAGATCACCACCACGCTCAGTGTCTTCATGGGCTCGGAATACATCAACGACTTCGACTTCAACAACCGCACCTATCGCGTCTTCGTGCAGGCCGATCAGCCCTTCCGCATGACGGCAAAGGACCTGCACAACTTCTACGTTCGCTCGGACTCCGGACAGATGGTCCCGCTCGACAACCTGACCACCGTGGTGGAAAGCTCCGGCCCGCCAGTGATTTCGCACTACAATCTCTTCCGCGCCGTCGAGATCGACGGCTCACCCGCCCCCGGCTACAGCTCCGGCCAGGGAATCGCCTCCATGGAGGATCTTGCCAAAAAGGTGATGATGCCCGGCATGGCCTTCCAGTGGACCGGCCTCACTCTCGACGAGCTTGAATCCAGCGGAAAGGCGCTGATCATCTTCGGCCTGGGAATTCTGGTCGTCTATCTCACTCTGTCGGCGCAATACGAGAGCTTCGCGTTGCCCTTCATCATTCTTCTCGCCGTGCCCATGGCGGTGCTCGGCGCTCTCGGCCTGGTGTCGTTGCGCGGCCTCTCCAATGACGTCTACTGCCAGATCGGCCTGGTCATGCTCATCGGCCTCTCGGCAAAGAACTCGATTCTGATCGTCGAGTTTGCTGAGCAGTTGCGCCGCAAGGGCCGCTCCATCGCCGAGGCTGCCATCGAGGCCGCGGAACTCCGCCTGCGCCCCATTCTGATGACCTCGTTCGCCTTCATCCTCGGCGTTCTTCCGCTGGTCTTCGCCACCGGCGCGGGCGCCCTGGGCCGCCGCTCCGTGGGCACCACCGTCGTGGGCGGCATGTTGCTCTCCACGGTCCTCAATCTGTTCTTTATTCCGGTTCTTTACGTGATCCTGAGCCGGCTGTTGAAGCGTGGGGACAAAAGCACCGGAGAGCCGGTCGCGGCATAGGGTCAATCGTCACTGCTTCTCGTGGTGTGCAATCACGTAATCCTTGATGCGGTCATAGACCTCGCTGCTCACGACGCCCTTTTCCACCAGGTCCTGCTTGGTGCGATAGGGCCTGAAGCGCACAATGCGCCCTGCCCAACTCTGCGTCATGCCGGGAACCTTCAGCAACTCATCCACGGTCGCATGATTGATGTCAATGCGCGCCTCCGCCGCTGGAGCCGTCGCGGATGTTTTGCTAGCTCTGTAAGGATCTCTATCCTGGTTCTGCGCAGCCCCGCCCAGGCACACACACAGAATCGCAACCGCCAAAGCCGTCCATCGCGCCTTTGCTCGCACGGCTCCATTCTCCGCCTGTTCCGGGGCCGGCCGCAAGCAGGGGCAAACTGGCTCAAGGATGCCTGGAACCATCCCTGCCCACTCAAAGCCGCTCCCGAAATCGCGCTCACATCAGATCTGCGGCAGGTCTGGATCGCCGTGTCCCTTGTCACATGGACTCCTGCCAAGCGAGCGCTAAAATGATCCGTCTTGAAAGCCGCGCGCCAGGTTGGCGGTCTCAACTGGCTAGGGAAGGAAGGCGTCTTTATGTCCAATACGCGTCGGGAATTTTTGCAATCCAGCGCGGCTCTCGCCATCGGAATGGTGGGCGGCGCGGCAACCACGCTGGCAGCGGAGCCGGCCGCGGGGTCCCAGGCCCGGAACGCGCCTGCGGGACCCCAGGAAACGCAGAGCGCCGGGCCATCGGCTTCCACTCCGGAGGTCCAGATTCCCACGATGAAGTTCGGCAACGTCGAGATCGGCCGTCTGGTTCTCGGCGTCAACCCGCTCTACGGATTTGCCCATTACAACAACAACTTCAGCGGAGCGATGAGAGAGTGGTACACGCAGGACAGAGTATGCGATGTCCTTCATCGCGCCAACCGCTTCGGGATCAATGCGTTCAACTATGTGAACATGGGCCGCGCCCCGCAGGACCTGGCGCGGTTTCAAGCCGAGGGCGGCAGGATGCACCTCATCATTCAGGTTACGGCGAACGACGATCCGGCCGCGCTGGTTCAGAATCTCAAGCCGCTTGCCTTGCAGAGGCGGGGCGAGGAGATCGACGCTGCTTTCCAGAATGGCACGATGGCGAGCGAGCGGGAGTGGTGCAAACGAGCGCGGGAGCTGGGCGTGCTGGTCGGCGTAGGCACACACAAACCGGAGGTGATCGAACTGGTGGAGGAACAGGGCTGGGATATCGATTTCTACGCCGGCTGCGTCTACAACCGCACCAGGACAGTGGAGGAATGGAAGCAGGTTCTCAACGGCCAGTTGCTCGAGATGCCCCGCGAAATCTTTCTGCAGAGCGATCCGGCGCGCATGTACAAGGTCATGCGGCAAACCGCAAAAACCTGCTTCGCGTTCAAGATTCTGGCCGCCGGACGCGTCGGCGACGACGGCGTGGCGCAGGCTTTCCGCACAGCGTATGCAAGCATCAAGCCGCACGATGGCGTTTATGTAGGCGTGTTTCCCAGGGGTAAGGACGAAGTCAAGGAGAACGCCGAGATCGTGCACGCCATTCTGGCCAGCGCTTGAGCCGCAGGCGGCCTGAACGGAGGGGGATACGCGCCGGCTCTACTGCCGCGACAGAGACATTTGACACCACAAGGGGTTTCCCCTTACGTTCTAAACAGATGCAGAGCTACCGCCATCACGGTCACCACCACCATCATGGAACCTCCATGCCGGCGGACTGCCATGGCCTGATGTAAGCGGCCAGAGAGATCTAAGAAGCACCCAAGCCCGCCGGCGACCCAAGCCGGCGGGCTTTTTCACATTCCCAGCCACAAACATCAACCAGGACCAGGAAAAGAATGAGCATTGAAACCGCAACAATCGATTTCGGCAAGATGGATGGCCTCGTCCCCGGCATTGTGCAGGATGCGCGCACCAGCGAAGTGCTGATGCTGGGCTTTCTCAATCCAGCCAGCTATGCCAAAACCCTTGAAACCGGCTTCGTCACCTTCTGGAGCCGCACCCGCCGGAAGCTGTGGATGAAGGGCGAGACCAGCGGCAACCGTCTGCGCGTAATCTCCGCCTCCACCGACTGCGACAACGACACCCTGCTCTTCCGCGTCGAAGTCGAGGGCGACGGCCTGGTCTGCCACGAGGGCACCGTCAGTTGCTTCACCAAACCGCTGCCCGTAGGCGCCTCCAACCAGGAGCCTGACAATCAGAAAGAGGAAACCCGTGGCCAACAAGCTTAGACTCGGCATCCCCAAGGGCAGCCTGCAGGATGCCACCGTCGCTCTCTTCAAACGCGCCGGCTGGAACATCTACGCCGACGGCCGCTCCTACTTCCCCTCCATCGACGACCCCGAAATCGAGTGCATGTTGATTCGCGCGCAGGAGATGGCGCGCTACGTCGATCACGGCGTTCTCGATGCGGGCCTCACCGGCATCGACTGGGTGGTCGAGAGCGGCCTCGACGTCACCAGCGTCGCCTCGCTCACCTATGCCAAGCAGAGCCGCCGCAAGGTTCGCTGGGTGCTCGCCGTTCCCGAAGGCAGCGGCTTTGAAAAGGCCGAGGACCTCGAAGGCAAAATCATCGCCACTGAGCTGGTCGAAGTCACCAGGCGCTACTTGGCTGAAAAGGGCGTCAACGCCAAGGTCGAATTCAGTTGGGGCGCAACGGAAGTCAAGCCGCCCATGCTCGCCGACGCCATCGTTGAAGTCACTGAGACCGGGAGCTCCCTCAAGGCCAACCACCTCAAGATCATCGACACGGTCATGGAGAGCGAGACTCATCTCATCGCCGGCAACGCCACGCTTGCAGACCCGTGGAAGCGCCAGAAACTCGATCAGATCGCGCTCATGCTGCGCGGCGCCATCGACGCTCAATCGCAGGTCGGCCTCATGCTCAACGTCAGGCGCGCGGACCTCGAAGCCGTTCTCGCCGTGCTGCCCGCCTTGAATTCGCCCACCATCTCTCAGTTGAGCGACTCGGAATGGGTCGCGGTCAACACCATCGTCGAAGAGCGCGTCGCCCGCGACGTAATCCCGCGCCTGAAAGCAGCCAAGGCGACAGGCATCGTCGAATACCCGCTCAACAAGGTGGTGCTTTGAACCGCTTTCACCGTCACCAAAATTTGGGTGCCCCACCTGGGCGCCGGGACACCCTCAGGGTCGGGGCACGACGTTTTTGTTTTTGTCGCTAGGGTGGGAGACGACGAAGGGGAATCATGAGGTTAATCCGGACCAAAGGACGCGGCGCTCAACAATCGGAGGAAATTCTCGCCACCCTGGAACGACGTGGCGGGGCCGCACTCGACAGTGTGCTGCCCGCTGTCAGGCGCATTGTCGCCGATGTGCGCAAGCAAGGCGACCGCGCTCTGTTACGTTACGCCGAAAAATTTGACGGCCTCACCGAGACATCGAGCCTGCGCGTCACGAAAGAAGAAATGGCCGCTGCATGGGAATCCATCAATCCCGCTCTGCGCGACGCATTGTCCACGGCGGCAGGGCAGATTCGCACTTTTGCCCAGCAACAACTTCCTGCCTCATGGAACTTATCTCCCATCCCCGGCCTCACCACCGGCCAACTTGTCCGCCCACTCGCCTCGGTGGGTTGCTATGTCCCAAGTGGCCGCCATCCGTTGCCCTCCACGCTGCTCATGACCGCCATTCCCGCGCAGGTCGCGGGCGTCGCGCGCATCGCGGTCGTCTCGCCCAAACCCGCGCCTGAAACCCTCGCCGCCGCCCACCTGCTCGGCATCCCGGAGTTCTATCGCCTCGGTGGCGCGCATGCTGTCGCCGCGTTGGCCTACGGAACCGCAACACTCCCGCGCGTCGACAAGATCGTCGGCCCCGGCAACCTCTATGTCACCGCGGCCAAGCGCCTCGTAGCCTTCGATTGCGCCATCGACATGCTCGCCGGCCCCACTGAAATTGTGGTGACGAGCGAGCGCGGCAACCCAACCGCCATTGCCTCCGACCTCGTCGCGCAGGCCGAGCACGATCCCGAGGCCCTCGCCATCTTCATCACCACGCGCGAAGAGCTCGCAAAAGAGGTCATCGCCGAAGGAAAGATGCGCAGCCGCAAGAATCCCGTCGCGCGCGCCGCCCTTGATCGCAACGGCCTCGTGATCGTCGCCTCAACCGTCGACGAGGCGCGCATCATCACCAATCGGCTTGCCCCCGAGCACCTCACCGTGGACGCCCCCAGCGACCTCGATTGGGTGCGGAATGCGGGTTCGGTCTTCGTCGGCCGCTGGTCCGCGCAGCCCATGGGCGATTACATCTCCGGACCCAATCACACGCTGCCCACCGGCGGCACAGCCCGTGTCCGCGGGGCCCTCAGCGTCAACGACTTCGTCAAGCTCATCACCGTGCAGCAGTACTCCGCGCAATCGCTGCGCTCGCTCGGTCCAAAAGCCGCGTTGCTCGCGGATGCCGAAGGCCTCACAGGCCACGCCGAGGCCATTCGCACCCGCTTGCAGAGAAGGAGTCACCATGACGGAAGCCGCCCCTGAAGCCGTGACTGCAATCACTCCAGCGCCGCGCCTGCGCGTGCAGTCGATGAAGGAGTATCACCCTCCTCTCGGCAACCGCGATCTGCTCCGCCTCGACTTCAACGAGAACACGCTCGCCTGTTCGCCCAGGGTGCGCGAAGTGCTTGGCCGCATCTCCGCTGGCGATCTCACGCGTTATCCCGAGCGCGAACCCGTCGAAACCATCGTCGCCGCCCATCTCGGTCTCGCCGCGCCGCAGGTGGCTCTCACCAATGGCGTGGACGAAGCCATTCACGTCCTCTTTGAAACCTTCCTTGAAGCAGGCGACGAACTGCTGCTGCCCGTCCCCACCTACACCATGTACGAGGTCTATGCATCGGCCACGGATGCACACTTGGTCCCCGTGTTGGCCGCCGACGACCTGCAGTTTCCCATCGAGCGCCTCATCGCCGCTATCACGCCGCGCACCAAAATCATCGCCATCGCCAATCCCAACAGCCCCTCGGGCAGCGTCGCCTCCCGCGCGCAGCTTCTTCAGATCGCTCACCGCGCGCCTCACGCCGTGCTCCTTGTCGACGAAGCCTACTTTCACTTCCACGGCGAGACGGTGATCGATCTGGTCCGCGCCCTTCCCAACCTGGTTGTCGCGCGAACCTTCTCCAAGGCCTACGGCCTCGCAGGCCTGCGTCTCGGCTTGCTTGCGGGTCCGGTGGAGTTAATGCGCTGGGTGCGCCGCGTCCTTTCGCCCTACAGCGTGAACTCGCTCGCGCTGGCCTGTCTTCCGCCCGCTCTCGAAGACTCGTCCTATATAGACTGGTACGTAAGCGAAGTGCTTCGAGCGCGCCACGATTTCGAAGCCGCCCTCGATGCAGCCAAACTCCGCCGCTGGCCCAGCTGCGCCAACTTCATCCTCGTCGACATCGGCCCTCAACACGCGGAGTTTGTGCGCCTCATGCGCGCCGCCGGCGTGCTGGTCCGCGACCGCTCCAGCGATCCCGGCTGCGACGGCCGTGTCCGCATCACCATTGGAACCCGCGAGCAGATGCAGCAAGCCGTTTTGGCCCTCAACGAAGCCATCGCCGCTTTGAAACTGGGAGGAGAAGCGCAATGACAACCGGGAAAAAAGCGAAATCCGCAATCAAATCCAGCGCGCGCACCTCCATCGTTGAGCGCAACACCGCGGAAACCCGCATCTCAATCCGCCTCATCGTAGAAGGCCGCGGCCAGTACAAAATCTCCACCGGCATTCGCTTCTTCGATCACATGCTGGAGCTGTTCACGCGTCACGGCGCCTTCGACCTTGAACTCAGGTGCGACGGCGATCTCGACGTGGATCAGCATCACACCGTTGAAGACGTGGGAATCGCGCTGGGCGAGGCCTTCGACCGCGCCCTCGGCGACAAGCGAGGCATTCTCCGCGCCGGATATTTCCTCATGCCCATGGACGAAACCCTCGCCATCGCCGCCGTCGATCTGAGCGGGCGCGCGGCCTTCGCCGTCGAAACCAAAGTCCGCACCCGCCTGGTGGGCGACCTGCAAACCGAACTGGTCACGGATTTCTTTGAAGGCTTCGCGCGCGGCGCCCGCGCCAACGTGCACGTGAAGACCATGTACGGCCGCTCCAACCATCACAAGATCGAAGCCATCTTCAAGGCCTTCGCGCGAGCCCTGCGCGTGGCCTGCTCGCGGGACAAACAATTGGGCGAATTGTTGCCATCCACGAAGGGACTTCTCTAATGAGTATTACATGGCGAGACAGAGTTCGATTGGCGGCAATCGTTGCTTTCGTCGCCAATTTCTTGCTCTACATCGGCAGGCTCCTCTTGAATAAGCAATTTTATGAGGACCATTTCTCCACAATGGTAATTTGCGCAGAGGTTGGTTTCGTTATCAGCATTGCTGAAGTCATTCTTGCCCCAATAAGTCTGCGACCAAGATGGGCAGTGGCGATTGCTGCGCGTCGTGTGTAACTGCGTACTTATGGTTCAGCGATATCGCATTTTGGGTAATGGTCAAATGATCACTGTCATCGACTACAAAGCTGGCAATCTAACTTCGGTGCTCAAGGCCCTGCACCACCTGGGTGCAGAGCCAGTCGTCACAGATGGCAATCTGTCTTTCGTTGAATCCGCGACGCGCATCGTCCTCCCCGGCGTAGGTCATTTCGCGGCCACCAACCGCCTCGACGCAACCGGCCTCATCGCCGCTGTCCGCGCAGCCATTGCACGCGGCGTTCCCTTCCTCGGCATCTGCGTGGGCATGCAGTGGCTCTACGCGGGCTCGAGCGAAGCGCCCCAGCAGCCGGGACTAGCGCAATTCTCCGAGAGCTGCACGCGCTTCTCTGAAAGCCACGAAAAGGTCCCGCACGTCGGTTGGAACTCCCTTGAAGTACGCAAAGGCTCGCGCCTTTTAGCCGGCGTCGAACCCGGCGAGTTCGTCTACTTCACGCACTCCTACAAAGCTCCGGTCACAGCCGACACCGCGGCCATCACCCACTACATCGAACCCTTCGCGTCAGCAGTCGAGCGCGCCAACGTCATGGGCGTCCAGTTTCATCCGGAAAAATCCGGGCCAACCGGCCTCAAGATCCTAGCCAATTTTCTCTCCTGGGAAGGGTAGGGAACAGCATGCTGACCAAGCGAATCATCGCCTGCCTCGATGTGCACGGCGGCCGTGTCGTAAAAGGCGTGCAGTTCGTCGACCTGATCGACGCCGGCGATCCTGCCGCCCTCGCTGCCCGCCATGCCCGCGAAGGTGCCGACGAAATTGTGCTGCTCGACATTACCGCGACGCACGAAGGCCGGCAAACACTGCTCGACACCGTGCGCAGAACCGCTCGTGAGTTGTTCATTCCTTTCGCCGTAGGCGGCGGCATTCGCACCGCCGCCGACGCTGCGCAGGTCTTCGAGGCCGGCGCCGACAAGGTCAGCGTCAACTCCGCTGCGCTCGCCGACCCAACCTTGATTGATGCCATCGGCCGTACATTTGGCGCACAGGCCGTCGTCGTCGCCATCGATGCGCGCCGCGACCCGGAAGCCGCCGATCCGGTCCGCGACGCGCAGGTATTTGTGCAGGGCGGACGCAAGCCGGCAGGCCGCCGCGTGGTCGAGTGGGCGCACGAGGCTGAAGCCCGCGGCGCAGGCGAAATCCTGCTCACCTCCATGGACTCCGACGGAACCCGCGCCGGCTTCGATTGCGAGCTCACCGCCGCGGTCAGCGAGTCGGTCGGCATTCCCGTCATCGCCTCGGGAGGCGCCGGAACCGTGGCACACTTTATCGAAGTATTCGCACGCGGCAAAGCCGACGCCGCGCTCGCGGCAAGCATCTTCCATTTCGGCGTTTCGAGCTCGCGTTCGCTTAAAGAAGAATTGGCTCGCGCCGGCGTCTCCGTGAGGCTTCCATGCTGATTCCTTCCATCGATTTGCTGGGCGGCCGCATCGTTCAGCTGGTGCAGGGCGAAAAACTGCGCCTCGCCTTCGACGATTTCGAATACTGGATCGAAAGATTCGCGCGCTTTCCTCTCGTACAGTTGATCGACCTCGACGCAGCCATGCGCCAGGGCGACAATTCACAACTTGTTGCGCAGATTGCGAACCGGCTGCCAGTCCAGGCCGGCGGCGGCATCCACTCCATCGAGCGCGCCCGCCAGGTGCTCGATGCGGGCGCCATGCGCGTCATCATCGGCTCCGCGCTCTTCTCTGAAAATGGCGCGGTCAACACAGCGTTTGCCGCCGAGCTGGCCGCCGGCGTGGGCGCGGAGCGCGTGGTCGCCGGCATCGACACCAAAAGCGGCCGCATCGCCGTAAAAGGCTGGAGGGCGCAGGTCGCTCTCACGCCCGACGAAGCGATTCCACAGCTTGAGCCTTACGCTGCCGCATTCCTCTACACGCACGTGGACGGCGAGGGCCTGATGCAGGGCTTTCCCATCGCGACCGCCGCGCGCCTCCGCAAGCTCACGGAAAGGCAGCTCATTGTGGCAGGCGGCATTCGCAGCCAGCAGGAGGTGGATGCACTTGACGCGCTGGGCGCAGACGCCGTGGTGGGCATGGCCGTCTACACCGAGTTGCTCGCGGTCTGATGCTCGCCGCGCAATCCTGAACGGTTAAGCGGGAGAGTTGAATGCGCCAAAGCGGGAATCGGATATGCTGGTAAGAAAGACTTCCCCCACCCGGTTAAGAAAGGAAACGGAACCAAGATGAGGAGGCAGAGCGGGATCAGGCTGGCAAAGCGGCTGGATGAGGTCGGCTTCTCCGACATTGTGCAGATTCGCAACAAGGTGATGGCATTGCGCGCGGAAGGTCTCCATGTGCATGCGCTGCACGGGGGCGAACCGTTCTTTGAGACGCCGCCCGATATCAAGTACGCGGCCATCAAGGCGCTGGTGGAGAATCAGACGCACTATGCGCCGTCTTCCGGTGTGTTGCCGTTGCGTAAGGCGCTGGCCGACAAGCTGGCGGCCAAAAACGGCATCCACGTCACCACCGACGAAGTGATCGCCACCGTGGGTGGCTCGCAGGGATTGTATGCGGCCTTTCAAGGCGTGCTAGACCCCGGCGACGATGCGCTGGTCTTCTCGCCCTACTGGACGCCGATCAGCGACCTCGTCACCGGAGCACAGGCGCGGCCATTGCTTGTGCCCACATCCACCGCGCGCCGCAACGGCATTCGCAATACTCTTGAGCAGTTTTCAACTCCGCAGACGCGCGCCATCTACTACAACACGCCGCAGAATCCCAGCGGCCTGGTCTTCACGCGCGCCGAGGCGCAAGAGGTTGCAGCCTTCGCCATCGAGCGAGATCTGGTGGTGATTGCCGACGAGGCCTACGAGGACCTGCTCTATGACGGCGCGCATGTTTCCATCGCCTCGCTGCCCGGCATGGCGGAGCGGACCATCACCGCTTTCACCTTCTCGAAAACATACGCCATGACCGGCTGGCGCGCCGGATACGCGGTGGCCAAAGAGCCCTTCATGACTGCCTTGCGCAAGATCGTGCTCTACTCCACCAACGGCGTCGCCACGCCGGTGCAGTACGCGATGATCCAAGCGCTCACCACGCCGGAGGCAGAGATCGCCCGCCTCCGCGAAGAGTATCGCCAGCGCCGCGATCTGCTGGTCGCCGGCCTTAATGAAGTGGGCCTCGAGTGCCCGTCGCCTGCGGGTGCTTTTTATGCCTTTCCCAACGCCGAGAAGGTGCACAAGAACAGCCGCACGGCAGCGCAGATCCTGCTCGATAAGGCGCACATCGCCACCATACCGGGATCGGTCTTCGGCGCCCAGGGCGAAGGGCATTTGCGCTTCGGCTACGCCATCACGCTGAAGGAGATCGAAGATTGCGTGGAAGCGCTGCGCAGGTTCTTCGCGTAGCAGACTTTTATTCCTGCGTCTCTCCGATGGCGCGGCTGGTCTCAACGCGCGAGGCGCGCAGCAGCCGGGCAATCTGTTTGAGATGCAGTTGCACGGCATAGGCGCGCAGAATCTCGGCCTGCGAGAATCCGATGCCCGTGTGCCGCACTGCGTCCATGCGCGCTTCGAGTTGCGCGATGTCCTCTTCCAGATTCATCTGTGTCGGCGCCACATTGAAGCGCCATGCGTGAATGCGGCCGGCCACGTGGCGAAACCCGCTGCGAATGTCCACGGCCAGCTTTCCCAGTTCCGGCTCCAGTTGCTGCGCAAACGCATCGTGGTGGCTGTCTTTGACTGAGAATTCCAGCGCCACCAGGGCGTCGAAGAGCGAACGGCCAAACTGCGCCAGCATGCCCAGCCCCTCGCGCCAGCCGGGGCCCCCTGACGGCTCATTGCGTGCTTCCTCCAGCAGTTGATTGTTGCCGCGCAGCATGGCCAGCGCATCCTCGTGCAGCGCGGGCAGGTTCTCGGCCGGCGCGCCGCGAAACCCCTGCAGAATCGCCTCGAAGAACGCGCCCATAACCAGAAACTCCTGCGCCAGCCCGTCGCGCAGCCTCAGCCTCGCGCGGTCGGGAAACACCAGCGTGGTCACGGCGAGCGCCACCACGATGCCCAGCACCACCTCGCCCACGCGGTCCAGCGCCAGGATCCAGCGTGGTCCCGTTTTCTGCACCAACATAATGATCGTGATGGTGACCCCGGCCAGCCGCGAACTGCTGCGCAGTCCCAGCAAGCCGCAGACGATAACCGCCGCGAGCACCGCGAGAATGTAGTTCCACGGAAGCGTGCCAAACAGGGAAAACGAAAAGCCAAGCACGGCGCCGATCAGCGTGCCCAGAATCCGATCCCGCGAGGCGTTCACCGTGGAACCGACATTCGATTGCAACACGATGATGGCGCTGATCGAGCCCCAGTAACCGTCGCGCCACCCAAAACGCAGCGCCAGCCACCAGCACAGGGCCGCGGCCAGCGCCGTCTTTGCGGCGTGGATCAGCAGCCGCTGCCGCTCCCAGGAAAGAATCCGCGGCTTCTCCTTCTCTTCCACGCGCAGCTTGATCGCAAGCTGCTGCTGGGACATCGTCTTGTTTGCCTTCAGGCGCATGATTTTAATTCGCTGTCGAAAACCCTCATGTGTACAGGGTCGCCGGGCATGGTTCATCCCGGCGGCCAGTCTTACTCTTGTCCCATGCCACTCCACCAAAGGCTACCAGCTTAGCCGAAGCGCCCGCTATCGGCCTGCCCATTTAACATAGGATTGAGGCGCCCGCATCGGTCGGGGCGGCAAATACCATGCTGCGAGTCGGATACCCCCCAACATTGGCGGCGGAGCTGTTGAGCGATTTTCCCCCGGAAGTCGAGCTCATTCCGTTGCCCGATAAACTGGACCAGGACATTGACATCGACGTCTGGATTCCCGATCCCTATCCGACGCGCGCCATTCGGCTTTGGCCGCGGCTTCATGGAGTACGCCTGGTCCTGTCGCTCATGGCCGGTACGGAGTGGATTCCGGGCACGGTCGGCCCTCATGTCACCATCTGCAACGCCCATGGCGCGCACAACATCTCCACCGCGGAGTGGACTGTGGCCTCGATTCTGGCCATGCTGAAGTACTTTCCGTTCTATCTCGATGTCCAGCGCGCCGGCCAGTGGAAGCGCCGTTTCCAGGCCAGCGCGCATTATGCCGCCATCACCGGCGACACGCGGCCCCTGTATCCGCCTGTGCTTTTGGAGGAACTCACCGGCAAGACGGTGCTGCTGGTGGGCTACGGCGCCATTGGCAAGGAGATTGAGCGCATACTCGCGCCATTTCGTGTGGACTTGCTGCGCGTGGCCCGCGGCGCGCGCACCGAACCCGAGGTTCATGCCGTCAGCGAGTTGGACAGCTTGTTGCCTCAGGCTGAAATAGTGATTCTGATCCTGCCCTTCACCGCGGAATCGCGCGGACTCATCGGTCCGCGCCAGCTTGCCCTCATGCCGCAGGGCGCGCTGCTGGTCAACGCCGCGCGTGGACCCATTGTAGATACCAACGCGCTGGTCGAGGCGCTCAACGCGGGCCACATTCGCGCCGCCCTGGACGTGACCGATCCCGAGCCGCTTCCGGATGGACACCCGTTGTGGAGCTGTCCCAATCTGCTGCTCACTCCCCACGTAGCCGGGTCGAGCCCGCAGTTTGCGCCCCGCTCGTTGCGCACCGCTGCAGGCGAACTCCGCCGCTACATCAACGGCGAGCCGATGCACAACGTAGTCCAGGCCGCCGTCTAGCCAGCCGCCGCCGCGCGCCGCCAGTCCCGCAGCCCTAACACGGCCAGCGCCACCAACCCCGCGTAGAGCGCGGCCGTTGGCCTCAGGTCCTTGTAGAGATACTCGCCGATGTACACCACATTCACCGCAATCCACAGCCACCAGTTGGCCGTGTGTTTGCGCGCCTGCCACCAGCTGGCCACCAGGCTGTAACTGGTCAGCGCGGCATCCAGGTGGGGCAGCGCCGCTCCCACGCGCACCATCAACCACCCCAGCAGCACCGCGCCCACCGCGCCCGCGGCAAGTCCCGCAATCCAGCCTCGCACACTGAGGGGAACCACGCGCACCTCGCCCTCTTCGCGGACGCCGCGCCACCAGTGCCACCAGCCGTACAGCGTGAACGCCACGAAGAAGACCTGCAGCAGTGCATCGGAGAACAGCCGCGCTCGATAAAAGACGACCAGGTAGATTACGTCCGCTACCAGCACCACCGGCCAGCAGATGAGCAGCCGCCGCGTCGTCAGCCAGATGCCCAGTACCGTGGTGACGGTCCCCGCAATCTCCACCCAGTTCGCGGCGAAATAGTTCGCAATTGCCATCCAGCTCATGAATGCCCGGCTCCCAGGGCCGAAACTCCTCGCGGCTTGCGCTTGCACTCCGCGGCCCATCGGCGCAACGCATTCAGCAACCTGGCGCCGCCCGGGCCGCGGAACCAGCGCGCATGTCCCACCAGGTAGTCGTCGCTGGCCAGTAGCACCTTTTCTTCTGACCGTAGCACGCCGCGAAAATAATCCGCCTCGCTCAGTGCAAACTCTGCGTGGCACAGAGCGGCCATGGGCGCCAGTGCCGCGGCCTCTTCATCGCTGAGCGGACGTACTTGCTCATATCCGTCCAGCAGCGCGCGCAGATGGTCAATATGCACGGGCACATTCTCAGGGTGCGCCGGGTCCGCCACGAGCATCAGCCACTCCACCATGTTGCGCTCGATCGCGTGGGCCAGATCGTGGACGGCGTTGGTGAGGTCGGCCAGCCCAAAGTCGATGACCGCCGTGGCCTGCGCATCGTCGCATGAATCGCTCCACAAAAGATTCGACGCGTGCAGATCGTTGTGCGTCCACAGCGGCTCGAGCGCAGGCAGGAGTGGCCATAACTCCGCATGAAACGGCGCAAGCAGTTCGAGTGCCCCTTCGCAGTGTTCGCGTACAGCCGCATCTCCAGCCAATGCCGGCCGTGCAGCCAGATAGTGTTCCACCTCGGCGCGCGGATTTTCCGCGGCAAAGATCGTGAAGCCTGCCACGAGTGGCCGAGGCCTGCGTCGTGGCGCGGCAAATCCCTCTGCCGCACGATGCAGCCGCGCCAGTGCCTGCCCTGCGGAACGCGCATGTGCTACGCTGCGAAATGGCGTCCAGGAAAGCGCGTCTCCATAAAGGTCCACGCCGTCGGGCGCCTCGTGCACCTCATACGTCCACTCGCCACTTTCGATTGCCGTCTCGCCCGATGCGTTCGTAAACACGCGAGGCACCGGTGCTCCAGCGCCGAGCAGATACGCCATGAAGCGGTGTTCCTCAAGCAATCCTTCCGCATCGCGCACCGTCCGGTGATGCCGCTTGATGAACACCCGGCCACTCGCCGTCGCCACCACGCCGGCCGCCGAAAACGGCCGCGGACTGACCGACAGAATCTCAATCGGTTCGCCACAGTCAGGGAATTGGCTCAGCAGCGAGCGCACCTCGCCGAGCCTAAGCGGCGTCCAGTCAGGCTCAACCAGCGTTCCGTCCATTCCGTGCGCTTTTGCTGTTGCGCTCATCGAAAGATCGTCCTTCGCCAGAACCAGCGAAACCGGCAGTTTACAAACCTAGAAAGTGTAATGCGCCGACAACCGCACCGTCGTCGGCGCGCCCAGGTGGATAAACGTATCTCCGTAGCTCGCCCCCGTGTCTTTCCAGTAGCGTTTGTCGGTAATGTTATCGGCATAGAGCCGCAGCGTCACGTGCCCCTGCTCGCCGCCGGGCGTGTAGCGCGCGCCCAGGCTGAACAGGTTGTAGCCGGGCACGCTCACCAGGTCGTCGCGCGTAGCCTCCTTGCGCCCCGTGTAGCTCCAGCCGGGCATCAGGTGCAATCCGTGTGCGCGCGGCAGCGAAATATCCGCAAAAGACGCCGTGCGCAGATGTGGCACATTCAGCACCTGCTTGTCATCGAAGGCCGGCGTGCCCGTTTCGTCGGAGAGCGCTCGAATCGCCGCCGACGACGCAGTCAGCCGCAGCCAGCTCGCAGCCTTCCCTGCCGCGTTCAACTCCACGCCGTCGTGCGTCTCGCGGCCCTCGGATTCAAAGCACAGATCGCCCGGCGCACTGAACTCGCTTGCCGTGCAAAAACTATCCGGGGCCTGAATCACCTTGGGATAAAAGAACGGCGCTCTCATATGAAACAGCGCGGTGGTCAGCAGAATGCGCTGGCCCGGCTCATACTTCGCGCCAACCTCGGCCTGTCGCGTCAGAAACGATCCAAGAAACTGGTTCGCATTATCCACCCACCACGGCCCTTGCGGACCCAGCGACAGCAGCACTCCGTAGTTGCCATAGAGCGTCAGGCTGCTTACCGGGTTGAAAGTGATTGCGTACTGGGGCAGCCAGATGGGCTTGTCCGTGAGAATGGGCGCGGTGCCGGGGCTCGTGGCTGAGAGCGAGTAGTTATGGTCGCGCAGCGAATCTTCCCGGCCCCCAGCGAGTAACTCAATGCGGCCCGGCAGATGAATCCGGTCCTGCACAACCGCGGCCGCCTGGTGATTGTCTTCCCACAGCGCGCGCGGGCCGGCTTGTTCCCGCACCCCGTCGTAACTCGCCCCGGCAACCGGCGTGATGGGCTGATAGATGTTCTCTGACCCGATGTAACTGTACACCGCTCCATCCTGCACCCAGCCCGGCGCGCTGTCGGGCGGCGCGCCGGGTTGCTGCACGCTGCGCCGGAAAAGCTCGCCCCCGCCAGTCACGTCCTGCCCGATTGCCCCGGTCCTGATGTGTCCCGTCACCAGCGCCTCCGCCTGCGCGTCGATACGCAGCTCTCCGGGGTCGCGGTAGTCGTAGATGTCGTAGCCCCCGTCGGGAGCGAAAAAATAAGAAGACGCTGTGCCGCCGCTCCCCGTGCACAAAGCCTCATACGAGCACCCATACGCATACACCACGTTGTCGTCGATCAGCGAATGGCTGAAGCTCGCCGCGGCAAATGCCCGCCACGCGCCGGGCAGGTCGTAGTCCAGCCGCGCGCCGGTGTTATACACATCGAACGTGTTGGGCTTGGCCCATGACTGCTCGCCCAGCATCGTCGACGGGTAAACCTGGCTCAGACTTGGCACCGCCGTTCCACCCAGCAATTGATAGCCGCACACCGAGCGCTCCACCTTGTGCTGGTACTCGAAGTCCGTCTTCAGAATCGCCTTCGGGCTCAGCTTCCAGTCCGCGGCGCCCGACCCCACCCCCCGCCAGCCGTTGGCGTCGTTCACATAGCTCTCAATCTTCTCGCCAGCCAGATTCAACCGCGCGCCCACCTGCTTTCGGCTCCCAAACAATCGCCCCAGATCCACCGCTCCGTAAGCGGTCCCGCGATGATCGGTAGCCAGGTCCATGGCCTCCAACGTCGCCGGCCGCTTGGTCACGTAGTCGATCAGCCCGCCCGCCGACGCCACGCCGCTCTCCACGCCTGCTATGCCCTTCAGAAACTCCACGCGCTCCTTGTTTTCCAGCGGCACATCCTGTTCCCCCGCAATGGTCATGCCGTTGATCTCAAGTCCGGTAGCCAGATCGATCGTGAAGCCGCGAATCTCGTAGTCCCCGTAGTAACCCACCGGCGCATAATCTTCTCCAATCGACGCGTCGTTTTTTACCACGTCGGAGAGCAGGCGCGCCGTCTGGTCGGTCAGCAAATCACGCGTCACCACCATCGCGGAAAGCGGCGTCTCCTTCAGCGTCGCGCCATCCAGAGTCCCCACTGAAACCGCGTCGGGAAGATAATCGTCCTTCATCTCGCCGTGTACCACCACCGTGGTGGTCACGCCCGGAACCTGCTGCACAGTTGGCTTTGCCGCATCGGCCGCCTGAGCCGTGCCGGCCGCTGTCGTGCTTTGGGATAATCCGCAAACCGAAGCGCACAGACAGCACGCCAGCATTGACGCTTTCACCAGCGCCCCGCGGCCCACAACCGGCACGCCCGGCCCACGCCCGGCACGCCGCTCACCGTATGCGGACCCGGCTGTTGCGAAAGACTGGCTTGGATTGTGAACCGAGGCGCTGCCTGCAACATCGAGCATGGTCTCCCCTTGTTTCCACCTGCTTGAAACAAGAGAACTCACGCTACGTTTCGAGGAAGAAGGCCGTCAGGCCCAGGAAACTTCCCACGCCGGTATTATCCGGATCGGGTTCTAGGGTATTTCTCAGCCCCACTCCGTGGAGCACCCCTGTTTCAATAATCAAATTGAAACACTCACGGCCCGGTTTTGCAAATCGTTTTGCCGGTTGGAATGCACGGCATAGAGAAAAATGCAAACTTCCTTGCGACGGATTTTTTGCTCCGCAATCAGCGCCAGAGCGACGCGACGAGTGCGCGGTAAGCATCGAGCGGCGGCACTTGAAGCCCGCGCACCTTGGCTGCATCGTCGGCGCGGCGCAGCGCCAGTGCCGCGCGCGCGTGGGGCAGCTTCAGAAACGCCTCGGCCTCCGCCGCCGTCATCGGCCCGCCCTGCAAAGCCAGGCTTTCTACCGACGCCGGCGACAGTCCGGCAAGGTAATCCGGTTCGGCAAAGCAAAGAAACCGCTTGGCCGCCACGTGCAGGCGGATAGGGTCCAGAACCGATGCCGGCAGGTGCTCCCCGAGAGCCGCAGCCGCCAGTTCTTCGTGCCGCGTGTCCAGCCCGCGGTCAGCCGCATCTTCGCCCTCGCTGTGCAGCAGATGGCCAAGATCGTGCAGCAGCGCAGCCGCGATCAGCGCATCGTCGCCTCCTAAGCACTGAACAAACCAGGCCGCTTGCAGGGAATGTTCAAGCACGGTGACCGGCTCGCCAAAGTAAGCCGCTCCGCCTCCCGTGGCAAGCAGCTTGAAGACCTCTTCAACGGATGCAATTCGCGCCGTCTGTCTCATGCCTCCACAACCTCCGGCTCCCTGAACCGCTGATGCACTGCCAGCACCAGCGCCACCAGCGCGGTCAGCAAGGCCACGCCCGCCAGCGAAAGAAACGCATTCTTCCAGCCGAATGCCACCGTGATGCGCGCCACCGTGTCCCCGGAAAGCCAGCCCGCCAGGTAGCCCACTCCATCGATGATTCCCGCCGCCGTCGCGCTGCCCCGCTTGCCGCCAAAGTCCAGGCTCATCGCCCCGGCAAGATACGAGTAAGGCCCCAGCAGCAGAAACCCCACCAGCGTCACCAGCACCACCGGCGTCCATTGGCTCGCGTGCCCCGGCGTCCGCGCCAGCACCACCAGGCAAGCCGTGCTCGCTGCCATGCCGAACACCAGCACCAGGTTGCGGCCGTTCAGCCCCAGTTTGTCGCTCACCACGCCCGCCAACAGAACGCTGATTCCTCCAAACAGCGGAAACAGCGCGCTGCGTGCCGCCGCCTGGCTGCTGGTGAGCCCCACAAACTGCACAAAGTAGGTCGGCGTCCAGAAGTTGAAGGTCTCCCGCAGCAGCGTGGTGCCCAGCGAAAGCAGGCACACCAGCCAGAACGGAAAACTGGTCATCAGTGGGCGCAGAATCGCCTTCAGACCCGGATGCTTTTTGTCCTTGTGTTCGCCGTCGGCGCCATACACGTTCAGCGGATTGGCCTCCGGTGACGGCAGGCCGCGCTCCTCCGGCGTCTCGCGCAGAAAGATCAGATTGGCCACCAGCAGCGCCCCCAGCGATCCGGCCCCGGCCAGAAACACGCCCCTCCAGCCCACTCCGTGCGCCATCAGTTGGCTCATCACCCAGCGGCAGGCCGCGTCGCCAAACAGAAAACTCAGGCTCAGCACCGCCATCACCGTGCCGTAGGTCGAGTAGGAAAACCAGCGCGACGACACTTTCACCAAGCCCACCCAGCCTGCCGATTGAAACAGCCGGTTGCCCACCCACGCCAGCGTGAACAGCGGAAACCCTCCGCTCAACACAAACACCAGCGTGAACAGAATCGATCCCGCCATGCCGCCCAGAAAATTGCGCCGCCCCCCGAACATGTCGGCCATCGAGCCGCAGATAAACTTGCCTGCCGCATAGGCCACCGTGCCCGCCGATGCGATAAATCCCAGCCGCACCTGCGCCTCGTTCGCCGTGATGCCATGATGTGCCAGATCGTGAATCAGGTCGGGTAAAACCACCGACAGGTTCGAGCGGCAGAAGTAGTAGCCCGAGTAGCCCACCCCCAGCAGCGCGATGGTAGCCAGATGCCAGCCTGTAAAGGCGCGCTGCGCCGTTGGCTGGTCAAGCGGGCCCTGCCCGGCAACCGCTGTCTTTTCCGTTAGCACACCGGCAGACTATCACGCAGGTACGTCAGGCGCCGTCAAACAAAGCCACGATAGGCTGCCTTGTGAGCCGTCTTCCTTCGTCCGGGTAAATTATTTGTCAAAAATTCCCCAATGTGCACCGCCGCAGGCGATACATTTGAAATGCAAACAATTCAAAAGCGAACAGACAGCGTTTCTTCCGTGAACTCTTCTTGAAAGGCAACCACATGCGCGGTTTTTCTTCCTCTGACCGCTTGCGCCGCCTGGTGGCTCCGCGGCTTCTCCTGGCGTGTTGCCTGGTGGCGCTCGCGGCCAGCCGGTTGCCGGCCCAATCCACCTTCGGCGCCATCTTCGGCACGGTGCGCGATTCAAGTGGAGCGCTGGTCCAGGGCGCACAGGTGACGCTGGCCAATACCGGCACCACGGCCACGCGCACTGTGGGCACCGACGCGAGTGGAAACTACGCCTTCAAGAACATCGACGTGGGAACCTATGCCCTCACCCTCACGGCGCCGGGCTTTGAGAAGGAATCGCTTCCTCAGATCGTGCTCACGGCGCGCGAGACCCGGCGCATGGATGCAACCCTGAAGCCTGGCGCCGAGACCCAGACCGTCATTGTCATCGACGATCCCGAACCCGTGATTACCACCGATGTTTCCAGCCTGGCCGAAACCAAGATCGGCGACGAACTGGTCGAGCTTCCGGTGGCCATCTACTCCCGCTCCACCGGCTCCACCAGCCCCATTTCCACGCTCACCACCGAGGCCGGCGTGCAGACCGACGATGGCGGCAACCTGGCCGTCGACGGCACCACCGCCGCCCTGCTCAGCGTCACCATCGACGGCATCTCCTCGGTCGGCGTCGAGTACTCCGGCCCCGTCAACGAGATGTTTCCCTCCTTCAACTCCATCGAGGAGATCCGCGTCTCGGAGTCCAACAACGGCGCCGAGTTCGGCGGCGTGGCCGACATCACCACTGTCTCCAAGGCCGGCACCAACCATTTCCATGGCGGCACATTCGAGAACCACGAGAACACCGTCCTCAACTCCAACAACACCTTCGCGCTCTCCAAGCCGAAGATCATCATGAACGACTTCGGCGGAACCCTCGGCGGCCCGCTCGAGATTCCGCGGCTTTTCAACGGCCACGACAATACGTTCTTCTTCATCAGCTTCGAGGGCCTGCGGCTGCCGCGCCAGACGCCCATTCTGCTCAGCGTGCCCTCCATGGACATGCGCAACGGCAACCTCACCAGCTATCTCGCCGGCCAGGGCGTGACGGCCATCTACGAGCCCGACGGCGTCACCCCGATTGATCCCGCCAACGTCCCCGTCAGCCAAATCTCCGCCAACCTGCTTCAGTACCTGATGCCCACGCCCGACTATGGCGCAACCGGCTCCTACGCCAACAACTACCAGATCAACTTCCCTTCGCCCATCTCGTCGAACCAGGGCGACGTGCGCCTGGACCGCACCATCTCCTCCCGGCAGACAATCTTCGCCCGCTTCTCCTACAAGAACCGTCAGGTCACCACCGCGCCTTCGGCCGCCTGCACCTTCACCTACTGCGCAGAGGCCGGCAGCCCGCTGCAAGGCGCCTACAACACCCCTGAGATCGACGAGGGCCTGACCTTCGCCCACAACTTCGTCTTCTCACCCCACCTGCTCAACGAGTTTCGCGGCGGATACAACGCCCAGCACACCTCGGAGACCCAGAGCTACTCCACCTCCACGCTCCTCAATCAAACCAGCATCGCCGTTCCCCAGCCGGATACCGACTGGTCCGAGGCTCCCCAGGTGCTCATCAACGGCTTCATGTCTACCGGCGCGGGCAACCCCGGCATGCAGCGCGGCCAGATCGTCCAGGCGCTGGACAACGTGAGCTGGACTCACCGCAACCATGCCTTCAAATTAGGCGCCGACTTCAAACGTATCTCCGACCACGACGACAACGTTTACGGCAACTACCGCTCCGGCTGGTATGTCTTCAACGACACCTCTGCTGTCGTCGAGGCCATCGGCGACCCCTACACCGCATTCCTGCTTGGGCTGCCGGACTATACCGAGGTCAGCTCTACCAACAACCCAACCATGAACGGCCTTGGGTTCGCTTACGCCTTCTTTGCCCAGGACGACTGGAAGATTTCTCCCAACCTCACCCTGAATCTGGGCCTGCGCTACGAACTCCATCCGCCCATCCATGAAATTCACTACAATACCGCTACCTTCCAGCCCGATTACTCGGCCACTATCGGCGGCGAGCCAGTGAATGGTGCTGTCGTTGTCTCCAACGCCCAGGCCGAGTCCTTCGCCTCCTCCGCCTTTTTGAGCGCCATCGCGCCCACTCCCCTCCTCACTGCCGCGCAGGCCGGCATTCCCGAGGGGTTGCGCTACGCCGACAGGACCGACTGGGGCCCGCGCCTGGGCTTTGCCTGGCAGCCTTACCACGACGGAAAAACCGTGCTGCGCGGCGGTTGGGGACGCTTCATTGAAACCCCGCTCGGCTTCTCGCTGGTCTCCGGCTGGGCCGTCCATTCCAGCTACGTGGCCACCTACAATCAGGCCTATGATTCCGACGGCGTCACGCCGCTCCTCTCCTTCGCCAATCCCTTCAACACCGCCGCAGGAAGTTCTGCTGGAACCGCCGGCTTCTACTACGCCTTTCCCATCCGCTACCGCGACCCCTCGGTCGAGCAGTGGAACCTCACCCTCGAGCAGGACTTCGGCCACAGCATCGGCGCGCGCTTCTCTTACACCGCCAGCCACGGCCAGAACCTCGAGGCCATGGTCGACCTGAACCAGGTCCCCGCCAACTCCATCGGCTACTTCAACACCGATCCCGCGCCCGCAGCCTCCGGCGCCTGCATCTCCGACGGAGGAACCCTCATCGCCGACCACCGCCCCTATCCCTGCTGGAGCGTCATCCAGAGCGTCGTCAATGCCGCCGTAAGCAACTATTCCAGCGGCGCCGTCGAACTCTCCCGCCACAGCGGCAAGTCGCTTTCCTTCGATGCCAGCTACACCTTTACGCGCGACTTATCCAACGCCGGCGGCGCCACGCCCAACGCCTTTGCCGTCGCCGGCGGCAGCTTCCTCACTGACCGCTTCAATCCCGGCCACGACTACGGCAACGTCATCTACGACCGCGAGCACCGCTTCCTGGCCACTTATCTCTACGACCTGCCCTTTGGCAAAGGCCAGACCTGGCTCAACTCAGGCTCTGCCTTGAACCGCTTTGTCGGCGACTGGCAGCTGGCCGGAGTCGCCATCCTCGAGAGCGGCCCATTCCTCACTCCCTACGAAGACTCCGTAGATCCGGCCAACACCAACATCCTCACCACCGTCGGCCAGAGCCGCCCCGATCAGTTGACAAACGTCTCGCTCTACGCGCCCCATCGCACCACCTCCCAGTGGCTCAATCCCGCCGCCTTTCCTTACCTCAACCTGCAAACCCCCGCCGGCGTCGGCACCGGCCGCTTCGGCAATGCTCCCGTAGGCGGTGTCGTCGGTCCCGGCACGGCCAATTTTTCTCTCTCGCTGATGAAGAACCTCACTCTCCATGAGAAGTCGAAGTTCCAGTTCGGCCTCGAAGCTGCCAACGTCTTGAACCACCGCAACTACGAGCCGCCCAACATGCAGGTCGACTCCTCCGGCTTCGGCTCCATCACCGCCCTGCAAACCGCCGAAGGCGCCGGCCCCCGCAGCCTGGAATTGTCAGGGCGCATCACCTTCTAACTCGCAGTCATCCCTTTTCAACAGATGTTTTCGAGCAAGGCAAAAGGGCCGTGGAAGCAATCGCCTCCACGGCCCTCATTATGTGCCAAGCACCCCGCAGACCCCCAAGACAACTGACAACTGACAATTGACCAGCTACTTCCCCGTCCCCTCCGTAATCGTCACAATCCGATCCACTCCCGGCACGGTGAAATTCTCTTGCCTTCCGCTCGGCCAGTGGATCTCGATCGCGTCCACCGTCTTCGCCTGCCCGAGCCCAAAGTGCGGCCGCGGATCGTTCGACGAAAGATAACTTCCCCCGCTGATCACATCCCCGCGTTGCTTCATCCCGTTGGCAGTCACATACACCGTCGCTCCCACCGCGTCGCGCGGGCTTTTCGGCCCGCCCACCAGCTTCAGTTCCAGCCAGTGGTTCTTGTCCGCGTTCACGTTCCTCAGCAACACCGGGTGCCCATCCATCACGTTGATCACCGCGTCCAGCTTGCCGTCGTTAAACAGGTCCCCCACCGCCATCCCTCGCCCGGCAATCACCACCGCCAGCCCCGAACCCTCCACCGCCGGCACCGCCTCGAACCGCTTGCCCTCGATGTTGTGGAACAGCATCGGCCGCTCGGCCCAGCTCGTGCCCCACGCATACTTGTCCGCCTCCGGGTACACGTGCCCGTCGGCCATCAGCAGGTCCTTCCAGCCGTCGTTGTCGTAGTCCAGAAACGCATCGCCCCAGCTGAGGAAGGGAACTGAAATCTCCGCAATTCCCAACTGGTAGCTTATGTCTGTCAGGTTGCCGTCGCCCTCGTTCCTGTAAAACGGCTTGTAATCGTCGGAAAAGGTGGTATCGAAGATCGCCAGTTGCCCGTTGTTCTGGTAATCGCCCACCGCGATGCCCATCGACGCCGTCTCGCGCCCCGCTTCGTTCAGCGCGAACCCCGACGCGTAGCTCACATCCTCAAACGTCCCGTCGCCCTTGTTCAAATACATATAATTCGGCGTCGAGTCGTTGCCCACCAGCAAATCCACCTTGCCGTCGTTGTTGATGTCCACAAACACCGCGCCCAGCCCGTAGTAGCCCGGCTTGTCGGCCACCCCGGCCTTCTCGCTCACGTCGGTAAACGTCCCGTCGCCGTTGTTGTGAAACAGATGATCCGGCTCGCCCTTCAGCCCCCGCGGCCCGCAAGCCACAGCTTCGCCGCGGAAGGTGCAGAATGCGTTGTTGCCCCCGGTTTCCTTGCTGTTGGGCAGGTTGTTCCAATCCCAGTGCAGATAGCCCGCCACAAACAGGTCCAGCCGCCCATCCCCGTCGTAGTCGCCCCACGTCGCGCCGCTCGACCAGTTGCCCAGTTGCACCCCGGCCTTTTCCGCCACGTCGGTGAATGTTCCGTCGTGATTGTTGTGGTACAGGCGGTTTTTCCCTACATTGGACACAAAAATATCCGGCCAGCCGTCGTTGTCGTAGTCGGCAATCGCCACGCCCGTGCCCCAGCGGTCGTTGGTCACGCCCGCCTTGGCCGCCACATCCGTAAACGTCCCGTCGTGGTTGTTGTGGAAGAGCGCCGCGTGCGGCGGCGTCTCCTTGCCCGTCAGCGCGTCCACGGTCGAGCCGTTCACGACGTAGATCGACAGCCAGCCCGAGTTGTCGTAGTCGATCAGCCCCACCCCCGAGCCCTTGGTCTCGATGATGTAGCTCTTCGCCGGCGTGCCCATCTTGTGCGTCCAGTGCGTCAGCCCCGCCTTTTCCGAGTCGTCGATAAGCACCACCGGTCCGGTCTTCACGAATCCGCCCGCCGTAATCGGCCGGTGCTTCTCGTCAAGCAGGAGCGGATGAGGCGTGCCGGTCTCCTGGCCGCCGGGTGCCACGGGTTTCGCATTTGAAACCTGGGAAACCGCGCTCGCGGCGGGTTTTTCGGTTGTTTGCCCTGGGGAAAGAACACCGGGACCTGTGGCTTGTGCGAAAACAAGTGCGGGAATTCCCGCCGCCAGCAGTCCCAGTAAAGTGGTCGCGCGCAGTGCCTCAAACATGGCAGCCAGTATACGGGGCGGGATTATCGCCAGTATCGTCCGAAAGGTGGAGTGCCCATTCCGGAGCGGCTTAAGCACAGGGTCTGTGCTCCATTCTCCACCCGAATTGCGCCCCACACAACCCCCGCCATCGCCTTCCGGCAACCGGGTCGCACACCAATGAACTAGGGTGAGCCGGGTCACAATCGCCCGTTCCTGAGCGTGGCTAAACTCAAACCAATTCCCAGGGTTTCAAAGGTTGCCATGCAATCGTTTCCCGCTGTAGATCCCATTCCATTGCCAGCCCCGATATGGCTGCTCAAGCTGCTCCATATCGTGACGCTGTCATTGCACTTTGTCGCCGTGGAAATGCTCCTGGGCGGACTGCTGCTCGCCGTCCTGCTCAGTCTCTTCCGCGGCTCGCCGCAATCGCTGGTCACCGCCAGGGCCTTGGCCCGCCGCCTCACGGTGGTGATGACCTTCGTGATCAATCTCGCCGTGCCGCCGCTGCTGTTCGCTCAAGTCCTCTATGGCCGCGCGCTCTACACCAGCAGCGTCCTCATCGGCCTCTATTGGATCTCCATCGTCGCCATCCTCATCCTCACCTACTGGCTGCTCTACCGCTTCTCCGCACGGCTTGAGGCAGGCGAATCCGCCTGGTGGGTGGGCCTCAGCGCTTGGCTGCTGGCCGGTTGCATCGCCCGCCTGCTTTCCACCAACATGACGCTGATGCTGCGCCCCGAAGTCTGGCGCGATATGTACTCCGCCTCTGCCGCCGGCGCCTATCTGCCCACCGGCGACCCCACGCTCACCCCGCGCTGGCTGCTCATGCTGGCCGGCGGCCTCTTCATCGGCGGATTGTGGCTCATCTATCTCTCCGGCCGCAGCACCTTCACCGCGGAGGAAAAGCGCTTCGTCGCCTCGCTCGGCGGCAAGGTCGCCGCTGTCTTCGGCCTCGTCTATCTCACAGCCGGTTTGTGGGCCGCCGGCGTCCAGCCCGCGGTGGTGAAAGCCGGTCTCGCCACGCATCCTCTCTACAAGTTCGCCGGCTTCGCCGGTTATGGCTGGCTGGCCCTGGTCGTGGTTGCCGTCCTGGTAGGCATCCTGGCCGGATTCGGCAAAATCTCCATCGGCCTGTCCGGCTTTCTCGCCTGGACCGGTGTTCTCCTTGCCGTGCTGGTCGAAATCACCTTCACCGTCTACCGCGACGGCGTGCGCGACCTCACCCTGCTCAGCAAAGGCTACGACGTGTGGGATCGCGCCGTAGTCACCAACTGGGGCGTCGTGGGACTGTTCCTCGTCCTCTTCGTCGCAGGCCTGGGTGTCATTGGCTGGCTCGTGTCCGTTGTGGCGCGCGCAAGGAAAGTTATGGAGGGCGCGATTTCTATATGAGTGAACTGACAAATCCCGCAACCATCGTCCAGGAACCCGAGACGCCCGGCGAGCAAGCCACGCGCCGCGCCTTTCTGGCCGCGGCCGGCGCAGCGGGCCTCTTGTACACCGCTGCCCTTGCCTATCCCATCTACCGTTACCTCGCCTCCCCCGAGGAGATGGCGCTCTCTGCCACGGCCGTCACTGAAGTCACTCTCAAGGACGCGCAAAAGCTGCCCCTGGGCTCGGTGCTGATGTTCAAGTTCGGCACCGCTCCGGCCATGCTCATCCATCACGCCGACGGCCGCTGGATTGCCCTGACCGCGGTCTGCACCCACCTCGGCTGCACCGTGCAGTATGAGCCCCAGGCCGACCGCATCCACTGCGCCTGCCACGGCGGCGTCTACAACGCCTATACCGGCGCCAACGTCAGCGGTTCGCCGCCCAAGCCGCTCAAGCTCTTCAAAACGGCCGTCAACGATGCCGGCGTGGAAGTCGCGCGCGCGTAACGCAAAGGATAAAAAGGCATGACTTCAAAGACCACTCCATCCACTGTTTACGACTGGGTCGATGAGCGCCTGGGCCTCTCCGAGCTGGCCGCCTTTGCGCGCCACAAGACCGTCCCCGTCCACTCCCAAGCCTTCTGGTACTACTGGGGCGGCATCTCGCTGTTCCTCTTCCTCGTCCAGTGCTTCACCGGCGTCCTGCTGCTCGTCTACTACCGCCCCGGCGCCGAGGCCTACGAGTCGGTCCGCCAGATCACGTTCGTCATGCACTTCGGCTGGCTCATCCGTTCCGCCCACGCCTGGTCCGCCAACCTGATGATCTTCTCCATCCTCGTGCACATGTTCTCGGTCTACTTCATGAAGGCCTACCGCAAGCCGCGCGAGTTCGGCTGGCTCAGCGGCATGGTCCTGCTGGGCATCGCCTCGGTCTTCGGTTTCTCCGGCTACCTGCTGCCCATGGACGAGCTCAGCTACTTTGCCACCAAGGTCGGCCTCCAGATTCCGATGGCCATTCCCTTTGTCGGTGAGGCCCTCGCCAACATGCTGCGCGGCGGCCCGGATGTAAGCGAATTCACCGTGCAGCGCTTCTTTGCCCTCCACGTCGTGGTGCTGCCGGCCTTGTTCCTGCCGCTGCTGGCGTTTCACCTTTGGCTTGTCCAGCGCCACGGCAACGCCTCGCCCCCCAGCGAAGAAGCCAAACCCGCAAACAAGCGCAAGAGCATTCCCTTCATGCCCAACTTCCTGCGCAAGGATTTGGCCATGTGGCTCATCTCGCTCAACATCCTCGCCCTGCTGGCCTCGGTCTTTCCCTGGGCCCTCGGCAGGCAGGCCGATTCCCTCGTCCCCGCCCCTACCGGCATCCATCCCGAGTGGTACTTCATGAGTCCCTTCGAGATGCTCAAGCTGCTGGGCAGCGTGCTCCCCGGCGAAGCCGGCGAGATCGCGGGAATCCTGCTCTTCACCATCGGCATCGTGCTGTGGATTCTCATTCCCTTCTACGACACCGGTAAGCCTTCCGGCCAGCGCGGCCGTGCCGCTCACTACTTCGGCCTGCTCGCGGTTTTCGCCCTGCTGGCCACCACTGTCATCGGCTATTGGACCATTCGATAAGAAGCGAGACCAACCATGAACTATCCATTCTGGGACATTCCAATTCTCGGCTCCGGCTGGGTGATCGGCATCATCGCCATCTTCCACGTCATGATCTCGCAGTTTGCCGTCGGCGGAGGCTTTTATCTCCCCCTCGCCGAGCGCAAGGCCATGCGCATCGCCGACCTGGAGACCCGCATCGACTGGCTCGCGCAGCTTGTCAGCTACTCGAAGTTTTTCCTCATCCTCACCGGGGTCTTCGGCACCATCTCCGGCGTCGGCATCTGGTTCGCCATCGGCCTCACGCATCCCGAGGCCACCAGCACGCTCATCCACAACTTCGTCTTCGGCTGGGCCATCGAGTGGGTCTTCTTCATCGTCGAACTCACCACCGCCGCCGTCTACTACTACACCTGGAACCGCATCGACCCCAAACTGCATCTCACCGTGGGCTGGGTCTATGCCGGCGCATCGTTCTGCACCCTGGTCATCATCAACGGCATTCTCTCCTTCATGCTCACGCCCGGCGACGCCTGGCTCGCCGTCGCCGGCACCGGCCACGAAGCCTTCAAATTCTGGAATGCCTTCTTCAATCCCACTTATTGGCCAAGCCTCTTTCTGCGCACCTGCGTCTGCACCTCGCTGGCCGGCGTCTGGGCGCTCATCAGCGCCAGCCGCATCGACGGCGACAGGCAGCCCGCCCTCAAAACCGCGCTCGTCAAGTGGAGCGTCAAGTGGCTCGTGCCTTCCTTTGTCGCCACGCCCTTCCTCATGATCTGGTACCTCTTCATGGTCCCCGCATCGCAGCGCGCCCTGCTCACCCTGGGCATCGACACCATCGGCGCCGGAACCTTTTCCACCGTCACCCGCATTGCCCTCATCATCATCGTCACCTCGGCCACCATCGTCGGCGTCGCCTACTATCTCGCCTATCGCAACCCCGTGGAATTCAATCTCTCCCACGCCCTGGCCGTGCTCCTGCTGGCCCTCATCGCCACTGCCTCCGGCGAGTACGCCCGCGAAATGCTCCGCAAGCCCTACGTCATCGGCCGCTGGATGTTCTCGAACGGCGTCCGCGTACCCTACGTCGCCCGCATCAACTCCGAGGGCTATCTGGCCCACACTAACTGGGTCTGGAACGGATCGACGACGAGCTACTCCCGCGGCGAAGCCATCTACCGCGGTGAATGTGGCTCCTGCCACACCCTCAACGGCTACCGCCCGCTCGCCCAACTCCTTGCCGGACGCGATAGCGCCAACATCGGCAACTTCATCACCATGCTCCACGACTACAAGCCCGACTCGCCCTACCGCCGCTTCATGCCCCCCATGGTCGGCGTCAAACAGGATGTAGACGACCTCACCAACTTCCTCAACGCGCAAGTCAACCCGCCGGCGCCGGCCAAGGTGCTTACAGCCAATAAGTAGGAAATACGCTTCGACTTGAACTCCCCTTTCCATCCGTTCTGTTCAAGGACGGAAATGGGCGTTCAAAGATCTTTCATAAGTGACGAGTAGACTGACGGATGTCCCATCGAACATGGAGGCGCCCCAATGGCCGTCATGCACAAGTTCATCTGGATCGGATTGTTGCTTCTGGCCACGCTTGCAACCGGCATCTGGCTGGGCCAGCTCGGGAAGCCTTTGAATCCGTCCCTTTCGGGGTTTCACAAGCTTCTTGCCCTGGCATGGGTGGTCTTCGCCGCAATCAAGATCTACCACCTGGCCAGGCAGACGGAACCCTCGGCCGCGCTCTTCGCCGTGATTGCCATTCTTGGCGTGTCCATGATCGCGTTGATCGCGTCCGGCTCTGTGCTGACCGTGCCCCGGCTGGCCAGCGCCACCTGGATGGCGGTCCACAGCATCGCAACGGCAATCGCCGTGGCCGCCTTCGCCTTCACGCTGAGGCTGTTCATCCTTAGCAAGCAGTGACGCCGCGCGAGCCCCTCAGGCTCTACTCTTCGCCCAACTCGTACGGAATCCCAAACCGCCCGATCTGAATCAGCGCCTTATCCCCCGGCGGCCAGATGTGCAGGCTGGTCACGCGGCTGGAGCCGGCGATGAGGTGCGCGTCTGTAGTTCCCACCAGCACGCCCGTGGCGGCCTCGTGGAAGTGCACGCTCAGGACGTCGCTGGCGCTGTGTTCGTATCCAAAAGCATACTCGCCCGGCTTGAGCGCAACGCCGCCAATCCGCACCGGCGCTTGCACAATCAGGTAGTGCGAATACTTGCCGTTGGCCGAGTAGCCGGCCGTGATCAGCAGTACGCCCGCAATGAAATGGCCGTGGCTGTTCACAATGCCTGAGGCGGTGCGCATCTCGGTTTCGATGTGCTCCTTTTCTACCGGAGCCCGCGCCGGCAGCAGCGCCGCCAGTTCCGCATCGGTGGCCTGCCGCCACGCAGCGCCTTTTTTCGCCTGCGCCAGCGAAGACAGCAAAAGAAGAATAACTCCGTACACAATCGCACATTTCATCGTCATCTTCATTGTGATTTCGGCTTTCTCAGGGATTCGAGCGGAACAATGCCCCGTTGGATGGCCGCCGTAGCCGCCTGCGTCCGGTCCGTCACGCCCAGCTTTCCCAGCAAGCTGTTGATGTGCGTCTTCACCGTGGCCTCTGTGATTTCGAGCTCGGTCCCAATCTCCCTGTTGCTCTTGCCGTGCACAATCTGCTCCAGCACGTCGAACTCCCGCGGCGTCAGCTCCTCGGTGCCCATGCGCTCGGCCAGCTTCTCGGCAATCACCGGCGGTATATGCGACTTGCCCGCATGAACCGCGCGAATCGTCGCAATCAATTCTTCTGAAGTCATGCCCTTCAGCAGATAGGCGCGCGCGCCGGCCTGCAGCGCGCGATAGATGTCCTCGTCGCCGTCGTAGGTAGTCAGCACAATAAACCGCGCGTTCGGCGTTTCCATCCTCAGGCGCTGAATCACATCCACCCCGCCCAGCCGCGGCAGCCGCAGGTCCATCAACGTAATATCCGGCTGGTGCTTCCTGAACTGCGCGATAGCCTCCACGCCGTCCGCGGCTTCGCCCACCACCTCCAGGCCGTCCACCACGTTCAGCAGCGCCACCAGCCCCTGCCGAACCACGTGATGATCCTCGACAACCAGCACGCGAATAGAATCTTTTGCCACTGTTGCTCCTTCGTCTACTGTCGTTTCACGCACAACCGCCGGTCTCATGTCTCCCACAACTGCCGGGTGCCCAGGTCTCGCCTTTGAGACCTGGGAGACCACGAACCCTAACCGCTTCGTGTCTCTCTCAGCGCCGCCGCCTGCAACCTCACCGTCGTTCCCCCACCCGGCTCGCTGGTCACTTCCAGCCGCCCGCCGATCGCCGCCGCGCGTTCTCTCATTCCGGTCAGCCCATAATGCCCCGGCGCCGACTCCTCGTCCGCCGCAAACCCCCGCCCGTCGTCCCGCACTTCCAGCGCAATCTCGCCTGGCCCGTACTCCAACTGCACTGAAACGTTCCTGGCGCCCGCGTGCTTCTTCACATTGTGGATGGCCTCCTGCGCCACGCGCAGAATCTCGCGTTCCGTGCCCGGAGGAAGCGACCGGTACGCGCCGAAGATGCTGAACCGCGACTCCAGCCCACCACCTCCCGCGGCCTCCACCATCCGCCTCAGCTTCACCGGCAGCGTGGTCTCGCCCGAGTCCTGCGAACGCAGCGCCCAGATCGACTGCCGCGCGTCGGCCAGCCCTTCGCGCACGTACCCGCGCGTCTTGTCCAGGTGCTGCGCCGCCGCCTCTGCCTTGCTCATGCGCAGCAGCTCCGCCAGCACCTCCAACTGCACTGAAATCCCCACATACCCCTGCGCCAGCGTGTCGTGAATCTCCCGCGCAATGCGGTTGCGCTCGCCCAGCACGGCCCGAAACTCGCGCTCCGCCCGCTTCAGCCGCTGCCTCTGCACCAGCACCACCAGGCCCACTGCCGCCATCGCCAGCAGCGCATAAAACCACACCGTCTGATAGAAATGCGGCCGCAGCTCAAACTCCAGCGCCGCGCCCTTCATGTTCCAAACCCCGTCGTTGTTCGCCGCCTGCACCCTGAAGGTGTACCGCCCCGGCGGAATGGCGGTGTAGTAAGCGGTCCGCCGCGCTCCGGCCTCGGTCCAGCCCCGGTCGAAGCCCTCCAGCATGTAGCGGTAGCGCACCTTCTGCGGCGCGATAAAGCTCATTCCCGCGTAATCGAACTCGAAGTGTACGTGTCCCGCCGAAACCCTCAACCAGGAGGCTGCTGCATGCAATGCCTGGGCCACGTCGTCTACCGCAAACCGCTCCAGCTCCACCGGCGGCGGAACCGCATTCACCGGGAAATGTGCGGGGTCCACCTCCACCAGCCCCTTGGGCGTGGCAAACCACAGGTCTCCGTCGCGCGACCGCCACGCCGATGGATGGCTGTTGGTCGCCGTTTCCCGGCTGCGCAACCCATCGGCGGCGCCAAACTCGATCCAATGCGAACAATCGGCCGTTTGGCTCGTCGCGCTCATCTCGTTGCAGTCGCAGCGGGCAATCCCATTGCCCGTCGCGAACCAGAGGTGCCCTCCGCCGCCCGGTCCCCCCTCGTCCAGAATCGCGTGAATGCTCGTCTGGTCCAGCCCGTTGTGCATTGCCGCGGAAAATCTCCGCCCATCCCACAGGTTCCAGCCGTGATCCTGCGTGCCGATCAGCAGCGTCCCATTGCCCCGCGCCAACAGCGCCGTCACCACGTTGCTCGAGAGTCCGTTCGCGGCCGTGTAATTCGCAATCCTGCCTCCATGTAGCCGCGACAGCCCGGCAAACGTCGCCACCCACAGGTCGCCGTTCGCGTCCCGCGCCATTGCTCCCACCAGGTCGCTGCCCAGCCCGCTGGCCTGCGTAAAAGTCTCCATTCGTGCGCCCGCAACCCCGCTGCCAGGCCCGCCGTTCCGACCCCTACTCTCGCCCGTCCAGTGCGTCAGCCCGCGCCTGGTCCCGATCCACAGCGACCCATCCGCGTCCGCCAGTAGCGAGCGGATGAAGTCGTCGGGCAGCCCGTCCGCCGAAGTAAACGCATCGATCGTGCCCCCGCGAATCCGGTTCAACCCATCCGGCGTCCCCACCCACAGGTCGCCGTTCGGCGCCGCGGCCAGCGACAGGATCACGTCGCTCGCCAGCCCGTTCCGCACCGAGTATGTCTTCACCGTCCCCGCGCCCGCTCCGGCTCTGCGTACCGCATTCAACCCGCCCCCGCTGGTTCCCACCCACAGCGTTCCCGCCTCGTCCTCCACCACCGTTGTCGTCGCATCGGAAGAGAGCCCCTCCCGCGCTCCAAGCGTACGGAAACGCTGATCGCGCAGGATGTGCAGCCCGTCGGCCTCGGTCCCCGCCCAGATGTTCCCTTCGCGATCCTCCATCAGCGAGAGCACCGACGCCGACGCCAGCGGATCGGTCACCGGCAGCCGTTGCACCTTGCCCGCAACCCACCGCGCCAGCCCGCCATTGGTGCCGATCCACAAACTCCCCTCGCGGTCCTTGAAAAGCGCCTGGATCCGGCTGCCCGGAATCTCCTTGCCCGCCGTCAGCCGCGCCGCCACGCTGTCCCCTTGCAACACCACCACCGTGCTCTTGCTGGCCACGGCTACTCCCCCCTTTGCGGTTTGCAGAAACTCGACCCCGTCCTTGGGAAACGAGGACTGGATCGAAAGCTGGAGCTCAGGCTGTCTCCAGCGACCCGCCTCGTACATGGTTGCGCTCTCCGGAGTGGCCACCCACAAAACACCCTGTCCGTCCGCCGTCACCGCGGTGATCGCGCCTGCCGGCAACCCAGTCGCGGCCGTGGCTTCAACGAATCGCTCTTCCTCCAGCCGCGCCAGCCCCTGGTCCGTCCAAACCCACAAAACACCGTTCGCGGCCTCCACCAGGGCCCGAACCCCATTGCCCGGCAGCCCGTCCTTGGTCGTGAATGCAGTGACGCTTCCGTCCTTCCACCGCGCCAGCCCCTCGCTGGTCCCAATCCACAGCGCCCCGTCCCGGCTCTCCAGCAAACAGCGGATATCGTTCCCCGGCAGCGCCGGACTCGAGTTGCGGTCGAAGACTTGAAACCCGCTGCCATCGAACCGCACCAGACCCACCTCGGTCCCGATCCAAACAAACCCATCCCGCGTCTGCACCAACGCCTGCACCGTGTTCTGCGGCAGCCCGTTCTCCATCACCCACACCTGCCGCCCCAAGCTGGCCAGCGGCGTGGACGGCTCCAGCGCCAGCCCCGTCAGCCCGCACCCCAGCAGCAAAGCCGCAACCCCACCTGCGGGGTATCTCATCCGCCTGAGCAATTCCTCTACCCCGACCCCGAGCAATCTCCCCACCTCGACCAGAAGGCGCGTTGTCTTCAGTTGCCGCTCAGCTTTGAAAGGGCGCGGCTTCAGCCGCGCCGCCAGGCAGCGAAGAGCAATCCCGGGCTTTAGCCCCCGAGGGAATCCTTTTTCAATCGAATTGGCGCAGTTTTCGGCCACAAGAGCGGGCGGAACTTCCCTCTGACAGAATCCAGCCTGCGCAAAACTGCGCACCCCCACAGGTTTTGGGAAAACTCCATGGATGCTCGGCAGCGCAGCAGGATGCAATCAGACTACCGCACAATGGCCAATGCCGGTCTTCACCCTCCACCTATCGATGGAGTCCAGCCTCACTCCAACGACTCAAGACAAGCCCTCAACCTGCCGGTACTCTCTGCTTGTCTCCTGAATTGGTCTCATGGCCTGGTTTCTCAAGGCATTCTCGGGTGGCCGCCCGACTCGCTGGGCTGCCACCCGATTCCTTTTTTCAGGCCGCTGGCTCCCGAGTCTCCGGGAATCGGCTGATCTACCCGCCCTTGATCGCCGTAGCCCTATTCTTCACAAACGTCACCGTCCACTTCTTTCCATCCTGGTCGTAAGTCACCGTGCGGTCGCCTTCCTTGTCGCCGTCAGGGTGCATCTTCTGGCCGATCGCCATCCGCGTCTCCAGTTCGCTCATGCCCGGCTTCAATTGGTGCGCGTCGATGGCGGCCCAGAAGTCTTTCGGCCAATGGTCGTAGATACCGTGCGGGTCGTCGTAGAAGAACAGAAGATCTGTGTAATAAGCTTCTTCGTTTCCCTGCATGTAGCCAACCGGTGTGGCGAACAGCTCCTTGCTTCCCGGCAGCGTGAACACCGCCAAGGCCTGCCGGCTGCCGTGTTCCACGCTGTCGTCCACTGTCGCCGGCACGGCTGCCTTCACAATCTTCTTCACGTCCAGCCTCTCGGCCGAGGGGATCAGCCCCACGCGCTTGCCAAACTCCACTTGACCCCCCAGGTATGAAAAGTAGGGCATGGTATACCCGTTCTTCATCCACACGCTCTTGCCTTCCAGTTGTTGCAGGTCTTCAAAGTGCGCTGGGAAGAGGGTACGCACCACCGCCACGTCGTCCTCGCTCAGGGCCTGGCTGGCATCTCTCTGCCCGATGACTCCTGGGTTCTGGCGATGCTTCCACACTGAAAACAGGTAGATCCCGCCAATGGCCAGCGTGATCAGGGTTGGAATGAGGATTTTTTGCCAGGTCTTCATGCTTTCTCCTTTCCGATCTTCCGAGGAGCTGTGTTTCGCGGAGCCGGTCATTTCGGATTCTACCGGCCAGGCGTGCTTCCTTGCACCGCGCCAAGCGCCGCCTGTGGCCGCAGCGCCTCGGCGGTCAGCTCATCCACCCTGCGCAGCCCTGGGAACAGCCACGCCCACAGCCCCGCCACGGCCAGCGCGCCCACCCCACCCACTATCGTTGCCCGCACCGCGCCCCACCACTGCGCCGTCAGCCCGCTCTCAAACGCTCCCAGTTCATTCGATGCGCCGATGAACAGCGAGTTCACCGCGCTCACGCGTCCCCGCATCTCCGGCGGCGTGGCCAGTTGCAGCAGCGACCCGCGGATGATCACGCTGACCGTATCCACCGCGCCCGCCACCGCCAGCGCCCCCAGCGAAAGCCACAAACTGTGCGACAGCCCGAAAATCACCGTAGCCGCTCCAAAGACCGCCACGCACACAAACAGCCGCAGCCCCGCCCGGCGCTCAAAAGGAAACCGCGCCATCAGCAGACTCATCGCCAGCGCTCCGGCCGCCGGAGCCGCCCGCAGCAAGCCCAGCCCGCGCGGCCCCTGGTGCAGAATCTCGTGCGCAAAAATCGGCATCAGCGCCGTCGCCCCGCCCAGCAGCACCACAAACAGGTCCAGCGACGACGCCCCCAGCAGCAGCGGCGAGCGCAGCATGTACTGGAACCCGGCCAGCACCACCTTCAGCGACGCCGCCCGGTGTTCCATCCGTCCCGGCCGCGCGTGCAGGCTGCCCACCAGCACCAGAAACCACCCCAGCGAACCCAGCGTGAACACATACACAATCCCCGCTCCCTGCAGCTTCGTGTCGGATACAAGTCGTGCCAGCGGCAGCGTAAACAGCAGCCCGCCCAGCGCCGGCCCGGCGATGTTGGAAAACTGCCAGATGGCTCCGCCCCAGGTCACCGCGTTCACAAAATGTTTCTCCGGAACCAGGTGGGGAATCAGCGCCGAGCTGGCCGGCCCTGAAAACGCGCGCGCCGTCCCGATGAAGAACAGCACCGCATAGATCGGATAAACGCTGTGCAGCCCCGCGCGCGTCAGCAACAGCAGCGCCGTGGTCGAAAAAACCTGCAACCCATAGCACACCAGGATGATCTGCCGCCGGTCGAACCGGTCGGCCACATGTCCCGATGGCAGCAGAAACAACAGCCCCGGCAAAAACAGCGCCAGCCCGGTAAAGCCCAGGTCCAGCGCCCGGTGGGTGATCGAGTACACCTGCCACGCCACCGCCACCGCCTGCGCCTCTGAGCCCAGGATCGCCGTCACGCGCGCCAACTGGTATCGCCTGAAGTCGCGGGAGGCAAAGGCCTCCATGCCGCGCGTCGGCGGTTTGTGGGGAAGGGGCTGCATCTCTTGCCATTAGCTTATATCGCCCTCCCTGGTCCGCCCACCGTCTTTACGATTCCCAGTTCCCTTGTCCCCTGGTCCCTAGTCCCTAGCCCCTAGCCCTAATACTGTTCACTTAACTATCCTGATGGCCTTTCGGATGTCGATCAGGGGCAGGGGCTTACAGTGGCGCGGACGGAGCGGGAAGTTGCTCATCTTGCGCTTTACCCCGCGGAAATTG
>Ga0224555_1000950_pt1 | contig 43458 bp, 21 predicted proteins | sample 714S23034metaG_FD_180687 | JGI IMG/M metagenome (GOLD analysis project Ga0224555, IMG submission 180687) | Peat soil microbial communities from Stordalen Mire, Sweden - 717 S2 30-34 | ecosystem: Environmental > Terrestrial > Soil > Wetlands > Peat | place: Sweden: Norrbotten County, Stordalen...
GGTTTCTTCGGCGGTGAGGATGGAGTTGAGGGCCTGAGTTCCGGCCGATGAGCCGAAGAGGGGGTTGGCGAGGCCGGAGATGGGGATGGGTCCGGCGGGAGTGACGTTGAGCTGGAACGAACTTTGGCCGGAGAGAAAGAGCGCAATGCCGGCGGTGGAGATGCAGGTGAACATGGAATTGGAATTCATGTTCATGCTCTCGATGAGGTCGGCGACGGCGCCGCCCCATCCGACATGCTCGCCGGAACCGCCGTTGGAGGCGATGGCCTGCCACGCTGCAGTCTGATCGAAGTGGGAGAAGAGCGAGTCGGGAAGGGGGACGGAGTTGGCCTGGACCTGGGCTTTGGTGGCGGGCGCGATGAGGGTGCCGACGTTGGCGACGACAGCGGCGCGGCCGGAGTTGAAGAGGTTCTGAACGCCGGTGAGATAAGGATTGAGGGCGAAGGTGCGTCCGGTTTGCGGCGTCAGCGGCGTGATGGGCAGCAGGTTGGCGAGCGGATAGGCGAGGCCGGGTGCGCCGGAGCGGGCGGCGGTGAACGCGGCGAAGGAATCGGCGTCGGTAGCGATCACGGTGCCGTGGCCATCATTGCCGCCCTGCAGGAAGACGCACACGAGCGCCTTGTAGTCGGAGGCGCCATTGCCCTGCGCCATGGCGGCCATGGAGTTGAGCCCGAGAATGATGGGGCTGGCGTACATGCCGGACATGGTGGCGAGCGAAGCGGTGCGGAGGAACTGGCGGCGAGAGAGCTGCTGTTTGTCTTTCAGGCAGGTGCACATTGGGGGAGGCTCCTAACTGATTCGAGAAGATGGTCCGGTTTTAGAACTGGGCACAAAACGCGGGTGAGGCCATGGTGAGGTAGATCGCAGTCTGAACGCGGGCGGTGAGCGCTGCATCGATGGCGTTCTGATCGCCGCCGGTGGGGATGTCGATCGCGTTGACGGCGCCGAGAATTTCCGTGCGCAGATTGCCGTCCATCTCGCCGGCCATGAGGAGAAGGTTGAGGCGGTCGAGCAGAGCGTCGGGGTCGGAGGCCAGGGCGATCTCCGCTCCGTAGTTCGAGAAGATGTCGGAACCGCTCTTTGCATTGCTGCCGATCGCGCTCTGCATGGAGTTGAGATAGCCGACCACCGTGCTGACATTGGTCATCTGCATCTCAGGGGCGACGAGGTTGGCCTGCTCAATGCTGGTGCCGGGCGGAACGTAGCCGGGGGCGAACCAGTTGAAGACGGTGGGGGAGCGGAGGGTCATCTGGCCGAGTCCCCAGATGGGGTCTTCGGTCGAGCCGATGCCATAGGAGCCGGTGCGCGACTGCGCGGTGAAGGCGCGGGCCCATTCGGTGTAGCGGAGCATCGCTTCGCGGACCTTGCCGTACTGAGGGTTGGCGAAGTCGGTGGCGGAGTCGCGAGCCTCGGGGTCGAGGAGGATGGCGGTGATGACGGCCTTGAGGTTGCCGCGGACACCGGTGCCGTCATTCTCAAAGACGTTGGCGACACGCTGGACGTAGGCAGGGCTGGGATTGCTGGTGATGAGGTGCTGGATGAGCTGCTTCGAGAAGAAGGCGGGCAGGTTGGCGTGGTTGAAGAGAGTATCGAGGGCGATTTTGAGGTCGCCGTTAGGGTCCGGATTGCCGGAGGAACCGATGGTGACGCCGAGGAAGTCTTTCTCGGCGGTGGAGTGGTGGCTGGGGTAGGTGGTCATCGGCAGGATGTCTTCGCCGGCGCCGGGAGCGGCGTCGAGGCAGCAGTTGGACCAGGCGGTGTCGCTGTTGTTGCCGGGGACATTCCAGCTGAAGCCGGTGAAGACTTTGGCGAGGCCCTGCACATCGACGTTGGAGTAGGTGGGAATGGGATTGCCGGAGCTGTCGAGCTTGCGGCTGCCGTCGTCGTTGAGCTGGTAGAGGCCGATGGTGAAGAGCTGCATCACTTCGCGGGCGTAGTTCTCGTCGGGGTCGGTGTTGGCGTTGCCCTTATCGTTGCCGAGCACGGAGAGGTAATTGCCCATCATGGGGCTGAGGGTGATGTCGTTGAGCAGGGTGCGGAAGTTGCCGAAGGCGTCCTGGCCGAGCAGGTCGTAGTAGCCGGCTTCGCCGCGGGGGAAATTCTCGATGGCGGAGTTGTTGGAGGAGGTGACGAAGATTTCCGAGAGCGCGTACTTGACCCGCTGTCGGAGTTCGTCGGGGGCGGCGAGGGCATCCTGCCAGAAGGCGTCCTGATAGTAGATTTCGCCCTGGTTGTTCTGATCGAAGAGAGCGGCGTTGCACTTGACGTCGCCGGAGGCGCAGGGCGGGTTGTTGATGAGGATGGATTGCTCGACGAAGGGCTCGTCGGGCGTGGCGGGGAGGGCGAACTGTGCGTTGAGCCAGGCCTGGTAGCCGTTCATGGAGACGACGTGGATGTCGGCGTCGGTGGCGCCGAAGGTGGCCTGCTCGAGGAAGCGGGAGGCATCCGCGGGGTTGACGAGGGGCGGGGGCGGAGTGCTGTTCACGATGCCGATGAGGTCGGAGGAGGTGGCCGGGCCGGGGGCCGGGTTGAGGACCTGGATGTCGAAGGTGCCGGGCTGGGTGAGGGTGAAGGTGGCGGTGAGCTGCGTTCCGCTGTTGAAGGTGGTCGGAACGGGCGCACCGTTTTGGAGGACCTGCGCCCCGTTGATGAACTCTTGCCCGGTGACGACGACGGTGGCGGTGCCGGGATTGAAGATGCTGGGTGTGGCGGCGGTGAGGATGGGGATGGGGTTGAGGACGGAGATGTTCTGGTTGACGGAGACGGTGGGATCGTCGGTGCTGGTAACGGTGAGCTGGACGATGTTGTTCGGAGTGGGGACGACGGCGGGCGCGGTGTAGGTGATGGATCCGTCGGAGTTGGAAACGGCAGTGCCAAGGGTAGCGTTGCCTCCGGGAATGCCATTGATGGCGAGCGTGACGCCGGTGTTCAGGGTGCCGGTGACTTCGATGCCGAGGCTGATGGAGTTGGTGACGCGAACGTCGGTGTTGCCGGGCTCGATGGTGAGGACGACCTTGCCGGGGCGGACGGGGACGTTGAGCGTAGCGGAATTAGCGGAGCCGGGATTTGGGTTGCTGACCAGCAGCGTGTAGGTTCCGGGCGTGGGCGCGGTGATGGAGGCGGCGACTTCGGTGGAGGAGACGAAGGTGGTGGCGACGGGGGCGCCGTTCCAGAGAATCTGCGCGCCGTAGACGAACTGGGAGCCCTGGACGGTGATGAGGGTGACGCCTTCGATGGGATTGGTTGGCGCGACGCTGGTCAGGACCGGGATGGGGTTGAGGACGGCAACGGTGAGGCTGCCGGGGGCGGCTTCAGGATGGCCGTTCGCGGTGGCCGTGATGGTGACGGTGTTGGGCGTGGGCACCTGGGCGGGGGCGGTGTAGAGGCCGGCGGCATCGATGGTGCCGAGTTCAGCGCTGCCGCCCTGGACCCCGTTGACGAAAAAGGTGAGCGGCACGGCGGTCACGGTCATGGGGTTCTGGATCTGGAGCTGCTGATTGACGCGGACGGAGGCGGCGGCGGAGATCGCGGTGAGATTGCCCAGGGGGGCGTGGGTGGTGCCGCAACCGGTGAAGGAAACCGCACAGAGCAGGCAACTGAGGAGCAGGGTCAGATGCGGGGCAAGACGGGAGGTGGCTGGACGTGGAGACCTTGCTTGCACGCATCCTCCTGAAGGATGAAAGCGGCGCTTCCAGATTGGCTGGCGAGCCTGGTGTGTGAGTTTGTCCGCACAGCGTATCACCGGAAAGTGCGTACGGTTGGGTAAAGGGAAGTACCACGAAAGTGGAGTGTGCGGTCGAGGATCGGCGGCGGTAAGATTCCTGGCCCGTGCGCAGCGTAGTTGCATCGCTGGAGAGGGTTACTGCTGTCAGAAAAGCTGCCCGGATCCCTCACAACGTCGGCGGGAGCCAGGACGCGGTTCGCGAAAGTGAAGAGCAGTTGCACCGTATGTGGTGCAACATGCTTTCTGAGCTCAGGGAGCGCCATTTTCTGCCACTCTGTGGCGTTCGCGGTCGCGGTGGAGGCCGGTTCGGGGGGCGTGGAGACGATTGCGAGACATTTGGGAACGGGCGGACGGAGGGACGGCTGAATTATTTTCATCTCACGCGGAACGAAATTCGCCAGAAACACAAAAGATTTGCGACAATGGTTGGCCACACGGGCGGGGGATCGCAGCAGCAATCCAATGCGCGTGGCAGATGGGCGGCGAAACCGCTAAAGCGACGAATTTCCAAAGGCTGGCAGAACTTCCGCGCACGTGACCGATACGGAAGATGGGGACTCGTCCCAAAAGACCGCACAGGCAAAGCCCATGCGGTTCGCTCCCAGCGGCCTGAGTTGTGCTCTCCCCGGTTGTCTTCGCGAGTCAATGCATTTCGCCTGTCCTGGGTATCGGAGGGTATTCGGTCATGAGACGTCTTCTTCGTCATTCGGCCGCACTAGTGGGCTGCTGCTTTTTCCTGAGCATTTGCGTATCGGCGAAGGCGGCGGGAGCGTCGGCCTCCGCCACACCGGCTGCGGAGCCAGCGGGGGGCGAGATGATTCCGATCCCGGGGCCGCTGCGCTCGTTTCTGCGCATGGCGGGCATCAGCCAGGAAGCGGCGCCTGAAGATGTGCTGCCACTGGTGGCGCGCAACGTTTCGCTGCACGGCTTTCAGAACGGCGGGGAAACCGAATTTCTGGTTCTGCTGCGGCGCTATGTGGATTTTGCGCGGGAGCTGCGTCAGATGGCGGGCGCCGACGGCGTAATCCGCGTGGAGAACTGCGACGACGCAGAGCGGCTGGTGGATGTTCTGGGATACCAGTTCGCCGAAGGGTGTGGCGAGAAGAACGGTTATGTGGTGACGGCCAACGCGGAGCGCGCGTTTCTGGCCATCGATTCGGGTTTCCCGCTAACGGCGCTGGAGGAAGCGCTGCAGAAGCACAAGGCGTTCGAATATGCGTTCCCGGCGACACCGGTTCCGGTGATTTTCCGCGAACAGGACTGGACCGGGATCACGGTCTGGCACCAGAAGAGCGGAACGAATCTGCTGGACGCGCTGCTGCACGACCGGCAAATGGACATTCTCTACTGGGCGCTGTCAAAGAACGACGAGGAGACGCGGACGGCGCTGCGCCAGGGAAAAGGCCTGAGGTGGATGCTTGCAATCGCCCCGGCGCTGGATTTCTACGGCAGCCAGCTCTCGATCCGCTCCGGGCGCGTGATGGTTCCGGGCGGAGCGCAGGCCGATCATGCGTGGCAGGAACTGGCCGGAGCGAATCCTTCTTCTCCCGAGGATTTCGTCGAGCACCTGTACTCGCGGGACCGCGGATGGATGGCGGCGTATTTTGACGCTCTTTCGCGCGTGGGCCGCACGCAGCAGGTTCATCTGACGGAAGGGTCGCGGCTGAGGCAGCTCTATGACGTCTACCGGCGAGCTTCGGACAACCAGTATGCAACGCGCGGGGTTTTTGCCCGCAACGCCGAGCTTCTGATCCTGTTCAGCCGCCTGCAGTGGCAGCCGGACGGCTCTCCTTCGATACCGGGCGGTCTGGCGGTGTGGAAGGACGTTTTCAGCCTGGGTTCGGCGCCGAAGATGATCCATGAATGGGTGCGCAACGCGCGCAGCTGGGACAGTCCCGAGCAACTGCTGATGACACTGGTGGCGTGCGCGAACTTCCCCACGGAAGCCGGGCCGCTGCAGACTTACCTCACGCTGAGCTCCATTGACGGGGCTCGGAAACCGGATGCGCCCCTGGATCAGGGCACGGTGCGGCTGATTGCGCAGAAGTTCCCCGAGTATCGCAGCTGGTATCTGGCGTTCTCGGAATTTCCGGAGCTGAACGACACGTCGATCATTGAGTTCGTGAAAGCTGCCGATTCGGTGACGGCGATCGGAAACCCGGCGGTGCGCGCGAATGCGCTGGGTGCGCTGCAGGCGAACGTTGGTTTGTGGGAGATTCTGGCGCGGCAGCAGCAGATTCCGGCTGCGGCCATGAATCAGTCGTGGCAGGCAATGGTTCATCCTTTCATCGGAGCATCCTCTGCGGTGCAGCTGTTCGACGCGGCCCACAGTTCGCTGCGCGCCATGCTGACCGCCGCGGGCGGGGAGGGAAATCTTTCCGAGGATCAGATTGTGGAGCTGCTGGCCGGCCCGGCGCAGCGCGACGATACGGGGCGGCGGGTGCATGAGCAGATCGCGGACCGGATTCGTTCGGTGCTGGACGATCAGCGGCTGGTGTCGCTGGATACGCTGTTCACGCTCTACGACGGGATGGACGGGCTGGCGCACGGGTCGGCGGCGAAGGATCAGCTGCTTCCACTGGCAGGAAGCCTGAAGGAATTCGAGATGCCGCGGGCGATTTTTACCGAGGGCGAGAAGGCAGCCTGGGCGCCGGAGATCTATACCAGCCGGCATACGGAATTGCAGGTGCGCACCGATCTGACGAAGCAGATCCAGGGAGCGACACCTGCGCAGCTGGAAGCGGCGCGCGGTGAACTGCTGCCGTTCCTGCGCGACACGCTGGTTGGGCTGAACTACGCCTATTACGAGCCGCCCGGAGCGCAGGTGCTGCACAACAATCCGCTGTTCGTGCGCTCGCACGATTTCTCCGGCAACTCCATCCAGGGCTACAACCACATCTGGAACGCGCCGGAGCTGGTGGGCATTGGTGTGACGGCTGGCGGAGGCGCGTACCTGATCGGCTCGCTGGCAAATTTGCCCTACTCGCTGGCCACGGCGGAGGAAGACTTTATCGCTCCGGAGCATGTGCAGGCGCTGATCTGGCAGGCGGCGGGACCGGCGATTCTGGTGGATGCGATCGAGCCGCGCTGGTGGGATGTGAGCCCCAGCGAGATGCACGCGGCGGCGCTGTACCAGCGTATGGGCGAGGATCTGCTGCGGGCCGCGCCGGGCAATGCGGATGTGCGCAGCCGAGTGGTGAACATTCTTGGCGACCTGATGAGCCCGCGCCGCCTGGAGCGGACGCAGCATGCGCTGCTGCAGCCGGCCAGTGTTACGACCCTCATCCCTGGTATTACTCCGGCGGAGGAGTTCTACCTGGCCACGGAATATCGCAGAGAGTATCCGAGCGAGGCGGCCTCGTTTGGGCCGGTGAGCCAGGAGCTGGATGCGCTGGCTCGCAAGAGCCCTGAGGAAGTGAGTGCTGCGCGCCTGTCGAAGGATTTCGGCGTGCCGCATCCGACGCTGGAGCAGACGAACGCCTGCGCCATTCTCACGCTCAAGCCGTTGCCCGCGTATTCCGGAGAGGCGTATGGATTGATGGGGGAGTCGTGGGAGTCGAGCAATCTTTACTGGGCGCGACTGGCTGACGAAATGGGGTACGCTCCGGAGTCGCTGAACGTGCTGATTCCTGAGCTGAGCCGGCGCATGATTGCGAAGATCTTCGCGACCGATCTCGAGGACTGGCCCGCGATTCTGCGCGCGATGGAGCAGACGGGCGAGGAATTCCGCCAGGGCGGTATCCGTATTGCCGGGGCGAGCCCGGTTCCGGCCAACACCAGCAGCGTGTCGGCGCTGCCCATGAGTTCTTCTACGGAGCAGTGAGACGATGAAATGGTTTCTGGTTTCCGGATTGTGTGCGCTACTCGCGGTGACGGTGGCGGTCGTGCCTGGCACAGCGGCGCAGAGCGGCTCGTCACGAATCTTCGTCAACGTGGTTCTGGTGCAGCTGAATGTCGCCGTCACCGATAAGAAGGGCGACTACGTCAACGGCCTGAAGCCGGAGAACTTCCTCGTGACCGAGGACAGGATTCCGGAGAAGATCTCCTCGTTTGAGGAGGGCGGCGCGCCGGGCGGGATCGTGGAGGCGGGGGTGGCTCCGCAGGACAGCGGCAGCAGCGCTGCGCCCGAGACGAGCGCAGCCGGCCAGCAGCCCGCGCCGGGGGGATCCGAGACTTCAGCCGTGCAGGCCGGACCGCCGAAGGCCTCGCGCCTGGCAGGCGCCAGTGTGTATGTCCTGTTCGACACCAGCGACTATATGTACCGCGGATTCGTGTTTGCGCAGGATGCGATCGGCGGCTTTGTGCGCTCGATGGAGGAAGCCAACAAGATCGCGTTCTATTCCTACAGCCGCAATTTGTCGCGCGCGACCCCGCTGACCACCGACCGTTCGCTGGTGATGCGCGGGGTGCGCAACACGGTGGCCGGCGATGAAGCCGCGCTCTACAACTCGCTGCTGCTGACGGTGCGCGATGCGGCGCAACTGCACGGACGCAAGGCGATTGTGGTTTTCTCCAACGGCCCGGATAACGCGAGCACGGTGCCGCCGGAGGACGTGGAGGAGCTGGCGCAGTCGACGGGCACGATCATCTACATCATCAGCACGCGCCTGGCGCACGACGAACCGGTTTCAAGCGCGGTGTTCGAGCGCATGAGCAAGGGAACGGGGGGCAAGGCTTATTTCGCGAAGGACTGGCGCGACGAGAGCACGGCCTTCGCCTCGATCAAGGAAGACCTGGCCCACCTGTACACCATCAGCTACTATCCGAAGCCGAATGCGAACCGGGGGTGGCGCACGATCTCGGTGCGGCTGGTGGGACCAGGCATGGAGAAGTATCGGGTTCGCACGCGAGACGGCTACCGGCTGCAGGAGCAGGTGCCGGCGCCTTCCGCGCAGGCAGCGGCGGAGCCGCCGGTGGCGCCCACGGCTTCGAACTAGATCGCGGCCGGGTGGCGTGGTTCGGGCCGGTCAGCGGAAGCGGCGGATGCGCAGCGTGTGGCGGCCGGATCGGTAGAAGCCGGTGACGAAGACCGTGGCTCGTGCGGTGCTGGAAAAGATGAGCTGACGGATCCGCAGCAGCGGCGTGCCTTTGGGCAGGGAGAGCAGATCGGCCATGCGCTGATCGGCGTCGGTAGCATCGATTTCTTCATCGGCATAGGCCAGCTGTACACCGCAATCGCGCTCCAGAACGGAAAAGAGCGAGGTGCGGTCCATAGGGGCATGCTGCAGGGCGGGATACTCATCCGCGGACCAGTAGCAGACCTCGAGGGCCACGGCCTCATCGCCTGCCAGCCGCACGCGCTCCAGCCTTCCCAGGCGCGCGGTTGGCGGCAGGCCCAGGCGCGCGGCAATCTCGTGCTCCCGGGTGACGACCGAGGACGAGACAATGCGTGAGCGCGCGGTGAGCCCGAGGCTCGCCATCTGCTCGGTATAGCCCAGCAGTTTGTTGAACTGGACTTTGGGCGGGGCGACGAAGGTTCCCGCCCCGTGGCGGCGCTCGACGATGCCGTCGCGGGCCAGCTCGGTGAGCGCGTGGCGGGCGGTCATGAGGCTGACGCCGTGAATCCTCGCCAGCTCGCGCTCGGAGGGGACGACGTTGCCGGGTTTCAGCTGGCCGGAATCGATGCGGCGGCGGATTGCGTTCTGAATCTTTCGATAGGCCGGTTCGTCGCTGCGATTTGCCATCGTTGCGGAGTGTCCATTGCGGTGGAGTCTCTCGGGCGTGTCGGCGTGTGCGGGCAGGTTTTTCCTGAACACCATATCAGAACCGGTCAAACGGGAATGAACTGCTATAGAGGCAGAGCACGGGAGTCTTTGTTGTGCTATAGAGCGGACAATACCACGATGGGTCCAATCTGTAAACCAGCCGAATTCACAGAGCGAGGGGCCGAAGTCGACGCACTGCGCAGGCGCTGCCCCACGCTGGCGTTTATCGGGAGCATAAAAGAAGGCGAGTGTGAAGAAAAATACCAGCCGCTTCGAGGGCCCGGACCTGTGAGCGGATTTCCACAACGCCCGGCCACTCGGCTGCTTGACATTCGAGCTCTATAGCTATATAGCAATAAGACAGGTGCTATATAGCGCGGCAGAGAACCCCGCTCCGGCCGCGAACGTTACCGACCCACTTAAGGAGGCTTCCAGTGAACTCAAAGGTCAGGATGTCGTTGTTGCTGTCGGGATATGCGTGGCTGCTGGCGCTGCTGCTTCTTGCGCCGGCCACACTCCGGGCGCAGCAAGCTGCTGGTTCGATCACCGGTACGGTCACCGATCCCTCCGGGTCGGCTGTGCCCAATGCCAGCGTTACCGCCCGCGACGTGAACCAGAACACCACGTGGGCCACCAAAACGAACTCCGACGGTGTTTATGAATTTCCCCAGATTCCGGTGGGCACCATCGCAATCAAAGTGGAAGCCCAGGGATTCCAGACGCAGGAGCGCTCGGCGTTTGAGCTGGTGGTCAACCAGGTGGCGCGTGTGGACTTTGCGCTGGTGGTGGGCCGCGTGAGCACCACGGTGCAGGTGAGCGGCGAAGCTCCCCTGCTGCAAGTCTCCTCAACCGAAGTGGGCACGGTGCTGAACGCGAATGACGTGACCTCGCTGCCGCTGGCGACGCGCGACGTGAACCAGCTCACGCTGCTGGTTCCTGGAGTGGTCAGCCCGAATATATTTGCCTTTGAGTCATCGCAGACGACGTTCGGCACAGGGCGGCCGTATGTAAATGGCGCTCGCGAGCAGGACAACAACTCCTCGCTCGACGGCATGGATGTGAATCAGCCGGACAACAACGACGTGGCGTATGTGCCCAGCCCCGACGCGGTGGGCAACTTCAACGTGATCACGAGCAATGCGTCGGCGGACTACGGAAACTATATCGGCGGCGTGATCGTGCAGACGCTGAAGTCGGGCACCAACGAGTTCCACGGCGATCTGTTTGAGTTTGTGCGCAACACGGATCTGGACGCCAACACCTGGCAGGACAAGGCGAATGCGTTTCTGGTGATCCCGAATGTGACGTCGAAGACGCTGGCGCGCCCGGTGCTGCAGTGGAATGAGTTTGGGGGGACGATCGGCGGGCCGATTATCAAAGATAAGCTGTTCTTCTTTGCCGACGAGCAGACGGAGCTGAATAACACGCCGAGGACGGCGCAGCCGCAATCGGTGCTGCCGTCGGCGTTTCTGAAGGGCGACTTCAGCCAGCTGTGTACCAGTCAGGGCGCAAGCTTTGTGGCCGGTGTGTGCTCGAATCCTGCATATCAGATCTACAGCCCCGTGTATCTCAGCGGCCCGAACGCGGGCCAGCCTGCGCCAACGGCCGCGCGGCAGCCATTCCCGAACAACCAGGTGCCGATTAACAGTAAGGTGGCCAGTGCGCTGGTGGCGTCGAATCTGTTTACGACTCAGGAAGAGACGCCGACATATTACACCAGCGGTTACGTGCATTCGTATCAGGGCGATCTGAAGATGGACTGGCAGGCATCGCAGAAAGATCACGTGATGGGCCGGTACTCGCAGGCGTACACGATCAACACGAGCAGCAACGGAACGAATCAGCTGACTCCGAATCTGACCCGCGAGTATCCGCTGAAGAACGTCGTGGTGGATTACGTACGGACGATTTCACCGACGCTGGTGAACGATGCGCGCGCGGGGATCCAGATCTTCCCGGCCAACGATCAGATCTACGCCAGTCCCATCAGCGGCAATTTGCCCCAGCAGTTCGGGCTGCCGGGCGTGCAGGAGAGCATTCTGCCTGCGATGAGCTTCGGCTACAACAGTATTGGGAGCGCAGACGGAGTCGAGATCTTCCACGACACGACGATCGAAGCCGAGGATTCCCTGACGTGGACGCATGGCAGGCACACGGTCCACGGCGGCTTTGAGTACTACGACTACATCATGAACGACGTGTACGCCGGGAACCAGGGTGCGGCGGGTTCATTTAGCTTCGGCGGTCAATACACATGGCTGAATACGGTTGATCCTGTCACCCTGAAGAGTGAGTCGATCGGAGGAAGTCCTTTCGCGGACTTCCTGCTGGGTCTGGCCACGAATGTGCAGCAGGGAGTGCCGTTCAACTTCCACCTGCGCAACAGCCTGTTTGCGGGGTTTGCGCAGGATAACTACCGCGCGACGCACAATCTGACGGTCAACCTGGGTCTGCGCTACGAACTGACGACTCCGCGCGGCGACAAGGACTCACAGGCGAACGTGAACTTCAATCTACTGTCCGGTACGCCGGAGATTGGGACAAACTACAACACCTACAAGGGCTGGGATAACGTGCAGCCTCGGATCGGGCTGGCGTGGCAGCCGGGCTGGGCGCCGAATACGGTGTTCCGCGCTGCTTATGATATCTCGACTTATATGGAAGGCAACGGTGTGAATAACATGGCCGTGATTAATCCTCCGAACGTCGAGCTGCATAACGAGGTTAATAACACCCCCGCCACTCTGCAGTATCCGACGACGACGCTGGATCAGGGTTATACACAATTCTCGGCAGCGTGCACACCAACGCAGCTGATGGCATTCGCTCCCCAGTGCTTCGCCAGCGGACAGGCGCATGCAACCAATCCGAATCTGCAGCCGGCGGTGGATCAGCAGTGGACGGCGGCGATCGAGCATCAGTTCCATGGCAACCTGACTGCAACGGTGCAGTATGTGGGCAACAAGGACGACCACATGTCGGACATCTATCTGTACAACCAGAAGGTGCTGACGTCGTCGGGAACGGTGGTACCAGGTCCGTTCATGCAGCCGATCGTGCAGGCAGGCGCGCAGGCGCGTTACAACGCCTCGGACGGCATCTCGCGATTCAATGCGCTGGAAGCGGTGCTGGCGCAGCGCAACTACCACGGGCTCGATCTGCAGGCGAGCTACACCTGGTCGAAGTGCCTGGCGAATTCGCTGGGATATTTCGGGTCGTACGGCGATGAGGAGGGGGCGGGCGAATCGCAGACGCAGGCGACGCAGAACTTTTTCCAGAACGAATACGATCCGAAGGCCGACTACGGACGGTGCACGATCGATGTGGCGCACAACTTGCAGGCGTATGGCGTGTACAACCTGCCGTTTGGGAGAGGGAAGCCGATCGGCAGCAACATGAGCCGCGCGCTGAACGAAGTGGTGGGCGGATGGCAGACAGCGATCGACCTGAGCTTCCGCTCCGGTTTCGCGATCACGCCGTTCGCGGGAGCGTATATGGGGGACGAGAATCCGAACTCAGCGTCTTCTCTCACCGGGTCGTACGAGCCCCGCCCCGATTGTGTTGCCGGGGTTGCGCAGTCGGTAGGAATGCAGACCGTGCAGATCGGCAGCAGCATCGGCCGCACCAACCTGAACCCGGGCGCGGTGACGGAGGTTCCGAACGGGCAGTTCGGCAACTGCCAGAACGGGGCATTCCGCGGACCCGCGCTGAAGACCGGGGATCTGAACCTGACGAAGCAGTTTCCGATCACCGAGCGCGTCAACGTTGCGGCGGCGGCAGAGTTCATCAACCTGACCAACACGCCGATCTTCAGCGTGCCGGCCAGCTGGTGGGGCCAGTACAGCTCATGCGGCGCCTGCAACGGCAATCGGACGACGGGCTATTTCGGCGGCGGAGCGGGAACGGTCGGGCTCTTCGGATTGCTGGACGGGTCAAATCCGGGACGGCAGATTGTGCTGTCGCTCAAACTGAACTACTGACAGGAGCGGGCGGCTGCGACCGCCTGCCTGCTAATGTAGTCTTTGCGAATGCCACCCTGACGGGTGGCATTCGCGTTTTCTGTGTGGACCCACGTTCCCCGGTTTCGCGTGGACAGCGTGGGCTCTACTCGATTCGGGACCGAAGATGTTCGGTCCGGCATCCAAATGGGCGGAGGTTTCGAGTGAAGAAGTCGATTGCGACTCTGGTAGTGGCGGTTTTCATATCGTTGCCGGTTTTGCAGGCGCAGGAGACGATCCGCATCGACGCGCACGCGGCCACGACTCCGTTTCCGCACTTCTGGGAGCAGATGTTCGGCTCGGGCCACGCCATTCTCGCCTTGCGTGAGGATTATCGCGAGGATCTGCGCTCGGTGAAGAATGTCGCGGATTTTCGGTACGTCCGGTTCCACGGCATTCTCGACGATGAGGTGGGCAGTTACACCGAGGATGAGCACGGGAACCCCGTCTACAACTTCGCGTACGTCGATGAGATTTACGACGGGCTGCTGAAGAATGGCGTGCGTCCGGTGGTGGAGATCAGCTTCATGCCGACGAAGCTGGCGTTTAATCCGCTGGACCTGCATGTGTTCTGGTACCACCCCAACGTCTCGCCGCCGAAGAGCTGGGAGCGGTGGGACGCGTACATGACGGCCTTCGCGCAGGACCTGGTGAACCGGTACGGCATCGACGAAGTGGCGCAGTGGTATTTCGAGGTCTGGAACGAGCCGAACATCGATTTCTGGGGCGGAATTCCGCGGCAGGGCAGCTACTTCGAGCTATACGCACACACGGCGCGCGATCTGAAGAAGGTGAGTCCGCGGCTGCGTGTGGGCGGCCCGGCCACGGCTGCGGCGTCATGGGTCCCGGAATTCCTCGATTACGTGACGAAGAACAACGTGCCGATTGATTTTGTCTCGACGCACGGGTATGCCGACGACACAGTCGAGAACCTCTTCCACACCGACGAGAAGATTCCTGAAGACGACCGCGTTTGCCGCGCTGTGGAGAAGGTGCAGCAACAGATCCGCTCGTCAGCCAAAGCGGATTTGCCGCTGTTCTGGACGGAGTGGAACGTCGAGGGGCGCGATGAGTCGCGGGACACGACCTTCGTTGGGCCGGGCCTCGCCAACACCATTCGCGAATGCGACGGCCACGTGAACATGATGTCGTTCTGGACCTTCGACGATGTTTTCGAGGAGGGTGGCCCCATCCCTAAACCTTTCGAGGGACAGTTCGGGTTGATTGCGAAGGGCGGCATCCGGAAGCCCAGCTACTACGATTTCGCGCTGCTGCATCAGCTTGGCGACCAGCGGATTCCGCTTCAATCCACCGACGCGATTGCGACGCGAGCGGCCGATGGTTCGCTGCGCGTGGCGGCCTGGAACATCGTCGATCCCGGGATGCATGGCTCCTCGCGCACCGTCGAGTTGTCCTTTTCCGGCGTTGCGCCTGACGCTGCGGTTGCCATTGAGCGGGTTGATCAGGACCATGGCAACGTGCTCCCGAAATACGCGGCGATGGACTCGCCGGTGGATCCGACCCCGGCACAGGTGGAGCGGCTGAATCGCGAAACGGCGCCCGGACCGGCGGAGCAGACTCATTTGACGGACGGCAGGCTGAAGCTTGCGCTCACGCCGAACGCGCTGGTGTTGGTGAAGGTGGAAGATAAACCTTAGCTGGTGTCCGCGAAGACTCCATAGGGATCTCGCGAATCGCGAGAGGTGCTCGCTTCATGGCAGTGTGAGCGTCTGCGTGCCGGGATTCAGGGGGTGGGCGACCTCTTTCCAGATCAGGGTACCCATCAGTCCGGCGGGCAAGGTGATCGTTGCCTTCCAGTGGCCGCTTTCGTCCGCATAGACCGTGTGAATCATGCCCCCGGCGTGTGGCATGGAGGCGTCGAGCTGATGAAGGCCGCGCAGATGCGGCTTGATGCGCACGGTGCGGAATCCTGGAGCGCCTGGCCCGATGCCCGCAACGAGCGTGAGCAGATCGTAGTTCGGACTCGCGCTCCAGGCGTGGCAATCGGAGCGTGTGGGTTCCGGCGTCTCCGCCCAAGTGCTTAGCCCCAGGCGCAGCATGTTGTACCAGGGCGCGAGTTGGTGAACATACTCATCGCCCATGCCCGCGTGGTCGAGCGCGCGAGCCAGATAGAAGCGGAAATAGTAGCTGGGCTCGGACAATGGCGGCATGGGACGGCCGTCCAGCGTTGTGGCCTGATCTTCTTTTGAGCCGAGCAGCCTGAGCAGGATCGGCGCCTGCTGGGAGGGCGCGGCAACATTGAGCCAGACGGCGAGGATGTTCGCTTCCTGGCTGTAGCTCTTTTTTGCCGGTGTGTCGGCGTAGAGGCCGTAGTGTGGATCCCAGTTCTTCTGGTTCAGCGTCTGTGCGGCTTTGCGGATGATCGCCTGATACTGACCAGCACGCTCCTGGCTCCCATAGCGCGACTCCATCTCTGCCGCATTCTGGAGCGCCTCCATGAACTGCAGCGTGAGGAACGTGGATCCGCCGTCGGCTTCCTGCGGCGGCGAGCCCTCGCGATAATCGCGCGTCCAATCGCCAAACTCCCACCAGCCCACTTTGCCGAGCAGGCCGTCGGGGCGAAGATGCGACGCGAACCAGTCGAGCACGGTGCGGGTGTGGGGCAGGGTTTCCTTCACCAGCGCCGGGTCGTCGACATACATCCAGTAGTCGTGGAGCATGCCGACCCAGAGCAGCGAGAACGGCGGAATGAACTGGGGCAGCCCGGAGGGATATCGGCTCTGGGTGATGCCTTCGGGGGTGCGCGAATCGTCGATGTTGGTGATGGCCTGATGGGCGAGGCGGCTGTCGCCGGTCATGACGTAGGAGATGAGCGCCTGGATGCGCGTGTCGCCGACATACTGCAGCTGCTCCCAGTACGGCGCATCCATATAGGTTTCGTGCGCGCAGAGGCGTGCGGTGCGCCAGCCGGTTTGCCACAGGCGATCGAGTTCCGGGATGTCGCCGCTGATCGCGGCTTTGGCGTCGAAAGGATACGCGGAGAACCAGGCGCGCAGCGCGTCGAGGCGCAGCGGCGCATCCTGGGTGGTGACTTCGATCTGCAGGTAGCGCCAGGTGCGCCACCACAGCGGCTGAAAGACGCGCCCGTTTCCTCCGCCAGCGATGAACTGGTCGGTGATGCCCTCGATGTGCCGGCCGGCGATCTCGTCACGATTGCCCTTGTCGCCGTGCGCGTCGTAGAGCGCCTCGGAATACGTGAGGGCAATCGCAGCGTCGCGTCCACCGCTGAGCGTAAGTTCCGGATACGCCGTCTCGAGCACGCGGTGATCGAGCAGGAGAGTCACATGCGAGTGCGCGGGAATCTCCAGCGGAGTTGCGGGGAACTTGGGAGGCGAAGGCAGTCCATCGGCGCGCACTGCGTCGCCCGCATCCACCAGGCGATGTTCCATCGGCGGCAGAGCATCCTGGACCAACTCCCAGTTATTGTCGGCGTCCTGCGCCTCGCGGGTAGCGGCACGACCGATGAGGCGCGGCGTCTCCCAACCGGCGTCGTCGCCGGGCTGATCCCACTTCCAGTCGAGCACGCGGCCGTCGATTTTTTCTCCGGGGCCGGCGGCGTAGTATTCGCGGGTTCCGGAGTGATCCAGAGCCGAGTGCCCCGGCTCCTCGCGAACGCGCCACGCGGCGCCGGTGTTCACGGCGGAGTCCGCCTCGGTATTGCCCTGCATCAGAAAACCCGTGCGGTTGGTCATCTGCGCGACAGGAGCGGCTTCGCCAAAGTTCCACACCACCGCTGCCAGCACGTTCGGGCCGGGCTGCAGCAGGGGGGCCAGATCGATGGTTTCGAATCGCCAGTGGAAGAGGTCGCCGCGGGCCGGGCCCTCGCCCGCGTATTTGCCGTTCACGTGCAGCACAAAGCGGTTGTCGGCGCTGACGTGGACCCGGTAGTGCGCGGGGACGGTGGAGAGGGTCAGCTCTTTGCGGAAATAGAAAACGCCGGGGGCCTTCGGCGAAGCCGACGGGCTGCTGATCCAGGAGGCGGGCCACTTCGAAGCAACGAGATCAGGATCGAGCGGGCCCGCAGCCCGTGCATCCACGGAAAACACGCAGCAACTGAGCACAACCCATGACAGAAAACACAGCATGGCCGACAGGTTAACAGACGGATGCGCGGTCCATCGGATGGGCGCGCGTGTCGCGGTCTGTCTTCTGCGGATCTGTACGGAAAAATGCCGATTGAAGCAAGAAACATCCCTCAGCGGCTAAAGCCGGCTATATTCTGCCGGGGGTTACGGCACGGCTGAACCGTCTGCGGAAAGGGGCACCATTTTCCCAAAAAGGTCCAGGCACGTTACCGTCGGGTAAGCAAGGAATCAAATCCTCTTGATAATTCGACGGCGGGAGCTTTTGCTACTTGCTGTGGGGTGAACCTGGCCGTCCAGCAGCGGGTTTTGGATTTTCTGCGGCAGGAGTTGAACCGATTGCGGTCCGTGTTCCGGCAAAAACCGTCCCGCGGCGGCTGAAGCCGAATTCGTCTTCCAGCGATTGCGGCACGGCTGAAGTTGGATTCATCTTCAGCGATTGCGGCACGGCTGAGGCCGTGCCCTTTCAAAGAATCGATTGTTTCGCAGAGCTGTGAAGCTCTGCCGTTTTAAAGCACCGAAAGCCTAAGAGACCGGTTGTTCCAGCACCGGAGGAGCTTCGGGCGTTTCGACGAGCCGGCCCTGGCGAAGCTGCCTGCGTTTCAACAGCATGAAGAAAACAGGAACCAGGATCAGGACGTGAATGGTGGACGTGATCATTCCGCCTACGATCGGCGCGGCAATGGGCTTCATCACGTCGGAGCCGATGCCGGTTTCCCAGAGGATGGGAGCGAGGCTCAGGACGACAGCGGTCACGGTCATGAGCTTGGGGCGCAGGCGCTGCACAGCTCCTTCGATGGTGGCCTGTTCAATGTCCGCTTCATCAAGCGGAGTGCCACGGGAGATGCGCTCCTGCAGCGCCTCGTGCAGATAGACAACCATCACCACGCCGGTTTCGACGGCGATGCCGAACAGCGCGATGTAGCCGACCCAGACCGCGACGCTGAAGTTGTAGCCGAGAATCCATTGCAGCAGGAGTCCGCCCGACATGGCGTACACCGTCGGGAAAATGAGCACAGCGGCTTCGGCAACGGATTTGAAGACGAGATAAAGCAGAAGAAAAATGACGAAGAAAACGATGGGCAGGATGACGATCAGACGCTGGCGGGCGCGCAACTGGAATTCATATTCGCCCGCCCAGTGCCACGTATAGCCGGCGGGCAGGGCAAGCTTCTGCTGTAACAGGCGCGATGCGCGATCGACAAAGCCGCCATAATCGCCGGTCTTCAGCGTGAGATAGACGTACCCGGTGAGCGCACCGTCTTCGTCGCGGATCATGGCCGGGCCGCGGGAAAAATACACACGCGCCACTTCGCCGATGGGGATCTGTTCGCCGGAAGGCGTGGGAATGAGGACCTGGCCGATGGCCGCCGGATTATCACGAAAATCGCGCTGATAGCGAACGGCAACGGGAAAGCGCTCGCGGCCTTCCACGTTCTGGACGATGTCGGCTCCGCCTACCTCCGAAGTGATTGCGCGCTGCACATCGGCGACGGTGAGCCCGTAGCGCGCCGCTTCCGGGCGGTTGACGTCGATGTTGAGGTAGAAGCCCTGGGAGACGCGCTCGGCATAGGCCGACGCGGTTTCGGGCATGGCGGAGAGAAGGGTCTGCATCTGGGCGCCGATGTCCTGGATGCGGACGAGATCGGGCCCCTGAATCTTGATGCCCACCGGGGTCCGGATTCCGGTGAGTTCCATGTCGAGGCGGCTCTGCACCGGCATGGTCCAGGTGTTGGAGAGGCCGGGAAACTGGAGCTTCTGGTCCATCGCGCCGATGAGTTTTTCGTAGGTCATGCCGGGGCGCCACTCTGAGCGCGGCCGCAGCATGATGGCGGTGTCGAACATGTCGAGCGGAGCATTGTCGGTGGCGCTGTCGGAGCGGCCGACCGCTCCGAACACCGTGGCGACCTCGGGAAAGGAGCGGATGATGCGGTCCTGCTCCTGCATGAGCGTCACGGCCTGAGGGACGGAGATGCCGGGCAGCGCGCTGGGCATATAGAGCGCCGAGCCCTCGTAGAGTGCGGGCATGAACTGGCTGCCGAGACGGAAGTAGAGAGGAATGGTGACGGCGAGAAAGGCGAGATTGAGGGCGATGACCAGCTTCCAGTGGCGCAGGCACCAGCGCAGGACCGGCAGATAGAGCGCCTGGGTGACGCGCGCGGCGGGGTTCTGCGATTCCGGCTTGAGTTTGCCCCGGAGGCAGAAGGGCATAAGGGCCGGAACCAGGGTGATGGACAGCAAGGAGGAGAAGACCAGCACCAGCGTTTTGGTCCAGGCAAGCGGGCGGAACATGCGCCCTTCCTGGGCTTCGAGCAGGAAAACGGGGAGGAAGGAAACCACGATGATGACCAGCGAATAGAAGAGCGCAGGCCCCACCTGTTGGGCGGCGTGCACCAGGATGAGCCTGCGCTCGCGTTCGCTCTCCACTTTCTTCTCGGTCAGGCGGCGATAGCCGTTCTCCACCATCACGATGGCCGCATCGATGAGAACGCCGATGGCCAGCGCGAGGCCGCCCAGCGACATGATGTTGGAGCTGACGTGGAGGTAGTACATGGGAATGAACGCGGCCAGCACCGCGATGGGCAGCGTAAGGATGGGCACCAGCGCGGAGCGAAAGTGGAACAGGAACGCAATGCTGACGAAGCTGACGATGATGGCTTCGAGAATCAGGTCGCGCTTGAGAGTGTGGATGGACTGGTTGATGAGCCAGGATCGGTCATAGCCGGTTGCGATCTCGACACCCGGCGGCAGGGCAGGCGCGATTTCGCGGAGCTTAGCCTTGACGGCGTCGATGACGTTGAGTGCATTGCTGCCATCGCGCATGATGACAATGCCACCGACGGTTTCGCCCTTTCCCTGCCATTCCGCGGCGCCGCGGCGCACGTCGGGGCCGAAGGACACCGTTCCCAGATCGCGCACCAGGACGGGTGTGCCATTCTTTGTCGCGACCGGGACATTCTCCAGGTCGGAGAGCGAGTGCAGATAGCCGAGGCCGCGAACCATGTACTCGGCGCCGCTCATATCGAGAACGTCGCCGCCCACTTCGTTGGTGCTTTGCCGGATGCGCTCCGTGACGGTGGCGGCGGAGATGCCGTAGGAGAACAGCTTCTGCGGATCCAGATTCACCTGGTACTGGCGGACAAACCCGCCGATGCTGGCCACCTCCGCAACGCCGGGAACGGTTTCGAGTTGATAGCGCAAGTACCAGTCCTGCAGGGCGCGCAGATCGGCGAGGCTTTTGGTGTGGCTGCGATCGAGGATGGCATATTCATAAACCCAGCCCGCGCCCGTAGCGTCGGGTCCGATGGCCGGGTGGACTCCGGCGGGCAGCTGTCCGGCGATCTGCTGGAGGTATTCGGTCACGCGCGAGCGCGCCCAGTAGAGGTCGGTTCCGTCCTCGAAGACGACGAAGACGTAGGAATCGCCGAACATGGTTTGCGCGCGGACGCCTTTGACATGAGGAGCGGAGAGCAGCGCGGTGACGATCGGATACGTCACCTGGTCTTCAAGGACATTGGGCGGCTCGCCCGGCCAGGCGGTGTGGATGATCACCTGAACGTCGCTGATGTCGGGCAGCGCGTCCAGGGGCACCCGTCGCATGGACCAGAACCCGGCCACGGCCAGCAGGATGGAGGCCGTGATGACGAGGAAGGGATTGCGGCTGCACCAGTCGATAATGCGGGCGATCATTACATGCCTCCGGTGGCGTCGACGCTGAACTGTTTGGCGGTGACCGTCTGCCCGCCGCGGAGAACCGCGATGGTGACCTGCCAGGCGCCACCGGAGCCGAGCTGCAGCGGACCGCTGTAAGCGCCCGGACTCTGCTCTGCCAGCGTGGCCGCGGCTCGCTGGGCTCCCATGCCCATGGCGGGCATCGCGGGCATGAAGAAGGTCGCCGTCACCGTGGCTCCGGTGAGCGGTTTGCCGTCAGGCCCGGTGAGGCGCACACGTACCGTATTGCTGCCCTTGCGCGGCGGCGAGGGTTCTGTCGCGAAATCGATACCCGTCGACTGCGCTGCCGGTGTTCCCGCCGCGGAAGGAGCGGGTGGCGGCAAGGGAGAGAAGGAACCCAGCGCCGACTGGATCTGGGCCTCGGAATCGACGAGGAAGTTGGCCGAGCTGACAATGCGGTCGCCAGGCTGAAGGCCCTTCAGGACTACGACGGAATCGTCGATCTGCGGACCGGTTTGGATCTCGCGCGGTTCCAGACTGCCCTGGCCGTGGTCGATAAACGCGATCTCGCGCGTGCCTGCCTGCAGCACGCCGGATGCGGGGATGACCAGTTGCCGGCCCAGAGGAATCCCGATGTTCACGTGGACGTACATGCCGGGCTTGAGCACGAGGCCCGGGTTGCTGAAGACCAGGCGCACGCGCACGGTGCGCGTGACAGGATCGACATCGGGAACGATCTGGTCGATGCGGCCGTGGAAGGTGCGGCCGGGATAGGCGTCCACCGTCACCGCAGCCATATCGCCCTGCCTGAGGCGGCCGACATCATTTTGGAAGACACTTGCGTTGACCCAGACCGTCGACAGATCGGCGATGGTGTAGAGCTTCGTATCCGGCTGCACGTAGGCGTTGGGCAGGGCATTGCGTTCGGTAATGTAGCCCGAGGCCGGCGAGTCGACGACAATTTCGCGCTGCACCTGGCCGCTTTGCACCATGGCGGCAATCTGCGCTGGCGGAACGTCGAACTGGCGCAGGCGCTCCTCTGCTGCCTGAACCAGCCAGCCGCTCTCCTCTGCAGCCGTGGTGCCATGCATGGCAGGCACGAAGGCTCCTTGATTTTGTTTCGCCAGCAGATACTCCTGCTCGGTGCTGACCAGATCGGGGCTGTAGATGCTGAAGAGGCGTTGGCCTTTGCGCACATACTGCCAGGTGGCGTTGGCGAAGACGTTCTGAATCCATCCGGCGAAGCGCGTCTGCACGTACGCAATGCGCTCCTCGTCGATTGCGACATCGCCGGGGACCTGGAGTTGCTCGTTGATATCCTGCATCCGCGCGACCGCCGTGGTGACGCCGATCTGCTGCAGGCGCTGCGGTGAGATCTGCAACGGTGTGAGCGGGGGTTCACCGGAACTCTGCGCAGGAGCCGCAGCAGGGGAGGTTTGCGCTGTCGCCGGCGGACCGGCGGCCACGATCGCGTCTGACTGATCCTGTGCCCGCGCCGGGCGGCTGGCGTGCAGGATCTGCCAGCCCAGAGCGCCGGCCAGCAAGACACAAAGAACGAAAGCTGCGCGGAATTGGTTGCGATAATCGCGGTTGTTCATTGCTTTTCCTCCTGAGGGGACGGCGCAGTCGTGGCCGAGGTGAGATCGATGGGAGCTCCCACGGCCATCTCCAGGTCGGCCATGCGCGCGTTGAAATCGGTGAGCGCCTGCCGCCACGCCAGATCGAGATCGATGACCTGCATCTGGCTGTCGAGCAGATTGAGAAAATCCGTCTGATTGTTTTCGTAGGCGATGACGGCCGCGTGCAGCGTGGCTTCAGCCTGCGGACGCAGAGAATTCTGGTACAGCGCGCTCAGCTTCTGCGCGGCTTCCGCCTCAGCCAGCGACTCTTTGATCTGCCCGAAGGCTTCGGTGCGCATTGCTGCCAGTTCGGCGTCCTGCTCGGTGACAGCCGCCGCCGCCGAGGCGATTTCCGCGTTGTGCTTGCGGTGGTCGAGCCAGGGCAGAGTCATCGAGCCTTCCACCATGTAGTTGTTGCGCATGGTCGAGCTCGGCGGCATGAGCATATATCCAGCGGAAACGGTGAAATCCGGAACGTACGCCTTTTTCGCCAGCGTCTGTTGTTGGCGGCTTTTCGCAGCGGCGGTTTCGGCCTCCAGCAGATCGGGACGCTTCGCAATCGCCAGTTCCTCGAGGCTTGTCTGCGAAGGCAGAACCGCGACGGCGCCGGAGTCACCCTGCACCCGCAGCGGTACCGATGGATCGCGCCCCATGAGCGTGTTCAGCCGCGACTGTGCGACCTCGGCGTCGCGGTCGAAGCCGATCATGTGCTCGGCTAGCCGAGTCAGCTCCAGTTGCGCCTTCAGCAGGTCCTGCTGCGGAACCTTGCCCACGGTGTAGCGAATGCGCGCGGCGGCGATAGACTGCCGGGCAATGTTCACGTGCTCGTCGTGAATCTTCATTTCATCCTGCGCTTCGAGGAGGTCGTAGAACGCTTTGCGGACCTCGACGTGAACGCGCAGGCGGGCCGCCGCCAGCCGATCCTGTGCCGCCGTCACATCGGAGCGGGCCACGGTGGTGCGCAGACTGCGCTTGCCGGGGCCTGGCAGAGCCTGCGTCACCATGAACATGTTTTGCGCCTGGTTGTAATCCCAGGGCTGAGTCAGGGGGACGCCCCAGTCGCGAACCATCGCCTCGGGATCGTCCAGAGCCCCGGCAGCGGGCACATCGGCCTCGGCCATCGCCACCCGGCGCGCGGCGACTTCGATTTCCGGATTGCGCTGGAGGGCGATCCGCTCGATCTCCTCGAGCGTGAGCGCCGGACCGGGAGATTGCGCTACCGGCGGACCTCCGAGCAGCGCGTCGAAATCCGGAAGAGTGCCGGCATCTGCGCGCGTTTGCGCGCGAAGAGCAGGCGCACAGGAGCAAAACGCAGTGAGACAAAGGAGTGCAGCAAGAGCTTTCATCGCTTCCTCGTATGCAGGGGAGGGCAGAACGCGATCGTGGATCCGCATGGATACACGACGCCGATGCAGGAAGGAAACGAAGCGCTAGATGCGCAGAATGGAGGCGGTCGCAGAGAGGCTGCGGGGGGGTGAATCGGCAGAAGAGGACTGCCCGGCCCATGCAGAATTCGGCCGCAACGCAGGCTCAGGAGCGAGGCGAAGCGCGGCGGGGTTCAGCCGGTGGTCGGCGCTCATGGCGCTGCCGGGAAGAATCGGAGCCGGTGAGGGATGGACCGCGCAGCAGTCGGGGCTGGTCATGGTCGCCGGCGAAGTGCAATTCTGCATCTCTCCCTGGCAACAGGAGGGCCGGGCGGCGGCTTTCAGGCAGGCAAAGGATGGCATCGCGGCCCAGAAGACCACAATCGCCAGCAGCAGCAGTGCGCTTTTTCTGCCCACCTGCATAGTATGCGCCGAACCTCCGTCAGAATCAGCATGGGCGGACTGGAGAGATTCCTCTGTGATTCAAATCACAGGAATCAAAGCGAGCCGGAAGGACGCGGTTAATTCGGCAGACGAAAGGATCCCGGGATCACAGAAGGGTGAGCAACCTGACCCTGCGTGCGCTGGCGGATTTTTGCATAGAGATCGGCATAATCGGGATCCGTGTCAAGCCTCTTCGCCCATGTACAGTCTTCCATCGTGATCAGCAGGATGAAGTGCTTTGCCAATGACGCCCGGAAATAGGGCAGCGCTTCTTTCGGACGTCCGAGCAGCAGGTAGGTTTGCCCGAGCCAGAAGCCCGGTTCGGATCCACGTTCGAATGCCGCTTTTTGTACAGCGGCTATCTCCTCCAGCATTCCGGATTTCGCAGCCCGAGACCAGCCGCGGGTCGCCGCCCTCGCCATGTCGACGTCGAACGGCTGTCGCGTGATCGACGCGATCCGGCGAAGTTCGGCCATGTATGCCAGGTAATCACCCTCTGCAAAATAGATCTGCCTGAGAAAGGAACTGGGCATCGAGAGGAGGGGTTGTGTTTGTTCCAGTTCTCTCAGTCGTCTGATTCCCTGGCTCGAATCGGAGCCGAATTCCTCCGCCATCAGCGCAGCGTCGACGGCAATGGCTGGGGAGGTGGGGTTCAGGCGGAGGGCTTCGTTGATTTGCTTCAGGCATTCGGCTCCCTCGAGCCTGTTTTCGAGGGTGCTGGCATACCACTGATGCGTTTCTGCGGAGTTCGGGTCCAGCGCGAGCGCGCGCCGGAACTCGGCATCGGAGCCGGAGATGTCCCAGTCCCAGTAGAATCGCGCGAAGGCCAGGGCTCGGTGGGCGGCGGCGAGGTTTGGGTTCAGCGCGATCGCGTGCTCGGCTGCTTCCTCCGCCTTTCTAAGAGAGTCACCCAGATCGGCTTGTCCGAACTGTGGCAACAGATCGTAGGTTTCCGCAAGTCCGGCATAGGCTTCGGCGTAAGAAGGGTCTTTCGCGATTGCCTGCATGTACAGGCTCGTCGCTTTGGAAAGACTCGTGGCGGAGCGCAGGTTCCAGAAGTAGCGCCCCTGAAGGTAAAGATCCTCGGCATCCGCGGCGGGAGCATGGTGCAGGCCAGCAGACGAGGCCTCAGATGCCGTCAGAACCGGAGCGTTATCGCGCCGATCTTTGTGGGTCAGGAAGACGGACGCGGTGGCCAGAAAGAGCGCGGCAACCCCGGTTGCCGTCCAAATCAGCGACTGGTGGATGATCCGTTGCCGACCTGTACGGGCCGGGAGGGCCGTCTCTCCTGCCATTGCGATGGTCCCGGCTAAACCGGCCGGGGCGGTGGAAGAATCGGGGCGGATCTTTGCCGGATTGTGCTCGTCCGCGCGGGTAGCTGGCCGTCCCGTTCGCATCCCGTTATTCAGCCAGGAATCCAGCTCGGACACATAGGCGAACACGCCGCTCCGTTTCCCTCCCGGGGCCCGGTGAACGGGGAGCGCGCGCTCCCGCTCCCAGCGCTTGGCCGTGCGTTCATCGCACTCAAAATATTTCGCGATGGATTTCCACGAGACGAGCTTTTCCGGCGTTGTCGTGAGGGAAATTTGACCGGTGTGAACGGTGGTCATCGAGCGACCCGCACCCCTGGCAGTTTCTCCGCGGCGGAGAGAATAGGTTCTCTTGGGGAAGGAACCAGCATACACCGGCCCTTGTCCGACAGGAAGCCAAAAACGCCGATACATACCCCGACATGTCCCTTCACGCCCCTTCCTATCGCTTGCCGGGGAGCCGCGAAAACAGGAGCGTAGAAGCCAGACAATTCGCAACAGGATGATCCCCGGTTGCGCGGGTTGCTGCGGCACCCCAGCCTGGCGATCGAAGTGAAGGGTGAGCGGGGTCACCGCTTCCTCAGGAACGGAGCCGGGATCAAGGAGAATTTCACGTGGACTCCAGGCTCGTTCTGCGCAGCCTCTTCGCTTTCCCGAAATCGGCATTTCTCCCGGACACACCGACCAAGAGCCCTGCGCCTCGGCGCGCGACGGCGGCGTTGGCCAGGGCGCGGCGAGTTTGGCGGGCCACCTGCCTGCTGAGCGCACTCGTGTTTGCCAGCGTGGCTCTGTCGCCGCTCCACGCTCAAATCGCCATCCTCGGTACTTCGGTGGGTGGCGGCTTCAATTACCCCTTTGGCGTGGCGGTGGACGGCAGCGGCAATGTCTACGTCGCCGATTACTTTGACAGCGCGGTGAAGGAGATACCCCCGGGCTGTACTTCCTCCGGTTGTGTGACAACGCTGGGCGGTGGCTTCGACTATCCCACGGGCGTCGCGGTGGACGGGAACGGCAACGTCTATGTCGTCGATGACAATAGCTATGCCGTAAAGGAGATGCCGCCGGGCTGCGCGTCTGCCAACTGCGTTACGACGCTGTTCGGCAGCTACTACAGTATCGGTGGCGTGGCGGTGGACGGGAGCGGCAACTTCTACGTCACCAGCGGCAACGCGGTGGAGGAGATGCCGCCCGGCTGTACATCCTCCAGTTGCATGACGAGCCTGGGCGGTGGCTTCGCCATACCTGGCATCGGTGGCGTGGCGGTGGACGGGAGCGGCAACGTCTATGTCGCCGATGGCAACAACAACGCGGTGAAGGAGATGCCGCCGGGCTGCGCATCGCAGAGCTGCGTAACGACACTTGGCGGCGGCTTCAGCAGTCCCGCTGGCATGGCCGTGGATGGGAGCGGCAACGTATATGTCGGAGACATCAATAACAATGCGGTGAAGGAAATGCCCCCCGGCTGCGTTTCGGCCGCCTGCGTGACAACACTGAACAGTGACGACCGGATGTATCCCTACGGCGTGGCGGTGGACGGCAGTGGGAATGTCTACGTCGCCTCCCCGATAGAGAGCACCGCAATTCTGAAGGTGACCCTGCCGCGGGACAGGAACTTCGGCTCGGTTGCGGTAGGATCGACGAGCTCCACAAGGGTGATTTCTTTCACTTTCCCTGACGGCTTAACTCCTTACGGCGAAATCGGAACCACGGTATCCGTGGTAACCCAGGGGGCTAATGGACTCGATTTTGCCGATACCGGTACGGGAAGCTGCGATACCAATGGGAGCATCTACACGTACAATCCGGGCGATACCTGCACGGTGAACGTAACGTTCACTCCGAACTCCGCCGGAGTGCGCTATGGCGCCGTGCAACTGCTGAATGGTTCCGGCCCCAACGGAGTGGTCGCGACCGCGAACATCTACGGCACAGGAGTGGGGCCGGAGCTGGTGTTTCCGGGCAATCCAGCCAGCCAGATTCTCGGCGGCGGCTTCAATGCACCCGATGGCCTGGCAATGGACGGGAGCGGCAACGTCTATGTCGCGGATTCCTCCAACACGCTGGTGAAGGAGATACCCGTGGGCTGCGGCTCCTCCAGTTGTGTGATTGCGCTGGGGGGTGGCTTCGGCTATCTCGGCGGCGTAGCGGTGGACGGGAGCGGCAACATCTATGTCACCGATCCTCAAAACAGCGCGGTGAAGGAGATGCCTCCGGGCTGTGCTTCTTCCAGTTGCGTCACGACGCTGGGCGGCGGCTTCGTCACTCCCTATGGCGTGGCGGTGGACGGGAGCGGCAACGTCTATGTCGCGGATTTCGACACCTCGGTCACGGTGATGCCGCCCGGCTGCGCTTCCTCCAGTTGCGTCACGACGCTGGGCGGCGGGTTCGGCCAGCCCTATGGCGTAGCGGTGGACGGGAGCGGCAACGTCTATGTCGCCGATTTCGACCCCTCCAACGGCGCAGTGAAGGAGATGCCGCCCGGCTGCGCTTCCTCCAGTTGCGTTGCGACGCTGGGCGGCGGCTTCAGGTTTCCCGCCGGCGTGGCGCTGGACGGGAGCGGCAACATCTATGTCGCCGATACCGGCAACGACCTCGTGAAAGAGATGCCCCCGGGCTGCGCCTCCTCCAGTTGCGTCACAACGCTGGCAGGTGGATTCAACAATCCCGAGGGCCTGATGCTGGACGCGAACGGCAACGTCTACATCGCTGATACCAACAACAGCCTGGTGAAGGAGCTGAACCTCGCCACTCCCCCCACTCTGAGCTTTGCCAACACCAACGTCGGTTCGCAAAGCAGTGACAGCCCGCAGACCGTGACGCTGCGCAACATCGGCAACGCCTCGCTGACCTTCCCGGTTCCCGGCACCGGAGAAAACCCCAGCGTCTCCGCTAACTTCGCCCAAGACGGGTCGACGACCTGCCCTCAGGTTCTAACTTCAGGCTCGGCGGGAGCGCTGGCGGCAGGAGGGAGCTGCGAACTGGCGATTGACTTCGTCCCTGCAGTCACGGGTCAGATCTCCGGATCGGTCGTTCTTACGGATAACAACCTGAACGTATCCAGTGCCACGCAGAGCATCGGACTCACCGGTGAGGGCGCTGTGCCGGTGGCCTCGCTTTCCCCGGGCAATTTGACCTTCGGCGCTCAGGACGCGGGGACCACGAGCACATTGCAGACGGTTACGTTGAACAATACCGGCCTTGGCGCCCTGATCGTCAACAGCGTCGCCATCGGCAACATCTTCGAGAATCTTCCGAATCCGAATTTCAGCGAAACCGATAATTGCGTTGGCAGCGTGGCGGCAGGAAGCTTCTGCACGATCAATGTGACGTTTTCGCCTTCCGCAGCCGGTCTGGTCAGTGGCGTGCTTATCGTCACCGATAACAGCAACGGGGTGTCCGGCAGCACGCAAACGGTCTCACTGAGCGGCACGGGAGAAACCTACAACGGGTCCAGCCCGATGCTCACGACGCTTTATAACTTCTGCTCGCAGCTGAACTGCGCGGACGGTACGGGTCCCGGCTCCCCGCTGATCCAGGGACCCGATGGAAATCTCTATGGAACAAATGCCAGCGGCATCGCCGATGGCGTTGTCGGCCTTGGGGGAGGAACCGTCTTCAGGATGACGCCGCAGGGTGCGATCACGAGCCTTTACACTTTTTGTTCTCAACCGAACTGCTCCGATGGATACATCTACCCCAATGGAGTGGGCAACGGCTCGCTCGTGTTGGCTTCGGACGGCAACTTCTATGGGACGACTTACGCGGGCGGAGCCAACCCCGGTCCCAGCGACACTTGCGAGGTTGGAAACTGTGGCGGCACGGTTTTCCGCATGACTCCTGGGGGAACGCTCACTACGCTGTACAGTTTCTGCGCGCAAGCTGACTGCGCCGATGGCCGCGCGCCGGTTGGGCTGGTACAGGGCAGCGACGGGAATTTTTACGGGGCAACGAGCGCAGGCGGAGCGAACGACGAAGGCACGTTTTTCAGGATTACTCCGTCGGGAACGCTGACAACGCTTTACAGCTTTTGTAGTCAGAGTAACTGCACCGACGGCGGCGATCCGATGAGCGCACCGATCCAGGGCGCGGATGGGAACTTCTATGGGACGACCTGGCTTGGCGGGGTCAATAACTATGGTGCCGTCTTCAAAATCACTCCAACCGGGGCACTGACGACACTCTACAACGGAACAGGCGAAATCGAGCATTTCGCTGGGCCGTTGGTCCAGGGGACCGACGGAAATTTCTACGGGACCGCTGCCTTCAGCGGAACAATTTTCAAAATCACTCCGCAGGGCGAACTGACAGTCCTGAACGGATCAGGGAATGGCTACCCGTACGCCGGGCTTGTCCAGGCCAGCGACGGCAACTTCTACGGAACCTTTTATGCTGGTGATGACGGTGGTGTCAGTGAGAGCAACTCCTGCGACTCTTATCCGGGTTGCGGCTCGCTTTTCCAAATTACACCCGGGGGATTGCTGACGGCGCTATATGGCTTCTGCTCCCAGGCCAATTGCAGTGATGGCTACTATCCCATCGCGGGCTTGATGCAGGCGACAAACGGGATCCTCTATGGCACGACTATCGCTGGCGGTACCGGTGAAGCTGGTTCCGGTCCCCTCGGACCCGGCAGCGGAGCCGGTACTTTCTTTAGCCTCAACAACGGACTGCCACGGTTCGTCCAAACCATACCAACCATCGGTAGCGTCGGATCCACCGTGCTGATCCTCGGAAATGGCTTGACCGGAGCCAGCGCCGTTACATTCAACGGTACGTCCGCCGCCTTCAGCGTTCTTTCCGACACTGAGATTCAGGCGAGCGTACCCTTGGGCGCAACGACAGGCGCGGTTCAGGTGAGTACTCCCGGCGGCACACTCAGCAGCAACGTCGCGTTTCAGGTGCTGGCGCAAGCCACTCCGATCGTGCCCTACATCCAGGTGAACGGAGGAGCATGGCAGCAGACGGCCACTGTGGCCGTGAATGTGGGAGACACGGTGAACCTGGGTCCGCAGCCGCAGACCGGGGGTAGCTGGAACTGGACGGGGCCCGACAGCTTTACGTCGACCTCGCGCGTGCTCAACAGCATCGCACTCACTTCGGCCAACAATGTGTATACGGCCACTTACACAAACACGAGTGGAGCCAACAGCACCCAGGCCTTCACCATCACCATCAATCCCACGACGATCGTGCCGTATATTCAGGTGAATGGAGGAGCATGGCAGCAGGTGGCCAGTGTGGCCGTGAATGTGGGCGACACGGTGAACCTGGGCCCGCAGCCGCAGACCGGGGGTAGCTGGAGCTGGACGGGGCCGAACGGCTTTACCTCGACCTCGCGCGTCCTTAACGCCATCGCACTCACCTCGGCCAGCAATGTGTACACAGCAACCTACACCAATACGAGTGGAGCCAACAGCACCCAGGCCTTCACCATCACCATCAATCCCACGACGATCGTGCCGTATCTGCAGGTGAACGGAGGAGCCTGGCAGCAATCCAGCACGGTGGCCGTGAATGTGGGAGACACGGTGAATCTCGGTCCGCAGCCGCAGACCGGGGGTAGCTGGAGCTGGACGGGGCCGAACGGCTTTACGTCGACCTCGCGCGTGCTCAACAGCATCGCACTCACTTCGGCCAGCAATGTGTACACGGCCACTTACACCAACACGGACGGAGTCAACAGCACCCAGGCCTTCACCATCACCATCAATCCCACGCCGATCGTGCCGTATCTGCAGGTGAACGGAGGAGCCTGGCAGCAGCTCAGCAGTATCTCCGTGAATGTGGGCGGCACGGTGAACCTCGGGCCGCAACCGCAGACCGGCGGCACATGGAGATGGACCGGACCGAATGGCTTCACGTCGACCTCCCGCGTCATCAACAGCATCGCGATTACATCGCCCAGCAATGTGTACACGGCCACCTACACCAACACGGACGGAGTCAACAGCACGCAGGCCTTCACCATCACGGTGAATTCCACGCCGATCGTGCCGTATCTGCAGGTGAACGGAGGAGCCTGGCAGCAGCTCAGCAGTATCACCGTGAATGTGGGCGACACGGTGAACCTCGGGCCGCAGCCGCAGAGCGGGGGCACATGGAGCTGGACCGGGCCGAATGGCTTCACGTCGACCTCGCGCGTGCTCAACAGCATCACGCTGACCTCGTCCAGCAATGTGTACACGGCCACCTACACCAACACGGACGGAGTCAACAGCACGCAGGCCTTCACCATCACGGTGAATTCCACGCCGATCGTGCCGTATCTGCAGGTGAACGGAGGAGCGTGGCAGCAGGTGGCCAGTGTCTCGGTGAATGTGGGAGACACGGTGAATCTGGGACCGCAGCCGCAGAGCGGGGGCACATGGAGCTGGACCGGGCCGAATGGCTTCACGTCCACCTCGCGCGTGCTCAACAGCATCGCGCTGACGTCGGGGACCAATGTGTACACGGCCACCTACACCAATGTCGACGGAGTCGCCGGTACGCCGCAGGCCTTCACCATCACCATCAATCCCACGCCGATCGTACCGTATCTGCAGGTGAATGGAGGGCCGTGGCAGCAGGCCAGCAGTGCGACGGTGAATTCCGGAGCCACGGTAAACCTCGGGCCGCAGCCGCAGAGCGGCGGCACATGGAGCTGGACCGGACCCAACGGGTTCACATCCACATCGCGGGAGATCGACGCTGTTCCGCTGACAACGGGGAGCAATGTGTACACGGCAACCTTCAAAAACACGGACGGAGTCGCCAGCACGCAAACGTTCACGATTACAGTCAATTAGTGGACTGTCGCAGGAAAAGCGTTAGTGGGGCCAAACAAGCCTGGATCTCAGGGCCTTTGGCGAAGCGCATTATCGTGCGGCTCATTGCGGTGATTCGCGATGCTAACGAACTCTCTGCGACGGGTCACTAGTCTGCAATAATTCGCCATGGCGCGGCTGATTCGCACAAAACGGCTGTCGCGGTTCTTGAAAAAGACGTTGTCGGGAATGTGCTCAAGAAAGGCATCCAGGAGATCCTGACTCACGCGGTGTTGCTGAACCAGCGTCCGCCTGGAGAGCAGAATTCCGGCCATGAAAAAGATCAGAGCTGCTACGCCGGCAACGCCGAGACAATAAATAACAGCGGAGTCTCTGCGCTGTGATCCGTAGAGCGTCAATCCTGCAATAATCAGCGATTCGAGAAGCGCAGCAGAAGCAGCGATTGTCGTTCCGGAAATCGCCGGTGCGCGCCATTTCCAGCCCATAACCCGGCCTTCCACGATTGATCGAGTGCTGCGCTATGATAGCTGGCGCCCTCACCAATGCTCATGCACCTGAAGCGCCTCTCCACTTAACACCTTTGTGGTTATTCCTTTCTTACTTACCCGCTGCGGCGCCCCCTCATTGAGGAGGCGCATCTATCTCACCAACAGCCGCGCGAACTCTCCTGCGCTAATCGGCGACGCCGGCCTGTCCTAACCTTGGCCGCCGATACGTCCATCCGCACCGCCAGGCAGGACCTGACGGTGGCGCCGGTTCGGAAGTTACGTTCGCTGCTCCTGCCCTTAGAACTCAATCCTTCCCTGGAACGCGATCATGCGGGGGGAGCTATCACCTCCGAGGCCGACGCCCAGCAGCCCCGTCGGAGGCGAAATCGTGCTTTCAAGAGTTCCGAATCTGGCCGGAACCGAGACGCCAGGTACGCCGGCTTCCACCTCACTCGGCAGCGCGAAGTTGGGATGATTGAACGCGTTAAACATTTGCGCGTCGAGACGGAATGTGATGCCTTCTTTGATGGGAAAAGTTCTGGTGATGTAAATGTCGGAGTTCGTGTAGTGCGGTCCGCGGACAGAGTTGCGGCCAGAATCGCCGAACTGGCAATTCGCGGGCGAATCGCCTCCCACGCACGATCCTGTTGTTGGGTCGACCGCTGAGACGAATGCATCCGGGTTGAGCCATTGTTTGGTACCTGCCACGGTGACGCCCGCGACCGAGTTCTTTTGATACACCGGAGCGCCGGGAACCCGGTTAGCGTAAGCGGGCGCATTGAACTGGACGGTGCTGGCTCCGTTCGCCTGAAAGACGCCGTTGCCGTTTGCGATGTACGGCTGGCTGAGCACGGTGAACGGCAAGCCGGAGTGCAGAATGGCGGTCTCGGAGATCGACCACCCTTCGAAGGCCGGACGCAGGAACCGACGCCTTGAGTAGAACGGCACCTGGTACAACCCATAGGCGGAAACGTTGTGGCGAACGTCGTAGTCGCAACTGGCATATTGCCGGTCGAGCTCCCCAGGCAATGGCGACATCAATCCCCCTGTGGAGAACGACAGCAGACCGCCGTTGGATATCTCGTCGAGGCAATGACTAAAGGTGTAGTTCCCGTGTAGGGTTAGTCCTCGCCACTGTTGGGAGTAGGACGTTTGCAATCCGGCATAACTGCTGTTGGCGTCCGTGCGAAACTCGTTGACATTCCCGAAGCGCTGATCGAGCGGCCTCCGGTAGGGAAACGGCGCGAAACATCCATCGCAAACCGTCTGATAGCCGTTGAGCTGCACCTGGAACGGCTCATGGAGCCCTCGGGTGCCGACGAAGTCTATTCGCAGATTTCCGCGCGAACCAATCTGCTGCTCGATGCCCAAATTGTATTGGTAGTAGTACGGTGTTTTGAGTGTGCCACTCGGGAAGCTATTAAGGCTGACGGCCAGCGGACAGGTGGGTGCGCCTCGCTCAATTCCCGCGCAAGGAGGACCGCCCGAGCGAAAGATCTTCTGGAACGAATTGTTCGCATTGACCGCGGCATCGACTGCGCTGCCAGCAACGCCGGGAGCGATACCGATGCCGCCGACCTGACCACCGATCCCGCCAACGAATGTCGGATCGTTGGGCGCGTTCATAGCGCCAAGATCGGCAATTTGCATGGGAATGATGTCGTTGAAAACGCCAACTCCTCCATGAACGGCCACGTGTGCATGTAGTTGATATGCGAACGAAACCCGTGGCTGGTAGGCGAACAGCGGCGTCGCGCGAAACAGGCCGTGGACATTGGCCAATAGAACCTGGTTCAGGGGTTCATCGGTGTCGTGGGATGTGTCGAGGAAGGATCCAGCCGTGCGCGCAAAGAGATTCTTTCCGCTGGTGACATTGGTGTTCCAGGTGACGCGCATTCCATAGGTGATGGTGGCCCTGGCGATTGGCTTATAAGTGTCCATCGCGTAGTATTCGAGATTGCCTGACGACACTCTTTCTTTCAGCGAAACCGGAAAGCTCTGACTGGCTGTGTAAGCAGCGCCATAGGTGAACTGCGCCAGGTCATTGAAGGTCACCGTGGGCGCCGTGCCTTCGCCGAGGTCATAGTTGCTTACATCGAGACGCCGCGTGTTGATGCCGAACTTCCAGGTATGCTTTCCGTGCGTCCAGGTCAGGTTGTCATTGATCTGCCATTGTGTGACCTTGCGGCCTTGCGGGTAGGTGTTGTCGTTTCCGCCGAGGGTCGTGAAGGGAACGCTGTCGCTGGCGGATTCCAGCACGATGGGGAAGGTCTCGACCACCTGAGAATAGTTATTCGGTTCGAAGATGCTGGAGTACCAACTGGCGCCGGGATTAAACTGGTTGACGAAGGTTGAACTGAAGACATGGGTGTAGCCGGCAACCAAAGTGCGCTGCGGTTGAGGTGAATAGGAGTTGAAAACAGGATTGACGGGGTCCGTGTAGGCCGCCTGAAGCCCCGTGTCCTGCTGGAAGCGATACCAGACGCTGTTGTTGGCGTCGATGGTGTGATCGATCTTCACCACGATGAGGTTTTCGCCGTCGCTGTTGTTGAGCGAAGCCTGGCGCTGGCTTGCGCAACCATCGCCGGTTGTGCCAAGTGGGCACCCGACGATGGGTACGGGGGAGCCGCCCGCAGCAGGCAGCAGGGAGAACATCTTCCGGTAAAAGGGAATCTCCGCAGGCTGAGCGGGAAGAGCCAAGCCCGTCACGGGGTCTGTCCCGCCTGTTGCGAGTTGCCCCAGGACGTATTGCTGGTAAGCCGGCGTTGGCAGAGTAATCTGCGTCACCAGGGGTAGGGCAATGCGAATGCCCTCGTAGTGCCCGAAAAAGAACAGCCTGTCCCTCCGTATCGGACCGCCGATACTCACACCAAATTCGTTGACAGTGGAACGCGGTTTCTTCGCGATACTGTCCGCAGCATCGTTTGCGTGAAGAAAATAGTCCTCCGCGTTGAACAGCGAGCCATTCCATGTTTCGTACGCGTCGCCGTGGAACGCATTGGCGCCCGACTTGGTGAAGTAGTTCACCTGCGCTACGGCGTACCTTCCCTGATCGACGGAGAAGGAGTTGGTATTGACCGTGGCTTCTTCGACAGCATCGAGCCCGATGACGAGATTCGTGGAGAGACCGATATTCAGTCCCAGCCACGGATCGTTCGTATCGTAGCCGTCGAGGATGTAGCCGTTGGAAGTAGCAGGCAGCCCATTGAACTCCACGTTGCCATAGCCGCCGGCCGCTTTGGCATCGTTCGAAGAGCCTGCGGTGTTCATCAACGCTCCCTGCGCGAACTGTGCTATGTAGGTGAGGTCCTGCCCGGGATTCGGCAGCTTCTCGATCGCCTTCGCTTCCAGTGTTGTCGAGGTGTTCGGATTCTCCAGGCTCAGCAGCCCGGTGGGTGCTGTTGATACCTCGACCGTCTGCGAAGTGGCTGCAGGCGACAGAGTGAAGTTCACGGCGATGGTCTGACCCACGGCAACGGTCGCAGGCTGCGACTCGGCCGACCCAAAGCCTTCGGCCTGCACGACAATCCGCCAGGTGCCCGGATTGAGCTGGGCGAAGAGGAAGCGCCCGTCGGCGTTGCTTCGCGCGGTTCGAGTTGCTCCCGTGCCCGCGTCCCTGGCCGTCACCGCGGCATTGGGCACGACGGCCCCTGTCGCATCGCTGATGGTTCCGGTGACCGCGCTGCTCGTCCCGCTTTGCGATAGTAAAGTACATGCGTTAACTATGGTTAAGAGCAGCAGGATTGCGAGGTTGTTTGCGTTGCGGATTCGCATGGAGAACAGCCTCCTGAAACTGGGAACTCTGCGGGAGGGAAAAAGAAGCCCATATTTAGGCTCGCCTAATAGAATTAGGCTGACCTAAAATGGTGGAAGTGTCAACTCGCCGAGGAGATTGCCGGGCCATGCCGCCAAGCCGCCAGCGGAACGCCAACACGGAATCAGTGGACAACTACCTGAAGGCGATCCTCGCCCTCAGCGGGCCGGAGGAGCAGCGCGTATCGAGTACATCCCTCGCCGACCGGTTGGGAGTCGCTCCGGCTTCGGTTACCAATATGCTGCAAAAGCTCGCATCGTCTCCGTTGCCGTTGGTCGAATACGAAAGGCACCGCGGAGTTCTCCTGTCAGCGGCAGGCAAGCGACGGGCTCTTGAGGTGCTGCGCCATCATCGCCTCATCGAAACATTCCTCTACGAGGTGCTGGACTACCCTCTCGAAGAGGTTCACGAGGAAGCGGAGCGCCTCGAACATTTCATCTCGGAACGGTTCGAAGAGCGCATCGCAGTAAAGCTGGGCCGTCCGAAGTTCGATCCGCACGGGCATTGCATTCCGGCAATGGACGGAAAAATGCCGAAGCAGACTTCAATGCCACTGACGGACCTTCGTGAGCAAGGGACTTTTGTTGTAGACAGCGTTTCGGATCAGGATACCCTCTTGTTGAGGCGGCTCAGGGCCCACGGCATTACACCGGGCGCGCGGCTACAGGTCACAAGCCGGCCCCCGGACGATTTTGTTCTGCGGACCAGCGGCGTTTCGAAGGCTTTGCACCTCCCTCGCGATCTTGCGGCCGCAGTCCGAATCCGCTCCGCCCATTAGCGAAAGAAAGTGACGAGCGCGCGACCGTTTATTTCATAAAACGCGCGATCCAGAGACTGAGTTCTTGCGAGAGAGAAGCACATCAATGTCCGCGCGATCCCGACCAGCACCGCGATTGAGGAATCCGTGGATTTGCGCATGAGAGATTCAATCGAGTGGTTCGCAGGGTGCCTGATCGGGTCGAAGGCAAATAGATGCCGATTGCTTTCGGCGCAGATCACAGGCGTCAACTGAGGTTTTGCCAGCGAGTCAAGCGGGCAGCGTCGCCCACGATGTTGCGACCATGATTCCCATTTGGAATAGAGGCTGGATTCCTCGTTATGACCGCAGGGAATAGCGGCCCCATCGGAAGTGATTGGACTCGTTAGGACCGCGACATCACGTTTGCGCCATGGCTGATGGCTTTCGCCGCCAGCGGAGGTGCAAAGTGATCCTGATTCGTCGTCTCATCCGATTCTCCATCATCCCCATTCGGCTGGATGTCCGCTTCGTCCTCGCATTCACAATTCTGCTCCTGCCCCTCGCAGTCCGGGCCTACCTGCGGCGTTCGAAGCGCAAGATCGGACCGGACTGCTGGGAATATCTGTGGCGCGATGCAAATTTCCGGGGACGGATCGTGCGGCATAAGACCATCGTCGGGACCCGTTGAGGAGTACCCGACGCGTGAGGGGGCAAGCGAAGCAATCAATGGGCTGAGGATGTCCATCAATGAGGACCGTCACCGCCGGCAGGACAGAACCATCACGGTCGGAGATTTGGCAGATCACTACACGCGAGTGGAACTCTGCGACGGATCGGAGTGGCATTCGCATGCCACGCGAATTGCTTATCGGGAGTTCATCAAACGCTGGATCAGGCCGCGATGGAGCCCATTTAATATCCGTCAGATTCGCACGGTGGACGTTGAGGCGTGGCTTCATCAACTGCTGCGCAAAGACGGGAGGCCGCTGGCGAACAATACCAAGGCAAAGATCAGAAGCCTGATGAGCGTCCTGTTCAATCATGCCATTCGATATGAATGGCTGGAGCAGGGAAGGAACCCGATCACCATGGTTCGGCAGAGCGCCAAGCGGATGCTGATTCCCGAAGTCATCGAAGTCGGCGAGACGGCTGCCCTATTGAAGAAGCTCGACTCATGCTTCCGACTGATGGTTCTTATGGCCGCGACGACCGGCCTTCGACGTGGCGAACTCTTTGCCCTGAAGTGGGCGGACGTCGATTTTTCAAATCTCGAGATCCGGGTGACGCGATTCATATTTCGGCAGGTCGTCGGCAAATGCAAGACGGAAGGATCGTGCCGGCCGATACCCATCGACGCCTCAGTGGCGGCCGATTTGTGGGTCTGGCAAAACACATCGCAGTATCGGCAACCCGAGGATTGGGTGTTCGCCAGTCCCCATACGCACGGCCTGCGGCCTTTCTGGCCGGATAGCACGCTGGCCAAGGTCATCCGGCCTGCCGCAGGCAAAGCCGGCATTCGAAAGCGCATCGGATGGCACACGTTTCGCCACTCGTTCTCGACATTGCTGGCGGGCAACGGGGAGAACGTCAAAGTGGTTCAGGAGTTGATGCGGCACGCGAGTGTCAGGTGCACGCTGGAGATCTATTCACAAGCTCGGGCAGTGGAGAAGCGGAGAGCCCATGAACGGGTCGTCCAAATGCTCCGCCGGGATGTGGAGCAGGATGCCCCGATACCAGCAGTTTCCGCAAATGTGTAGGATCGGGTCCGAAACTGACGAAGACTCCAGAGCCGAAGCGAATAGATAAAGACCTGAATGGAGCCTTCCGGAGCCTCGCGAGGAGTGGGAGAAACTCTAAGTTGTTGAAAAGATGGTGGGCGCAGCAGGATTCGAACCTGCGACTTCCACCGTGTGAAGTCAGATAAGACCTGCAGAATCAGAAACATACAGGGAAGCGAAAAGGCGCATACGGAGCACTTGGGAACGTTCGGAGCAACCCAAAGTGCCCTCGTTTGTGCCCCTGTTTTTCAGGGCTGACTTCCACCGATTCGGTGCGGGCGGTCCGGGACAGCGGGCGAGACTTCAACGCTGTTATAGCTGCGCTCGTCTGGCTGGCACCCGACAACGCCCGAACAGGAGAATTTTTGTGACTCAACCTTCGAACGGGGGGGCGACGTTAGCGTCGAAGTGATCCCCAAGGGCTGTGGAAGACATTCGCCTTCCTTTCGCCTATGCTGTTGACTCATGGGCGAGATGAGGAGAGCCAATGCCCGTGAGGCGGAAGAGAGGCAGCGGGACCGGTTCGCCTCAACTCTCGTGATCGCGGCTGCCATCATCGCGGCGGTGCGGCTGGCTCGGGACGACATCAGCAAGCCGAGTCCCCGGCTCTTCGCCGCCGTCGCAGACAGCATCAGCCTCGCGAAGATGATCCTGACGAGGGTACTGCACCGATGATGACAGTCCAAATACATCGGCAAAATCGTGCGAATCGACTCCCGATGATTGCATGCGGTACGGATCGATGTGACCCGATCAACTTGCTCGCGGCCACTCCCTGCGTGGTCGCACTGATGTTGTACCGAATTCCTCCGCGCAAGGCCGCGACAGCGAGTGGAATCTTCCACCAGAATTTGCCGGATCAGGACGCCGCCTTCAGACTCGTCTTCCTTCTGAGCCAGCTATAAGATTGGGCTCGGAAAGATGGACAAATCGGCAATCGTCGTGGGCAAGGAATATGCGATTCGCGAGCGGCGAATTCCTGGATCACCCTTTCAGCGTGTAAAGCTTCTCGAACACATCCGGCGAAACAAATGGAAGGCGAAGTGGATCGACCCGAATCCAGGATTGGTCGACTACGTTGAATCCGCACAAATCATCGTTCTCTGGAAGGAACAGAAGGCCTTTCTACGGGACGAAGAGGATGCTGCGCGATTGGCTGAGCGCAGTGATCGGGAAGGCTTCAAGCCGGGCTCCCCGATCGCAGAGGCGATGCAGCAAGTGTTCGAATCGATGGGGGAGAACATCGCCTTCTATGGACACAGAGCGTCGGGTGAACCAGAGGCTTTCTCCAGGGTCAGGGCGAGAGCCCACGATCCGGACAACTCAGATCCGCCCGGGGCGTATACGGATCGGCTGAGAACTCTTCACTGGTCCTTCCAGGCGGCCCTCGATCTCGCACGCAAGTTCTGTGCTGCAGAACCGTCCACCGTGCTGGTCGACATCGAGGCGACTGAACGTGAATGGTCGTCCAAAGCATCGCGTCCGGGCGAAGAATACATCGTTCCACTGCTCAATCAGTACCGAGCTTCCTGGGCCATCATCCGGCAGTGGACAGGTCACGATCCCGCCATCGCCGAGCGGGAGGCCTACATTGAGCGGCTGCAGCGTCTTGTGTGGGACACGGTGTACGCCTTGCAGAAGGCTGGACTCGACAATGAGGCTGCCAAACTCCGGCGCCTTTTGGAAAGACGCTGAGTGATGGGCCGCCGATCCGCCGCGAGGCGGAGTCCCCTGAGTAGGTTGCACTGTTACTTGGTCGGTTCTTCACGCGCAGGCCGTACCGTTCGACCCCATCGTCGCCAACCTCAGGGATGACGATCCCGGGTAGGCGCAACGTTCTGACGGCTCGGCCAAGATGCTTCAACGTCTTCGTCCGCGTTGTTTTCTGCAGGCGGTGGAGGCTCTGCCGGGGCTCGATCCGCAAGGACAAAATGGCCAACCGTTCGGTCGGCGTGAGTTCGATTGAACTACTCTTTAGCCGTCCGTTTGCGGTTCTTCCAGGATTTCGAGCGAATAGCGGTGGTGATGTTTCATGCTCACAGCGGCCAGGATGGTCCGCAACGACTGAGCCGTGCGCCCCTGCTTCCCAATGACCTTGCCGACATCACTTTGTGCAACTCGAAGCCTTAACCGGGTAGACGAACAATCGGGTGCCTCTTCGACCAGCACATCTTCCGGCAAGTCCACTAAGGCCTGTCCGATCAATGTGATCAACTCCCGCATGTTTTCGGATTTTTGGGGAAACTCCATATCAACTTCTTCTTCCGGGAATGCTCCGTACCGGGAAATCGGAGCCGAACGAATCCTGACAAAGCATAGCGAGTGAGCGCACTGCGACCGCGTGACGGTTATCACACAGGTTCTGTGCCCCAGAAGCGAAGCCCCCCTTGATTGACCTGCATTGTGTGCAACGGGCAACGCAGCTCCCTCATCCCACAAGCATCCCGAGGGACTTGTGGAGTGGTAGGGACGCAGCAGGTGGAGACCCCCCGGGGGCCAGTTCATGAAAGACCTGATCCGAGCGCCTCTGAACCGTAGGGTCTCTCGATTGTGCTGTCCGGAACAGCGAACTCAGCCACTACTCCGCTCGTGGTTGCTGATCGGATTGCTGATGGGGCAAAGTTTTCTGGCCTCGATGACAAACCTAAGCGTTGGCCGCAACCATTAGTTCAGCAGCAAGGCTTCAGCGGCGCCACCCAATCCAGTCGAGGAGCCAGCGCCAGGTTGACTCCTGGGTCGGCTGCTCGGGCGGCGGCGGCAAGTCCGATGTCGGATATCGCACAGGCTTCCCTCGGTATGCAAGCGCGAGTTGCCGGAACACCCGTCCCTGTTCCTTCACGCGACCATCGTTAGACAGCAGTCCGAGACTGTATTCAACTGAGTTGAAGGCAAACCGGCGGTCCACGTCATGACTGTCCCAATACGTGAACCAGCTCACGCCCTCATCGATCGCCGCCGAAACCGCTCGTTCGAGCCATTCCGCTTGCTGCTTTTCTGTAAACGCCTCGATGCAGGTGTTGAACTCACCCGCCCAGACAGGCTTCTGCAGCGATCCGGCATAGGCGCGGATCAGAGCCGCCATCCCCGCCAGAAGCCTGACACTTGGCGGATCCATCGGACCACCGTACTTCAAGGCACCGGTCCACCAGGGATAGCAATGCATGACCGGCATGCGTTGATGAGCAAGGGCCTGCGGAGAAAACGTGGTGGGCTCGAACCAGGGATGATGGTCGACGCCATTCACGTTCAGGTGCCGGGGCAGGACGGAATCGATCATCGAGAACATTTTGGCCATCCATGCATCGCCCGCGTCCGTCCGGGCGCCCCAGCAGGTGTTGATCTCGTTCCCAAGATCGAAGCCAATCACGTTGCCATGACTCACCCCGACCCGCGCCAGCTCGCGAATGAATAATTCCTGGGCTGCCCACATCCCGGTGTCGGTGAAGAAGGCTTCCCCCAGCCGATTGAATGGCGGCAGAAAGTACCAGCCACTGAGCTGTCCGGTGAAGACTGTGATGAGCGCGTCCATGTGGCGCTCGGCCACGAACGTCAGCAGTTGATCCAGGCGCTGAAGATGGAGAGTACTCACCCATTTCGGATTCGGCTGGAAATACGGCCAGATCAGAAGCAGCCGAAGGTGATCGGCGGCCAGCGAGGCGATCGCATCGAGATCGCGCCGGATGGGATCGGCGTCCCAGTCGTTCCAGCAGAACCACCAGTTGTGTGAGGGAGTGTAGTTCACCCCGAAGCGATGGAGCCCGGTGTCCAACCTGGGAGACACGGGTGGTAAGTCGACAGCCAGTCCTTGCGGCAAGAAGCGGCAGTTGGACGGTGATGAGATGGCCAGCGCGGCGCTCCCATGGAGGAACTGACGTCTGTTTACGTGCGACATATCTGGACCGTCAAGAAGAATAGCCGGTTGGCCGGAAGGATGGC
>Ga0224555_1000951_pt1 | contig 43381 bp, 39 predicted proteins | sample 714S23034metaG_FD_180687 | JGI IMG/M metagenome (GOLD analysis project Ga0224555, IMG submission 180687) | Peat soil microbial communities from Stordalen Mire, Sweden - 717 S2 30-34 | ecosystem: Environmental > Terrestrial > Soil > Wetlands > Peat | place: Sweden: Norrbotten County, Stordalen...
AGGTTGAGTGCCATACTGGAAAACTGAACCAAAGTAATTATTTGTTATTGAAAATAAACAAGTTAATTACACATGAGCTATTGTGCTCTATATCGCAATATATGAAAATATGTAGAGTTTTTGACGAGAATCCCAAAAATAGACACTCTCCCCGCTTTTTTGGCCCCTTCGGCCCGGAACCCCAACGCTCCCAAGGGGCAACCCCCCAGCTCCACGCCAAAATAGCCATGTGCATCAAATTCGGTGCATTGTCCGCTGCGGTGGGATATTCTGCTCCCCATGAACGTCACCTTGGCGCATATTGGCGCGCGCCCCGCCGCGAAGGACGAATTCGACGCGCTCACTGCAGTTTATCTGGGGCGCTGCTCCGCCTTTGCGCATTGCAAGGCCGAGGCCTTTCGCACCGAGGATGCGCTGCTCGATTGGCTGCAACGCCTCGAAGGGCGCACGCCCGCCGTCACTGTCTTGCTCGACAGCCGTGGCCGCCAGATGACCTCGGAAGTTTTTGCCGCGTGGCTCGGCACACGGCGCGACCAGGGCGCGCAGCAGATTGTCTTCGCCGTGGGCCCTGCCAGCGGATGGTCAGACGCCGCGCGCCTGCGCGCCCAATTGCTGCTCTCGCTCGGACCTATGACCATGGCCCATGCTCTTGCGCGCCTCGTCGTGGCCGAGCAGCTCTACCGCGCATTCACAATTCTCGCCGGCCATCCCTACCACGCCGGACACTAAGCAGTGATCAGTCATCAGTTGTCAGTTCTTAGCCCAGCGTTGACAATGAACGCTGGGGGTCGGCGGCTGACCACTGACTATGACTGATTCGCGACGAGGACTGATTCTGATAAACACCGGCCCCGGCAAGGGCAAGACCACCGCTGCCATGGGCACGGCACTACGCGCCGTCGGCAACGGAATGCGCGTTCTGATGATTCAGTTCCTCAAAGGCTCCTGGCACTACGGCGAGCTGGACGCTGTGAAAGCCTTCGGCGATAACTTCGTACTCAAGCAGATGGGCCGCGGCTTTGTGAAGGTCGGCGGCGCTGAGACCGATCCTGAAGACGTGCGCCTGGTCGAGGCCGCATGGGCCGAAGCGCGGGACGCCATCTACTCCGGCGATTGGGATATGGTGGTGCTCGACGAGATCAATTACGCCATCGGCTACGGCATGTTGGACCCCGCCATTGTCGCCGAAGCTTTGCGCCAGCGGCCGGAGATGGTCCATGTCATTCTCACCGGCCGCAACGCCCATCCCCTGCTGGTCGAACTCGCTGACACGGTCACCGAAATGCGCGAAATGAAACACGCCTACCAGAAAGGAATTTTGGCCCAGCGCGGGATAGAATACTGACAGTAGTCCGCTAACAGCGGGCAGCTCACGGTCCCCAAATTCAACCCCAACTGTCCACTGATACGAGAGAGGCCAAATGTCCTGGTTCAAGCGTGAAAGTGGAGAGTACGAGTCCAGCCACGGCTCTCATAGAGCCGCGGATGCTGGCGAGAAGCGTGTGCGCACCGAGGGTTTGTGGATCAAGTGCGTCGGCTGCCGCGAGGTCATCTGGAAGGCGGATTTGCTTGCCAACCTGAACGTCTGCCCCAAATGTCAGCACCACTTCAAAATGGGCGCGCGCCAGCGTATCGATCTTCTACTCGAGCCGGGCTATGAGTTAGTGGACGGCGGCTTGCGCTCCACTGATCCGCTCAACTTCACCGACATAAAACCCTACAAGACCCGTCTGCGTGCCGCGCAAGCGCAAACCGGCCTCGACGACGCCATTCTCAACGCGGTCGGCCAGCTCGGCCCGCATCAGGTAGTGCTCAGCGCTATGGAGTACAGCTTTATCGGCGGCTCCATGGGCGCCGTGGTGGGCGAGACCATTGCCCGCGCCGTTGACCGTGCGCGGCTCACCCGCAAGCCGCTCATCATCATAGCTGCCTCCGGCGGAGCGCGCATGATGGAGGGCGTGGTGAGCCTCATGCAACTGGCGAAAATCTCCACAACTCTCGCGCAGTTGGACGACGCCAAGGTGCCGTACGTCTGCGTCCTCACCGACCCCACCACCGGCGGCGTCACCGCCAGCTTCGCCATGCTCGGCGACCTGAACATAGCCGAGCCGGGCGCTCTAATCGGCTTCGCCGGCCCGCGAGTTATCGAGCAGACCATCCGCCAAAAACTCCCCGAAGGCTTTCAGCGCTCCGAGTTTCTCCTGGAAAAAGGCTTCCTCGACGCCGTCGTTCATCGCCGCGAATTGAAGGGCTACCTTATTCGCGCATTCGAGTTCTTGCAGGCTCCTGCAGTCGCTTAAGAACCTGCCATTAGTTACCTTGACTTATAAACTCAACGGCCGGGCAGTTATGCCGGGCCGTTGCTGTCTAGCTAACTCGTGCGTAGCGCGGCTAACTCCGCTGCCTCTTCAAATCCGCATCGGCATCAGCACATACCGGTACTTATACTCCGCATCCGGATCTTCGGGGCGCATCTGGCCGGCAGACTGCGAGTCTTTGAACTCCAACCGCACCTCGCCCTCATTGCCGAGCGCTTTGAGGAAGTCGAGAATGTAGCCCGAGTTGAAGCCCACGGCGATAGGGTCGCTTGAGTAGGGTGTGTCGATAGTGTCTTCGCTTTCGCCGCTTTCGGCAGAGTTCGAACTGATCTTCAGCTCGTTGCTTTCCAGGCGCAGCCGGATAGCGCCTGAGCGCTCGTCGGCGAACTGTGCAACGCGCTGGATGGCCGCCGACAGTTCGCTCGAACGCACCACCGCAAACTTGGTGTTGTCCCGCGGCATCACCGCCTCAAAGTTCGGGAACTGTCCCGAAAGCTTGCGCGTGCTTAGCGTGCGATGGCCGACGCGGAAGAAGAGCGTGTGCTCGTCGTCGGCGAACTCGACCTTTTCGGCGTCGGAAACGGAAAGCAACTGCTGCAGCTCCTGCAGAGCCTTGCGCGGAATCAGCACGCGCTTCTCGCCGCTGATGCCTTCGAGTACCTCGTTGGGCTTCTCAACATAAGACAGCCGGTGCCCGTCGGTGGCCACCATGGCCAGCGACTCGGACTTGATCACCAGTAACGCGCCATTAAGCGTGTAGCGCGACTCTTCGTTGGAGATGGCAAAGATGGTGCGATTGATGAGCGTCTTCAGTGCCAGGGAAGAGATGCTGGTTGCCGCGACGGTGGGAAATTCAGGAACCTGCGGGTAATTGGCGCGCGCCATGCCGACCATCTTCGTATTCGAGCGCCCTGAGCGGATCTGCACCCAATGGTTCTCTAGCAGCTTGATAGAAATATCGCCGTCCGGTAGCAACTTCACGTAGTCGTAAAGCTTACGGGCAGGAATCGTGCATGCGCCCGGCTTCTTCACTTTGGCTTCGGTGCTGGTGCGGATCGCCTGGTCAAGATCGGTCGCGGTAATGTTCAGCCGGTCCTCTTCCGCCTCAATCAGGAAGTTCGACAGAATTGGAATAGTGGTCTTGCGCTCCACCACGCTTTGTGTCGCGGTAAGCTCCTTGACCAGGTCTTGACGGCTTACGGTAATCTCCATCGCTGCCCCCGACGCCACCGGCTTCTCGACTTCACTGTCCACTTTCGGCATGAGCCCACCCTCACTTTGCAACTGGCGAAGAAAACCCCATCACAGCAGATTCCGCGCTGGCCACACTTTACAACACCTTGCTGCCCATCGGAAACAACTGTGCTTTCTTCTTCTTGATTGTATTCACCTCTGGGTTAATATGCGCGTGGAAAACAGGGGTACATCTCTGGATTCCGGGGACTTGATGCTGCGCGCGTGCATTCCGGGAGATGAACGCGTCAGGGAAGGCGATGGCCGGTCGTCCGCGTCGGGAATCGCGGAGCGACGGGTATTAGGAAAAACGTAGAAGAATAAAGAAAAAAGATAGTAGTACCCGTCGTTCAGTAAGGAAAAGTGGAAAGAAGGGTGAACTGGTTTCGAGAGAGAGGCTTGCGTTTGTGTGAGGTTTTCTAAAACAGAGCTGTGCAAATGAGGGGATTTGGAAAACCCGGCAGCGGGCGGGAGAAAGCGGCCCAGGTTTCCCACGACTCCCACAGGGGAACGAAATTGGCCTGTGCAAACGGGACGATTTATGTGAAAAGCGTGTCCGCAGCCGCGTAGGGCAATAGCTTCAACGGTACGCGCGATACACAGAGGAGGTTTTCAGATAGCGTCCGCTTCGGATCAGCAGGGAGCTAAAAAACAGGGAAAGGAGGCCCCTAAAAATCACTCAATAATTCCCGCCAGCGCTTGCCGACAGAGAGAGCTTCCCGTTCCAGCACCTGCTCTGCAAGATGAACTGAGCTTATGTCCAGCTTTGACCTGAAGCGTCTTAAACTCGCCAGGTGGGGGGCATCAGGAATGGGCATCAATTTGGGGCGCCTTGAGCATGAACTGCTGCAAATGTCGACGGAAGATGCGCCGGGGCGAGAGTTCTGCGAGTCCATCTCGGAGTTGGCGCGGACGGGCCGGTTTGTGCAGTTACGCGAGGTGTTGCCGGCTATCGTGTACGACGAACTATGGTCCCGGTACCGGCAAGGCACAACAGCTTTTGTCACCGGATGGCGGCTGCTGGCGCAGGAGATGCGCCAGGGTTTTATTCAGCACGCGCGCCAGCGGCTCACTTCACTCACGAAGATGCAGTATGCCGGGCTCGAAGCGCCCACGCCGGCATGGCAGGATATTCAGCGCGCACTTGATAGCCAGCAGAACGATCTTCTGCGCACCGCATTTGCCTTGGAGTTGCTCGAACTGGTCGAGCCGGCCGTGCAGCGTGCCACTCATCTGCGCGAATGTGTAGTGGCCGCGCCGAGTTCGGAGGAGGCTGATCGCTATCTCGACGAAGCGACTCGCTGCTATTTCTTTGGCCTCTACACAGCCTGCGCGGTCATGTGCCGCTCTGTCCTCGAGGAGGCCATTAAGCAAAAACTGCCCTCATCGCTCACCAGGCAGATCCATTCGCACTATCGGAATACAGCCACGCTGGGCAACCTCTTGTATGAGGTGAACAACAATCTGCAAATGACAGGGTTCGATGCGGACTTTCCGCGCGTGGCCAACCTGGTGAATGATATCGGCAGGAAGGCGGTCCATCAGGGGCTACTCTCGGAAGATGAGGCCCGATCCTGCCTGCAAGACGCCCGTCAGGCCCTGCAACTCCTCCTGCGCGCATAATGCGGTTCAGCGCCGCATGAGACGCGCCTCTTATACTTGACTTTCCATGTCCTACTCAGCAGCCATCAATGAATTGAATGCCATGGCGCCGGAGCTGTATACGCATCCCGGCCAGCCTCGGCGAAAATTCTCGCTCAACGAGGTTCGCATCCTGCTGGCTGCGTTGGGCGATCCGCAGCGTCATATTCGCTCGCTGCTTGTGGCCGGAACCAACGGCAAAGGCTCGACGGCCGCCACGCTAGCCTCGATTCTGACCGCCTCCGGCGTGCGTGCCGGCCTCTACACCTCGCCCCACCTCGAGCGTGTCAACGAGCGCATCCGCATTGACCTCACAGAGATTGCCGACGATTCCTTCGCGCGGCTCTATTTTCGTGTTCACGATGTCGCACAGAAGCTCGTTGTCGAAGGCCGTCTGCCGCAGCATCCGAGCTTCTTCGAGATTCTGACCGCACAGGCGCTTGTCTACTTTGCCGAAGAAAAAGTGGAGTTGGCGGTGCTCGAAGTGGGGATGGGCGGCCGACTCGACGCGACCAACGCCGTCGATCCGCTACTCTCCGTCATTACGGACATCTCGCTCGACCACACGGAATGGCTGGGCTCGACCATCACCGCCATTACGCGCGAGAAAGCCGGCATCCTGCGCCGAGACGGGACGCTGATTACGTTGCCACAGCATCCAGAGGCCAATCAGGTGTTAGGCGAAGCAGTAGCCGAACTCGGCCTCCGTCGAGTGAGGGCGGAGGCTTACATTCCGCCCGCAGATGCAGACACCACCACTTCCAATTCTGTCGAAGTAATGGGTACGGAGATCGAGGTTACTTCTCCGCTCACCGGAGCTCACCAGCACCGGAATGTCGCGCTGGCCATTGCCGCTGCGGTCGAGTTGGCTTCTTCGCACGGCTTTCCCATCACGCCGATATCCATTGCGGAAGGGATTCGTCAAACGCGCTGGCCTGGACGGCTCGAGCGAATCGAAACGGGCGGCATGCAATGGATTCTGGACGTGGCGCACAACCCGGCCGGAGCCTGGGCCCTCCGCTCAGGGCTATCCGGATTGCTCACCGAAAACCACCCGCGGCTCCTTGTATTCAGTTGCTTGCGCGACAAGCCCTTTGCTGAAATGGCGCAAATTCTCTTTCCACTCTTCGATCAGGTGATTTTCGCGCCCATCCATTCGGCCAGGGCCACGCCAATGGAAGAGATGGAGGCTGCGGCCAGGGTAACGGGAACTTCGATCCTCAGCGCCAGCTCGGTCCACCAGGGACTGCAATGGGCGCGCGAACGCGGGCATGGCGGGACAGTTGTTGTCTCCGGCTCGGTTTACCTCGTGGGCGAAGTGCGCCCGCTGCTCCTCTCTGGAGGTCTCATATAATGAGACAACGTCCCAATCCTTTACCGAGGCTCTATCGCTGGCGAACCAACCTCATCCAGTCACCGCTCTTCGCCCTGATCACCGCAGCTTTCGGAAGCCTTTCGCTGCTGGTTTCAGTTGTGGACAAGAAAGGCAATGTGCAGCATAGGATCGCGCGAATCTGGGCGCGAGCCTGTGTATGGGCTTCAGGTTCAGGGCTCACGGTGATCGGCGCGGAAAACATGCGAAAGCACCCTGTGGCCGTCTACGCCTGTAACCACACGTCGTACATGGACGTGCCGGTGATCTTTGCCGCGCTGCCCTTCCAGTTTCGTATTCTTGCGAGAAAGCAATTATGGTCTATCCCATTCATAGGATGGTATTTAAATAGATCAGGGCAGATGCCTATTGATACCGCCAACCCGCACTCCACGCTCTCCAGTCTCGGCGCTGGAGCCAGGGCATTGCGCTCCGGTATGCCCTTGTTCGTCTTTCCCGAGGGCGGGCGCACCTCGGACGGTGAACTGCGGCCATTCCTCTCGGGCGCGGCGTACCTCGCCGTTCGCGCGCAAGTTCCGCTGGTGCCGCTGGCGCTCGGCGGAGTCTACGAACTGCTGCCGATTCACACTCACCACTTTTACCCCGGCGAACTGACTCTAAAGATCGGCGAGCCAATCGAGACCAAGGGAATGACCATCCGGCAGACCGACGAACTGACAGCGCGACTGCGTAACGCCATCCAGGAATTGCTGAACCAGCCTGTGCCCACCGCCGTGCGCGAAAGCGTCTAACGCTGTTGAGGCTGTAGATACTGGGCTTAGACTCTGCGGCGCAGCCTCCCTATCGCTTTTGGTGCCGGAGACCTTACACTGTTTCTGCCATGTGCATCCATGTTGCAATTGCCGAGCCTACTGGAGCCGATTCAGCTTACAACCAGCTGTCTTTGCCGCCCTATCTAGCCGCCCTTCGTTCGGCCGGGGCTACGCCTATCATCGTTCCTCTCCATGAACGGCCGGATCGTGTGGCCCGGCTGCTCGCTGGGGTACAGGGAGTGCTTTTGCCCGGCAGCAAGTTTGATGTGGACCCGCAAAGATATGGCGAAGATCCGATTCCGGAGTGCGGTGAGTCGGACCCTCCTCGAACCGCTGTTGATGAGCTTTTGCTCCAGGACGCCTTCAACCTGCACAAGCCGATCCTCGCCATCTGCCACGGTGTGCAGACCTTGAACGTGTGGCTGAACGGGTCGCTGATTCAGGACTTGAGGACCGCAGTCAATCACCGCCCAGGCCGGGATGTGGTCGAGGCCCACCCGGTACAAATTACACCCGGTTCGCGGCTGGCTAGCCTGGTTCCTCTCGGGTTTGCCGCCGACCCTCAGGTCAACTCCAGCCATCACCAGGCGGTTCATGTTCCCGGCGATGGTTTGTTGGTCAGTGCAGTTTCGCCGGTAGATGGGGTGGTTGAGGCAGTCGAATTGGACTCGCGCGAGCATTTTATTCTGGGAGTGCAGTGGCATCCCGAGCGGACCTACATTGAGAGCGCCTTCTCGCGCGCCATCTTCGCGGCGTTTGTGCAGGCTGCTACCGTATGGGAGCCGCGACAGATTGAAGAGTCGACCACGCCGGCATGAGCGAAACTCCAAATCCTCTCGGGATCCAGCTCAACAGTCTTCTGGCAAAGGCTGGCCAGGATGCGCTCGACACGGTTCTATATCAACGTTTCCAGGACTACCTCTCGCTTCTCCTTCGCTGGAACGCCCGCGTCAACCTGACAGCGATTCGCGACGAAGAAGGCATTGTCTCGCGTCACTTTGTCGAGTCGATTGCCTGCGCTCGCGCCCTGCCAGCAGGAATCGCTACACTGCTGGACTTCGGCTCCGGCGCAGGCTTCCCCGGAATTCCCATCGCGCTCTGCCGTCAGGAGATAGCTGTCACACTGGCCGAATCACAGGGCAAGAAGGCCGCTTTTCTAAGCGAAGCCGTCCGCATGCTGGGAGTCTCCGCAATGGTCCACTCCGGCCGCGCAGAGGCACTCCGTGCTGTCTTTGATTGTGTGACCCTGCGCGCCGTGGACAAGATGGTACTCGCCGTCCAGGCAGCATCAGAGCTGGTCCGTCCCGGCGGCTGGCTGGCGCTGATGACCACCACCACCGACCTTCCCGCGCTCCAGAAAGCAGTCAGAGCAGAGTTTTCCTGGCCGGAGCCTCTGTTGCTGCCCGGCGGAGACGACCGGCTGCTTGCGCTGGGAGAGCGTGACAGTGGGGCTAATCGGCGTTAGAGGGTTACGCTTTCAATCGGCCGCCGCGGGCTGGGTCGCGCTGGCCATGTCGGATAACCCATGTAGAAGACGAAGTTTGGCTGCCACGTGGCGTCCCCGAGAAGTTCGCCAAGCAGGCGAGCCCGCAGTGGCTCTTTTCCGAGCGCCCGCTCGTGGTCGATCATCTCCACCGCCTCATTGCAGGGCCGTCCGGCCACGGCATGCGCAGTAGCCAGCAAATGCGCACGTTGCCAGATTCGTCCTGTGCGCAGGCAGTCTTCCCGGTCATAGTGGTCCCGTACGGCAAGAATGCCGATCAAGGGTGCGCTCAGCATCAACTCCGAATACGCATTCTTTGGAACACGCGACTCAGCCCGCTTCAACATCCACAAAGGCATCATTTTGACAATGTCAGTCGTGATGGGAGGCAGCCCGGCCGCGTCAACCGCAAGGCCGTCGCGATACTTCTGAACCGCACTCCAGTTGGTCCGAAACCATCGCCTGCTGCCGCGATTTACCTCCGGGTCGGAATAGATCTCAGTGTTTGCCGCAGAGCTGATATCCACGATCTTATTGCGGTCTGCGTCCGCCGAAAACAGGAAAATCCTCACCCCCGAGTCGTCGCTAGCCAAGCTGCCCAACTTGTCGATGAACTGCGGCGGCAGGGGACTGTGGGGCAGAAATACGCTCCGATTTGTGTGGCGTCGGGGGATGGCATCATAGAGTTCGGACTGCTCGCGCTTGCCTGGAACAAGGTCAATGCGCGCCAGGAGTTGGGGCCCGGGATCGGCAGGGATCGGCGCTAATTTTGCCGGGAAGAGCGTCACGGCGGCCTGATATCCGTTGGCTGCCGCAGCCAGCATCAGGTTTTCCAGAGCGCAGCCGATTCCGATGTGTTCTTCGCGCAGATAAGGATCGAGCGCCCCGACATTTCTTCCAGTGTCGAGGTACAACTGAATCGATGAGCTTGTAACTTTAAAGAGCCAAGGCTGTGTATTGTGCGGACTAGCGGCCAGAATTGCAGCGCGCACCAGCGCGAGGGGTCCATGGTTTGAATCTTTGCGCCAGTCATTCCATGGCTCAAAAGCAGGGCCCTGGCCGGCGCTAAAGACGCCTTGATCGTAGGCACGCCAGACGCCGCCGCCCACGGCTAGGACGGTAGCAGCCCCCGCACTCTTCAGGAATAATCTGCGTTGGATAAAACACCTCTCGACGGAGCGTTGTCACGCGACGGCGCAGCTACACTCTAGCACCGAGGGGATCGAGAGCGGCTAATGTTCCACGTGGAACAATTTGGGAAGTCAGCCCGAGCCGAGAAATGTTCCACGTGGAACAATTCCCCCTTTAGCCTGAAATGGGCGTGGTATCAAATTAGGGCTAACGAAATATTCGTAGATTTCTTATTTGTAATTCCGCCGAAATCACGGAAGTTTTCCACCGATCTGCGCTTTTGAAGCTTGCCAGCCGTCCGCTTCCTAGTCTGTGACAAACCCCTTGCACTGCATGAGTTTGCCGTATTTTCGCCTCCTTTGCCAAAGAAGACTTTCCACAGGTTGGCGTGGTTCTCCACAGTGCAAGCGCCTATCCTCGAAGAGCCCTTCCCTTTAGTCTGGATTGCCATGGGTAAGATTCTCGGGCTCGTCAACCAAAAGGGCGGAGTTGGCAAGACCACCACAGCGATCAATCTGGCCGCCTGCCTCGCTATCGAGGGCCTTAAAGTCCTCCTCGTGGACTGCGATCCCCAAGCAAATTGCTCTTCTGGCCTCGGATTTCAGCGCGACGACAATCGCCACTCGATTTATGACGTGCTGATGGGCGACGCTCCGGCAGCGCAGGTGATTCTGCCCACAGAGATCGCTTTGCTCTCGCTGCTGCCCGGCTCGAAAAACCTCACCGGCGCCAATATCGAGCTGGCCGGGGCCGAGGACCGCGCACTACGCCTGCGCCGCGCGCTGGAGCCGATTCAGTGCAACTTCGACCTTATAATTCTGGATTGTCCGCCGGCGCTTGACCTCCTTACGCTCAATGTTCTGGCCGCGTCCGACACACTGATTGTGCCCATGCAGGCCGAGTACTTCGCCCTGGAGGGCATCTCGGAGCTGATTTCCACTCTGGAACGGGTCCGAGCCGCGTACAACCCTACGCTCACCATTGAGGGTGTCTTGTTGACCATGTACGACGACCGCACAAATCTGGCCCAGCAAGTGACGGATACGCTGCGCGAGTACTTCAAAGAGCGCCTCTTCCGCACTGTGATTCCGCGCAATGTGCGACTCGCCGAGGCGCCCAGTCACGGCAAGCCCGTGGCCCTTTACGATGCGCGTTCCCGCGGCACAGAGGCCTACTTCGAGCTGGCTGGGGAGTACCTGGCGCGCAACGGCATCAAGATTCCGCGCAAAGAAGGGCGTATTGCCGCCGAGCCGGAGGCGGAGGTCCATTTTTTACCAAGCTCCTGACGGCTGTCTCACTGCATTTCGTCGCACATGAACCTAACTCCATGAAAACAAAGTTCAAAAGCCCGGCCTTTTCCCCGGAATAAAGGATTGAGAACCATGACCATCGCCGCTATTGACCCTAAACGCCGCGCCCTGGGCAAAGGGCTGGACTCCCTGTTGCCCCGTGTCCCCGCAGCCTCGGCTCCATCCACCGCTGAGAATGAGGGGGGCAAGCCGCTCGAGATTCCCCTCGAGCAGATTGATCGCAACCCTTTCCAGACGCGTTCTCAGATGAATGAGGAGCAATTGGCTGAGTTGGCTGCGTCCATCACCTCAAACGGAGTTGTGCAGCCGGTGTTGGTGCGCCCGCTGGCCAGTGGCCGCTACCAACTGATCGCCGGAGAACGGCGCTGGCGGGCCTCGGAGATCGCCGGCAAGAAGACGATACCGGCGATTCTGCGCCAAGTCTCCGACGAGCAGGCGATGGAGATCACCATCGTCGAAAACCTGCAACGCGCCGATCTGAATCCGATGGAGCAGGCGCGCGCGTTCGAGCGGCTCTCTCGCGAGTTCCACATGACCCAGGAACAGATGGCGACACGAACCGGTAAGGACCGTGCAACTGTAGCTAACTTCTTACGTTTGTTAAAGTTGCCAGAATCTGTGCAGGCCCGCGTGGAGGCGGGTGAGCTGACCTATGGGCATGCGCGAGCGTTACTGGCTTTTGAACACGCGGAGGAGATGGAGATAGCGGCGAGACGGGTGGTCGGACATTCGCTTTCTGTTCGTCAAACTGAGAGCTATGTGGCGGGTTTGCTGCACCCTGAACGCGGCGCCAAAAAGGAGCCGAGACCTGATATCTCCATTGACCCCAATGTCCGCGAAGTGCAGGAGCGATTGCAGCGCGCCCTTGGCCTGAAGGTTCACATTGACGACCACAACGGGCACGGCAGAGTCATTATCGAGTACGCGCATCTGGAAGACTTCGATGGGCTGCTTGAGACGTTGGCGGGAGGGTAAAAGCAGGGAATAGGGAACAGGGAATAGACGAGCCACTCTGTCGTTTATCGGTGAGTTATAAAACACAAGACGGGTAATACCCCTCGCTAACTCCACGCGGCGACAGTTACAAACTCATGAGTTGGCTGGTAGCGGGCGATGAGTTGGGTGGCGGCAGTGATGGATGGGGCGCGGTTGGCCGCGGGGTCTGCGTGGTTTCCGTCGTGGAGGACGATGTTGGCCGCGTAGCCGTCGCGGGTCAGAGAGTCGATTTTGCGCATCAACCGCCGGGCAATCGCGTCGGGTGAGGGATTCTTCCAATCGGTGGTCATTGCGTTCCAGAGGACGGGAATCAGGTCGAGTCGTCGTGCGATGCGCAGCGTTTCGGGACGGCGCGCGCCAAAAGGCGGACGAAAGAAGCGGACCGGAGCGCCCGTAATCTGCTCGAGAGTCTGGATGGTGCGGGAAAGCTGCTCCTCGATGCGGCTGGCCGATGCCAGGGCTAGGTTGAGATGGCTCCAGGAGTGGTTTCCGATCTGGTGTCCTGCGGCAACGATCTGCCGTACCAGCGCCGGTTCTGCCTGCGCGTAGCGGCCGACAAGGAAGAAGGTCGCATGCACGTCGCGGCGGGCCAGAATATCGAGCAAGTGAGGCGTCCAGGCGGGATTGGGACCGTCGTCGAAGGTGAGCGCAAGTTCGCCGGGGCGCGGCGGCGCGATCAGCGTGGGGCCGAAGAGCTGCGACGCGGGCCACATGGCCGCATAGGCAAAGCCGCCCGCGGCCAAGCCCAATCCGGCGGTTGCGCCAAGCCCGGCAGAAATTCCTATGGACAATGGGGAAAACATTCTGCCTCTCAGTGTGACGCGCCGAGGGTGAGGACGGCAAGCTGAAAGGGAATAGGAGGTGTCCCACCCTAGCCGCATTGGAACGAAACGCAGGTTCTTCGACTGCGCGGCGCTCCGCTCAGAATGGCAGCGGCGGGGGTGGGGCACCCAGCGACGACGGGAGTTCGCGCATCTCACATGGCGTGCGATTCACTTGCGTCGCCGCCGCGCGATTCTGCTTGACATAGACTTCGCACCCACAGCAACATCAACAACGCGACCCTGGTTCGCAACGGAGGATATTCAATGCATCATCTGCACTTCAATCACATAGCAATACTGGTTGCCGCACTGTATCAGTGGATTCTGGGCGCGCTGTGGTATTCGCTGTTCTTTGCCAAGCCGTGGATGGCTCTGACCGGCCGCCAGAAAGGCTCGCGGCCCAAGGGCGCGGTTTTTGGGATGATCTCGTCGTTCATCGGTGGGCTGATCCTGTCGTTGATGCTGGCACATGTGGTGATCTGGTCCGGCTCGACAACCATTGGCTGCGGCGCTCTCATCGGGTTCATCTGCTGGCTCGGCTTCATTGCAACACCACTCTTTGCGGAGACGATCTACGAGCGGCGATCTTTCAAGCTATTAGCGATTAACCTGGGCTATTGGCTGGCGGCGCTGGTGGTGAGCGGCGCCTTGCTGGCTGACTGGCATTGAGATTTGCGGCTTGCTCTGCCACTACAATCGAGGCATGAGCAAACACGTCATCGCAACATCCTCGGCTCCTGCCGCTCTCGGCCCTTACTCTCAGGCTGTACGGGCGGGAAATTTTGTCTTCACTGCCGGCCAGATTGCGCTGGACCCGGTCACACAGCAAGTGGTGGCGAGCGGAATTACCGAGCAAACCACGCGCGTGCTGGAAAACCTCAAGGCCATTCTTGAAGCAGCGGGCACGAGCCTTGCAAAGGCCGTCAAGACGACCGTCTTCCTCAAGGACTTCAACGATTTTGCGGCCATGAACGCGGTTTACGGAAAGTATCTCGGCCCGGAAGGCGTTGCGCCGCCGGCGCGAACTACGGTTGAGGTCTCCCGCCTGCCCAAGGATGTGCTGGTGGAGATTGACGTGGTGGCGGAGGTCTGAAGTTCTGCTTCGTTCCAGAGGCCGTAAGCATCGAACGGGCGTTGAAGAAGCCGAGGAGGCACCCCATGAGCGAAGCGGGCAAAGAGAGCGAGACGCTGGAACCGATTGCACACACTGAGGCCGAATGGCGCGCGCGGCTTACGCCGGAGCAGTACAGGGTGCTGCGTGAAAAAGGTACTGAACGGCCATTCACCGGCATCCTCACGGAGAATCACGAGACAGGCAACTACCATTGCGCGGGATGCGGGGCGCTGCTGTTTCTGAGCGGGGCAAAATTCAACTCCGGCTGCGGCTGGCCCAGCTTTATGCTGCCCGCTGAGTCCAAAGCCGTCAACGAGCATGAAGATGGGAGCCTGGGAATGCGGCGCGTCGAGGTCACATGCGCCCGCTGCGGCGGGCATCTGGGCCACGTCTTCCCCGATGGTCCGCGCCCTACAGGACTGCGCTATTGCATCAACTCCGCGTCGCTCACCTTTGAGCGGGCAAAGTGAGATGCCGCCGCGCATTGCCATGGCTCCATAAGTGTCCGCGCGCATGATGGCTCGGAGAGGCTTTTGCCAAGAGCAGCAAGTTAGCCTCCGCTTCGCGGAGATAGCGAGTTAGCAAGTTGGCGGATCAAAAGGGCGGGAAGAGCGAGTCTGAGGTGGACGGCATGGTGGCCAGACGCGCGCGGCGGCGCGGCGGCTGGGGCTCGGGCGCGGCAAGCATGTTGGAGATCTCGCGGAGTTCAGCGCGCGCATGAGCGATGGTCGAAGAGACAGCATCCGTCTGGGTGGAGATTGGCTCGGTCTCGCCGACGACGGCGAGCGGCAACCGGGACTGGGGATCAGGCTGCGGGTCCGGCTGAGGACGGTGTTGGCGATGGCTTTGCTCGAGGGCCTGGCGTGCGCCAGCGAGCGTATAGCCCTCGGTGTGGACCAGGTGCTTGATCTTCAAGGCCAGCTCGACGTCGTGACGCCGATAAAGCCGCTGGCCGGTTCCGCTTTTGTTGGGCTTGAGCTGCGGAAACTGCGTCTCCCAAAAGCGCAGGACATAGGTTTCAACGCCGCAGATACGGGCCACATCACCAATCTTGAAGTAGAGGCGGTCGGGGATTGCGGGAGAATCGGGGGCGCGATTCGTGGGTAGTTGCATGGCCATGGAGAAGACGAGGAGGGTACCGCAACCGTGGTGAAGACCCTGCTCTAGAGGCAGTATAGGCTACAATTTGCGCGCTTTGCGAAGCAAAATCGGCTGATTGCCCGCAGTTTGTCGTGGAACGTGGCGGGGCAAGAGTCAGAATTGGTGAGTCCTCTGGCATTTTCGGCAATGAAAAATGCAGGTTCTCTTCGACTTCATCCCGGCCCTTCGGGACGGGATGGGTTCAGGGAACGCTGACCCAGGGTTTCGCTTCGCTTTACCCTGGGCTACTTTCATATTCTCCCTACCGCGAGAAACGATCTTGCGCTCCCGTTGCAATCATCAGGCCTTTTCGGGACGGGTGAGGGGAGAGCGTGCGGAGGAATTGGGCGGCGCTGCGCGCAAATATTGCGGCGGCCAACTGGCGGGCTCAGCGAGAACAGCCGCAGCATGGAGCGGCCAGTAGGGATCGCGCAGCAGTTCGCGGCCGAGAAGAATAAGATCGGCCTCGCCTTGGGCAACGATGGCATCGGCTTGGACGGGGTCGGTAATCAGGCCAACGGCAGCGGTGGGAACGGCTGCTTCGCGACGGATTCTGGCGGCAAACCCGACTTGGAATCCGGGAGTGGCTGGGATCTGGGCGTTGGGAACCTGGCCTCCGGAGGAAACGTCGACTAGGTCGACACCGCGCTCGCGAAAAAGCTTAGAGAGTTGAACGGATTCGTCGACTGACCAGCCGCCGGGAACCCAGTCGGTAGCGGAGATGCGAACAAAGAGCGGCAGGTGGGCGGGCCACTGGACGCGGACGGCGTCCACTACCTGCAAGGTTAGGCGAGCGCGATTTTGGAAGCTGCCGCCGTAGTCATCGGTGCGCTGGTTGGCAAGCGGAGATAGGAATTGGTGGAGCAGATAGCCATGCGCGGCGTGAATTTCGACCACGTCAAAGCCGGCTTTGAGGGCGCGGTGGGCGGCCTGGGCGAAGGCGTCGATGATGGCGGTGATGCCGGCCTGATCGAGAGCCTGGGGCAGGGCGTAACCGGGCGCGAAGGCCAAAGCGCTCGGCGCGAGCACCTGCCAGGCGCCTTCGGCGGCAGAGAGCGGGCCCGATCCAGAGAAAGGAATCTTCGTGCTGGCCTTGCGTCCGGCGTGAGCCAGTTGAATTGCGGCGCGCGCGCCCTGCAAGTGAATGAACTGAACAATGCGCTCGAGGGCGGGAATGTGGGCGTCGCTCCAAAGGCCAAGATCGCCGGGAGAGATGCGCCCCACTGGATGAATGGCCGCGGCTTCGAGAATGACCAGGCCTGCGCCGCCCTGTGCGCGGCTGCCGAGATGGACGAGGTGCCAATCAGCGGCGAAGCCGTCCTGTGAGGAGTACTGGCACATGGGCGTGACGCCGATGCGATTGGGAAAGCTGACTGAACGGAGTTGAAGCGGAGAAAAAAGAGGATGGCTCATAACTGTATGGATGCGTGCGAAAGGGAGGGGATTCAGCGCGAACGCTACCGGGTCTGGTTGGCGAGGAGAACCAGTTGCGTGACGCGGTCTGTCCATAAGGCTTCATCTCCAGTGCAAGCGAGAGGCGCTCCGTCAAGAATGGCGGTGACGAAGTTTTCAATGCACGGATAATGCACGTTGGGGTGCGTGGGGAGCGACTCCTGCACGTCACCAACGCGGAGGATCGGGCCGCTGAGAGGATCAAGATTCATCTCGCCGTCGGTTCCAATCACGCGAAACTGGTCGCGGTCGATGTGCGAATTCCAGCGCACGTCTACCGTGGCATGGATGCTGCGCTCGTATTGGATGAGAACGGTGGCCGCATCTTCGACAGCCATGGAATGAACGGCGTTGGCCAGGAAGCCTGTGGCGCGGCATGGCTCGCCGAAGAGGAAGTTCAGGGCATCGATGCGATGACATGCGATGTCGTAAAGCGGGCCGCCGCCGCCCATGGCGGGATTGAAGAGCCAGTTTCTGGTCCAATCCGGATTATCGTGTTTGAGCCATCCGTGGCAGTTTGCTTCGGCGAAAACGGGCTGGCCTATTGCACCTTCGGCAATGAGTTGGCGGGCGCGAATCAGCTTGGGAAAGAGCCTGCGATAGTACGCGACCGTGAAGAGCCGATGATGGTCGCGCGCGGCGGCAACCATGGATTGCGCTTCCGTGAGGTTCATCGCCATGGGCTTTTCGCAGAGGACGTGCTTGCCCGCCTGAAGACAGGCAATGGTCTGAGGCGCATGGAGAAAGACTGGCGAGGCAACGTAGACGGCGTCAATCGGAGTGGTCAGGAGCGCGACTTCGAGATTGGTGAAGACCTCGACGCCGGGATATGCAGCGGCCTTTTGAGGGTCTCGAGTGAGCAACGCCTGCAAGCGGCTGCGCGGCTCCTCGAGGATGGCCGGGATGACGCGGCGCCGCGCGATGTCGCCAATTCCGATGACAAGCCAGCGAATCATGACTTGATAAGCGTAAACGATCCGGGTGAATTTCCAGGTCCCAAAAACGGGACCTGGGGCACCCACTTTGTCCAGTGCGATGAGATCTCTTCTTCCGGCTACTGCTTTTTGAGAACGGCGGAGTCTTTTTCGTCGGAGAGAATGGTGGACTCAAGCAGGCGGAAGTCGGCGGCTTTGGTGGGAGGAATCTCGACCTGGCGAACGACGTATTCGCGCTCGTAGTGGAGGAGATTGCCTTTGGCCGAGACAGAAGAGTGGTAACTGGCAAAGCCCACATCGATACCGACGGGGTCTGGAGTTTCATCAACGACGTAGCCGGGAGGGATCGTGATGTCGAAGCTGTCGCGCCAGCGGCCGGTTCCGTAGAGTTCGATGGGATAAATGCGTAGCTTGTCGTCGAAGGGATTGGCAAAAGTGCCAACCACACGAGGGCGCACCAACAGGAGCGAACCGGCCTGATGAGAGTATTGGTGCGCCGTCACCTTGTAGTGGAATTCAAGGGGCTTGTCTAGGGCTGAGGGCTGAATGAATTGAAAAGCATCGAGCGTGACGCCGGGAAGAGTTTCAGCTACGTACTTCTCCCAGTATTCGCGGCGCTCCTTATCGTCAGTGTATTTGAGAATGGTGCGCAGCTCGGCGCCTTTGGGGCCAATGGAAGCGCTATCAACGGAGCCGGTGAGAGTGCCGTCGGGCGAGAGAGTGAAGACGCCTTTGCGCTCCGTGCCATTGGCGTCGGGATTCAGTACCGGGAGAGCGAGGATCTGGCTGGAAGCACCGGCTGCAAGGATGCCGTAGCCGCCTTGCTCCTCAGAAGGGAGATTGCCGACCGGAGTGCGCTCGTCGGTGGGATCGAAGATGAGATAACGCTTGCCGTCTTTGGCATTCACAATCGCCATGAGGCGCGGATCCTGCACGTCCGCGGGAACCTCGACGGCGGTAATCATGTGGTTGCCTACCAGAGACGGCGCGTCAGGGTCGACGATGCCGCGGTCGGCGTCCACTGGCACATAGAAAGCGTGGATTCCGGCCACCTGGAGCATGGAGATGAGCAGGGTGGTCTTGTCCTTGCAGTCGCCGTAACGACTGCGGAAGATGTCAGCCGCATGGTTTGCCTGCAAGCCGCCGATGCCGCGCGCGACGGTGAAATAGCGGACGTTCTTCTGGATGTACTCTGTGATGCGGCTAAGTTTTGTGTAGAAGTCGGGCGCTGCAGCGACGAGGCTCTGGGTTTGGGCGGTGATCTCCCGGGATGGGTCAGGGCGGCTTGCTTCCAGCGTAGTCACCCACTGACCGATCGCGCGCCACTGGTTGTCTTTGCCTTCAATGGCAGCATCGCCCCACTGAACAGACATGCGCGCGGCGAGAGCGGCCCATTCCGGACGGGACTTTACGTCGCGCAGGTCGAGCGCAGTCATATCTTTGAGTTCCCAGCGCCAGTGGTTCGGAGCTACTTCGACTGGCTTGACGGGCGGGAATTTGTGCCATGCCGCGGAGTAAGAGCGACCGGCGGGCAGGTCAACTTCGAGCGCTTGGAAGACGATGGGAATACGGAGCTGGATTTCCCAGTCAGTCTCCTGGAGATAGGGCTTGAGGAGTTCTTCAGACTCGCAGACGATGACAGCGCCTACATCGGCGGCGGGAGGATGAACGACGCGGGTTTTGCGGGTGGAGAGCATGATGGGGACGCTTGTGTCACCCACATCGGCGAAGTCCGTGTCCTGGGCCTGGTACTGCTTTTGGTCGGCGGCGATGGTCCACTCACGGAAGTAGTTGATCTTCTCGTCCACATCGTAGGAGACACCGCAGACTCCATCTTTGCGTCCCTGCTGCTTGAGGATGCGAATGACTTCTCGCTCGCGCTCTGTGGCGCGGCCCTGGGCATCAACGGTTTCGAGATACTCATCGAAGAGGACGACGGCGGCGGCATCTTTTACATACGCGGGCGTAGGGGTCTTGGCGGCATCCAGGCCCCACTGAGGCAGATCCTGTTTATCTTTGCCGAACCAGTTGGCTAGACCGGGCTGGCAGGCGAAGACAAGCAGCGCGGCGACCATCAAAAAGCGAATCAAGGTGGAAGAAAGCGGAATTTTCATTATCAGTTTTCTGTCCCCGTGTGAGCCGTTTTGGCGAGCACGAGTTGAGCCTGATCGGCGGCGGCGAGCTTCTGGTAAAACCCGCGAAGGTCTTGATACTCCGCTGGCTGGGCGACGGTGAAAGCGCGAGCGAGGGTGCGGCCAACAGTGACGCTGCCGGGCGCAGAGACGGTTTTTGTGACAAAAACCGCATGGTCCTTCCAGGTAACTGTGGCGTCCTGAGGCGCACCTTCGACGGCAAGACTCTCGGGTATTCGATAACTGACCTCATCCGTGGTCTGTTCGCCGTAGTGCATATCCACGGCTTCGAGACGCGTTTCCTGGGCGACGAATGGATGAGCTCCGCGTGTCTCGAAGAAGAAGGCGGGAAGCATGAGGCGCTTGGAAGTTGCCGTGCCCAGCGCCCCGCGAACATTAACGATAGCCATCAGGGCGGCATCGGGATCGTCGAGCTGCAGGAAGTGGTCGACATGCGCCTCGACGCCTTCGGGGAGAGTAGATTCCAGCGAGTGGTCAAATTGCTTCTTGACCTCATCGAGGTCGTTGCGCAGAGCTGCCTGACGCCAGCGGAGTGCCTCCTGGCCCGTCATGATGAACCGGAACGCACCGGTGATCGAGCCGTGTTCGTCCACATTGACGTCGCCAATACGGACAAGAGAATTCGGTTTGTAGTATTGAAGCGGCGTTGTAGCGGCGTAATGGCCATCGGGGCTTTGGCGGGCCCCACTGGCTCCGGAATGGCTCCAATGCAATGTTTGGAAGGGGCACATCTTCTCTCCGGGGTCGAGGAGGATTTCTTGGCCGCCAATGGCAAGGATAACGACGTCGTCATCGAGCTGGTCGAAGTTGAGATAGCCGTTGTCAAATATGCCTTCTTCGCGGTTGACGAGTTTCAAATCGTACGCGGTGAGGCCGGCAGCGCGCAGCATAGCTATGTAGAGGAGGGCAATGTCCTCGCTGTCGCCGCTTTTCTGTGCCCAGGTGTCTTCAGCGCGCTTGGCCGCCTTCAAGTTGAGCTGTTTCATCTCGGATGCGCTTTTTTTGCGGGAATAATCGGTGTTCTCGAGAGCCTGAACGGCTTTGTAGAGTTTTTTCGCTTTATCGAGAGCGCTGTCGGTCGGTGCGACCAGACCGTTCACAGCGTCGTGAATAGCTTTGGTAAGCTCGGCAAAGTGATCTACATCTTTCGACCATAATTTGGTCTCACCCGCCCAGAACTCCTGATTGTTTGAGGCGTATTTGTAGTAGAAGAGAACGCGATAAAGCAAACTGCGGATGGGCGGCATCCACTGTTCCTGAGGTTCCGGGGGAATGTCGGTCAGATCAAGACTGAAACGCCCGAATCCATCCCTCTTGAGTTCGGTCCCAGGTGGAAGTTGAGTCCACCAGAGGAGCATGTTGAGCGGTCTACGACGAGCATCCAGCAGGTAACTGCCGGTGCTGTCCGCGGAGTCTCTCATGAATGCCTTCCATGGAGTGAAGGTGTAATGGGCCTTGTGGACGAAATATGGCTTCTGAATGTTCCAAGTTGGGGATGAAACCACGTGCTCGCTGTAACGCACTTGGTAGCGATATTCAAGGATGCTGCCGACCTCAACGCTGGGCAGAGTGAAAACTTTCTCATTGACCTCTAAATCGCCATACTTGATTGCCGTCTTGGAGATCAATAAATCGGCAGGCTTTCCAACAAGCGGAACCACTGTTCCGTCTGCGTGAATGGTACGGGCCTGAATGTCGGTAATCTCATAGCCGCTGTCCAGATAGGGAATCTCTACAGAAGCCAACTCTTTGCCCTTCTCTGTGAGCACTTTGATACGCGCGTAAAAGCTCATATCGTGGAAAGGGTCGTTGGTGCTTTCCTCGATGTTGAGGTAGACGGCGGCCGCACCGGGAGCCTTGGGGTCGGCAGTCATCTTGAGTTCTTCGTCGGTGGGCTGCTGGAACTGGGCGCGAAGGAGGGCTGGAGATGTGATGACGAAAAGCAACGGCAGGCTGCGGATGAAGACGGAAACTCGCATGAATTTATCCTTTCGCTGAGTGCGACATTGGACTTAACGCAGAATTTTTAGAACGCGGCCCTTTCAATTCCCTTTCTGTGCGGTAGGTGTTTTGGCAAGTACGAGTTGAGCCTGATCGGCGGCGGCGACCTTCTGGTAGAAGCCGCGCAGGTCCTGGTACTCCTCTGGCTTGGCGGAACTGAAGCCGCAGGCAAAGACGCGAGCGATGGTTATCTGGCTGGGCGCGGAAGCCGTTTTGGTGGCCATGACTGCATGGCCCTGCCAGGAAATCTTTGTATCCTGCGGCGCGCCTTCCACGCTCATGTTGGCAGGTAGGTGGTAGACAATCTGGTCGGTCACCTGATCGCCATAATGCATATCAACAGGCTCGAGGCGCTTTTCCTCATTTACGAAGGGATGGCTGCCGCGGGTCTGAAAGAAGAAGCCAGGCAGGAGCAAGCGCTTTGAGGTCGCGGCGCCAAGGTTTCCGTGGACATTCACAATGGCCACCAGGTTGACTTCGGGATCGTCCAACCCCACGAAGTGATCGATATGGGCCTCGACGCCTTCGGGAACGCTGGACTCTAGCATGCGGTCAAACTGCTTTTTCAGTTCGTCCTGATCGTTTCTCAGAGCACGCTGACGCCAGGAAAGAGCCTCCTGGCCGACCATCACAAAGGAAAGATGTCCGGTAATGGCGCCGTGCTCGTCGAGGGTGAGGTCGCCGTTGCGCACCGTCTTGTTGTCGATATAGGCCTGCTCGGGGGTAATTCCAAGGTTGCGCACGTGGTCGCCCTGGACAATGCCGGTGGTTCCGGAATGTTCCCAGCTTAGGAGCTGAAATGGGCACATCTTCTCGCCTGGATCAAGGGGAATAAAATGGCCGTCAATGTTCAGGATCACGATGTCGTCATCCAACTGGTCGAAATCGAGATAGCCGATCACAAATACACGCGCACGGCGATCGACGACTTTCATGTCGTTGGCGTTGAGGCCCGCGGCGCGCAACATGGCGAGATAGAGCAGAGTGATGTCCTGGCTGGAGCCGCTCTTTTGCGTCCATGTATCTTCGGCGTGCCGTGCCACTTTCAATTTGAGTTGCTTGAGTTCCGCGTCAGTCTTCTTGCGAGAATAGTCAGTGTTGTCGAGCGCTTGCACGGCTTTGTAGAGCTTTTTGGCTTTATCCAGATCGCTGTCGCCTGGAGCGATTATGCCGGCGACTGCTTCCTTGATTGATTTAGAAGGCTCAACGAAATGATCAACATCCTTTGACCAGCGCTTGGCCTCATCAATCCAGTATTGGGAGGCGTCACGTGCGCTGTTGTAATAGAACTTCACTTGATAGAGGAGGCTATCGATGGGTGGCATGAACTCTTCGTCCGGAGCGGCCGGGATGTCGGTCACTTCAAGGTGGAAAACCCCGCCCACATTGGCCTTCATCTCGACGCCTTTTGGCAGAACCATGTACCAGATGAGGGCGTGCACCTCGTTGCCGTGCGCATCAGTGAGGTACATGCTGGTGGCGTTTTGGCTGCCGGGCAGGAATGCCTTGAAGGGCGTAAAGGAATAGACCGCGTGGTGGACGAAGTAAGGGCGCTGGATCTCCCAGGTAGGCGACGAAACATGGCTGTCGTCGTAGCGCAGATCGTAGCGATATTCGAGGATGCTTCCGACCTCGACGCTGGGCAGCGTGAAGACCTTGCTATTAATCTGCATCTGATCGCCATTGCCGGACGAAGTCTTGGAGAGCAAAAGGTCTTCAGGCTTGCCGACGAGCGGAATGACGGTTCCGTCAGAATGAATGGTGCGCGCCTTGATGTCCTCAATCTTGAAGTTGCCGTGCCAGTAAGGGAGATGGACGGTGGCCAGTTCCTTGCCCTTTTCCTGCAAGACCTTGATGCGCACGTAAACGCTCTGGAAATGGATGGGATCGTTGGCGACCTCCTCCACATTGAGGTAGACGGCGGTCGCGCCCGGAGCTTTGGGATCGGCGGTCATTTTGAGTTCTTCGTCGGTGGGCTGCTGGAACTGGGCGAGAAGGAGGGCTGGTGATGTGATGGCAAAAAGCAGAGGCAGGTGGCGCACGAAGGACGAAATCCGCATGGGTCTTTCCTTTTCTTGCAGGCGATTAGAGGCCGGTTCAGATTCGGGGAAATGGATTTCAAGAATTCTACATCGGCGGAAAGGGTGCGTCGAATGAAAAGCTTGCGCTGGGAACGAGGGCAAGCAGAAGCGGGAATTTGGTTGTGCAGCCGGGCGGGAATGCATCGCTCCTTCGACGGGTCGAATAGACGAGGGGCGGAAGGCGAGCAGCGCTATTGTGAGTGACGCAGAAGGAAGAGCCGACGTGGCGAGCTAGTTACTTTGCGGATCAGGGCCGATATTTTGGCAGATAACAGGGACATTACTTATGCAGGGTGCAATAAATCGAAATCGTGAGCCGAATTAATCGAGAGAAATTGGATTTATTCGTCCCTGCTTAATTAATGCCCTATACTGGCTTGCAGAGATAATCCATGCGACCGATTGGTTCTCCGGACGAGTTGGAGAGGCGGCGATTTCGCGCCCTGGTTCTGCTTGCGCAGGGCCTTGCTCCGGTGGAAGTGGCGCGGCTAATGGGTGTGGATCGGCGCAGTGTGCGGCGTTGGAGAGCGACAGTTCGGCTAGAAAGCAGCCAGGGGCTGCGCGCCCAACCCGGCGCCGGCCGACCCCCGCGGCTGGATGCGGGCGCTATGCAGGAACTCGACCAGGCTTTGACGCAGGAAGCGGGCTTGGATTCCGGCCACTGGACTTGCGCCCGCGTGGCCGATCTGATTGAGGAGCGCTTCGGGGTAAGCTATCATCCGGCGCATGTGTGTCGGCTGCTGCACAGCCTGGGTTACACGGGACGCGAAAAGACCTGATTCCGGCTCCAGATTGTGGCAGGGTGCGATTTCACATACCTGCAGCAAACGCGGCCTCCATCGCCGGACGGAGACTTCTCTCTTGACGACCCATATAGGACATTATTTATACAAATGTTTATTATCAATAACTTAAACGGATGTTCCCTAGAGGAACACGCTAAGCGTGAAGCCACAAAACTGTGAGAGCTTGGGCCGTCCTATGGGTAGATGCGATGGAGCGTGCGAGCGAAGGGGATGGTTTCGCGGACGTGGTTGAGTCCGCAGATCCACGCGACGGCGCGCTCGATGCCCATGCCAAAGCCCGAGTGGGGGACGCTGCCGTAGCGGCGGAGGTCGAGATACCACTGGAAGGCTTCTCTCGGGAGGTTGTGCTGCTCGATGCGGGCGTTTAGAAGCTCATAACTTGAAACGCGCTGGGATCCTCCGATGATTTCGCCGTAGCCTTCGGGGGCGAGGACATCGACGCAGAGAGCAAAGCGCGCGTCGGCGGGGTCCGGCTCCATGTAAAAGGCTTTTACATCAGCAGGATAGCGGTGGACCATGACGGGCCGGTCGAATTGCGAGCTGAGCCAGGTTTCGTCGGGAGAGCCGAAGTCGTTGCCGTACTCGAAAGGAGCTTCGAGATGGCCGTCTTTGTGGGCCTGGTTAAGCATCTCACAGGCTACGTCGTAGCGCAGGCGCGGGAAGGGCGGGCAGATGGCCTGCAGTTTGGCAGGGTCGCGGCCGATGACCGCCAACTCGGGAGCGCGGTTCTTGAGGACGGATTGGACAATGTGAGAAAGGAAGTTTTCTGCTAACTCCAGGAGGCCGTCGAGGTCCATAAAGGCGACCTCCGGCTCGATCATCCAGAACTCGGTGAGGTGACGGCGGGTCTTGGATTTTTCAGCGCGGAAGGTGGGACCGAAGCTGTAGACCTTGCCGAGGGCGAGGGCGGTGGACTCGATGTAAAGCTGGCCGGACTGGGTAAGGAAGGCCGGGTCGCCAAAGTAATCGACTGGAAAGAGCGTGGAGGTGCCCTCGCAGGCGGCGGGAGTGAGGATGGGCGGGTCGGTGCGGATGAAGCCGTTGATATCGAAATATTCCGCGGCGGCGCGCATGATTTCAGCGCGAATGCGGAGGATGGCGGACTGGCGCGGAGAGCGAACCCAGAGATGGCGGTGCTCCATGAGGAAATCGACGCCGTGCTCTTTGAGGGTGATGGGGTAGGGGTCGGACTCGGGGACGCGCTGAACGACCTGAAGGTCTTCAACATCGAGTTCGAAGCCGCCGGGGGCGCGCTTGTCGGCGCGGACCTTGCCGGTGACGATGACGCTGGACTCCTGCGTTAGGCCTTTCAGCGCCTCGAAGACCTCGGGCGGGACGCTCTTGACGTGGGCGACGCCCTGGATGGTTCCGGTGCCGTCACGGAAGATGGGAAAGAGCAGCTTGCCGCTCTCGCGGAGGTTGTAAAGCCAGCCGCGGAGGGTGACGGATTGGCCTTCATGCTGGCCGAGAGTGGCGATGGTTGCGACCGGTGGCGCGGCGGGAGGCACCTGCGGTGCGGCAGAAGTGTTTGGGTCTTCGGGCATTTTCTTCCTTAATGGGCCAGATATGTATTGGGCCGGCCGGACTCTTTAGGATAGCGCGTGGGGGCGGTGCGAGGTATCCGGCTTTTATGACAAAAGCGGCAAGTTGGCCCCCGCTTCGCGGGGATGGCGAGTTAGCGAGTTGGCGGGTTTTTGCGACAAAGAAGGTGTTCCTGTTGGCGGAGAGAATTTAGGATTGCGAGGGGATTGTGGCTTTAGTAGGATGGGAATAGTTTTTGATGTGCGCAATAATTCCCCGAAGTACGACGGGTTGCGCGCGGGCTGGAGGGTCTATGAGCGAGTCGGCGGTGGTTCGCAGCGAAGAGACGCAAAAGTCGCAGGTGGATGCGGAGACGACGTCGCAGGTGATTGCCGAGAAGCATATCGGCGACCGGATCAGGCGGCTGCGGCTGAAAAAGTCGATGGGGCTGGTGGAGCTGGGCCAGCGCACGGGGCTTTCGGCCAGTTTCTTGTCGCAGTTGGAGACGGGGCGTGTGGTGCCGACGCTGCGCAACCTGGCACGGATCGCGATGGTGTTTTCCAAGGATTTGTCGTACTTCTTTGAGAGCGATCCGTCGGCGGTCTTCCGGATACACAGACGCAAGGAGCGCGTGAGGCTGCCGCAGACCGGGGTGGAGTTTCCGACTTACTTCTTTGAGAGCTTGGGCTACATGGTTCCGGACCGGCAGATGGACCCATACTTTGCCGAGTTTGTGCCGCTGACCAAGGAGATGGAGCCCAAGGCGCACATGCACCCAGGATTCGAGTTTCTATATGTTCTGGAGGGGGAGCTGGAGCTTCGCCACGGGGAACATGGGTACCTGCTGGGGGTGGGAGACGCGGTGTACTTTGACTCAAGCATTCCGCACGCATACCAGTGCCAGGGCAAGAAGCCGGCCGGGGCGATTATTGTTACGCTGCACCAGGCGGCGGGCGTCGTGCCGCTGCGGGCGGTGAATGCGAAGGGGATGGGGAAGAGCGTGGCGGGCGAAGCGGTAAAGGCGGATGGGGCTGGGATGTAGGTTGGGGTGTGCTGATCACGCTGCTGATATAGGATGGGGACGCTTCGAGCGGAGAATCCATGGCTGCCTCATTCAAAATGGCGTTAATCGCAATCGCATCGGTGCTCTTCCAATTCGGTCTCGCCATCCTCGGCGGGGGTGGATTTTCCGTCTTCTTCTCGCATCCGGCTCTTGATGCCCTGGCGATTGCTACGATTGCGCTGACCGTGGTGGCGCTCTTCGCTGGCGCAAATATCAGTTCCGGCGAAGAGGAAGACCGGTCGAACCGCTGGGTGTTGGTAGCCTTCAGCGTAATTGCAATCTTGATCGCATACCTGCCCGCTTACACAGACCGGAACGGACTTTGGACCATCGATGGGGATTCCATTCGCTGGGTTGGCGTGGCTCTTCTCACAGCCGGCGGCGCGCTGCGTATCTGGCCGGTCTATGTGCTTGGTAATCGGTTCAGCGGGCTGGTTGCAATCCAGCATGGACATAAGCTGGTCACGAGCGGGATTTATGGCGTGATCCGCAACCCCAGCTACCTGGGATTGCTGATCAGCACGCTGGGGTGGGCTCTGGCGTTTCGTTCGGAAGTGGGTGTGGTGCTCGCGGCGATGATGATTCCACCGCTGGTGGCGCGGATGAGCGCGGAAGAGAGGCTGCTGCGGGCGCACTTCGGCAGCGAGTACGATGCCTACTGCAAACGGACGTGGCGGCTGATTCCACGAGTTTATTGAGAGCAGTGGGGTGGAGATCTTGGGCGACGGGGACGCTGGTTGTGTGGACTCCCACATCTGAAAATCGAGATATGGGGCACACGGCCCGAAACTCAAGGGCTGAAGCCCGCAGCAATTTCGGCCCTTTACGGCACGACTAAAGTCGTGCCCTGACACAAAACCGCTGACACGAAACCGCTCCATTCGCATATTGGTCAGACGCAGGTTACGCCAACTCCACTTCGATTTTCTTGGCTTCCGCGTCCAGCTTGGTGATTTTGAAGTTGCGGATCTGGCCTTCGTTAAATGGTTCCGGCTTGGTGGCAGCAGCGAGAGTGCTGCCTTTGAAGCGGTCTTTGAAGAGCGCAGACAAGTTCGACAGGTCGGGCTTGGCGGCGGGTGTGGCTGCTTCTTCGTCTGCCGGTTTTGCGGCTATTGCGGCGGAGGCTGACGCCGAGCAGCAAGTGGCGCGGATGCCGTCGCCCAGCTCGACGTGGATGAGGCTTGGGGATTGCTCAATGACACGGCCGGAAACCACGTCGCCCGCCTTGTGCTCGGCGATGTACTCGTCGATTTCCGTGGGGATGAGCTGTTTCATGCTGAGCTTGATCTGGCGCTTAAGCGTGTCGATGGCGAGGACCTGCGCCTTGACTATTTGACCAGCGCGGAGCACATCGGAGGGGTGGTTGAGGCGGCGTTCGGCGGTGATTTCGCTGATGTGGACCAGGCCTTCGACGCCGTCGGCGAGTTGCACAAATGCGCCAAAATTCATCAGCTTGGTGATGGGGCCTTGAATCTCGGAGCCGACGGGGAAATTGCGCTCGACTTCGGTCCAGGGGTCGGCGAGAGTCTGCTTAAGACCGAGGGAGATGCGGCGCTCCTCTGGCTTGATGGCGAGAATGACCGCATCGACGCGATCGCCCTGCTTGAGCATATCGCTGGGATGGCGGAGCTTTTTGCCGTAGGACATCTCTGAGATGTGGATGAGGCCTTCGACGCCGGGTTCGATTTCGACAAATGCTCCGAAGTCGGCCAAGCGTGTGACCGTGCCGGTGATGCGCTGACCAACGGCGAGGCTGACGGTCTGCCAGGGCTCGGGTTGAAGCTGCTTGAGGCCGAGGGAGATCTTTTTGGTCTCGGGGTCAATTTTGAGGATTTTGAGCTGAAGTTCCTGACCGACGGTGAGGACATCTTCGGGTTTGGTGACGCGCGCGTGGGCAATGTCGGAGACGTGGAGCAGGCCGTCGATGCCGCCGAGGTCAACGAAAGCGCCGTAAGGCATGAGGGTGCGGACTGTGCCGGTGACGGTTGAGCCTTCTGTCAGCGCTTCGCGGCGGGCCGCGGTGAGGCCACGGGCCTGCTCTTCAAGAACGATGCGGCGATCCACGACTACATCTTCATCGGTGACGTCGAGCTTGGTAATGCGGCAGGTAATCTCAGTGCCGACCAGCTTTTCCAGCTCGGCTGCGTCTTTGGTGCCGCTGCGACTGGCGGGCATGAAGGCGCGGACGCCAACATCGACAGTCACACCGCCCTTGCGGACTTCGGTGACGGTGCCGACGATGGCCACCCTCTCGGCGAAAGCGGCTTCGAGGGCCGACCAGTCGCGGGGCTGGGCCACCTTGAAGCGCGAGAGCTCGTAGTAGTGCTCGGTGTTGCGGCCGGTGACGGAGACAGGGAATGTGTCGCCGGGCTTGACGGCCTCGGCGTTGTTGTCGAAGGCCGAGCGGGGCAGAACGCCCTCGGTCTTATAGCCGATATCGAGGAAGACCTGATCGGCGGAGAGCGAAATGACGACGCCCTGGAGCTGACGCTGGCCGGGCCCCTTCCCTGACTCAGCTTTGTGCGAGTGGCTGAGCTCGAAGGCCGAGAGCATGTCGGCGAAGGACTCCAGAGACTCGGACGGCTCGTCGGCGATGGGGACAGAAGTGGCCTCTGGGGCAGGCTCAGGCGTGCTTTCGGGGGAGGGCAGAGAGTTTTCGAGGTTATCGTTTGTCATGACGGTGTACCACTTCATTCTCCCATGAGTGAGCGGGGGAGCGTCTTGAAAGTGGTTTCGCGGGGAGTTTCCTTGCTTCCTCTCCGGCATAGTTGCTGCGCAAATGCAGGATGGCGCGCTGCGTTTATGGAAACTCCGTTACCTTGGCGGGGATGCGCTTCTCCGCAATGGCCGCGTCTCCCACATCGTTGATGATGTGGTCGATTACGCCCAGATTATCAAGAGCCACCGTGACCATGTGGTGGAAGCGGACGCCGGGAGTGCGGGGCGTCTCGATAGCGTGGTCAAGCACAACATTCGGATGCCGGAAGACCGAGTAGATGCCGAGTCCCCAGGCCTCGTGGCTAGTCACTTTGGCGGCTACCTTATAGGATGCCCATCCGTTCACCCCCGGAGCGCTCAAGTAGCTGGCCTGGTCCGGCGGATCATAGGGAATTTCGGATTGATAGAAGTAGGTTCTGCCGCCATTGCCGTTCCACAGCACCTGGAATTGCTGCTGATGCTCGACGAAGAGGCCGTAAGCCGTGACGTTATTGCCGTTCACCACCAGGCCGTTCTCGCTGGTGTTCAGTCCCCAGCCCACACCGGAGCCGTGATCGGCGCGCCAGATCCAGGTGTGATCAACTATGGCGTCGCTGCTGTTGATCTCGAGGTCGATTCCGGCGCGTCCCTCAGCGGCTCCGCCAACGCGAAAATAGAGATCGTGGAGCGAAACCGGATCGTTGGCGTGGCTCACGTGGCTGGCCTGGGAACCGACACCGATTTGGGCCGGACCGATTTGAACCAGCACGGGCGAAAGCGCGGCTCCGGCGTCGATGAGAAGGCCCGCTATGATGATGCCGTCCGTGTCACCGGCGACAAGGGCAGCGTTGCCGTTGACGGGGCGAAGAGTGGCGAAGCCAAGTCCCATGATTACTGTGCCGGGGCGGGTGACACGGATGGCCTCGGTAAGCTCGTAGATTCCGGGGGTGAAGAGCAGATTTTTGCCGGCCGCCAGTTGTGCATTGATGGCCGCAGCGGTGTCGCCGGGGTGGGCGATGTAGAAGCGATCGATGGGGATTGACTCGCCCGACGTGGAACCCGCGTGCCAGGTGACGCCTGCGCTTTCGCGGCGCAACCGGGGCACGCGGACGAAATAGTTGCCCCGCGCATCGACGGCGAGAAAGGGCTTTTCACGCACGACGGGAGTCTTGGCGACCGTGGTGTAAGGCGGCACCGGCCACTCTCCGACTAGCGGCGAGGGTACGCCAACGAAGACCATATTCCAATTGCCGCCGGTCCAACTGCCCCACTCGCTGTTGCGCGAGATCCACTGCTGCTGGGTTCCGGCGTCAACGTTACCGTCCACTACAGTGTCTGACATCCAGCCGCCGCTTGCCCAGCCGTGTTGCTGATGGAGCGCTAGATTGCCCAGAATGTGCATCCGGCGCAGAGGCGCGGCCTGCGAGACGGCCCATTTCATGGTGCCACCGGTGGGCGTTACCGAGAAGCCCTCGGCGGCGCGCCAAAAGGTGCATGTGGCGTTATTTTTCGGCAAGCTGGCGTCGGCGTGGACGTTGCCGGTGATGTGGACGCCATCGGGCGTTGCGCCCAGGCCTACCACTTCGGTGTAAAAGCCCACAGGCACATCCACATGGTAGTCGCCGGGCAGAAACAGTAAAGCGTAGCGCGCCGGGCCAAACTCACTGTCGCGCTGAATGGCGTAAACCTGGTCGATCTGGCGCTGAATGTCTGCTGCCGGCATGGATGGATTGAAGACCAGCACATTGGGGCCGAAATTGGGTTTGGCTGCGCTCCCGGCAAACAGAGGAGCTGCGCAACCGGCTAAAGGCGCAACCATCAGGACAAATCGAAGCAAAGCCGCACTCGCTCGGCGGCTGCACTGATGTGAAGGAATCATCTCTCTCAACTTCCCTCCCTTTGAGCGCCGGTTGAACCTTCCCCGTCCGGCGATTCCAGAGTACCAACCCGAACCGCATGGGGTGAGAACTTTCGCCGTCAGCGGCCGGATTCACACCTTCCCGGTGCGCCCCCATTCCGTTGCCAGTTACACTGAATAGGCTATGGAAATTCGTGAAAAGAACGAAATGACTGGTAACGAGATTCGCGAAACATTTTTGCGTTTTTTTGAGTCGAAGGGGCACCGCAGGGTGCATTCTTCCTCGCTGGTGCCTGCCAACGACCCCACGCTGCTGTTTACCAACGCGGGGATGAACCAGTTCAAGGACCTTTTTCTGGGAGCCGAGCGGCGGGATTACGCGCGGGCGACCACGTCGCAGAAGTGCGTGCGCGCCGGGGGCAAGCACAACGATCTGGAGAATGTGGGCTTTACGCGGCGGCATCATACGTTTTTTGAGATGCTGGGAAACTTCTCGTTCGGAGATTATTTCAAAAAAGAGGCAATCGGGTTTGCCTGGGAACTTGTGACCAGCCCCGATTGGTTGGGGATTCCGAAAGACCGGCTCTACGTGACGATTTTTGAGGGCGCGGACGGCGTGCCGCGCGATGACGAGGCCGAGGGCTACTGGATTGATGCCGGCGTGCCCAAAGAGCGCATTCTTGAATACGGACTCAAGGATAATTTCTGGCAGATGGGCGAGACGGGGCCGTGTGGACCCTGCTCGGAGATTTTTTACGACATGGGGATCGAGGCGGCGGAGACTCCGGGAGTTGATAAGCCATTCGGGCAGGACGACGCGCGCTACGTGGAAATTTGGAATTTGGTCTTCATGCAGTTTGACCGCTCGGCGGTGACGGAGAACGGCAAGACGAGTTACAAGCTGACGCCGCTGCCCAGGCCTTCGATCGATACCGGCATGGGCCTGGAGCGGTTGGCGGCTGTCCTGCAAGGGAAGATTAGTAACTTTGAAACGGACCTGTTCACGCCTCTGATTCAACGGGCGGCTCAGTACACCGGGGTGAAGAACGACGTTGGAAACGCGAGTCTGCGCATCATAGCCGACCACGCGCGAGCGGCCACCTTCCTCATCCACGACGGGGTAGGGCCGTCGAATGAAGGACGCGGCTATGTGCTGCGCAAGATTCTCCGCCGCGGAATCCGGCACGGGCGATTGCTGGGTAAAGATCAGCCTTTCCTGTTTGAGATGGTCTACGCCGTTCGCGACCAGATGAAGGAGGCGTATCCCGAGCTGGCCAATTCCGCGTCGCGCGTGGCAAAGGTTGTTGAGGCCGAAGAGAAGCAGTTTGACCGCGTGCTCGCGAAAGGCTCGGCCGAATGGGATCAGTTGATCAAGCAAAGGTCGAGCGAAAGTTGGGACCAGCAGCAACAATTCGTGAAAGTACTTGCGGAGTCTGTTCCGCCGGCTGTTGCCGCCAAGCTTAAATCGCAATCTCATGGCATTAATACATCTCCAATGCTGGGAGCCGACGGTGAGCCACCTCTCGATGTCAAGGATGCCATCTTATATTCCCAGCCGCCATCGCAGGTGGAAGCTAAGTTAACGGAATGGCAGAAATTGAGAGCGTCGAGGCCAAGTGTCTCAGGAGCAGATGCATTTCATCTCTATGAGACATATGGACTCCCCTTGGATTTCATGATGGATGCCGCACGCGATGCAGAAATTCCATTTGATCTTGAGGGATTTGAGCGTGCCAAGGAAACCGAGCAAGCCCGCGCGCGGGCGTCTTGGAAGGGCGGGAGCCAGAAGTCGGCCAACCCCGCATATCGTGAGCTGCCGAAGACGGATTTTCTGGGTTACAAGCAACTCACTGCTGCTGGCGCTGAAGTGTTGGCGATTGTGAAGGATGGCGTGGGCGTTCCGGCTGCCAATGCCGGCGACGAAGTCGAGATCGTGCTCGACCAGACCAGCTTTTACGGCGATTCAGGCGGGCAGACGGGCGATACAGGGTGGTTTACTTCCGCGGATGGGAATACGACCGTGGCCGAGATTCAGGGGTGCGTCTTGCCGGTGCAGGGCGTGAGGGCGCACAAAGCTCTGCTCAAGGAGAGTCTTGCCGTCGGCGATCATGTGCGCACGGTAGTGGATGGCGAGAGGCGCGACGCGATTCGCAGGAATCATACAGGGACGCATTTGTTGCACGCGGCACTGCGGCAGGTTTTGGGGACGCATGTGAAACAGGCGGGGTCGGCGGTACATCCGGATCGGCTGCGCTTCGATTTTTCTCACTTTGCGCAGGTGGCCGATGAGGAGTTGGAGGAGATTGAGAGCATTGTGAACCGCGAGGTGCTGGCCGATGCGCGAGTCGAAACCATTGAGGACGTGCCGATCGACGTGGCTGTGAATGAGTACCACGCGATGGCGCTGTTTGGGGAAAAGTACGGCGACAAGGTAAGGGTGGTGAAGCTGTCGGATGGCTTCTCGACGGAGCTTTGCGGCGGCACGCACACGCGGGCCACGGGCGAGATTGGCCTGGTAAAGATTGTCAGCGAAGAGTCGGTCTCCTCTGGAGTTCGGCGGTTGGAGGCGATCACCGGCATGGGCGCTCTGGATACGTTCCGGCGGGACTTTGAAGTGGCGCAACTCGTTTCGCAAGTTGCCTCTGCACCAGCGGGTGGCACGCTTTCGGACGGGCTTCGTGCGCGGTTTGCCGCTCAGGAAGAGGAGTTGAAGCGGCTGCGGCGGGAGCTGGATGAGGCTCGGATGAAGGGTGCTTCCGGAGCTCTGGACGAGGCGCTCTCTCGCACAGTCGACGTGAAGGGCGTGCGGCTCGTTACGCTGAGGGCCGATGGGCTGGAGCGCGGACAGTTGCGGACTCTGGTGGACAATTTAAAGCAGAAGCTGGGCGAGGGCGTGGTGGTGCTGGCATCGGCGCAGCCGGAGGGGAAAGTCGCGCTGATTGCTGGAGTTACGCCGGGGCTTACCAAGCGGATTCAGGCCGGTAAGCTGGTTGGCGCGGTGGCAAAGCTTGTTGGGGGCTCAGGCGGCGGGAAGCCGGAGATTGCCGAAGCGGGCGGGAAAGACCAGGCGGGAATTGATGCGGCGCTACAGGGCGCGGCGCGGATTGTCGGGGAGTTGCTTGGGTGACCACCTGCGGTGCGGCGGACTCTTTTCTTTCCAATAAGTTAGGAGAAAGATGAATATCATGATGAATCGAAAGCTCATTCTGCTTGCTCTTGTCACCTTGGCTCTCACACCGCTGGGCCGTGCGCAAGCGCAGATCGCTGGGGAGTGGCAAGGAACGCTGAACGCCGGTGGTGCGCAACTCCGCTTAGTCCTGCACGTCACCGCAGCCAAAGACGGAAGCCTCTCTTCAACCCTTGACAGTGTGGATCAAGGCGCCATCGGCATTCCGGTCACATCCGTCACGCTGAAGGATTCTAAGCTAAGCCTCATCGTCGATGCTGTCCATGGAACCTACGAAGGCACTGTCAACAACGATGCAACTGAGATCGACGGCACCTGGACGCAGGGCCAGTCTCTGGAACTTAACTTCAAGCGTGCGGTCGCGCAACCACCGGTCAAGCTTGCGGCGCCCTCGGAGGTCGATGGAACGTGGCTTGGGACTTTGGATGCGGGCACAGCCAAGCTGCATCTTTTCTTCAAAATCGTCAATACCCAGAACGGACTAACCGCAACGCTGCAAAGCTCCGACCAAAGCCCGGCGTGGATTCCCGCCACTGCGGTTACACGCGCCGGCAGTTCGTTGACCATCGCCATCAAGGGAATTGGCGCGGTGTTTGAAGGCAAGATCAGTCCCGACCGGAGTTCCATTAGCGGCACGTTTACCCAAATGGGAAAAGCCTTTCCGCTACGGATCGAGCGGGTGAAGGATTAAGCTCAGCAGCAAATCCGGGTTCATCGTATCCCAGGTCTCAAAAGCGAGACCTGGGATACCCATCTTTTTGATGGCAAAGGCTGTAAAAGATTATAAAAACTATAGTTGTAGGTATCCCACCCTAGCCGCAAAGACAAAGACGCGGCGAGGGTGGGGCACCCATTTCCTGTGAGATTTATGAATCCCAGGTCCGAGAATCCGGACCTGGGTCACCCAGAATATTTTTACTTGTTGTCGTTGCCGATGAGGCGGAAGGTGATGGTGCCCCAGAAGAGGCGGGCGCGCATCTGGACGGGCAGGTGGCGCTCGTCGTCGGTGTACCAGATCCAGATGTTGCCGCGATTCTTGACTACGCCAGCGTCGGCGGTGGGCTGCACGCGCAGGGTATGGAATGAGCCGAGCGGGGTTTTGATCTCCTCGCGTCCTTCGATCTTCATGGTGACGGGCACGACGTGCATATTGTCGACCACTGGAATGACGAAGCTGTGTCCCAGCGCGATGGGTTGCGACGAGGCGTAGTAGACGCCGGAGAGCAGGTCGGTGAGGCAGGCGGGCGCGGTTGACTCCACGTGCTTGGTTTGCTTGGTGACCAGGTTCTTCTCGTTCAAGATGGAACGATTCTGGGAATAGTCCAGGTGGAGGGTTGAGGAGACCTGACGGCGTCCTTCGACCGTCTGCTTGTTGAAGTCGTAAGTGCAGCCTCTGGCGCGGTCAAAGCTGGACTGGAAGCGGTCGGCGACGTGGAAGAGCAGGTTGATGGCGCCGATAGTGTCGGCGCTGGCGGTAAGGTTCTCGCGGTCGCCATCCGCCTCAAAGCGCATCACGGCTGTTCCGGCGGGAAATACGCGCCAATCGACCGAGTAGGTGAGGGTCTGCTTGAGCGGAAAGCTGAAACCGGGACGCGGCGGCGCCAGCGAAGGGGTTTGCTGGCCGAGAGCGACGGCGGCCGGAAGCAGTGTGCTGAGAAGGGCGATTGCGATTGTAAGGGTCTTCACCGGCGGCCTGGCTCCTTGCTGTGAACTGCTGGACTAAATGAACTCCTGGGTTGCCGAAACCGCTCATCGCGGCAGATTTACCCATGCGGCGAGCAACGGTCGCAAAAGGAGCAGGCTGAGATAAAGCAGTAAAGCCCCTATAGCTGCATTGTACTCGCGGTGCTGGATGTAGAGCGAAAAGGAGAAAGCGCCCGTTTCAGCGCCGGGGGTGCTCTTTCCTTTCGGGTTATGTGCCGGAGTCCAGCGCGGGATGATGCGCGGGACCTGTTGGCAATAGCCGTCGAAGCCGGGAAAGGTGGCGCGCAGAAATCGCTCTTCGGAGGCGATGACTGGCACGTAAATGGCCGCGAAACCGAAAGTGAGTACTAGCGCCACAGGCCAACTGAGCAGCGCCACGGCAAAACCGGCCGCTATCAGCATGGAGCCGAGGTAAAGCGGATTGCGGGTGTGGGCGTAAGGTCCGGTTACGGTCAACTCGCGATTCTTTTTCACGTAGCCCGAGGCATAAGCGCGGAGCCAAAGGCCGGGAAGCACGAGCGCCAGGCTCCATGCGACCGCGGACGGTTGGGGCGCGCGGCGGATCAATTCAAAAAGATAAAGCGCGGCAGTGAGAAAACCCAGCGGGACACGAATGCGCCGGGCTATGCACTGCCAGCGGGCGATGAAGTCGGGTTGCGGCGGGTCGGATTGGGCGGGCGAGTGTTGGGTCATAGAGCGGCTTCAGGATAAAGCAATGCATTGGCGGCGCGCAGAACGGCGTCGGGTTGGATGGTGAGCAAACCTGCTTCGGGAGCCTGGTAACGGGTGTGGTCGCGGCGGCTTTCAGGGCTGCGCAAAACAATGAAACGCGTGCCGAAGGGTCCGTTGCGGCTGGGGTCGGTGGGGCCATAGAGGCCCACCACAGGGCGTTCGAGTGCGCAGGCCAGATGGAGCGGGCCGGTGTCACCGGCGATGGCCAGACTGATGCGGCGAGTGACGGCGATGAGCTGGGCCAGTGAGCAGACAAGCGGAGTGGCCGCACCGCCGGTCTGGCGGAGGATGGCGCCGGCCAGCAGCTCCTCTCCGGGGCCGACGTTGATCAGAATGCGGCAACCGCCGGCGATGAGGCACTGAGCCACGGCAGCGTAACGCTCGGCCGGCCAGCGCTTTGCGCCCCAGCCGGCGCCGGGGTTGATGAGAACAATGGGTTGGTGGCTGGTCGAGGGTAGGATTTTATCTGCCCAGGCTTCAGCGGCGGGGTCGACGGGCAGCAAGGGAGGGACGGGGGCGAGTTTATCGCGGGCAATGGCCGAAGCCAGCTCAATGTCCTGCTCGATGACGTGGGTGCCATGCGTGGCGATGCGCTCGGAAAACAGCCAGCGCGCGGCACGTTCCCTTGGTTCGGCCTCGCCGATCAGCCGCTTGCCATAAGCGAGACGCGCGATCACAGCCGACCGGATGGCCCCTTGCAAGTCGATGACGGCGTCGTACTCGGCGGCCTTCATGGCTGTCCGCAAAGCATTGATTTCATGGACGGTTTGGCGGCTGAATGGGGCTTTGCGCCAGCTCCGAGTGGGGGCGAGGTGAAGGTGGTCGATCAGGGGCCGCGCTGGGCCGCGCCCAGAGTTCCTTTCAGCGGCCAGAAGCGACTGCCAATGCGGCTCGACTACCCAGTCGATGACCCAATCAGGATGGGTTTGGCGCAGCGCCGTTACCGCAGGCAGGGCATGGAGAATGTCTCCCATGGCGCCGAGCCGGACCACAAGCAAGCGAAAGTTGGAGTTGGTCTGCAATCTCTGATTTTCTCACGGCAGAGCTGAGACTGGCCCGAGCCGGTCAACGAGCCAGTCAATGGCAGCGGCCTGGTTCTCGATCTCGATACGCAGGCGGGCGGCGGAGAGCGGAATGGATTCCGGAAAGGTGGAGGCAAGCGCGCCGAGGCGGACGAGGTCTTTTTCGGTGGTGATGAGCGCGGTGGCACTGGCGTCGCGGGTTGCGGCTACGAGACGGTCGAGATCGAGCGCGGTGTAGCGGTGGTGATCGGGGAAGACCTGCCGGAGAGCGACTTTGAGGCCGGCGGCTTCAAGGCCGGCGAAGAACTGTTCGGGGCGGGCGATGCCGCAGAAGGCGGCTATGGGGCCGTTGACGGTGGGGATTTTCATGGTTCGGCGCAGCCGCAGGACGGGGCCTCGCCAGCCCCATGCGCGTAGGTCGTCCTCAAGTTTCGGGTCGTTGGCCGGAATGGCGATGGCGCTGGCCCGGTGGGCAGCACTTAGCGGCTCGCGCAGATTTCCGGCCGGGAGCAGCCAATCCTGCCAGTCATGGCGATTGAGCAGCAGAATGTCGACATCGCGATGCAATTGGCGGTGCTGGAAACCGTCGTCGAGAAGGTGGACGATGAACTGGTGGTTTTCCCCAGCGGTTTGTTGCGCGTCGGCCTCGGCCAGCAGACCGGCGTTGTAGCGCTCAGGAGCCACGTAGACCGGAACCCCTGTTTCGCGCGCAATGAGGAGGGGTTCGTCGCCAAACTCTTCGGCGGTTCCGTCGGGGTTGACGGGGGCAGCGAGCTGGCTTTGGCGGCCATAGCCTCGGCTGAGCACATCCACGCGCAGGCCGCGCCTGGCGAGCGCTTTAGCCAGCGCGACGGTGAGCGGCGTCTTTCCCGAGCCTCCGGTGGAAAGGTTGCCGATGCTGACCACCGGAAAGCGCAGGCGACGGACCGGCTCCAGCCCGGAGCGGAGCCGCAACCCACGGAAGGCGAGCGCCAGGCGATAGAGCGGGATGAGCGGGAAGAGCAAGCGGCGCGCGGAGAAAGTGTCTTTCATGAACTCTGCTCAGTTTTATCATGCGCCAAAAGCAGCCCAGTGAGCGCGTCCATGCATCGGTTCGTTGCTCCGGCGTGGCTGGAGAAGACCTGTTTGGCCCGCACGCCTATTGCAGCGGCTTTGGTCCAATTTCGCAGCAGATCGATAAAGGTGGAGGCCAGATCGTCTTTGTCGGCGATGCGAAGAGCCTGGTGGGCAAGTAAATCCCCTGTGATGGCGCGGAAGTTAGCGTAGTGCGGGCCCATCACGATGGGAACGCCAAACTGAGCCGGCTCGAGCGGATTGTGACCGCCAGCGGGAATGAGGCTGCCGCCGACGAAGGCGACCGAGGCCAGCGAGTAGACCGAGGCTAGTTCGCCGATGGTGTCGAGCAGAACGATCTGACCGGGGGCAAGAGGTTTCAGCGTCCCAGCGGCCTGAGACTTCCAATCCGAACGCCGCACCCATAGAATGCCGGATTTGTCGAGCAGGGCTGCGACTGCGCCAAAGCGCTCTGGATGGCGGACGGCAAGGACCATGGCCAGTTTTGGGTCGGCGTCGAGAAGGCGCGGCCAGGATTCAAGGAGCGCGGCTTCTTCGCCTTCGAGGGTGCTGCCGGCGACGACGAGGCGCAGATTGGCGGCCAGCGATTTCAGCAGACGAGTGGCCTCGGCCTCGTCGGCGGCGCGCACATCGAATTTGAGATTGCCTGCGACAGTAACGGCCTGCGGACGGCAGCCGATGGCATTGAGCCGGTCAGCATCGGTCCGGCTCTGCGCGAGGACGCGGCTGAGCGGCTCCAGAAACGGTCTCCACAGCCAGCGTAGACGCCGATAGCGCGGCCAGGAGCGGTCGGAGATGCGGGCATTGACGACGGCCACGGGGATTTTGCGGCGATAGCAGCCGTTGAGCAGGTTAGGCCAAAACTCAGTCTCTGCCAGGATGAACAGCTGGGGCTGGAGGGCGTTTAGCCAGGCGCAGACAGCCCAGGGCAGGTCGAGCGGGCAATAGAAAACGCGGCTTGCTCCGAAGCGTTCGCGGGCGAGCACCTGACCGGTGCGCGTGGTGGTGGAGATGACAACTAAGTATTGCGGCAGCTCAGCGTCGAGCGTCTTGACCAGACGGCTGACTGCCAGTACCTCGCCGACCGAGACGGCGTGGACCCAGATGATGGGACGTTGACTGATCAATCCAGCCACGGCCTGGCGAAAGCGGGATGGAATCAGTCCTAGCCGTTCCAGCAGCCCTTCGCGGTATTTTTGCGTGGTGGCCATGCGGAAGAGCCACCAGGGCGCGCCCGCAATCAACACCGCCGACAGGGCCAGATTGTAGATAAGCAGAATCATCGACTTACAAAATTTACCTTTCCAATACTAATTATCAAATGATACAGGCGTCATTTAGTGGTACAGTCTATGACAATGAAATCTCTGAAGGCTGTTGCACTGTTGCTGCTTTGGCTGGCACTGCCCGCTATTGCGAGCAGCCATGCTCTACCTCCAGTGCAGCCGGCCTCGTCGTTTGCGGCCGTCGAAGTACACGAGGACGAGAAGGTAGTCATTGCCGTCGAACCTTACGACACGCTCGAGAAGGAAGCCATCTTCCGCGGCGATTATCTCAGCCATGGCGTGATGCCTATCCGCGTTATTATCACGAACTATGGCGACCGGCCAATTCGTTTGCTTGAGGCGCGGATTACCTTTCTCACCGCCGCCGGCGACACGATCCGGGTTGCGGGGCCGGCGGATGTGGAGCGGCTGATGACCCTCAAAGAGCGCGAAGGCGGCAAAACCCCGCCGCCCAACATCAAGCCCATGCCCAAACCCAACAAACGGGAGATCAATGCGGACTTTGACACCTTCGAGTTCCGAGCGCTGGTGGTTGAGCCGCATTCGACGCGAGCAGGGTTCCTGTTCTACGACGTCTCCGGGCTCGATCACCCGCTGGAGGGCGCCAAATTGCGCCTGCGCACTCTGCGCGACGCTGACGGCACCGCGCTGTTCGACTTCGAGATTCCCTTCGACAAATACCTCAAATCGAAGTCCAGCCCGGCGAACTGAGCGGCGCGGCGGCGGGAAAACCTATGGCGAACGCTTACTCGTAGTAAGTAGCCGTGCAGGTATCCGTCTCCCAGATGGTCAGATGCTTTACGCGCACACGGCCCTGGGTCATGGCGGCGAGTTGCTCGTTGGTCTGCTCGTAGAAGTACTTGGCGATGTTTTCGGCCGAGGGGTTCAACACGGTGAATGGCTCGAGGTCGTTGAGCATCTGATGGTCGATGCGATCGACGACCGGGCGCAGCACTTGCTTGAGCAGCTTGAAGTCCAGCAGCAGGCCGGCGGGGTCCAGCTCCGCTCCGGTGAGAGTGACGCGGACCTTGTAGTTGTGGCCGTGCGGGTTTTCGCACTTGCCCTTGTAGTTGCGAAGGTAGTGTCCGGAGGAAAAACCGGACTCCACGGTAACTTCAAACATTGGCGTCTGCTCGATTCTCTGCGGGGAAGCGCCCCTGCTTCTATTTTAGCCCGTTGCCTCTTTAGTCACTCTCTCCGCCGCTGCGCCGCTTACGCCGGGCGGCCAGCCGAGCCTCTTCGCTGCGCCGGTCCACCTGCTCGAAGAGATGGCTCATCACGCCGACGAGCGCTGCTGCCAGGCCCGCCAGCAGCAGAAACAGCGATCCCGTTCGCCACAGCGATGCGTTGGCCGGCAGACCGGGCTGAAAACTCGAAGGCAGGAGCGACATCGCCGCCGAGAGCAGCGCGAAGAAGAGCAAAGTGGCGGCGAGGATGTAGAAATTGCGAGACATGAGAAGCCAAATGGAGCAGGTTCGATTCTAAATCTCGTCCGCGTTCTCAGATTCAAAAAACGCCTCGACATCCGTGATGGTTGCGGTCATGCGGTAGGGCGGGAGGCTGGCGAGGAAGGTCTGGCCGTATCGCTGCCGGGTGACGCGAGGGTCGAGGAGGACCAGGACCCCGCGGTCCTCGAGGGAGCGGATGAGGCGGCCGAAGCCTTGCTTGAGGGTGAGGACGGCAGAGGGAACCTGGTAGTCGGTGAAGGGTTTGCCGCCTGCTTCTTCGATCGCGCGCATGCGTGCCTGGACGACCGGGTCGCTGGGCACGGCGAAGGGCAGCCGGTCGATGATGACGCAACTGAGCGCTTCGCCTTGCACATCCACGCCCTGCCAAAAACTTGAAGTGCCGAAGAGGACCGCGTTGGGAGTGGAGCGGAACTGCTCCAGGAGGGCTTTGCGCGGAGCCGTGCCGTGAAGCAGGATGGGAAAATCCAGCACCGGCAGCAGACGCTCGTAAAGGACGCGCATCTGCGCATAACTGGTGAAGAGGCAAAAGGCGCGGCCACGGGAGATTTCGAGTACGCGTTGAATGCAACGGGCGGCGGCCTCGGGAAATTCTGGATCGCGCGGGTCGGGCATCTCCGGCGGCAGATAGAGCAGGGCCTGTTCGCCATATTTGAAATGAGACGGCACAACGAGCTCGCGCGCCTCGCTGAGGCCCAGGCGCTTGCGGATGTGCTCGAAGCCGCCCTGCACGGTGAGCGTGGCCGAGGTGAGCACGACGGTGGGAATCTGCTCGAAGACTAATTCGTTAAGCAGCTCCGATACGTCGATGGGCGTGGCCTGCAGGAATGTGGTGCGCGCTTGCGAGCGGAACCCGCCTGCCCGGCCACTGGACGCTGATCTGTCACCGAAGCCGGAGATGCGGCGCTCCATCCAATAGACCATGTTGCTGGCGTTCGATTCGAGCAGGAATTCAAACTCCGAGCGGAGGCGGACGACGCGCTTCCTGAGTCCCGGCGCTTCGTCAAT
>Ga0224555_1000952_pt1 | contig 43331 bp, 45 predicted proteins | sample 714S23034metaG_FD_180687 | JGI IMG/M metagenome (GOLD analysis project Ga0224555, IMG submission 180687) | Peat soil microbial communities from Stordalen Mire, Sweden - 717 S2 30-34 | ecosystem: Environmental > Terrestrial > Soil > Wetlands > Peat | place: Sweden: Norrbotten County, Stordalen...
CGCAAGAGCTCGTCGCCTTCCCTCCTGCAGACGAGCCGACCGCGAGCTGTGCGCGACAGCGTGAGGCGCGCCGGCCCGAGTTTTCCAGAGCTGCGCGCGCTGTTCCGAAAGGCGCTGTTCCGAAAGGCGCTGTTCCGAAAGGCTTGCCTTCGGCCCATCTGGCCGGCTGCGACGCCGCACGCGTGCGCGACGAGCTGACCTCGAGGCGAGCTGGCGCCCATACCGCCGAGGCGACACCGCCGGCGGTCGGGGCGCTGGACCGTGCGACTTCCGCGAGATCCCGGCAGGTCGCCCCCTGGTCGCGAGGGTTGCGGCGCCTCCTCCCCGGCGCTGCCACCCTCGCAGTCTTGGCGAGCGTCTGGTTCGGCGCCGGAGCGCTCTCCAGCCTGCACCGCCCCGCGTTGACGGTGCCGGCTGCGGCCGTGAAGATCCACGGGGGCTACCTGTACGTCGCCCGTCCTGGCGACACGCTGTGGTCGATCGCCTCCGGGCTCCAGCCCGGCGGAGACCCGAGGCCGCTCGTCGCCGAGCTCGGCCAGCAGCTGCACGGTGCCCAGCTGGTCGCGGGTGACCGGCTCACCCTGCCCTGAGCCCGCACCCGAGCCGAATGAGCAGGAGGCGTCCTGGCTGCAGGAGACGCCTCGCATCGTGGCCTGGTCTCAGGGCCCGCTCGAGGGAGGAGCGCGCCGTTGCGCGGCGATGCGCCCCGCCGCGCGCCGGATCGGAGCTACGGTCAGTCCGTGCGCTGCCCGTGGTGTGGAGCGACCGAGGACCGGGTCGTGGACTCACGCGAAGTGGAACAAGGTGAGGCGATCCGCCGGCGTCGCGAGTGCATCTCGTGCACGCGTCGGTTCACGACCGTCGAGAGGGTGAACCAGGCTGTGCTGTGGGTCGTCAAGCGGTCGGCCCGTCGTGAGCCCTTTGACCGTCAAAAGGTGATCGCCGGCGCCCGCGCGGCCTGCAAGAACCGGCGAGTCGAGCCCGAGCAGCTCGAAGCGCTGGCTGTGGCGGTCGAACAGACGGCCTGGTCGATGGGGCCCGAAGTGCAAAGCGAGCAGGTGGGGCTCGTCGTGCTCGAGGCCCTTAGGGAGCTCGACGATGTGGCGGCAGTGCGTTTTGCCAGTGTTTACAAGGGTTTTGAGCAGGTCGGCGATTTCGCGCGCGAGCTCGGCCTGTTGAACAAGGATGCGGCACCGGAGGCCGAGCCGAGCGCGGGCGATCCCCACCGCGAAGAGCGCGGGACATCGGACGGCGCGAAGCCATGAGCGGGGCCCTGCTCGAGGAGGTCCCGGCCAGTGCGCTCGCGATCTATGCCCATCCCGACGACCCGGTCATCTCCTGCGGAGGCACGCTCGCCCGTTGGGCCGCCGCTGGGAGCGCGGTCCATGTCGTCATCTGCACTGCAGGTGACAAGGGCGCGACGGATCCGGACATGGACCCCGACGCGCTCGCGGCGGCGCGGGTGGCCGAGGCGGAGCGCTCCGTAGAGGTTGTCGCGGCGAAAGGCCTTCATCTCCTGGGCCATCTGGACGGTGAGATCGAGAACGACATCGCCCTGCGACGTGAACTGGTGCAGATCATCCGCGACGTGCGGCCGGAGGCGATAATCGCTCCGGACCCGCTCGCGGTGTTCTTCGGCGAGCACCACTACAACCATCGGGACCATCGAGTCGTCGGGTGGGCGGCGCTCGACGCTGCTGCGCCGGCCGCGTCGTCGCCCCTGTACTTCAAGGGCGCGGGGGTGGCTCACCAGGTCGTGGCAGCCTTTCTGTCGGGATCTTTGCAGCCCAATGTCTGGGTGGACGTGAGCTCGACCATCGACCGGAAGATCGAAGCGGTGTCCTGCCATGTCTCACAACTTGCCGACGCCGGCGATTGGCTCGCGAGCGCGCTTCGCGACGGCGCCGAGCTCGCCGGGCGGGAGGCCGGTGCCGCCTATGCAGAGCCGTTCCGGCGGATCTGGTTGGCGCCGTGACCGCAACGCTCGACATTCTCCATGTCGACATGGACGCGTTCTTCGCGGCCGTCGAGGTCCTCGACGACCCGACGCTGCTGGGGCTCCCGGTGATCGTCGGTGGCACCGGGTCGCGGGGGGTGGTGGCTTCGTGCTCCTACGAGGCAAGGGCCACCGGAGTCCGGTCCGCGATGGCGATGGTCGAAGCGCGGCGCCGGTGCCCTCAGGCCGTGGTGCTGCCGGGCAGGCACGGTCGTTACGGCGAGGTGAGCCGGCGGCTTCACGAGGTCTTCGAGGTGTTCACGCCGCTCATCGAGCCGATCTCGTTGGACGAGGCGTTCCTCGATGTGTCGGGCGGCCACCGGCTGTTCGGCTCGAGCATGGAGATCGCCGAGGCGATTCGCGCACGTGTCAACGAGGACCTGAAGCTGTCGTGCTCGGTCGGGATCGCCCGCTGCAAGCTGCTGGCCAAGCTGGCCTCGAGAGCCGCCAAGCCGATCGCGTCTGCGGGCGGGCCGCTTGCCGGGCCCGGCATCGTCGTCGTGCCTTCCGACCATGAGCTGGAGTTCCTTCATCCCCGCCCGGTCTCGGACCTTTGGGGCGTGGGTCCCCGGACCGCCGAGCGGCTCGCCCGCTATGGGATCGCCACGATCGGCGATCTCGCCAGGGTCGACCCCGCGCACCTCGCCCGGCTCGTCGGCCGCGCGGCCGGAGCCCAGCTCCACGAGCTTGCGTGGGCCCGGGACGACCGCCCGGTCGTCATCGGCCGGCCGGTTAAGTCCGTCGGCCACGAGGAGACCTTCGCTGTCGACGTGCACGATCCCGGGCAGCTCCGTCTCGAGGTCGCGCGGATGGCCGACGCGGTGAGCAGCCGGCTTCGGGCGTCGGGCCTGGCGGGCAGGACGGTTACCGTGAAGCTGCGATACGGCGACTTCACCACGATCACGCGGTCGCATTCGCTGCACCGCCCGGTCGCCTCCTCGGCCGAGCTCGTGAAGATCGCCGCGGCGCTCTTGTCGGGCGCCGAGGTCCATCCAGGCGTGCGCCTGCTCGGCGTGAGCGTCTCGTCGCTCGAGGCGCGTGCGGACGGGACCGGAGAGCAGCTCTCGCTCTGGGACCCCGCCAGGGCCGCCGACGGCCAGGTGCACGGCGCCTCGGCTGCCCGCTCGGACCTCGACGCGGTCGTCGACGCGATACGGGAGCGCTACGGGGTCGCTTCGGTGGGCCCCGCCGCCCTGGTCGGCGTTTCGGGGCTGCGGGTCAAGCAGCTCGGTGACTCGGAGTGGGGGCCTTCGAAGTGATTGCCAGGCGGGTTGGAATCAGATCGCAGCTGCAGCGTTGAGTTGGAAGGCGGGTGGAGCCGCCAGCAGAGGCGTGCGCGCGCCGTTGTCCGGTCCTTACCCGTGTGGGATGATTGCAACGGTGCAGCAAGAGGCGCTGTCCGAGAGGGGGTGACGATGCCGCTATCCGAAGAGGAGCAGAGAATCCTCCACGAAATGGAGGAGAAGCTGTATGAGCACGATCGGGCTTTTGCCGATCGTTACAGCAACAAGTCGCAGCATCGCCCGCACGGACGCTCTGGCCGGGGATGGGTCGTGGCCTTCGTCGCCGGCTTCGTGCTCCTGCTCGTCTCCTTCGGCTCGTCGGTGCTCCTCGGCAGCCTCGGGTTCCTGATCATGCTCGTTGCCACAATGGCCTTTGTTCACCAGGCCAGAAGCACGGACTCGCCGGGTTTCAGTGGTCTCATGGGGTCGCGACGGCCGGGTGTGGGCGACGAGTGGTCTGAGATGCGGCGCCGCCTGCGGTCCCGCTTCGGGAACCGCAGCTGAGGCCCTTCTCCGGCTCGTGAGCGGTGTTTCGCGGCCCTGCCGCGGACCCGGTGGTCACGGCGGTGACGGCCGATCGCCAGTTAGGCATGCCTGGTGGATCGAGGCTGCATCGGCGGTGGGTCGTAGACCTTGGTTGTGGCGGACCGCGGCGCTCGAGTCGGTCGCCATGGCTCCGCGCGGGTGGTGGCACCGCTGGCCGCCCGCCCCGCTCGCTTCGCCGGAGTGGCTGGCTTTCCGGATGGAGACGGCGTACGGAGACGCGAGCGCACGCCCTGCGCCAGAGGATGTCGTTGCCTGGCTCGACTGGTGCCGAACGTCACGGCGGCGCTCATGGTTGCGGTAGCCTCCGGCCTGATGTCTCGCCCGGGACTGCAAGAAGGCTGACGTGATCGGCCGCGCGCTCGTGCTGAACGCGTCTTTCGAGCCGCTCTCGGTTGTCGCCTCGCGGCGAGCTCTCGTCCTCGTGCTTGCTGACAAGGCCGTTCTCGTGCACGGCACCGGCCACGATCTGCACTCCGCGAAGGCCAGGTTCCCCGAGCCGTCCATTGTCCGGCTGGTCAACTACGTCCGGGTGCCACACCAGGCCCGCGTCGCGGTCACCCGCCGTTCGGTTTTCGTCCGTGATGGTCACCGCTGCCAGTACTGCGGCGCGCAGGCGGAGAACCTCGATCACGTCGTTCCCCGGAGCCGGGGTGGGACGCACAGTTGGGACAACGTCGTGGCGTGCTGCAGGCGCTGCAACAGCCGCAAGGAGGACCGGCTGCTCGACGAGGCGGGCTTCCGGCTCGCGAAGACGCCGCGGGCGCCCCGCTCTCGCCTGTGGCTGCTCGCCGCGAGCGGTGAGGTCCTTGATGAATGGGCTCCTTACGTCGAGCCCGTGCTCGGCCGCGCCGTCGGCCTCTGACCACGCGAGCCGCCTCCGGTCGTCATCGGGCCTGGCGCGTCCTCGAACGCCGCGCCACGCCTGCGGTCCTGCACGGCGAGGTGCCGGATCCGCTCGGCGCACGTCTTGCCTGCATCTGCGTGCCTGTCGGTCAGGCCGTCGTGGTAGGGAGCGCGCAACCGGCTTCTGACTTCGACGGTGAAAGCCTTGCTGCCGCGGGGATCGACCTCGTCCGCCGCCGAAGTGGAGGCGGAGCCGTCCTCGTCGTACCCGGCTTGCAGGTGTGGCTGGACGTGTTCGTGCCCAACGAAGACGATTTGGCGCAATCAGATGTCGGAAAGTCTTTCCACTGGCTGGGCGACGCTTTTGCCGCGGCGATCGCAAGCGTGCTCGGCACCTCCGCCGAGCAGGCAGGCGTCGAGGTGAACCGCGGGCCGAAGCAGGCCACACCGTGGTCCAGAACACTGTGCTACGCGGGACTCGGAGCCGGGGAGGTGACAGTCGCTGGGCGCAAGGTCGTCGGGATGTCGCAGCGGAGGGAGCGCTCGGGTGCGTGGATCCACTCGATGGCGCTCCTCTCCAATCGAGCCGGCGACCTGGCCGATTTGCTGGCCGGGCCCGCCGAGCGCCGTTCGGCCGCGCGGGCGGGGCTCAAGTGCGCCGGGCTTGGCGACGCGGAGCACTTGGTAGATCCTCTGACCGAGGAGATCCTGGGCCGCCTGCCCTAGCGCCCGGCCGCTTCGCCTCCGGCGCGTCGCTCCGAAGCAATTTCCGGCTCACTCCAGCTCGTCGCGCCCTGTTCGCCGGCGCGGTGGCGGGGCCGCGCTCGTTGCCGGCCCAGGACGCCGACCCGGCGCGACCCGGGTGGGGCGAGAGCAACGAGCATTGTTGACTAGTGGGGGCAAACTCCCATAGAGTGGCGTGAAGTGGGGGCCCGGGGAGGGCGTGCTCCATGACAGTGGGAACGAAGGCTGCTGTGACGCCAAGCTTCAAGTTCGTCGGGAACTTCCCCCGCTCGCTCGACGCCAAGGGTCGAGTGATCCTGCCGTCGCGCATGCGCGCCCACTTTCAAGAGCACGGCTACCTGACGCCGGGCGCGGACGGTTGCCTGGCGCTGTGGCCCGAAGAGGAGTTCGAGCTCGAGGCCGAACGACAGCACGCAAAGGATGCTCGAGGCACCGAGGCACGCAACGACTTGCGCGACTGGGCATCGCTGGTGACGCGGGTCGAGTTCGACCGGCAGAACCGGATGCCTGTGCCGTCTGAGCTCCGCGCCCTCGCCAAGCTCGAGCAGGAGGTCCTGTTCGTCGGGGTGCTGGACCGGGTCGAGCTCTGGTCGCCCGGAAGCTGGTCGGCACGCCGCGCAGAGCCGGTGGGCGTGCCCGTGGCCGGAAGGGTCGGGCCGTGAGCCATGGCCGACCCGTCGCAGTGGCACGGTCCCGGCGCCGTCGATCATCGACTTGTAATTCCTGGGTTGCCCGCAGCCCCTCGTCTGAAGTGCCGGATGGCATCACAACCCTCTCCGCCCTTTCTCACCCTCACTTCGAGGGATGCCCTTGCAGCGATCAGGCCGGGGGGTTGCGGATGACCCAGGAGTTCGACCACACGCCGGTCATGGTCGCCGAGGTCGTGTCGATGCTCGAGCCCGTCCCCGCGGGCGTGCTGGTCGACGCGACAGTTGGCGGGGGTGGCCATGCGGCGGCACTGCTGGCCGCGTTCGCCGAGCACGAGCTGGTCGGAGTCGACGCCGACGAAGCCGCCGTGGCCGAGTCCACCGAGCGCCTGAGCAGGTTCGGGGACCGGGCACGGGTGGTGAAAGCCCGCTTTGACGAGTTGGCCGTCGTCGTGCGCGCCTTGGCACCAGGGCGACCCGTCGCCGGCGTCCTGTTCGACCTCGGCGTGAGCTCACCTCAGTTGGACCGGCCCGAGCGGGGCTTCTCCTACCGTTTCGACGGTCCTTTGGACATGCGGATGGACCGCTCCCGCGGAGCCACCGCGGCAGACCTGGTGAACACCCTCGGCGTCGCCGAGCTGACCCGGCTGTTCGCGGACAACGGCGAAGGCCGCTTCGCACGTCCTCTCGCCGAGGGCATCGTCGCCAGCCGGCCGATCGGGACAACTTCCCGACTTGTCCAGGTCATCGAGCGCTCGCTTCCCGGCGTCGCCCGAAAGAGGGCCGGCCACCCGGCCAAGCGGGTCTTCCAGGCGTTGCGCATCGAAGTCAACGAGGAGCTCGACGTGCTGGCTGCGGGGCTCGAGAGCGCGCTCGGCATGCTGGCTCCCGGAGGCCGTTGCGTCGTCCTCTCGTACCACTCCGGAGAGGACCGGCTCGTCAAGCAACGCTTCATGCGCGCAGCTAGCGGCGGCTGCGTCTGTCCGGCGGACCTCCCGTGCGTCTGTGGCGCCGTGGGGACCGTCCGCGTCCTCACGCGTGGCGCTCGTCTGCCGAGCGCCGCCGAGACCGCTCGGAACCCGCGTGCGGCAAGCGCCAGGCTGCGGGCCGCGGAGCGTCTCTCGAAGAGGGCGGGCTGATGGCCACCGCCGCGCGTGCAGTCTCGACGGCTGCCCGGGCTCTGCCGGCCCGCGAACCGGCCCAGGAACCGGCCCGCGAACCGGCCTCGTCGCGGCCTCGTCCCAGGCTCGACGTCGTCGATCGCCGCCGCGCAGGGTCGCGGTCGAGCCACCGCAAAGCGAACATGCTGCGAGGCCTCGGTGTCATGTTCGTGGTCGGCGCCCTGGCCGTGACCGCTGCCGCACATACCTTCGTCGCTTCCGATCAACAACGGATCGACACCTTGCAGAGCCAGCTCACCCAGTCTCTCGCCGAGCAACAAGACCTGCAGCTGTCGCGCGCCGAGCTCGAGTCGCCAGTGCGAGTGCTGGCCATTGCAGAGCGACAGCTCGGGATGATCTCACCAGAGTCGGTCTCGTACCTGCCGCCGGCGGACCCTGGGCCTTCGGTGTCGCAGGCTGGAGCCGACGCGGCGAGGGCCGCCCTGAGCGCAGCGGCGGCTCGAAAGGCCGGCCCGCCCAAGTCCGCCGAGTCGGCCAGAACTGACGCGCTTGGCGCCAGGAAACGAACGAGGACTTCACCCGCCGGGGCCCGATCGTCCGCGATCACCCCGCCGACCGGGTGAACGAGTTGGACTCGTCCGACCGGTTGGCCGGGGCCCGATCGGGCTCGCGTCCGGGAACGCCCGCACGCTCGAGGACGGTCGCACGAGGCCCACGCTCGCAGGGGCCGACCCGGATGCGCAGACGCCTTCTCGCCATGCTCGTCATCGCCGCGTTGGCGTTGTCCGGTCTGGCGGTCCGTCTGGTCCAGATCCAGGGCGTCGACGCCGTTCACTATGCCGCCTACGGCTCCCAGGAGGTCTACCAGCGTGTCGCCCTGCCTGCGTTGCGTGGGGCGATCTACGACCGCAACGGGAACCTGATCGCGGCCTCGTCACCGCGCGTCGACGTCGTCGCGGACGACTATCTCGTGGCCGGCTCGAAGACCGGTCTCGGCCGCCTTGCCTCGATACTCGGCTTGACGGTACCGGCGCTGCGGGCCAAGCTCAGCGAGCACGACGGATATGTCCCTCTCGCATACCAGGTGAGCGGAGCCGTCGAGCAGGAGGTCGCCAGCCTCGACCTGCCCTATCTCACGTTCGCGCCTGACCTCGCTCGGACCGATCCGGACGGCAACCTGTTCTCTCCCGTCCTCGGCATCGTCGGCTTCGCCGGCCAGGGCCTCTCAGGGCTCGAGTACCTCGAGAACTCGCTGCTCGCCGGGTCCGCGGGCTCCGAAGTGGTGCCGACCGGTCCGAACGGCGAGGGGCTCCCGGGATCGGCCACAGACGTCGTCGCGGCGCACCAGGGCACCAGTCTCGTGCTCAGCTTGGACGAGCCGCTTCAGTTCGAGGTCACCAAGGATCTTTCCCAACAGATCAAAGCCACCCACGCCACCGGTGGCGTGGTGATCGTGGAGGACAGGCGGACCGGCGGCATCCTCGCGATGGTCGATCTCGTCGTCGGGCCGCACGGCGTGGTTGTCCCCTCCGGCCAGAACCTGGCGGTCACCTCGGTGTATCAACCGGGCTCGGTCATGAAGCTCGTGACGATCTCGGGCGCTCTCCAGTCCGGGCTGATATCCCCGAGCTCGGTCTTCACCGTGCCCTATCAGATCTCGCTCGGAGGTTGGCCGTTCTCCGACGCCGACTACCACGCGACCGAGCAGCTCAGCGCTACACAGATCCTCGCCCAGTCTTCGAACATCGGGACGATCGAGATCGCCCACCTCCTCGGCCCCGACCGCCTCTCGTACTTCCTACGCGACCTGGGTTTCGGCCAGCCGACCGGTCTTGGGTGGCCGGGCGAGACCGACGGTCTCGTGCCGAGCCCGAACGACCCGGCCACGTGGTCCCCCTCCTCGATGGGAACGGTCCCGATCGGCACCGGGGAGGCGGTCACGCCGCTTCAGATCCTGGACGCGTACAACATGGTCGCGAACGACGGGGAGCTTGTCGCGCCCCGGCTCGTCGAGGCCACCATCTCGGCCAAGGGCGTCGAGCACGTTCTCCCGGTGCAGCACGAAAGGCGCGCGCTCTCCACCAAGACGGTCAGCGAGCTGCTGCCGATGCTGGAGAAGGTGACCGAGGACGGGACCGCGCTCGCGGCCCGCATCCCGGGGTATACCGTCGCCGGCAAGACCGGGACGGCGCAGATCCCGAGCGCTACCGGCCCCGGCTACCAGCCCGGCGCCTGGAGCGCGACCTTCGTGGGTTTCGCGCCGGCGCAGAACCCCGCTCTCACGACCATTGTCATGCTCAGCCACCCTGACCTCATCTACGGAGGCCTGGCTTCCGCCCCGGTCTTCTCCGCGATCATGCGCTACGCGCTGCGCCATTTCGACACCGCGCCGACAGGCGGCCAAGGGCTTTCCTCGGGATCATCGGCTGTCGGTGGCCTGTGAGCTGCGCCGCGGCCGTGCATCCGGGCCCGCAGGTCCCCCTCGAGGCGGTCGTAGCGCGGCTCGGGCCGGCAAGGATCGTCGGCGACGTGTCCGGCATTGTCGTGACCTCGGTGACATACGACCATCGCAGCGCGGGTCCCGGCGCTCTGCACTGCTGCCTGCCCGGAGACCACGTCGACGGGCACGAGTTCGCCTCGGCGGCGCGCCGCGCCGGCGCGGTGGCGTTCGTGTGCGAGCGCCCGCTCGAGGGCGAGGCCGGGCGAGCGGTCCAGCTGATCGTCGGGCCGGCCGGCGCGCGTCGCGCGATGGCGCTTGGCGCGTGTGTCCTCTGGAACGACCCGGCGGCGTCGCTGAGAACCGTCGGGGTGACCGGCACCAACGGCAAGACGACGACGACCTACTTCCTCCGCTCGGTGTTCGAGGCGCACGGGTGGGCGACCTCGGTGATCGGGACCCTCGGGGGGCCGCGCACCACACCCGAGGCACCCGAGCTCCAGCGTGCGCTGGCTCAGGCGAGGGACTCGCAACGCTCAGCGGTGGCACTAGAGGTCAGCTCCCACGCGCTCGTCCAGCACCGGCTCGATGGCTACCGCCATGACTTGGCGGTGTTCACGAACCTGAGCCAGGACCACCTCGACTACCACGGGACCATGGAGGCCTACTTCGCGGCCAAGGCGCTGCTCTTCACGCCCGAGCACGCGAGCCGGGCGGTGGTGAACGCAGACGACCCGTTCGGCCGACGGCTGCTCGAGACTGCCGAGATACCGATGAGCGTCTTCTCGCTCGCACAAGCCGAAGAGCTCGAGGTCGGGCTCGAGGAGAGTCACTTCCGTCTCGAGGGGGCGCCGGTCCGGGTCCGGCCGGGTGGAGAGATCAACGTTCGCAACGCGCTCGCTGCGGCTGGCGCGGCCCGGGCACTCGGCGTGCCCCCCTCGAATATCGCCGCCGGCCTGTCGGTCGCCACCGGTCCTTCCGGCCGGCTGGAGGCTGTGCCCAATGACATCGGAGCCTCGGTCGTCGTGGACTACGCCCACACCCCTCAAGGGCTCGCCGAGATCCTCCACGCGGCGCGTGTCGAGGCCGAGACCCGTGGTGGAAGTGTGATCGTGGTCTTCGGGTGCGGCGGGGACCGGGACCGGGCCAAACGCCCCCTCATGGGGTCGATCGCCACCCGCCTCGCAGACCTCGCGGTGCTCACCTCCGACAATCCCCGCAGCGAGGACCCGGTCGCGATCATCGACGAGGTGCGCGCGGGGTGCGACGGGGCCGCCCGGCTGGTCGTAGAGCCGGACCGGCGGCGCGCGATCGCGGCCGCGCTCGAGTCCGCGGGCGCAGGTGACGTCGTCATCGTGGCCGGGAAGGGCCACGAGTCGGTCCAGCAGATAGGTGGCAAGTCGATCGAGTTCAACGATCGTGTCGTCATTGCCGAGGAGCTGGCACGCCTGGGCGGCGGGGGAGCGGGCTCATGATCCCTCTTTTGTCCGCGGGAGCGGTGTCGATCCTGGTGGCGGGCTTCGGGACGCCGATACTGCTGCGGTGGCTGATCCGCTGGCGGATCGGCCAGCAGATACGCGTCGACGGGCCCGCCCACCACACGGTGAAGGCCGGCACACCGACGATGGGCGGCATCGCCATCCTCGTCGCGGTCGTGGCCGGCTACTTCCTCGGCCACGTCGGCACGTCCGCCCCTTTCACCCGGCCGGCCTGGCTCGTGCTCGGCGCGATCGTCGTCGCGGGCGCCGTCGGCGCCGCCGACGATTGGATCAAGGTGAGCAGGCGGCGCTCGCTCGGGCTCAACAAGCGGTGGAAGACCATGGGGCTCGTCTTGGTCGCCGTCCTGTTCTGCGTCGCGGACGTCCGCTGGGGCGGGGTCCACACCACGCTCTCGTTTACCCGCTACGACCTTCCCGGAGTCGAGCTCGGCGCGGTGGGCTGGGTGATCTGGGGCACGGTGATCATCTTCGGGACGGCCAACTCGGTGAACCTGACCGACGGCCTCGACGGGCTCGCGGCAGGGTCCGCGGCCTTCGTGTGCGGGTTCCTCGCCCTGGTCGGATTCGTGCAGTACCGGCACCCGGGCATCTACGGAGTGCACAGCGCGCTCGACCTCGCCCTGGTTGCGATGTCGATGGGCGGCGCCTGTGTCGGCTTTTTGTGGTGGAACGCAGCGCCGGCCCGGATCATCATGGGTGACACGGGCTCGCTGGCCATAGGGACGGGCCTCGCCTGCCTCGCGCTCTCGATGAACGTACAGCTGCTCGTGCCGATCATCGGCGGCCTGTTCGTCATCGTGACGATGTCGGTGGTGATCCAGGTGATCAGCTTCAGGGTCTTCCACCGGCGTGTCTTCCTCATGGCACCGCTGCATCACCACTTCGAGCTGAGGGGGTGGCCGGAGACGACCGTCACCGTCCGCTTTTGGATCTTCTCGGGTCTTTGCGTGGCTCTTGGCGTGGGCCTGTTCTACGCGGACTTCCTCTCGGCGGGGTCGCTCAAGTGAACCGGCCGGCTGCGGCCCGCGCCGCGACGATGCCCGAGCGCACCGGCGCTTCAGGGCGGCGCCCTGGGCCAGGCGAGCCGCGCCGGACCATGAAGGTGGTCAACGGGGGCGCCCGCCAGGCGCGCCAGCAAAGGACCGTCCAGGCCAGCCCCGAGGCGAAAGTGCTGTTCGCCTCGGTGGCCGGTCTCTGCCTCCTCGGTCTTCCGATCGTGCTGTCCGCCTCGGCCCCCGGAGCGATCCTGGCGGGGGCCTCACCTTGGTCGTATGTGATCCACCAGTCCGTCTTCATGGGCTGCGGCGTGAGCGCCGCGGTGATCGTGAGCCGCACGCCTATCGGGTTGGTCAGGAAACTTCGTTTCGCGCTGCCTCTCGTCGCCTTCGCCCTCCTGGTCGTGGTGTTCGTGCCCGGCCTCGGTCACTTCGCCGGCGGCTCGAGCCGGTGGATCGGGATCGGCTCCATCCAGCTCCAGCCCTCCGAGCTGATGAAGCTCGCCATGGTGGTCTTCGCCGCCGACTTGCTCGCTCGTCGTGCCAAGCGCCGGGACCAATGGCATGCCTTCGTCCGGCCACTGCTCGTGTTCATGAGCGTGGCGGCCGTGCTCATCGTCCGCCAGCCCGACCTCGGAACCGCCGTCGTGCTCGGCTGCATCACTTTCTCGATGCTCTTCGCAGCCGGCACCCGCCTCCGGCTCCTGGCGGGGTGGGGAGCTCTGGTCTGCGCGATCGGCGCCGTGGTGGCGCTTTCGGCCACCTACCGGCGTGATCGCCTGCTGTCGTTCGTCAACCCGTTCGCCCACGCCGCGACCACCGGCTACCAGGTCGTGCAGTCGCTTGCCACTCTCGGGCTCGGCGGGGTCACCGGAAGCGGCGTCGGGGCATCGGTCACGCCCTGGGGGTTCCTCCCCAATGCGCACACCGACTTCGTCTTTGCCGTCATAGCCGGCAATCTCGGTCTCGTCGGAGGCCTCGTCGTCCTCGCGGGCTTCGGCGCCTTCGGCTGGGCGGGCTTGCGGATCGCCGCACGCGAGCGCGACCCGTTCGCACGTTTCGTCGCGATCGGGGTCACCTGTTGGATACTGGCGCAGGCCGTGATCAACATCGGCGGTGTGGTCGACGCGCTGCCGGTGACGGGCATTCCCCTCCCGTTCATCTCCTACGGTGGCTCGTCTTTGGTCGTCGCCCTGATCGGTGTCGGGCTGCTGTTCGCGATCGCGCGGCGCCAGCCGGCGGCGGTGCCGCTGTGACAGAGCGATCCCGGCGTCGTCCGCCACGCGTCTTCGCGCTCGTCACCGGTGGCGGGACCGCCGGACACGTGCAGCCTGCTTTGGCGGTCGGCGAGGCGCTGGTGGCTCGAGGCCAGGAGGCCTCGACGATCCTGTACGTCGGCTCGCGGCGCGGCATGGAGGGCCGGCTCGTGCCCGAGGCGGGCTTCGAAGTGACCCTCCTGCCCGGCAGGGGCATCCAACGGCGGCTCACTCGCGAGAACCTCGGCGCCGTCGGCGGCCTTGTCGTCGCGTGCGCGCTCGGCCTGGCGATCGTCGTGCGAAGGCGACCGCGCGTCGTGGTCACCGTCGGGGGCTATGCCGGCGTGCCCTGCTCGGTCGCGGCGATCGTGCTGCGGGTGCCGCTTGTCGTCGTGAGCTGCGACGCCATCGCGGGTGCCTCGAATCGGCTGGTGGCGCGGTTCGCCCGCAAGTGCGCGGTCGCGTTCGAGGGGACCTCGCTGCCGAATCAGGTCGTGACCGGGGCTCCCCTGCGCAGGGCGGTCCTCGGCGCGGACCGCTCCCCGCAAGGGCGCAACGCGGCCCGCGCCGCTCTCGCGGTACCGCCGGGGCGTTTCCTCCTCGCCGTCGAGGGCGGTTCATTGGGCGCTCGCCGCCTCAACGATGCGGCACTCGGGCTAGCCAAGTCCTGGGCGTCGCGCGGCGATGTCACGATCTACCACGTGGCCGGCGAGCGGAACCTTGCGGGCGTGAGGCGCGAGTCCGCCGAAGCCGGCCTGGGCCCGCAGACCTCGCCGGAGACCGGTCTCGACTACCGCCTCGTCGGCTATGAGCGGCAGATGCCGGCCCTCTTGGCCGCCTGCGACTTCGCCGTCTGCAGAGCAGGGGCCTCGACGGTCGCCGAGCTGGCGGCGATCGGGACCCCGAGTGCTCTCGTGCCTCTGCCCGGCGCGCCGAACGACCACCAGACGCGCAACGCCGAGGCTTTGAGCTGGGCCGGCGCGGCCATCTTGATCTCCGACGACGACTGCTCGGCCGAGCGGCTGGAAGAGGTCGTCGCTGCTCTGCTCGATGACCCGGAGCGCCTCGAGTCCATGAGCTCAGCTGCGGCGGCGGCCGGTCATCGGGACGCGGCCGAGCAGGTGGCAGCTCTTGTCGAGTCGGTGTCGAAAGAGCGTGCATGACCACCTCGACCACACCTCAGATCGACCTCAGCGAGCCCCTTCGCGTTCACGTGGTCGGGGTGGGCGGAGCGGGCATGAGCGCGATCGCAGCCGTGCTCGCAGGCATGGGCCATCACACCACCGGCAGCGACATCAAGTCCTCGCAGTCGATGGAGCGCCTGGGCGCTCGCGGCGTCGAGGTCAAGATCGGCCATCGGCCGGAGAATGTCGTGGGGGCCGACGCGCTGACCTACTCGACGGCGGTCTCCGAGAGCAACGTCGAGATCAGACAAGCCCGACGCCTCAAGATCCCGGTGCTGTCACGCGCCGAGATGCTGGAGGCGATCGTGGCGTTGCGCAGGACGATCGCGATCGCGGGCACCCACGGCAAGACCACGACATCGTCGATGCTCGCCCTGGTGCTCGTCGAAGCCGGTCTGCACCCGAGCTTCATCATCGGCGGCGAGGTGAACGAGATCGGGACGAACGCGGCCTGGGACTCCGGTGAGCTGCTCGTCGTCGAGGCCGACGAGAGCGACGGGACGTTCCTGCACATGGTGCCGGAGCTCGGGATCGTGACCAGCGTGGAGCCCGACCACATAGAGCATTACGGGTCCTTCGACGAGCTGAAGGCGGCATTCGAGGTCTTTCTCGGGCAGTCCGGCTCGGCGATCGTCTGTGCCGACGACCCGGTCGCGGCATCCCTGGCGCCCGCGTCGGCGGTGACCTACGGCTGCTCCAAGGGCGCGAAGGTGCGGATCGTAGGGGTCGAGTCCGGGCGCAACCACCTCCGTTTCGAGCTTGTGCGCACCGGTGAGAGCCTCGGCCTGTTCGAGCTGCCGGTGCCCGGCCTCCACAACGCGCGCAACGCGGCTGCCGCCGTCTCGGCAGCCCTCGAGCTCGGGGTCGACCCGGAACACGCCCGGCGGGCGCTCGCCCGCTTTGCCGGGGTCGCACGGCGCTTCGAATTCCGCGGGGACTTCGGCGGTGTCACCTTCGTCGACGACTACGCCCATCTGCCCGGCGAGGTGCGCGTCGCGCTGGACGCTGGCCTGGGCGGCAGCTTCGAGCGTGTCGTCTGCGTCTTCCAGCCTCATCGCTACTCGCGCGTCGCCATGCTCGCGCCCGGGTTCGCGGACTCGTTCGAGGGCGCGGACCTCGTCGTCGTGACCGACGTCTACCCAGCGGGCGAGATGCCGCGCCCGGGTGTGTCGGGCAAGCTGGTGCTGGACGCGATCCTCCGAGCTCACCGTGACGCCCGGGCGGTGTACCTGCCCAACCGCGAAGACGTCGTCGCCTACCTTCGCGAGAACCTGCGCCCGGGCGACCTGTGCCTCACGCTCGCGGCGGGCGATCTGACGAACCTCGCCGCCGAGCTCGCTCCCGACCTCGGCGGGAGCGACCACCCGTGAACGCCGTCTCCCGCGGCCGGACATCGGCCGCGATCGAGGAGGCGGCCGAGCTCCTCGGCCCGCTCGGCGAACGCGACCGGCCGATGGGCGAGCTGACCACCTACCGAGTCGGCGGAGAAGCGGCGCTGTTCAGCGAACCGGGCAGCGTCGCGGACCTCGAACGAGTGGCAGCTGCCGTCGGCGCGACGGCGATAGCGGTCGTGGTGCTCGGGAAGGGGTCGAATCTGCTCGTCGCGGATGCAGGCTTTCACGGATTGTGCGTGCGGCTCGGCGACGGCTTCGCCAGGATCGAGATCGAGGCCGATCTCGTGCGGGCGGGCGGCGCGGCCGCCTACCCGGTTCTCGCGCGACGAACCGCGGCGGCCGGTCTCACCGGATTGGAGTGGGCGGTCGGGATCCCGGGCTCGGTCGGCGGCGCGGTCGCGATGAACGCAGGCGGGCACGGTGCGCAGACCTCGGACCTCCTCGTCGATTGCCGGGTCGTCAGCCTTCAGGCAGGAGCCGAGCACCTCGTCGCGCCAAAGGCGCTCGATCTCTCCTACCGGCACTCGTCGATCGGTCCCTACGACGTCGTCACCGAGGCGTCGTACCGCCTCGAGCCCGGCGACGCCGCCTTGGCGACCGCCCGCATCGACGAGGTCGTGCGTTGGCGCCGCGAGCACCAGCCAGGAGGCCAGAACGCGGGTTCGGTGTTCACGAACCCGCCCGACGACGCAGCCGGGCGCCTGATAGAAGAGGCGGGACTGAAGGGCCTCCGCATCGGTTCCGCCGTGGTGTCGGACAAGCACGCCAACTTCATCCAAGCCGATCCCGGAGGATCGGCGGACGACGTCAAGCGGCTGATCGACGAGGTGCGCGCTCTCGTTGCCGGGCGTCTCGGAGTCGAGCTCCGCACTGAGCTGCGTCTCGTGGGATTCGAGGAGGGGTCATGACCGATCCGAGGATTCAGGCGAGGCGCGTGCGGGTGCAGCGCCAACGCGGCCACCGGCGCCTCAGCATCCTGGTCGGGGTGCTCGCCGCGGCGGGCGCGGTGGCAGGCGCGGTGGCCATCGCGCACTCGTCGCTGTTCAGCGCACGGACTGTCGTCATCGCCGGAGCGGTCCAGACCCCGAGAAGCGAGATCCTGGAGGTCACCGGCCTTCGCCGGGAGCCTCCGCTCATCGATGTCAACACAGGTGCCATGCAGCGCCGGCTGGAACGCCTCCCATGGGTGGCCACGGCTTCGGTGCACCTCGAGTGGCCCTCGACGGTCGCTATAGCCGTTGTCGAGCGGATCCCGGTCGCGTCGACGGTTCTCCCGGCGGGGGACTACGCACTCCTCGACTCGACCGGCCGGGTCCTGGAAGATCAAACCTCGCGGCCTTCGGCACTTCCCCTCATCTCGCTGCCGGGAGTCCCCGGGTCGCCGGGCAGCTCGCTCGGAGCTTCGGCTCGACCATTGCTCGCGACCGCCGCCCAGCTCCCGGTGTCGCTCCTGCCCCGTTTGCAGGAGATCGTCGTCTCCGCCGGCCAGGGTGTCGTCTTGCGCCTCAAGGGAGGCTTGAGGGCGGTCGTAGGCGACGACGAGGCACTCGCCCAGAAGTTCGTCTCGCTCGTGACCGTGCTCCGCGGGGTCAATCTGACGGGCATCGGCGGGATCGACCTGAGGGTTGCGGCCGCCCCGGTCTTGACCCCCCTGGTCAGCCCCTCTAACGTTCACGGTAAGGGTGATGGCTGAGATTGCCCGCGACGAGACCGGTGCTGAAGGGGTGGTCGAGGTCGCCGGGGTAGTTTGCATCGCCGACCAGCGGTAGACGCGGGCCGGCGGAGCTGCTGTCCGGCTGCAAAGGCGAAGGGCAAGAAGGCATGGCCGCTCGAAGCCACTCGGAAGCCAACCAGGATCGCTCCAGAGCTGCTCGGGGATCGCCCAACAGGTACTCAGGAGAGGATGGAGCGCGGATGAGCACGCCAGGCCAGAGCTTCATCGCTGTGATCAAGGTCGTCGGCGTCGGTGGTGCCGGGGTCAACGCCGTCAACCGCATGATCGACGCCGGCCTGCAGGGAGTCGAGTTCGTGGCGGTCAACACCGACGCGCAGGCTCTCTTGATGAGCGAAGCCGACATCAAGCTCGACATCGGGCGCACGTTGACACGCGGGCTCGGAGCCGGCAGTGACCCCGAGGTCGGGCGCCTTGCGGCCGAAGAGCACCTCGAGGAGATCGAGGAGGTCCTGAAGGGCGCCGACATGGTCTTCATCACCGCCGGCAAGGGCGGTGGCACCGGGACGGGCGCGGCCCCGGTGATCGCGGAGACCGCCAAGGCGCTCGGCGCGCTCACCATCGGCGTGGTGACCCGGCCGTTCGCCTTCGAGGGCCGGCGCCGGTCGACCCAGGCGGACGAGGGCATCCAGCGCCTGCGCGAGAAGGTGGACACCCTGATCGTCATCCCGAACGAGCGCCTGCTCTCGATCTCGAACGAGCGCACCTCCATGGTCGAGGCGTTCTCGATGGCCGACGAGGTTCTCCTGCACGGTGTCCAGGGCATCACCGACCTCATCAACGTGCCCGGCATCATCAACACCGACTTCGCCGACGTGAAGATGGTGATGAGCAACGCGGGCTCCGCGATCATGGGCATCGGCACCGGCTCAGGTGAGGGGCGCGCGGTCAACGCGGCCCGTCATGCGATCACGAGCCCCCTGTTGGAAGCGTCGATCGAGGGCGCCAGAGGGATCCTGCTCAATATCGCCGGCGGCAGTGACCTCACCTTGTTCGAGGTGAACGAGGCCGCCGCGATCATCCATGACGTGGCTCACCCCGATGCCAACATCATCTTCGGCAACGTCATCGACGACGCCCTGGGCGACACGGTGAGAGTGACGGTCATCGCGGCCGGTTTCGACCGCTACGACGCCGTGGAGGAGCCGCGCAAGCCCGCTGCGGGCGCGTCACGGATGACCGCTGACCAGGCGCCTGCACGGCCCATGTCGCGCGCTCAAGGCGGGGACCGGGCCGAGAGCGGTCTCGTCGGCCCAGACGCCGGCCGCGGCGCCCAGCGCGGACGCGACGTCTTCGACGTCGGCGGCGACGACGATCTCGACCTCGACGACGACTTCGACGTCCCGTCCTTCCTCCGCTAGGCGGATCGCGGTCGCAGGCACGCCTGCGACCGTCGTGCTGAGCGGCGTCTTCGACGGGGACGTCGGCCCGCGGTCGTCGTGTGCGATGGAGGTGCTGGAAGCCCGCCGCCAGTCCATCGCATCCGGGCGCTGGCGCTTTTTGAACCAGTCCCACGGCAACGGCGTGGTGGTCTTGAGCCCGGAGGAGCCCTGCTTTGGGCGGGAGGGCGATGCGCTCGTGACCACGCTGCCCGGTGCCCCCGTGGCGGTCTTCGCAGCTGACTGCGCACTCGTCGGCCTCGCGAGTCCGCAGGGCGTCGTCGCCGCCGCGCACGTGGGCTGGCGCAGCTTGCTGGCGGGCGTGCTCGAAGCAACGGCCATGACCATGCGCTCAGAGGGGGCGGCGCAGCTCGTGGCGGTCCTCGGGCCCTGCATCGGGCCCGAGTGCTACGAGTTCGGCGAGAGCGACCTAGAACCGCTCGAGGCGCGCTATGGGCCCTCCGTCCGGTCCAAGACCGCTGAAGGCCGCCCAGCGCTCGACTTGCGCGCCGGAGTGCTCCGGGCGCTCGAGGCGCTTTCCGTCTCGATCTCGAGCGACGAGGCGCAGTGCACCGCGTGTCGTCCGGGCTGGTTCTCATGGCGCGCCCGGAACGACACGGGGCGCCATTGCCTTGTCGTCGCGGGGGAGCGGTGAGTCCCGGGCCGCGGCTTGCGAGCCTCGACGTCGCGCTCGTCGGGATCATCACCGCACGTGCCGCTGAGGCGCGGGACCGGATCGCGCACGCCGGAGGCGATCCCGAGCTGGTCAGGATCGTGGCGGTGACGAAGGGCTTCGGGCCCGACGAGGTCGCCGCCGCGTTCGCCGCGGGCCTGACGGACTTCGGCGAGAACTACGCTGACGAGCTGATCTCGAAGTGGGAGACGGTCGGCCCGCCGGCGAGGTGGCACTTTCTCGGCGCTGTGCAGCGCAACAAGGTCGGCCGCCTCGCCCGGTTCGTGGACTGCTGGCAAGCGGTGGCGAGAGTCGTCGAGGGCGAGGCGATAATGCGGCACCGAGCCGAGATCTCGCGGGGCGCGCCAGGCGTCGCATTGCAGCCGGCCGGCGGTCGGCCCGAGCCCCCGTCACTGCTGGTGGAGGTCGACACGACCGGTCTCGAGGGCCGGGGCGGCTGCGCGCCGGAACAGGTGCCCGGCGTGGTCGCAGGCCTGCAGGAGATCGGGTGCCGCGTCGACGGGCTGATGACGGTCGCACCTGCGGGCGAGACGAGCCTGGCAAGGGCGGCGTTCGATCGGGTCGCGCGGCTGCGCGACGAGCTGGGTCTCGCCGAGCTCTCGATGGGCATGTCGGGCGATCTCGAGCAGGCCGTCGCGGCCGGCGCGACGATGGTCCGCCTCGGGACTTGCCTGTTCGGTCCTCGCCCGCAACCTCGCAGGCTGTAACAATAGGGTTCTTGGAGGAGGGCTGGCGATGGCTTCGTTTGTGCAGAGAGCGCTGATGTACCTCGGTCTGAAGGACATCGACGATGAGGATGACTACGACAGCGACGAAGAGGAGGTCTCCGAGACGGCCGCGAACCGGGTGCGGCAGAGCTCGTATCCCGAACCTGCGCCGCCGCGGGCGAGCGTCGCCACGGTGCGCCCGATCGCCCGCGACGACGGGCGCGAACCGTCGACGCCGGTGGCTCGCGCCGCTGTCGTGCGGCCGTTCGTGACCCAGCGCCATACCAAGCCCCAGGTCGTGGCCCCGGCCCGCTTCTCGGACGCGCAGGAGATCGGCGACATGGTCAAAGCGAGCTCGCCGGTCATCGTCAACTTGCAGGCGAGCGAGAAGGACCTGGCCCGGCGCATGATCGACTTCTGTTCGGGTCTGACTTATGCGGTCGGGGGGTCGATGGAGAAGGTCGCAGAATCGGTGTTCCTGCTCACACCGTCGAACGTCGAGGTCTCCCCCGAAGAGCGCCAGCGCCTTCAGGAGAACGGGCTGTTCCGGTCCTGAAACTCACCGCGACCACGAAGGCCACGGGCCCGATCGACAGGGGCGCCGACCGTTGACCTATGTCATCGACGTCCTCAACCTCTTGCTGTTCGTGCTCGTCATTCGGGTCGTGCTCTCCTATATCCCAGCGCCTCCGGGCTCGGCGTTGGTGCCGATCACCCGGTTCTTCGATGCGATCACCGAGCCGGTGCTGCGGCCCGTGCGCCGCATCGTGCCGCCGCTGCGCGTCGGTGGCACGGCTGTGGATCTCTCGCCGATCATCGTGTGGATCGTCATCTTGATCGTGAGGGGACTGCTGTAGTCCTGTGGCCCACAGCATCCACCATCTTTTCCCGGGCGGCCGATACCATCCGGGCATGGATCTGTCTGCAAAACTCCTGCGAGAGGTTGAGTTTCGTACCAGCCTTCGGGGGTACGACACCGATGAGGTCGACGAGTTCCTCGAGAAGGTGGCAGTAGCGGTCGAGGAGCTGCAAGAGAAGATGCGCCAGCTTTCCTACCGGGCCGAGCGCGCAGAGCGGTCGGTCTCCGACAGGGCGGCCGAGGAGGACGACGACTCCATCCGCCGCACCCTCGTGCTCGCCCAGCGAACCGCAGATCTCGCCGTTCGAGAGGCGCAGGAACAGGCTGCGGTTCTCATGGACACCGCGAGGAGCGAGTCCGAGAAGCTGCTGGCCGACGCACGAGGGGAGTCGCAGCGCCTCTCCTCTGAAGCACAGCGCCGCCATGGCGACGAGATGTCCCGGCTCCACGGCGAGCGGGGCCTCATCTCAGGTGAGCTCAAGGAACTGTCCGAGCTGCTCGAGACGGAGCGCAAGAGGTTGACGGAATCGTTGCGCGCGGCTCTGGGTGTGGTCGACAAGACGTTGACGCCTTCGAAAGAGATGTCGAAGCATCGTCCGACCCCGGTCCGTACCGGAGGGGGGTTTCTGGACGAGATCGAGGCTCATATCGACGAAGATGCTGCAGCGGCGGCACCGTCGATCCCGTCGCCCGATGACGCCGGCGACGCGGAGGACGAAGGCGGGCGGGCGAACCTTGCCGCAGTACCGCCGCTCGAGGACTCAGGACCGCCCACCGAGGCGTGGCACAGCGAGCCCATGGACTTCTTCAGCTCGGGCAACGACAAAGCTGCCGAGAGCAAACCTGATGCGGGCCCGCACCACTTCGGTGCCATGGGATCCGACTGGATCGCCTGAGCTCTGGGCAAGCCGCCCGAGCTCTGGGCAAGCCGCCAGTCCCTTCGGCCGGGGCCTTCGCCGGGGCCGTCGTCGTGGTCAGCCGAGGCGCTCGACACGGGCGACGACGACGTCGCCGTCCGACAGCTCGCCCACCGCCGTGAAGACGTCATCGGTCCCGGTGGCCCGTGCTTGGTCGCCGGCCACAGCCGCGATCTCGATCTCGGTCGCGAGCACCTGGGCCGCGATGTGAGCCTTCCACTGCTCGACGACGGCGGCTGAAGTACCCGGGAGCCCGATCCACAGCCGGATCCGGTCGGTGACTTTCAGTCCTGCATCGCGTCGGGCTCGCTGCACGAAACGGATGACGTCGCGCGCGAGGCCCTCGGCCTCCAGCTCAGGGGTGGTCCCGAGGTCGAGCGCGACGATCCCCACCTCGCCGGGCAGCGTCCGGCTGGAGCCCGGGTCCGAAGGGCGCAGGCGCAGCTCGAATTCGCCGTGCTCGAGCCGTACGCCACCGGCCGCCACCGTGCCGTCGGGGAGCTGCGACCAGTCGCCCTTCCTCGTTGCCGCGATGACGTGCTGCGTGCGCGCTCCGAGCCTCGGGCCGAGCGCGGCAGGGATGACGTTGAGAACGGTCTCCGCCAGGTCGCCCACAGTCTCGACAAGCTTGACCTGTTGCACGTTCACCTCGTCGGCGATCAGGTCCGCGTAGTCGAGGAGGCGACCGGCACCTGGCGCCGCCACTGTCAATGACGACAGCGGCAGGCGCGCCCGGCGCCCGGCCGCCTTGCGCACGGAGTGGCCGGCCGAGCACACCTCGCGTGCGAGGTCCATGGCCTCGACGAGGCCGGGGTCCGAAGGCAGCTCGTCGGCGTCCGGCCACGCCTCGAGGTGCACGCTGCGCTGCCCGGTCAGGCCCCGGTAGACGGCCTCGCTGAGGAACGGGAGGAAAGGTGCCGCGACCCGGCAGAGCACCTCGAGGACCGTGTGCAGGGTGTCGTAGGCGTCCTGTTTGTCGTCGGGCGGGGCCCCGGGAACCCCAGGGGCCAGGGGTGCCGCCCCGGCGTTCACCGGGCGCCAGAAGCGGTCGCGACTGCGGCGTACGTACCAGTTGGTCAGCGCGTCCAGGAACAACGAGATGTGACCGGTCGCGCCGGCAAGGTCGTAGCTCTCCATGGCCGCCGTGACGTCCTCGACGAGCCGGCGCGTCTTGGCGAGGACGTAGCGGTCGAGCACGCCGGTCTGGTCGGTCCGGACCCGTCCCCCGAGGCCGTCCGCGTTGGCGTACATGGACAGGAAGTACCAGGTGTTCCAGATCGGGTTGCAGACCAGCCGGATCGGCTCGGCCAGCCCCTTCTCCTCGATGACGACGTCGTTGCCGCGCAGCACGGGCGAGCTGAGCAGGTACCAGCGCATCGCGTCGGCACCGTAGGAGGCGAACACCTCCTCGGGATCGGGGAAATTGCGCAGCCGCTTGGAGAGCTTCCGGCCGTCGTCGCCGAGCACGATGCCATGTGCGATGCAGGCCTTGAAGGGAGGCCGGTCGAACAACGCCGTCGCCAGCACGTGCAAGGTGTAGAACCAGCCACGGGTCTGGCCCACGTACTCGACGATGAAGTCGGCGGGAAAGTGGTCCTCGAACCTCTTGGCGTGCTCGAAGGGATAATGCAGCTGTGCGAAGGGCATGGACCCGGAATCGAACCAGCAGTCCAGGACATCGGGGATCCGGCGCATCGTCGAAGCTCCGGTGGGGTCGTCGGGATTCGGCCGGGTCAGCTCGTCGATGAAGGGGCGGTGCAAGTCGCCGGGCCGCACTCCGAAATCCGCTGCGAGCTCGTCAAGACTGCCGTAGACGTCGACACGCGGAAAGCGAGGGTCGTCGCTCTTCCACACCGGGATGGGCGTTCCCCAGAAACGGTTCCGGCTGATCGACCAGTCCCTCGCCCCTTCCAGCCATTTGCCGAAGGCGCCGTCGCGCACGTGCTCGGGAATCCAGGCGATCTGTTGGTTGAGCTCGACCATGCGGTCCTTCAAGGCTGTGACCTGAACGAACCACGAGCTCATGGCGCGATAGATGAGCGGCGTGTCCGTCCGCCAGCAGTGCGGGTAGCTGTGGGTGTAATCCTCGGCCCGGACAAGTGCCCCGGCCGCACCGAGCCGGTCGACGATCGTGGCGTTGGCGTCGAAGACCTGCACTCCGGCGAGATCGCCCACCTCGGCGGTGAAACGTGCCCGATCGTCCACGGGGCAGATCACGGGGATCCCGACCGCTTCACAGGCGTGCTGGTCGTCCTCACCGAACCCGGGCGCCATCTGGACGATCCCGGTGCCCTCGTCCATGGCGACGAAATCCTCGCCGAGGACCACGAACGCGCCGGGCGTGTCGGAGAAGTACGGGAACAGCGGACGGAATCGGCGCCCGACGAGATCCGCGCCGGCCACGGTGCCGAGGATCTCGGCACCGCTGAGAACGTCCGCGTATGCCTCGAGGCACCTGTCACCGATGACGACGCGCCTGTCGCCCCATTGCAGCACCGCGTAGCGGAGGTCCGGTCCGACGGCGAGCGCCAGGTTCGACGGCAGGGTCCACGGCGTCGTGGTCCATGCGAGCATCCCGAGCGGTCCCCGCAAAAGCTCAGGCCCGTCTTCGACCGGCTCCAGGTCGAAACGCACCGTCACGGCCGGATCGGTGCGATCCCGATACGAGTCGTCCTGGCGGGTCTCGAAATTCGAGAGCGGGGTCTCGCATTCCCAGCAGTAGGGCAGGACTCGGAATCCCTCGTAGGCGAGCCCCTTGTCGTAGAGGCGCTTGAAGGCCCAGAGCACGCTCTCCATGAAGGAGAGGTCCATGGTCTTGTAGGTGTCCTCGAACGAGACCCACCGCGCCTGGCGAGTCACATAGCGCTCCCAGGCGTCGGTGGTGCGCTGCACGATCTGGCCGCAGTAGGAGTTGAACTTGTCGAGACCGTAGGCGATCACCGCTTGCCGGCCGGAAAGCCCGAGCTCCTGCTCAGCGGCCATCTCGGCCGGGAGGCCGTGGCAGTCCCAGCCGAAGCGGCGCTCGACGCGATGGCCGAGCATCGTCTGATAGCGAGGGACGGCGTCCTTCACGAAGCCGGTGAGGAGATGGCCGTAGTGGGGCAGCCCGTTCGCGAACGGGGGCCCGTCGTAGAAGACGTACTCGGTCTCCGGTCCGTGCAGGGCCACAGACGCCTCGAAGGTGCGGTCCGCTTGCCAAAAGGCGAGTATCTGCTCCTCGAGGGAGGGATAGCGCGGCTGCGCGGGTACCTGCGGATAAGGGCTCGCGCCGGGTGCCTCTGCCATGGCCATACAGTAGGCGGCCATGGCAGATGACTTTTTCGACGTCGAGTCGCCCGAAGGCGGACCTGTCGGCATCGTGTTGCGGGTCCGTGTCCAACCAGGTGCCGGCCGTTCGTCGGTCACCGGGCGTCACGGCGACGCGCTCGCTCTGAAGGTGGCCGCTCCGCCCATCGGAGGCCGCGCCAACTCGCAATGTGTCGAGTTCGTTGCCGATCTGTTAGGTGTTCGCAAGTCTCAGGTCGAAATCGTCTCGGGGGAGAAGAGCCGGCTCAAGCGCGTTCGCGTCGCCGACATCGACCCCGGCCGGGCGCGCGACGCGATCGCGCAAGAGCTCCGTTCGGCGACTGTCCGGCCCGGGTCACACGACCACACGGAGCGGCCGGGTCGATCGAGACCTTGAGAACGGTGATGTGCTCTTGGCGACTGGTGGCCGATACGGCTATCGTCGGTCACCCTCGCCGCGACAGGAGGGACCGATGGTGCCAAGGACCATGGTGGCGGCCGATGCCGAGAAGGGAGCCGTCGTGAAGGCGAACGCCTCGAAGGCGTCCGCGAAAGCTGCGGCGCCCAAGACGACAATCGAGTCGTCGAAGAAGGCTGCGTCCGCGGCCAAGCCAAAGGCGCCTGCAAAAGTGGCGCCCGTTGCGGTTCAGAAGGCCTCCAAGCCAGGTTCCGCCAAGCCTTTGAGTGCGGCGTCGGCAAAGGCGTCGCCCGCGGTCGTGAAGGCCGCGGTCAAGGCCGCGCCCGCAGCGCCCAAGGCCGCGGTCAAGGCCGCGCCCGCAGCGCCCAAGGCCGCGGTCAAGGCCGCGCCCGCAGCGCCCAAGGCCGCGGCCGCAGCGGTCAAGGCCGCGCCCGCAGCGGCCAAGACGTCCGCAAAGCCCGCCGTAAGGTCCGCCGTAAGGTCCGCCGTGAAGCCCCCGGCCGCGGCCAAAGCCGCGGCCTCGCGTTCGAAGGCCGCCACGACCCCGACTCCGGCGGCCAAGCGACCGGCTGGCCCGGCTGGCCCGGCTGGCCCGGCTTCCAAGCCGGCGGCCAAGCCCCGGACTCGCGCCGCAGTGCCCGCGACAAAGCAGGCAGTGAGCACAAAGGCAGGATCTGGCGTCGCGAAGGCGGCCGACTCGGCCAAGACCGGGGCCGCCAAGGCGCCCTCGCCGGGGCGCAAGGCGCCGGCAGGTCCCGCACGCACTTCTGGCGCGCTCGGTGCAAAGGCCGGGCCCACAAAGCGGGACACCGAAGGGTATGCCAAGGACGAGCGTTTCCTGACAAGCCAGCGCGCCTCGCTCCTGCGCGAGCGTGCGACGTATCTCGAACAAGCCGCCAGCTTGAAAGCCGAGGCGGAGGCGCTCGTCGAGGAGATGGAGCCGGGCGACATCCAGTTCGACGACGAATCGGGAGAGGGCGGGACCGTCACCGTCGACAGGGAGCGTGACCTGGCGCTCTCGGCGCAGGCGCTGGCCGCCGTCGAGGAGATCGACCACACGCTCTTGAAACTGGACAACGGCACCTACGGGATCTGTGAGAACTGCGGCCGGCTCATCGTCAAGGCTCGCCTCGAGGCTCTTCCCTACGCCCGTTTGTGCATCGACTGCAAGAGCGGGGGGCTGTCGAAACGTTGAACGCGGCCGGCGAGAACCGGCCCGGCGCCACCGGGGGAGTGATCTCGGGCGAGGCAGGGCGACGTGCCCGGCGCATCCGCGTGATGCTCGTGGTCGCCCTCGCCGTGGTGATCGCCGACCAGGTGACGAAGTCGCTCGCGGTCTCGCGGCTCTCCTCGGGGCCCATCCACCTGATCGGGCCGTTCGCGCTCGTCCTGTCCTACAACACCGGCGTCGCTTTCAGCATCGGTACGGGCCTGACCCTGCCGATCATCGTGATCGTCGCGGTTGTCGTCGCGGTGCTCGCGTGGTTCGGCCGGACCGTGCCGAACACCGGCGCAGCCGTCGGTGTCGGCATGATCCTCGGCGGCGCCCTCGGCAACCTCGCCGACCGGCTCTTCAGGGCTCACCATGGCGCGGTGATCGACTTCCTCCGTTCCGGTTTCTGGCCGACCTTCAACCTCGCCGACTCGGCGGTCGTCTGTGGCTGTGTCGTGCTTGCCGTCGCGCTCTGGCGGACGAGTTTCACAAGGCGGCCGCCCGAGGCCGACCGGCGGGCCCTGCCATGAGCGACATGGGGGCGAGCTCGACCGTCGAGATCCCGGGTGTGCTTTCCGGCGAACGTGTGGACCGGGTCGTCGCATTGCTGTCCGGTTGCACCCGGGCACAGGTCGCGAGGCTCGTCGCAGCCCGGGGAGTGCGCCTCTGCGGCATCGTCGTGGCCACAGGGAGCCGGCGGGTCCACGCCGGCGATCTCCTGGAGACCGACCTCCGGCTCCTGGTCGAGACCGAGAGCGAGCTGGTGCGAGCGGCCGCGCCCGGAGAGGTCCCCTTCCGGGTCGTCTACGACGACCAGGCCGTGATCGTCGTGGACAAGCCACCAGGAGTCGTGGTCCATCCCGATGCCGCCCATCGTTCGGGCACTCTTGTCGCCGGCCTCCTGGCTAGTTACCCCGAGCTTGCCCAGCTGCCGAGGCTCGGTTGCGGGGAGAGCGACCGGCCGGGCATCGTGCACCGGCTCGACAAGGACACGTCCGGCTTGCTGGTGGTCGCCCGCACGCCGGACGCCTACCGGTCGCTGACGGCCCAGCTGGCCGCGCGCACCGTCCGGCGGACGTACCTCGCGCTCGCGTGCGGGGCGCTGGAGGCGGACGCGGGAGTCGTGGACGCGCCGATCGGGCGGTCGCTGCGTGATCCCACGCGGATGGCTGTCGCCGCGGGAGGCCGGGCGGCGCGCACGCACTACCGTGTGCTCGCCAGGTACACCGAGCCGCTCGAGGCGACCTATCTGGAACTGCGACTCGAGACCGGCCGCACTCATCAGATCCGGGTACACCTTGGCGCGATCGGCCATCCCGTTGTCGGCGACGCGCGCTATCGGGGCGACCGTAGGCGATCGGGGTGCACGCGTCCGTTCCTGCACGCAACAGGCCTGGCCTTCGTCGATCCAGCGACCGATGAAGAGGTCGGGTTCAGCTCTCCGTTGCCCGACGACCTCGCCGTCGTTCTCGGACAGTTCTCCTGAGCTCCACCCAAGTGTCAGGCGGCGTCGTGCACTCCCTCGACCTCGGGCTGAACCGCGAGGAAGGCCAAGGCTGAGGCCTCGATGCGCCTCACCCGCCGGACTCCGATGCCCAAGGTGCGCGCCGTCGACTCCAAGGAAGCGGGGGAGCTGCCATCGAGCCCGAAACGCAGCCGGACGACATCGCGCTCCAGCTCGGGCAGGCGGTCGATGGCCGCGTCGAGCTTGTCGAGCGTGAGCGTCCGTGCGATCTCGTCATCGAAAGGAGTCTCGTCGCCGCTCACCACGTCGCCCAGCGTCGCGGTGGCGTCGCTGGTCAACGGCTGGTCGAGGCTGGCTACCACGCGGGGCAGCCGGACATGGTCGGGGTCGGCTTCGAGCTCGGCCGCAAGTGCGTCCTCGGGCAGGCGGATGGCACGGCCCTTCGACTGCACGGCGCGCTGAAGAGCCTGGCGGATCCACCAGGTCGCGTAAGTGGAGAAACGGAAGCCCTTGCGCCAGTCGAACTTCTCGACTGCGCGCATCAGGCCGAAGGTCCCCTCTTGAACGAGGTCGATCATGTCGACGCCACGCCCTTGATAGCGGCGTGCCCAGTGCACCACGAGGCGCAGATTGGAGCCGATCATCTGCTTGCGGGCTTCCTCGTCCCCCTGCTCGATCCTCTTGGCGAGCTCGGTCTGCTCGGCGGCGCTGAGAAGCGGGAATCGACCGAGGTCGTCGAGGAACAGCCGCATCAAGTCAGGTCCGCTGGAACTGGGCTCCCTCATGACACGACTTCGCTCGGCAGCGGTCAGCTCCGGCGTGTTGACATCCTCGACCTTGTTCTCGGGTGTGATGACGCTCCTCTCCTTTCTCGGAAACCTGTTCTTACTGATGACAACGCGAATCGAGGCCCAGCCATTCCGCGTTTGTCCTGATACCCGCTCCGAGCTGCCGGCGTGCGCCCGACGGCAGTGGCCGGCTCTCGTCAGTCCAGTGGCGAAAGCGGCGACACGTCCCCCCTTGCGCGCTGCACCATGTCCTTGAGGGTGAAGGAGTCTAGGTGGTGGCGCATGTGCTCACCGACGCCGGCCCACACGGCGAGCAGCACGCACTGGCCCTCGTGGTCGCACGCGCCGTTCTGGTGCGGCTGACCGAAATCTCCGGCCACTATCGGGCCGTCGACCGCGCTGACGATCTGGCCCAAGGTGATCTGTTCCGGCGATCGTGCGAGAATATAACCGCCCCCCACGCCGCGCTTGGAACGGACGAGCCCGGCGCCTTTGAGCGCGAGCAGGATCTGCTCCAGGTAGGGCTGCGGAAGGCCAGTCCGCTCTGCGATGTCGCGGACCGAAGTCGGAGAGACGTCCTCGCGAAGCGCGAGGGAGAGCAGAGCGCGGCTTGCGTAGTCCCCGCGGGTCGATACCTTCACGGTCCTCATCGTACGGCGGCGCAGACCGTGCTCCACGAGATGCCGCCCGGAACAGGCGTTTCGACCTCGGCGCGGCCGTGCATCCGCCTGCCCCGCGGGAAGGCCGACCAGAATAGAACGATGTCCGCCGCAGCCAGTCGGGGCCATGAGCTGGCCTGATAGCGTCGCCGTCCGCGGGCGCTGGCGTTCGGTGCCAAGAGCAAGGGGTAAGAGCGTGCGTAGTCCTCGTAGAACGCTTGAGGTTCTCGTGGCCGTCGCCGTCGTCGCCGCGGCGTGCGGCAACGCCAAGACCACCGTGTCCAACGCGGGCAACGCCCAGGGCGTGACCAGCTCCCAGATCGTCGTCGGCGGCGTGGCCTCCTTGACCGGCCCGATCCCGGCCGACTTTGCGCCGATCTTCGACGGGGTCAAGGCCTACCTGGACATGGTCAACGCCGAGGGAGGCGTGGACGGCCGCAAGATCGAGTTCCGCTATCCCCTCGACGACGGCTCGAACGCCTCCCAGGACACCGATCAGGTGCGCACCCTGGTCGAGCAGGATCACGTCTTCGCAGTCGTCGGCGTGGGCACGCCGAGCTTTGCCGGGGCGAGCTATCTCGCTTCGAACGACGTGCCGACGTTTGGCTACGACGTCAGCACCGACTGGACCGCCGGGCCCAGCCTGTTCGGCTCGGAGGGCTCTTACCTCGATTTCACCCGCCCCGGTCCTGAGGCCGCGTACCTGGCCGAGCAGCTCCACGCCAAGAAGGTCGGGATCCTCGCCTACAACGTGAGCGGGTCCAAAAAAGGCGGCGAGGGAGTGGCCTACGCGATGCAGCGCTTTCACGTCCCGGTCGCCTACGAGGACCTCTCGGTCCAGGCCCCGCCTGTCGACCTCACGACCGACGTCAACCGGATGCGCGCCCTCGGAGTGGACCTCGTCGTGAGCTGCATGGATCTCTCGGGCAACGTTCTCCTGTCGCGCACCATGCGCCAAGACGGTATGGGGTCGGTCGCGCAGTACTGGCTGAGCGGCTACGACGAGGCGGCCATTGCCAAGTTCTCGTCGCTGATGCAGGGCGTGTACTTCCTCATCGGGCACGTCCCCTTCGAGTCGGCGAAGTTGTCGCCGGGCAAGTACCCCGGGATTGACCTGTACCTGAGCAAGCTCGCGAAGTACTTCCCGGGCGAGCTGCCGGGCGAGGCGTCGCTCGCCGGGTGGGTGGATGCCGAAATGTTCGTCACGGGGCTACGCCTTGTGGGGCGGGACCTGACCCGCATCCGGCTCGTCGACGCCCTCAATTCGCTGACGAGCTTCACCGCCGACGGCATCGTCTCGCCGATCGACTGGCGCTTGGAGCACCGGAGCAACGGACTGGTCGACTGCAATGTCTATGTGCGGGCGATCGGGGGCCGCTTCGTGCCTCTCTTCGGGTCGTCCCGCACCGTGTTCACGTGTTTCGAGACTCCTCAGCCGCAAAGCGCCCACAGCGTCGTCGTGGTGCCGCCGGCTTCGGGCGTGCCCGGAACGTGAAGGAGCTGAGCACGGGGTCGGTGTTCGCGTGACCCAGTTTCTCAGCTATGCCATCCCGGGCCTGCCCTACGGATGCGTGTTCGCCCTCATGGCTGTCGGCCTCGTCCTCACTTACCAGACCTCGGGAGTGTTCAACCTCGCTTACGGGGCTCAGGCGTACGCGTCGGCGCTGATCTTCTACGTCTGTGTCAACGCCGGCTGGCCGAGCTGGGCCGGGTTCCTGGCGGCGGTCGTCGTCGCGGCGCCGCTCTTGGGCCTCGCGATGGACCGTTTCCTCTACCGTTTCATCCGCTCGGCCCCGGTGCTGGTCAAGCTCGTGAGCGCGCTCGGCATGTTGATCGCGATCCCGAGCGCGCTCCAGCTGATCTTCGGGAGCCAGGAAAGGCTGGCGCCGCCCTCGTTGTGGCTGCCTCCGGACTCGGTCTACTTCCACGTCGCAGGGGACGCCATAAACGGCACGGAGCTGTCGACGGTCATCGTGACCCTGGCCGTCGTGCTGCTGGCGTCGCTCATGTCGCACTTCACCCAGATCGGACTGCGGATGCGGGCCATGGCCGAGAGCCCGCGCATGGTCCAGCTCGCCGGCATCAATTCCGAGCGCGTCGGGGTCGCCATCTGGGTCCTTTCCAGCTTTCTCGCGGGCCTTGCCGGAGTGCTGCTCGCTCCGTTGTTCGCGGAGCTGCAGGCCCTCAACTTCACCGACCTGCTCGTCGCCGCCATCGCCGCCGCAGCGCTCGGGAGCCTCACCAGCCTCCCGCTCGCCTTCTGGGGCGGGATCGGCCTCGGTGTCGTCCAGGAGCTCCTCGGGGGTTACCTCCCGAGTGGGAGCGTGCTCTCGTCGGGGCTCCGGCCGGCGCTTCCCTTCGCCGTGCTCATCGTCCTCCTGCTCGCATTGCCGGGCCTGCGCGAGCGGTGGTTCCACGACGACCCCCTTTCCGCCTGCGATCCGCCACCTCCTCCCATGGCGGCGGCCATCGGGGGCCACGGGCTCGAGGAATTGCTGCGCGGTGGGGGATGGGCAGTGCTCGCCGTCTTCTTCGTCTCGTGTCTCACCTGGGTTCCGGGCAACTGGACCTTCACGCTCACCCAGGGGCTCGCCTATTCGATCATCTTCCTGTCCATCGTGTTGTTGACGGGGATGAGCGGGCAGATCTCGCTCTGCCAGGCGGCCTTCGCCGGCATCGGCGCGTTCACCTGCGCGCAGCTCGTGAGCCATTTCGGGATCTCGGTGTTTGTCGGGATCGTGGCAGGAGGCGCCGTGGCGGCAGTCGTCGGCGTTGTGGTGGCCATGCCCGCGCTCCGCCTGGGCGGCCTCGCTCTGGCGTTGGCCACGCTCGCCTTCGGGCTTCTCGCCGACAACGTCGGTTTCCAGTTCCCCTGGTCAGGAAACGGCGACTCCGGAGTCAACATCCCGCGCCCCCAACTCGGCTCGCTCAATTTCACGAGCGGGAAGGCCTTCTTCGTCCTGGCGTTCGTCCTGCTGATCGCCTGCGCGGCCGTGGTGCTCGCGATTCGCCAGGGCACCACCGGACGCGAGCTGGCGGCCATGCGGGGCAGTGAGCTGGCGGCCGCGTCGATCGGCACGAACCTCGCCAAGCTTAAGATCACGGTCTTCGCGGTGGCCGCAGCGCTTGCCGGAGTCGGCGGTGCCCTGTACGGCTCGCTTCAGGGCACCGTCTCGCCGAACGACTTCAACTCGTTCCTGTCGCTGGTGTTCATGGTGGTCGTGGTGACGACGGGGGTCTACACCGTGCAGGGCGCCATCCAGGCGGGGATGGCCTACGTGATCCTCTACCAGGTGCTCGACTACCTGCCCTCGGAGTGGCGCAACCTCTTCCCGATCCTGTTCGGCCTCGGCGCGGTCACCTATGCGCTCCATCCCGAAGGTGTTGTGGAATGGCAGAAGCGGCGCGTGGTCGAGATCGTCGTCGGTTGGCGCAAGCACCCGGAAGCGGTCGGCTGACATGGCACTCGTGGAGGGCACCGGGATCTCCAAGCGTTACGGCGGCATCGTCGCGCTCGACGATGTCTCGGTCGCCATCGACCGGGGCGAAGCTGTGGGCCTCGTGGGCCCGAACGGCGCCGGGAAGACGACGCTGTTCGACTGCCTGAACGGTGTGCGTCACCTCGACGCGGGGGAGATCTGTTTCGAGGGCCGGCGGATCGACCGGCTGGCGGTCTACGAGCGTGCCCGCCTCGGCATCGGGCGCACCTTCCAGAGACTCGAGCTGTTCGGCGGGATGAGCCCACGCGAGCACCTGATGGTCGCAGAGCGGGTGCACCGGGCCGACGGCCGGCTCTGGAAGGACCTGATCGGCCGCGGACGCGCGAGAGCTCCTGTGGCTCGGGTCGAGGACCTGCTGGTCGAGCTCGGCCTGTACGAGGTCGCCGACGACCCGATCGAGTCGCTGAGCCATGGGCACGGGCGCCTGGTCGAGCTCGGGCGCGCCCTCGTGCAGGACCCACTGCTGCTGTTGCTCGACGAGCCGTCGTCGGGTCTCGACACGCGCGAGGCCGTCGGTTTCGCGGCGGTCCTCCTCGAGGTGCGGGCCCGCCGCCAGACAGCCATGCTCCTCGTCGAGCACGACCTCGACTTCGTACAGCGCGTCGTCGAGCGGACCTACGTGCTCGATTTCGGCAAGATGATCGCATCTGGTCGGGTCGACGAGGTGCTTGCCGACCCCGTGGTGCGCCGCGCGTACCTCGGAGAGGTCACATGACCGCCGGCGACGGGCCGCTCCCCGTCACGGCGCCGCCCGAGGTCACGCCGTACTCCGTCACGGCGATCCCCGCCACGGTGGAGCCTCCTGTGCTCGAGCTTCGCGACGTCTCGGCCGCATACGGTCGTTTCCGGGCGCTGTTCGGCGTGTCCTTGTCGGTCCCCGCGGGTTCGGTCACCGCGCTCGTAGGCCCGAACGGTGCAGGAAAGTCGACGATCGCCCGTGTCGCGACCGGGCTCGTGCCCTTGACAAAAGGCCGGATCTTCTTCTCCGGTGAGGAGGTCACCGGTCTTCCGACGTGGAGGCTCGTCCGCCTGGGCGTCGCTCACGCTCCCGAGGGGCGTTCGGTGTTCGCAACCTTGGACGTCGAGGACAACCTCCGCCTCACCTTCACGCGCGCCCTCGGCCGCAAGGGCACAGCCGACGCGCTCGCGCGCGCTTTCGAGCGCTTCCCGCGGCTCGCCGACCGGCGCCGCCAGCTCGCGGGCACCCTCTCGGGAGGCGAGCAGCGCATGCTCGCGCTCGCCCGCGTCCTTGCGGTACCGCCGAAGCTGCTCGTCGTCGACGAGCTCTCCCTCGGGCTCGCCCCCCGGGTGGTGGACGACGTGTACCGGGCGCTGCGGGAGATCCGCGGCGCAGGCACCTCGCTTCTCGTCATCGAACAGCAGCTGCCCCGAGCGCTCGAGCTCGCCGAGCAACTTGTGGTCCTGCGCAAGGGCCGGGTGATCGAGGCCGGGTCCGTCGACGAGCTCGGCGACGTGGCCCGCGAGCTGCTGCCCGGTTCGGGCGAGAGCCCTTAGGCCTCAGCAGCCTCGCGGCACAGCTCCGGAGTTCTCGAGCTCGAGCAGGGCGCAGATCGTGACCTTGCCCACAAGCCAATGCCCGTGCTGGTAGAGGGCGAGGCCGCCTGCATTGCGAAGAACCACCGCCTTGGTCGGGCTCAAGATGTCGTAGGTCACCTTGGCGCACGGACTCGGCAGGAACTCGTCCTTGCAAGCGGACCCGTGCTCGATCACGACCTTGCTCAGCGTCGCGCCAGCGGCGGTCTTGGCGAGCGCGCTCTTGAGAGCCGCCTTCATCGCCGACTCGAGTGCCGAGCCGCCCTGGACGACAGCGAGCTTGGGCGAGAGCGCGGGATCCGCGAGATCGAACAGCACCGCGTAGGCGTGTCGTATGGCGGCCGCGGACGCGCTCGGCGACGGGATGCTCGTGGTCGTGGTGGCAGGCGTACCGGAGGAGCTGCAGGCGGCGAGCGCCAGGGCGACCACCGCCGAAGCGCACAGCGCAGCGGCGCGACGAGCCGGCCGAGTCCGTGGTCGGCCTCGCCCGTGGACGCTCGTGGCGTTCCTAGTCGAACGGCGGGTCTGTGGCCTGAAGGGCCCGTAGGTTCGGTTGATCGGCACACGGCGAGTCTATGGACGCCGACCCGGCTTTTGCGTGTTGTCCCGCCCATCGTGCGGGCCGGTGCGCCCGTGTCGTCGCGCCGGGGATCGCCGGTACGCTGCGGTCCGGTGAGCATCTCGACCAAACGCGGCGACGACGGCACCACCGGTCTCCTCCACGGCGGGCGCGTTCGCAAGGACTCGGCACGCATCGAGACCACCGGCGTCATCGACGAGGCGCAGGCGGCTCTCGGCCTGGCCCGGGCCGAAGTACGGGGTTCGAGGCTTGACGACGAGCTTGCCGGCCTGGAGCGGGGCTTGTGGGTCGTGATGGCAGAGGTCGCGACGGCTCCTCGCAACAGGCGCAGGCTCGTTGCGGGCGCGACGCTCGTCAGCGAGGAGATGGTCGATGCCCTGGAGCGGCGGGTGCACGAGCTCGAGGCCTCTGGCACGATGCCGTCCGAGTTCGTGGTGCCGGGCCAGAGCCGTGCAAGTGCGGCGCTGGACCTCGCCCGCACCGTCGTCCGACGTGCCGAGCGCAAGGGGGTCGCTCTTTCGATGGGAGATGGCTCGCAAGTAGTGCCGTACCTGAACCGCCTGTCGGACCTGTGCTGGCTCTTGGCCCGCTCCTCTGAGCAGGAGCATCTGACGGCCCGCGCGGTACGTGTGAAGGCCCCCCGAGCCGAGGCATGATGGCAGCCATGCACTCGCCCTTGACGCTGCCGACCGAAGTTGCCCGATCCGCACCCGATCGCGTCGAGGCTGTCGGCTGGGGCGCCCTCGAAGGTCTCGAGACAGCGCGGCCGGGTCTCGAGCTGGACATCGCCTGGTGCGAGAAAAGGCGTTTCAAGGCCAAGCTCGGTGACAAGCTCATAGCTCCCGGCGAGGGCGGGCGTGTGGAAGTGGTGCTCGGCTTCGGCGACCGCGAGCGCCTTTCGGCGACGACATTGCGCATGGCGGCGGCGGCCTTCGCTGACTCCACGGGTGAGGCCAAGACTGTCGCGTTGGACCTCACCGGCATCACCAAGCTCGGTATCGGAGCGGAACAGGCCGTGGAAGCGGCCATCGAGGGCTTCTGGGGAGCCCGGTACCGTTTCACGCGTTACCACGCCGGCGATCCGGACCCCCTCGAGTCGCTCACGATCGTCGTCGCGACCGAGGAGGTCCCTCCTGGCGAACGCGGTCTCGAGCGCGGCCGCGTGATTGCCGACGCGACCCGGCTCGCACGGGACCTTTCCAACGAACCGGCCGGTGCGCTCACCCCCGTCCAGCTTGCGGAGGTGGCCGTCGAGATCGCCGAGCGAGGGGGGCTCGAGGCGACGATCCTCGACGAGGCGGCCATCACCGGGGCCGGCCTTGGCGGGCTGCTCGGTGTGGCCGCGGGTTCGGTCCAGTCCCCGCGGCTCATCAAGCTCGTCTACGAGCCGTCGGCCGCCCAGGCCCGAAAGCGACCTGACGGCAGCATTCCCACGGTCGCTCTGGTCGGCAAAGGCATCACCTTCGATTCCGGAGGACTGTCGCTCAAGACGCCCGAGGGCATGCTGACGATGAAGACGGACATGAGCGGTGCCGCGGACGTGATCGCGACGCTGGGCGCGTGCCGGGCGCTCGGCGTTGGCGTCCGGGTGGTCGGATTCGCCCCGACCTCCGAGAACATGCCCGGCGGGCGGGCGACCAAGCCCGGCGACGTCCTCAAGATCCGCAACGGCAAGACCATCGAGGTCGTGAACACCGACTGCGAGGGGCGCCTCGTGCTCGCCGACGGCTTGTCGCTCGCAGCCGAGGAGCACCCGGACGCCATCGTCGACCTCGCGACCTTGACGGGGGCCTGCGTGGTCGCCCTCGGCCCCAGGATTGCCGGGCTCATGGGCAACGACGACCGCCTGATCTCGGCCGTCCACGCCGCATCAGAGCGTGCCGGCGAGGCGACCTGGCAGCTCCCGCTCCCCGACGCGTACCGCGTGGACATCGACTCGGAAGTCGCAGACATGAAGAACCAGGGAAAGCGCTGGGGTGGCGCTCTCACTGCCGCCCTCCTGCTCCAGGAGTTCGTCGCGGACCGGCCGTGGGCCCACCTGGACATCGCCGGACCTTCGCGCTCGGACGAGGATTCGGGCGAGTTCCGTAAGGGCGCCACAGGTTTCGGGGTCCGCACTCTGCTCGAGCTCCTTTGCTCGTATGAGCCGCTCAGCTCACCGGCGGCCGGTGCCGCCGGAGGAAAGGTGGTCCCATGACCGGAGACGACGACACCGGCGAGGCAATGGCGCCCGCCGAGCCTGAGCCCGCCGGAGCCGCCGTGCCGGTGGAAGCCAAGGCGGTGGCGACCGGCGCCGCAAAGCCGGCGCCGAGACGCGTCGCCGCCCGGTCCACACCCCGCAAGGCACCGGCGCCAGCCACCCCGCGCAGAGCCGCAGGCCCCCTCGCTCCGGCAGTCGTGCCCCCGTTACGTCCAACGACGCTGGCGATCGACGTCGGCGGCACCGGCCTGAAGGCTTCGGTGCTGGACGCGGCAGGCAAGCTCGTCGCGGCCCGCGTCCGTGTGCTGACGCACTACCCGTGCGCACCCAAGGACTTCGTCAACGCGCTGGCTGCGCTCGTCGCGCCGTTGCCGGACTTCGACCGGGTATCGGTCGGCTTCAACGGTGTTGTCCGCAAGGGCCTTGTGCTGACAGCGCCGCACTTCGTGACTCGATCGGGGGCCCCCGGAGCGCCAGTGGTGCCCAAGTTGTTGGCTGCATGGACCGGCTTCGATCTCGCTGCCGCGTTGTCGGCGAGTTTCGGCCGTCCGGTCCGCATCTCAAATGACGCAGACCTCCAGGGTCTGGAGGTGGTGAGCGGCTCCGGACTCGAGCTCGTCGTCACACTCGGCACGGGCGTCGGCACGGGCCTGTTCCTGGACGGGAAGCTGATGCCCCATCTCGAGCTGTCGCACCATCCGTTCCGCAAGGGCCAGACCTATGACGAGCAGATCGGCGACGCGGCATTGAGGAAGATCGGCCTCAAGAGGTGGCGCAAGCGTACCGGGGAGGCATTCGCCAACTTCCACAGGCTGCTCAATTACGACCGGCTCTACATAGGAGGCGGCAACTCACGGCTGCTGGCGGGCTACGTGGACCCTTCGGTGACCATCGTCGACAACGTCGCCGGCATCCTCGGCGGGATCAAGCTCTGGGAGTTGCCCGAGCGCTGAACTGGCGGACCGACCAGCAGGGTTCGTCCGGTGCCGGGCTCAGCCCTGTCCGGAAGCGCCGGCACATTGGGCGGCCAGGGCAGGGAGCAGAAAGTGCAGCGGCACGCGATTCGACTCGCTCAAGGTGGCGACGAGCGGCTGCCAAGTCGTGTCCTCGCCCGCCGCCTCTGCCGCGAGCGGTAGGGCTGCACGTACTTGGTCAAGTGCGTCGGATGCGAGCCGCGCCGCCTGTGCGGGGCTGGCGGAGGCCATCTTGTGCTCTGCCGCGAGAGCGCGTTCGACATGCACGCAAGCCTTGTCGGCAAGTGGTGCGGCACCTTGGCCGGCGCAACCGGTGAACAGGCCGCCGCAAGCTAAGGCGAGCACGATCCAGCCTGCGGCCGGCCTCGGCCGCGCCGATCTATTCGTCGAGCCAAGTCGGGGCATTGTCAAGGAAGAAGCGGGTGACGGCGAGCGCCCGGTCGAACGTGTCGCAGAGCAGCTCCTCGCCTGCGAGTACGCGCGCCAGCGAGACCTGTTGCCTGGCGACGATCGTGAGACGCCGGACCGGTGCGTCGGTCACCGAGCCGAACGAGTCGGTAGCCGAGATCTCGAGTGGGAGCTCGACGCCCCCGACTCCTGCCAAGTCGATTGCGAGGCGAAGCAGGTCGGGGCCCTTGGGCAGCGGTGGGACGCCCCAGTTGAAGGTCAGCGGGAAGAACCACTTGTCGGGAGGGTCCTCATCTTCGGGCAGGGCGACGACGGCGTCCTCGAAGTCGAGAAGCACACGGGGCTCCACCTCGAGAGCGAGGTGCAAGTCGATGGGCCCGCCACAGCCTTCCTCGGGGTGGAGGTCGACCTCCCAGAACTGGCGAAGGGAGTACGTCTCGACGAAATGCCGTTCGTCGTGCACGTGGAACTTGTGGTCGACCGCATGATCCTTGAGCTCGGCAACATAACCTGCGACGTCGATGACGGCCATCCGGAAGGCAAGTGTAGGCGAGCGACCGGGCGCGGTCGGCAGGCTACGGTTCGTAATGTGGACGGAGCCGAGCTTCTTCAGATCCTTGCCGAAGCGGTCGACGCTGTCGCCGGCTCGCTGAGCGGACTCACCGACTGGGGACTGGCCGGCACCCGGCCCGGACAGTACCGGTCCGACCTCGTCGCGGATGCCGCGGCGGTTCGGGTCCTCACCTCCGCCGGCCTCGGGGTGCTGAGCGAGGAGTCCGGTCTCAGTGCTGGGGCTTCGGAGCAGGCGCTGCTCGCCGTGCTCGACCCCGTGGACGGCTCCACGAACGCCTCCCGTCGCATCCCCTGGTTCGCCACCAGCATCTGTGTCCTGGATGACGAGGGGCCGCTCGCCGCGATGGTGGTGAACCAGGTCACAGGCACCCGCTACGAGGCGGTGCGAGGCGGCGGCGCACGGCGCGACGGTGAGGTGATCGCGCCGTCGCACGAAGAGTCGCTCAGCCGCTCGTTGATCGGATTGTCCGGGTACCCGCCCCGTCACCTCGGCTGGCGGTGGTACCGATCGCTCGGAGCCGCCGCTTTGGACCTGTGCGCGGTCGCGGATGGGACCTTGGACGGGTATCTCGACTGCATGCACGACGCGCACGGAAGTTGGGACTACCTCGGCGGTCTCCTCGTCTGCGCAGAGGCGGGTGCGCCCGTCGCCGACGCCGCGGGACGAGATCTCGTGGTGCGGGACCACTCCGGTCGCCGCACTCCCGTAGCCGCCGGCAGCTCGGCGTTGCTCTCCGAGCTCCTTGCCGCCAGGGCGACCTGGCGCCGGTAGCCTCGACCCGCGATGTCCACGAGCGAGACCGAGCCCTCCGACAGCCAAGGCGCTCCCGCCCCGTCGACTCCGCAGCTCACGCTCCTGCTGGAGCTCCAAGAGGCCGACCTCGCACTTGACCGTCTCGCCTACCGACACCGTGAGCTCGCCGAACGCGTCGCGGTCTCCGAGCTCGGCGCCGGGCTCGCCGAACTGACCGCCCGCGTCGCCGAAGCTCAAGACCAGCGCGACAAGCTCGCCTCGCAGCAGCTCACCCTCGATCAGCGTTCAGAAGCAGTCGGTGGGCGAATCGCGACCATCGAGCAGCGGTTGCGGTCCGGGCGGGCCGGCTCATACCGCGACGAGCAGGCGATGGGCGAGGAGGTGGCGTCGCTCGCCCATCTTCGCCGCGAGATCGAGGACCAGGAGCTCGAGGTCATGGAGGCACTGGAGCCACTGGACCAGGAGCTGGGAGCTCTGAAGGCGAGTTCCGCCTCGGCGGCCGAGGAGCTGGCTCTTGCTCGCGAGCAGCTCGGCATGGCGACGGCCGCGATCGACGACGAGGCAGCTGTGGTCCACGCGGCCCGGGAGCAGCTGGCCGCCCGCGTCGCGCCCGAGCTTGCGGCGTCCTACGAGCGTCTCAGGGCCAAGCTGGGCGGCATCGGAGCGGCACACCTCGTGGGTGGCGCCTGCAGTGGCTGTCACCTGCAGTTGCCGGCGGGGGAGTTGCACAGGCTGCGCCAAGCCACGCCGGACTCGGTCGTCCACTGTGACCAGTGCGGTCGGATACTCGTGATGACGAGCGACCAGGCAGGCCGCTAACAGTCGACGCTCTTTGCCGTCCGCCATGGCCAGAGCGAGAGCGATGCCACAGGGCTGCTCATCGGAAGGACCGATTCGCCCTTGACCGAGCTTGGGCAGCGGCAGGCGATCTCGCTGGGCGACGCGCTGGCCTAGGGCGGCGCTCGCTCACGAAATGGATCGAAACGCATCACTCGTCTTTTCGATACGCAACCACTCATCATGAGGTTCTGGCTGACGGTGAGGCTTGTGAGGCCGCGTCCCCTGCACGTGGGAGAATGACCCCGGTGATGGCGAGTCGGCCGGGTGGCCGCGGCCGGGGTGGCGTTTCGGCGCTGCAGACGGCTGAGGAAGGTCGGGGCTCCACAGGGCAGGGTGCTGGCTAACGGCTAGTCGGGGCGACCCGCAGGACAGTGCCACAGAGAACAGACCGCCGATGGCACGGCACGCCGTGCACAGGCAAGGGTGAAAAGGTGCGGCAAGAGCGCACCAGCGGCCGGGGTGACCCGGTCGGCTCGGTAAACCCCACCCGGAGCAAGGCCAAATGTGGGACGGGTGGCCCGCCCGATGTCCCCAGGTAGGCCGCGCAGATGGATGGCCACCCCGCCGGTACCGGCTTGCCGGCCGGCGGACAGAACCCCGCCTACAGGCAGACTCGCCATCACCACCCGCTTGACCAGGGGTTTTAGGTGCCGGCCTCCTCGGCGTGACACGCAGGTGACACACGAGGACCGAGCACTTCGTCGACAGCGGCGCGAGTCCGGTCCTCGCTGTCGGGCCAAAGATGCGAGTACGTGTCGAGCGTCTCTGCGGCGCTGGCATGGCCCAGTCGGGCCTGTACGACCTTGACCGACTCCCCGTGGCGGATCAGTAGTGAGGCGTAGAAGTGCCTCAGGGAGTGAAAGCCGGTCCCCATCGGGGCTCCTGATGCCTTCACGGCAGGACGCCAAACGTCCGAGAAGCGAGTGCGGCGGATCGGCTCACCGGCGTGATTGGTGAACAGGAAGCCGTCGGGACCGACCGGGTAGCAGGAAAGGTGAGCGGCAAGGGCATCGAGGACGACAGCGGGAAGTGGGACCACCCGGTAGCTCGCCTGGGTTTTTGGGGCTCCGAGCACCGGCCCTGACCCGGGCAGGAGCACGAGCTGACGGTCGACGGTGACCTGTCGGCGCAGGAAGTCCACCCGATACCAATGTCAGCCCGAAGCACTCGCCCTGGCGAAGTCCGGTACCGGCTGCAAGGACCACGAGTGCCCGATAGCGGTCGGGGACCGCCTCGATGATCGCCTGGACGACTTCGGCCTCCAACGGCTCGACCCGTCGCGGTTCGGCCTTAGGCAGCCGGGTCCCAACGGCGGGGTTCTGCGAGATGACCCGGTCAGCGGCCGCAGCTCGGAAGATGGCGACAACGTACCGGAAGACGAGCTCGACGGTGCTCGGCTCGAGGACCTCTGCGAGGCTGCGCACCCAGGCTTGAACCTCGGACGGGCGGATGGCGCCGATCGGTCGATCGCCGAGAGTCGGGTAGACGTGACGACGCAGGTTCGTCTCTAGCTGGACCGCGGTGGACGGCCGGTGCACTTGGACCGCCCGCCACTGCTCGCCATAGGTCCTGAACGTGATCCGGCCTGCACCGGGGTCGACGTAGGCGCCCGTCAGCTTCGCGTGGTCGGTGCCGGTGAGGTGCTTCTCGGCGTCGATCTTCCGCGCGAATGTCTTCGAACGGGACTTCCCATCGGGCGTGCGCCAGCGCGCACGCCAGCCGGTAGGGACCTTCGTGACGGAGCTCATGATTCCTCTTTCGTCGGCAAAGCGTCGCCGCTCAGGGCGAGATGAGCCAGCGAGCGGCGAGGCGGTCGTCTAGAAGCGGCTCCGACGGTCGCCGTCGGCGCGATCTGCGGACGTGGGGGCGGATCGACTCCAGGAATCT
>Ga0224555_1000954_pt1 | contig 43274 bp, 36 predicted proteins | sample 714S23034metaG_FD_180687 | JGI IMG/M metagenome (GOLD analysis project Ga0224555, IMG submission 180687) | Peat soil microbial communities from Stordalen Mire, Sweden - 717 S2 30-34 | ecosystem: Environmental > Terrestrial > Soil > Wetlands > Peat | place: Sweden: Norrbotten County, Stordalen...
TCGAACAACTCCACCACGCGCGGCAGACCGCCGGTGATGTCCTTGGTCTTGGTGGTTTCGCGCGGGATCTTGGCCAGCACGTCGCCCGCGTGGACTTCTTCGCCGTCGCGCGCCATCAGGTGCGCGTGGGTCGGCATCAGGTACTTCTTGGCTTCCGACTTGGTGCCTTGTGCGGTATCGGGCCGCACAATGACCATGGGCTGGCGCTTCTCGTCGGGAGAATCGACCACCACGAGCTGGCTCATGCCGGTGACCTCATCCAACTGCTCCTGCATGGTCATGCCTTCCAGCAGGTCTTTGAAATGCACCGTGCCGGTGACTTCGGTCAGGATGGAGAAGGTGTAGGGATCCCACTCCAGCAGGATCTGGTTGGCCTTGATGGGACCGCCGTCTTCCACCATGATCTTGGCGCCGTATACCATCTGATAGCGCTCTTTTTCGCGGCCTTTGTCGTCGACCACGGCCATGATGCCGTTGCGGTTCATGGCGATCAGCTCGCCCGACTTGCTGCGCACGGATTGCACGCCAATGTAGCGGGCGAAGCCGTCGGACTTGGCGTCCTGCGTGGATTGTTCGGAAATACGGGAGGCCGTTCCGCCGATGTGGAAGGTACGCATGGTGAGCTGCGTGCCGGGCTCGCCGATGGATTGCGCGGCGATCACGCCCACGGCTTCGCCCCGCTCCACCAGCCGTCCGGAGGCGAGGTTGCGGCCGTAGCACATCACGCAGACGCCGCGTTTGGATTCGCAAGTGAGCACCGAGCGGATCTTGACGCGCTCGATACCGGCGGCTTGAATGGCGGCGGCCAGGTCTTCGGTGATCTCCTGGTTCACGGCCACGATGACGTTGCCTTCATAGTCTTTCTGATCTTCGAGGGCCACACGGCCGACGATGCGGTCGCGCAACGGCTCGATGATTTCGCCGGATTCGATGATGGGCTCCACGTAGATGCCTTCGCTGGTGCCGCAATCCGTTTCGGCAATGATCACGTCCTGGGAAACGTCCACCAGGCGGCGGGTGAGGTAGCCGGAATCGGCCGTTTTCAGAGCGGTATCGGCCAAACCTTTGCGGGCGCCGTGCGTGGAGATGAAGTACTGCAGCACGTTGAGGCCTTCGCGGAAGTTGGCGGTGATGGGGGTTTCGATGATCTCGCCGGAGGGCTTGGCCATCAAACCGCGCATGCCGGAAAGCTGGCGGATCTGCTGTTTGGAGCCGCGCGCGCCGGAGTCGGCCATGATGTAAATCGGGTTGAGGTAACGGCCGGTGCGGTCGTCCTCTTCCATGGCGTGGAACATTTCGTCGGAAACTTTCTCGGTGACCTTCGACCAGATTTCGATGATCTTGTTGTAGCGCTCGCCGTGGGTGATGGCGCCGTCCTGATATTGGTTCTCGACGGCCACCACTTCCTTTTCAGCCTCGCGCACCAAGCCGGCCTTTTCGGAAGGCACAACCATGTCGTCGATGCCGATGGAGATACCGGCGCGGGTGGCGTAGAGGAAGCCCAGGGCTTTGACCTGGTCGAGCATCTGGACCGTGACCACCAACCCGAACTTCAGGTAGCAATACTGCACAAGCTGGGCCAATCCCTTCTTCTTCAGGAGGCCGTTGATGAAAGGCATATCCGCCGGCAGTTGATCGTTCAGGATCACGCGGCCGACGGTGGTCTCCATGTACTGCTTCACGAACTCGATGGGCTCGGTATGCAGCATGTTCTGGTTGTCGAACGCATGCACCAGATCGATCACCTTGCCGGTGTAGCGCAGCTTGATGGGGGTCAACGTTTCGACCTCGCCCATTTCGAGCGCGATCAGCACGTCTTCGACGGAGGCGAAGGTGCGGCCCTCGCCCTTGGTGCCGGGACGCGCCTTGGTCAGGTAGTAGCAGCCCAGGACCATGTCCTGGGTGGGCACGGCAATGGGTCCGCCATGCGCCGGCGAAAGGATGTTGTTGGAGGACAGCATCAGCGTGGAAGCTTCGATCTGCGCTTCCGGAGACAGCGGAATGTGGACGGCCATCTGGTCGCCGTCGAAATCCGCGTTGAAGGCGGTGCAAACCAGCGGGTGGATCTTGATGGCCTTGCCCTCCACCAGGACCGGTTCGAAGGCCTGGATACCCAGGCGGTGCAGCGTGGGAGCGCGGTTGAGCAGAATGGGGTGGTCCTTGATGACTTCTTCGAGGATGTCCCAAACCACCGGGTCCTGCTGCTCGACGAGTTCCTTGGCTTGCTTGATGGTGGTGCAATGGCCGCGCTGTTCGAGGCGGTGATAGATGAAGGGCTTGAACAGCTCGAGCGCCATCTTCTTGGGCAGGCCGCACTGGTTGAGCTTGAGCTCGGGACCCACGACGATGACGGAGCGGCCGGAATAATCCACGCGCTTGCCGAGCAGATTCTGGCGGAAGCGGCCCTGCTTGCCCTTGAGGGTATCGGAGAGCGACTTCAGCGGGCGGTTGTTGGCGCCGCGTAGCACGCGGCCACGGCGGCCGTTATCGAACAGCGCATCCACGGCTTCCTGGAGCATGCGCTTTTCGTTGCGGACGATGACGTCGGGCGCGTGCAGCTCGATCAGCTTTTTCAGGCGGTTGTTGCGGTTGATGACGCGGCGGTACAGATCGTTGAGGTCGGACGTAGCGAAGCGGCCGCCATCGAGCGGCACCAGCGGACGCAACTCCGGCGGAATGACCGGGATCACATCGAGAATCATCCACTCGGGCTTGTTGCCGGACTTGCGGAAAGACTCCACCACGCGCAGGCGCTTGGCGAATTTCAGCTTTTTCTGCTGGGACGTTTCGGTCTTCATCCTCGTGCGAATGTCTTCGCTGAGGAATTCGACGTCCACTTTCTTCAGCAGCTCTTTGATGCCCTCGGCGCCCATCATGGCGATGAACTTGCCGGCGTGCTCCTGGTCAAGCTGGCGCTTGCGCTCGTCGGTGATCACTTCGCCGCGGGTTAACTCGGGCACTTCGCCCGCATCGACGACCACGAAAGCCTCGAAATACAGCACGCGTTCCAATTCGCGCAGGGTGATATCCAGCAGGTGGCCGATGCGGCTCGGCAGGCCCTTGAAGAACCAGACATGCGAGCAGGGGCTGGCCAGTTCGATGTGGCCCAGCCGTTCGCGGCGGACGCGGGCGAGGGTCACTTCCACGCCGCACTTGTCGCAGATGACGCCGCGATGCTTCATGCGCTTGTACTTGCCGCACAAGCATTCCCAATCCTGGGTCGGCCCGAAGATGCGCGCGCAGAACAGACCGTCGCGCTCCGGCTTGAAGGTCCGGTAGTTGATGGTCTCCGGCTTGGTAACTTCCCCGTGGGACCAGCTCCGGATCTTTTCGGGAGACGCCAGACTGATCCGGATGGAATCGAAATCGGCGATCAAGTTTGCGCGATCGTAGGGTGAAGATCTCATGTAGCCTCCAAAAAAGAAGTCAGAAGACAGAAGTCAGAAGTCAGAAGACAGAAGTCAGAAGACAGAATGCCTGCCTTCCAACCCTTGCCCCCGCTTCCTGCTTCTAAACCAGCCACAACAGCCAACTGCCGGAGCCAGTGGATTCTGACTTCTGACTCCTGCTTTTCTTAGTCCGCTGCCGGCGCCATATCCAACACTTCGTGCGGCGCCTTCTTCATCAACTCCACGTCCAGGCACAACGACTGCAACTCGCGGATGAGCACGTTGAACGACTCCGGCACACCCGGTTCGATGGCGGCTTCGCCCTTGACGATAGCCTCGTAGATCTTGGCGCGGCCGTACACGTCGTCCGACTTGGCCGTAAGCAACTCTTGCAGGATGTATGCGGCGCCGTAGGCTTCGAGCGCCCATACTTCCATTTCGCCGAAGCGCTGGCCGCCGAACTGCGCCTTGCCGCCCAGCGGCTGCTGCGTGATCAGCGAGTACGGCCCAATGGAGCGCGCGTGAATCTTGTCGTCCACCAGGTGCGAAAGCTTCAGCATGTAGATGTAGCCAACCGTCACCGGCTGCTCGAAAGGCTGGCCGGTCAGGCCGTCGTAGAGCGCCGTCTTGCCATCCTTGGGCAAGTGCGCGTCGGTGAGGGCCTTCTTGATTTCGCGCTCGGTGGCGCCGTCGAATACCGGCGTGGCGTAGTGCAGGCCCAGGGCTTTGGCGGCCCAGCCGAGGTGGGTTTCCAGAATCTGGCCCACGTTCATGCGGGAAGGCACGCCCAGCGGATTCAGCACGATTTCGACCGGCGTTCCATCCGGGAGGTACGGCATGTCCTCGTCGGGAAGGATGCGCGCGATCACGCCCTTATTTCCGTGGCGGCCGGCCATTTTGTCGCCCACCGAAAGCTTGCGCTTCATGGCGATGTAGACCTTGACCAGCTTGATGACGCCGGGCGGCAATTCGTCGCCCTTGCGCAGCTTGGCGATCTTTTCGTCGGTGATCTTTTCGAGCACCGCGATCTGGCGCGAGGTCATCTCCTCGATTTCGTCGATCTGCTCGTTGACGCGCGTGTCCTTGTCCTTGAAGCGCATGCGCTTCAAGTCGCGCGATTTCATCTTCTCGATGAGATCGCGGCTCAGGTCCGTATCTTTGGCCAGCAGGCGCTTGTTGGTCTTCTCGTCGTGCAGGTCGGCCAGCAGGCGCTTGCCTTCCAGAAGGTTGCCCAGGCGCTTGGCGCGCTCGTCGGTGAGGATGCGGATTTCGTCCTGCAAGTTGCGCTGCAGGCGGGCGATTTGGGATTCCTCGATGGCCCGGGAGCGCTCATCCTTCTCCTGCCCCTTGCGCGAAAAGATCTTGCAATCCACCACCGTGCCCTCGATTCCGGGCGGGCAGTAGAGGGAAGCGTCCTTCACATCGCCGGCTTTTTCGCCGAAGATGGCGCGCAGCAGTTTCTCTTCGGGGGTGAGCTGGGTTTCTCCCTTGGGAGTCACCTTGCCCACCAGGATGTCGCCGGGCTTCACGGTTGCGCCGATGCGGATGACGCCGCTTTCATCCAGGTTGCGCAGGAAGGAATCCGCGATGTTGGGGATGTCGCGCGTGATTTCCTCCGGCCCCAGCTTGGTGTCGCGGCCCTCGATCTCGAACTCCTCAATGTGAATCGAGGTGTAGTAATCTTCCTTGACCAGCTTTTCGCTGACCAGGATGGCGTCCTCAAAGTTGCAGCCGCGCCAGGGCATGAAAGCCACCAGCACGTTGCGGCCGAGGGCCAGCTCGCCCATGTCGGTGCAGGGACCGTCGGCCAGCACCTGGCCCTTGGTGACGCGCTGCCCCATGGCCACGATGGGCTTCTGGTTGATGCAGGTGTTCTGGTTGGAGCGCTTGAACTTGGTGAGCTGATAGATGTCCGCGCCGACTTCGCGGGAGAGCTGCCCTTCATGGGCTGCGCCGCCTTCCACGCGCACGATGATGCGTTCGGAGTCCACCGAATCGACCACCCCGGCGCGCTTGCAGAGCACCACCGCGCCCGAATCGCGGGCGGTCACGCGCTCCATGCCGGTGCCCACGTAGGGGGCGTCGGCGCGCAGCAGCGGTACGGCCTGGCGCTGCATGTTGGAGCCCATCAGCGCACGGTTGGCGTCGTCGTTCTCGAGGAACGGAATCAGGCTGGCGGCCACCGAGACGAGCTGCTTGGGACTGACGTCGATGTACTCGATCTCGTCGCGGTGCTTCAGCACGAAATTGCCCGCCTGGCGTGCGTTGCAGAGATCCGCCACGATGCGGCCGTTCTCGTCGAGCTCGATGTTGGCCTGGGCGACGGTCCACTTGTCTTCCTCCCAGGCGGAGAGATATTCGCAATGCGCTTCGAACTCGGCGGGCTGTTTCTTGGCGGCCAGAGCGGCGTTGGCCTTTTCGATGTCGGCGCGGCGCACGATGTCGCCCACCTTGTACTGGGTGTCGCCGGGATTGAGAATTTTGATCTCGTCCACGACCGCGCCCTTAATGACTTTGCGGTAGGGGCTTTCGATGAAGCCGTATTCGTTGATGCAGGCAAAACAGGACAGCGAGGAGATCAGCCCGATGTTGGGACCTTCGGGCGTCTCGATGGGGCAGATGCGGCCGTAGTGGGTGGGGTGCACGTCGCGGACTTCGAAACCGGCGCGCTCGCGGGACAGACCGCCGGGACCCAGCGCGGAAAGGCGGCGCTTGTGGGTGATCTCCGAGAGCGGATTGGTCTGATCCATGAACTGCGAGAGTTGGCTGGAGCCGAAGAATTCGCGGATGGCCGCCATGACCGGCTTGGCGTTCACCAAGTCGTGCGGCATGGCCGTGGACATTTCCTGGTAGACGGACATCTTCTCTTTGATGGCGCGCTCCATGCGCACCAGTCCGATACGGAACTGGTTTTCCAGCAACTCACCCACGGCGCGCACGCGGCGGTTGCCCAGGTGATCGATATCGTCTACGGCGCCGATGCCTTTGCGGAGTTTCAACAGGTACTTGATGGTGGCGCGGAAATCTTCGGGATCGAGGGTGCGCTTGTCGAGCGGCGTAGCCTCGGCCTTGTCGTGCAGCTTGATATTGAACTTCATGCGGCCCACACGCGAGAAGTCGTACTTGCGCGGGTCGAAGAACATGCCCTGGAACAATTGCGTGGCGGTGTCCAGCGTGGGCGGATCGCCGGGGCGCAGCTTGCGGTAGATTTCGATGAGCGCTTCGTTCTGGGCCTTGACGCTGTCTTTACGCAGCGTGGCGGAGATCACCGTGCCCACTTCGTCGCGCTCGGGGAAGAAGACTTCGAATTCATCGATGCCGGCTTCCATCAACTTCGCGACGCCGGTAGTGGTCAACTCGTTGTTGGCGTCGATGAGGACTTCGCCGGTAGTCATGTCCACCACGTCGGCGGCGATGTAGGCGCCTTCCAGATCGTTGGGCGCGATCTCGGTCTGCTGAATCTTGGATGCCTGAATGTTCTTCTTCAGCGTAGAGGTGATCTTCTTGCCCTGGCCGACGATGGTTTCGCCGCCCTTGGCGACGATGGCGTGCGACAACTTCAGGTTCGTGAGCCCCTCGGTGAACTCCCCCTCTTTGTTGTAGAGGTTCCAGTAGAGCTTGTTGTCCTTGATGGAGATGCGGTCGACGGTATAGAAGGCGTGCAACACCTGCTCGTCGGACTTGAATCCCAAGGCGCGCAGAAAAACCGAGCCGTAGAATTTACGTTTGCGGTCGATACGTACATACAGCAGGTTCTTGGTGTCGTACTCGAACTCGACCCAGCTTCCGCGGTAGGGAATAATCTTGCCCAGGAAGTATCCCTGCGCCGGCACGCGTTCGAAGAACACGCCCGGGGAGCGATGCAACTGCGACACGATGACGCGCTCTGTGCCGTTGATGATGAAGGTGCCGTTGTCGGTCATCAGCGGGATTTCGCCGAAGAAGACTTCCTGCTCCTTGATGTCGCGGACGCTCTTGACGCCGGTGGTGGGATCCTTGGCGTAAACCGTGAGGCGGATGGTGACCTTCAGGGGCGCGGCGTAGGTCATGCCGCGTTCCTGGCACTCGACCATGTCGTATTTGAGTTGCAGCCCGACAGGGTCGCCGCACTTGTTGCAGAACGTAACCACGTTCTTGTTGAAGGTGCCGCAATGATGGCAAAGCACGTCGCCTGAGTGGAACGGATCGGTGCGGATGGTAGCGCCGCAGTTCCGGCAGGTGGATCGCAAATGGTGCAGGCCTTTCAGATTGCCGCACTTGCACTCCCAGTTGCCGATGGAATAATCGACGAACTCCAACTCGCTGACGCCGCGGAAATCCGAAATCGGGAATACCGAACTGAATACCGTTTGCAGGCCGGTGTCTTCCCGTTCGTTGGGAAGCAGGTCCATCTGCAAGAAGCGCTCGTACGAGTTCTTCTGCACCTCGATGAGGTTGGGAATCGGGATCGAAGTCTTGATTTTAGAAAAATCAACTCGCTCGGGGGCGGCACCGCTGTTTTGAATATCCATGTCTTCTTTAAACTCCTGAGGGCCGAACAACCTAAGCAAAAAAGGTTACGAACTGCAAAAACACCGGCCAACCCGGAGGAGCGTCGCTCCTGGGAGAGGCCACAATGTAATCGAGAAGCGGGAACCGGACGGGAGCCGGAACAATGGTAGCTGCGAGAGCCAGGTCGAAGTCGTCAGCGAAAGTTGCTGAGAAGGGCGGGAGAGCAGGCCCTTGCGGGCACACGAATCCTGTATCGGCTCTGCGGGCGCAAAACGGCACGCAAATCCACGCGTTGCAGTTGCGAACCAACTGCAATTTAACTGCCAGGATCCAAAATTCACAGTCACCAATGGGATCAAGTCCGGTTGAAAGAAGAAGATCCCAACCGTCAATACTACCAGAGTCCCACCCCGGTCGTCAACAGCAACTCTGGAACAGGCACCAAGCCTATTAGTTCCAGCAACTTGCAGGCGTTGAGCCCGCGCTCGCTACTTCACTTCAACAGTCGCGCCGGCGTCGGTGAACTTCTTTTTAATGGTTTCAGCCTCGTCTTTGCTGACGCCTTCCTTGATCGGCTTGGGGGCTCCGTCCACCAAATCCTTGGCTTCTTTCAGGCCGAGGCTGGTGACTTCGCGCACCGCTTTGATGACGTTGATCTTGTTGGCGCCGACCACGGTGAGAACGACGGAGAATTCAGTCTTCTCCTCGGCGACGGGCGCTGCCGCTGCCGCCGCTCCGCCGCCGGCCACCATGACCGGAGCCGCCGCTGCAGCCGATACGCCCAGTTTTTCTTCCAGCAGCTTGACGAGTTGGGACGCTTCGAGCAGCGTCAAGCCTTGAATTTGATCCGCAATTGTGTTGATGTCCGCCATTTGTCCTAAGTACTCCTGTCTTTGAAAAAGCTATCAGCTATCAGCCTTCAGCTTTGAATTTGTTCTCTTTGCAACCTTGATCGATGGCCACGGCTATGTTCCTGCCGACAGCGCCCAATGCCGATACCAACCGCTGCGCCGGGGAATTGATCAGGAACAGCAACTGGGCGAAGATCGCCTCTTTCGGCGGCATGCTTGCCAGGTCGCCGATGGCCTTGACGTCGATGACCCGGCCCTCGACCATGCCTGCCTTAAAGGTGAACGCCGGATTCGTCTTGGCGTAGGCGGTTAACGCTTTCGCCAGCGCAACCGGATCGGCGGTGGTGTAGGCCAGGGACGTCATGCCGCGCAGGTTTTTCAAAATATCTTCGGCAGCGGTGCCTTCGGAGGCCTTCTCGGCGATGTTGTTCTTAATCACGCGGTACTTGCCGCCCGCGGCTCGGATGACCTTGCGCAATTCGAAATCCTGCGCGACGCGCAACTTTTCGTATCCGGTGACAAACAGGTTCCGGGACGCCTGCAGATCCTGGCGCAGGGCTTCGAGGTCCTTTATCTTATCTTCTTTCTTCTTCATTTCGACACCCGCGAGAGAACTAGACCGCCGCCTTGGCGCTGAATACCGTCACATCCAGCGATACGCCCGGCCCCATGGTCGAGCAAAGAGTAGCGCTCTTGACGTACTTGCCTTTGGCCGCGGCCGGCTTGGCTTTGACTACAGCGCTGATGAGGCTGGAAGCGTTTTCGACCAGCTTTTCCGACGTAAAGCTGATCTTGCCGACCGGTGCATGGATGATTCCGGTTTTGTCCACGCGGAACTCGACTTTGCCGGCCTTGATTTCCTTAACGGCTTTCGCCACGTCCTGGGTGACCGTGCCGGTTTTCGGATTGGGCATCAGCCCGCGCGGGCCGAGGATTTTGCCGAGTTTGCCGACCGAGCGCATCATATCGGGCGTGGCGATCACGGCGTCGAAGTCCGTCCAGCCTTCGGATTGGATCTTGTTGACCATGTTGTCGCCGCCCACGAAATCGGCGCCGGCTTCTTCGGCTTCCTTCTGCTTGTCGCCGCTGGCGATCACCAGAACCTTCTTGGACTTGCCCAAGCCGTTGGGCATGACCACCGTGCCGCGCACCATCTGGTCGGCGTGCTTGGGGTCCACACCCAGGCGCAGATGGACCTCGACGGTCTCATCGAACTTGGCGTACTTGATCTTTTGCAGCAGCGGCACGGCTTCCTCGAGCGGATAATCGCGCGCTTGGACCTGTTTGGCCGCAGCCTGATATTGTTTTCCTGGTTGATGTGCCATAACTCCTCACTGGTGCTAACGGCCCGGCCTAGAAGCGCGGACCTCCCATTGAGCGTCTTTGAGGGACATTTGAAGGTTAGCACATTCAGAAGTGAAATGTCCAACTGGGTTTTTGGGGGCTTTGGGGGAGGGGTGTGCGAGATAGAGAGGCAGGTCAAGCCCGGCGCTCCTCCCCATAGTCTCCAAAGCGGCCATTGAGATAACAGCATCGCAGCGCCTGGGTGGCATTTGCCGCGCGTACAGTCCAGAACATGCCCGACTGCTTGCAGCGGGAACCGATGACGGTCTTGCAGGCGGCTTCGATGACATCGGAGTGGCGTCCGATTGCCCGGACAGCTTGATGCCGGGCGCATTCGGACGCACCGCGGCCTGGGATGCGCGTAGCGCGAGAATCGCCCCCAGCGCGCCCCCAGAGCCATCTTGCCGAAATCTCAACGCCCCGGCTCGAACTCTGGTCTACTCATCGCAGCCTCACCGCGGAAGGGTGTAAAACTCATAGCTGATTGCGTACCCGGAAATTGATCGAGGCGGCCAGGATCGTGCATGGGGAGGCGTATCGGCGACGTGGGGCAGTGCCTCGCGCTACGGCGGCCTCTCAGGCCGCCTCTCCGGGCGCGGACCGAGGGTCCGACGTGGCGTCGGGAACTGGGGTAGCCTCGGATCATGATACCAGCGCAGCGCTTAACCGCGATTATTGAGCGCGAGGACGACGTTTTCGTGGCGTTGTGCCCGGAGGTCGACATCGCGAGCCAGGGCGCGTCCATCGAGGAGGCCCGAGCTAACCTCATCGAGGCCCTTACGCTGTTCTTCGAAACTGCCGCCCCGTCCGAAGCCGTCCGGCCCTTTCGCAACGAGCTCTTCGTTACTCAGGTCGAGGTCCCGGTTGGGTAGGCTCCGAGTTCTTTCGGGAATTGGCCATGTCAGGGGACACCATTGTCGATGAAGTCCGGCGCGCCCGCGAGAGAGAGGCCGCCAAGCACGCTTTTGACGTCAAGGCGATCCTGTCGGCCGCGAGAAAGCGCCAGCGCCGCTCGCGGCACCGGGTCGTATCCTTTGTCCGAAAAAATCAGAAGTTGAGCGCTTAAGGTGACGGTTCCGGTATCGCCGCGGCTTGGCGTGCGCGCGCCGTGGCGGCCAGATGGAGTTGACCCCGTGATATGGCTCGCGCTGAGCGCTGCGGTTCTGCGCGTTGCCGACTGTACGTCCAAGTGGACAGTATCGGAACGGCCGAGCAATTCTGGAATTTACTCTGGCTACCGGCTGAAAACGCGACTTCTGGACCGAAGGCCGGAAGCGGCCTTCCCGATGACAACCCCTTTTGAATGGTCGAGCCGAAAGCCACGCATCTGCGCCTCGCGAAAGGATTTGGGAAAGGATTTGGGACTTGCAAAATGATCCAGAGGGGGTTAGGATAGCTCAGGTGGGTAAAACAAAATTACCAAAGGATGTTCGGGACTTCTTCGTAAAACCAAGGATCTCTCGGTGGTAAAATCGGGGGCAAGAGGCGAATGGGCAGACTTACGCCTGAACAGCGAAGTGCGCTTGCCGGCAAGGCTGTCGCTGCCCGCATAAAGAAAGCGGCCCGACAGCCGTCAGGCTGATACGGTTGACGACATGGAAACCCAAAAGTGGATGTCTTGGCTGAAGAATAGACACTACGACAAAGCCCCGATCAAAGAAGCAATCATCGACATTCAAATCGAGAATCCCCCGTCGCTTACCCTGGCGGACTTCGAGAACGTGGACATCTCGCCGCCTCACGGCTATGCAGAACGCCGAAGGGTGATGATGGGCCAACTCCGGGGCCAGTTAGAGGAGGGGGTGCTCACAGCGACCGCCAAACAGGACCAAATGGGTTATGCGTTCGTCGGAGGCGAGGGGAAGCATGTTGTGCAGTTTAGGATGAACGGCTTCACGTTTAGCAGGCTTGCTCCATATCAATCGTGGGAACAGCTTCGAAACGAGGCGAGGACGCTGTGGAACTCGTACCGGCAGATCGTCGGCGCCCTCCCCGTTGTCCGTGTTGGGCTTCGATATGTGAACCAGTTGGATCTTCCGATGCCGATGCGCGATCTTCGAGACTTCATCCGCCTTTACCCGGAAATTTCGTCGGACCTGGCTCAACAATTAGCAGGATTCTTTTTGCAAGTTCAGATTCCGCAAGAGGACCTAGGCACCACGGCAATCCTTAACGAGGCCATGGTTCCGCCGTCCGGCCCAAACGTCGCCTCGGTAGTACTCGATATCGACGTTTTCAGGCACGGGCTCAAACTGGAGTCGGATGACGATGTATGGAGCACGATGGAGGTGCTCCGCTTGCGAAAAAACTTGATCTTCGAAGGCTGTATCACCAATAACACCAGGGAGTTGATCAGTTAATGCCCCAAGCCCAGATTCCGCCTGAACGCGATCCGTTCCGATTTGATCGATTTAGACCGGCGATCCACCGCGTAGAGACGCCCAACTACAACCAGCGAACCGGGGAACTTCGGGATGACTTATTGCGCCGCCGGGAGCAAAGCGTATTCTTGACCATCAAATATGGGCTTAGCGAGACTGGGACTCGTACGGAGCAGAGCCTCCCCGCGCTAATTCAATCCGGGCATCCCGGGAGATCCTGGAGGATCTCGCCGGCGCTCTGATCCTACCGTCCACGATCGTCCCATCTGCCGAGGGCGGCGTCTCGATCTACTTCATGACCGGCAATCGGACTGCCTATGTTGAAAGTTACAATCAGGGCTCCCAGGTGCTCGTGATGTACGATCAGCAAGGCAACACGGAGGTTCTTGAGGTTGGGAGCGACATTCTTCGATCGGACATCGGCGGCAAGATCTTGGCGTACCTCGGCTGAACTATGTCTTGCTCGGGCGCACCCGGACATCCTCGGAATCGAAACGGCGAGTCTGAAGATCAGGTCTTCAGCGAAGGGGAGCTTCTGTACAGGCGCTACAAGGCGGAACACTTTCAAAACCAACAATTGCTTCCAGCGGCGTTCAAATTCCCACGCCAGTCCTTCAATCGCGAAAAATATAGCACCCCGGAGGACGTTTTACACCCAGATTGTTGCGACGGTAAGCAGCTCAGCGTTGGGTGGGGAGTTCTGGAGTGTTCATCAACCAATCTTCCGACCCCTGTTGTTGGCCAAGACGGTCAGGTGTTTCACTTCGAACCCATCCATAAGCCACAGGACTGCTGCTACGCCCACTCAGAAGTGTGGTGTAGGTCGGGTGGGAGCGGGTTTGTCGACGAGCCGAGCCGGAAGGTTAGGGAAACCTTTCGCGTAAGGCTTGCCCAAAGGATGACAGTGCGTATTCAGGCGGGCTCGTGAAACGGTATTGCTCAGTCTTTTGAGTCGGCAACCCTAATTGGGTTCCAGGGAGTTTGGGTGTCTGGCAGCAAGGGTACTCCTTAACCCATCGCCCACGTCGCCGGCCCACGTCAGCCAGCTTCTGAACCGGAGTGCTAAGCATTGGCGCGCTTCAGCAGCGCCCGCATATACGCGAACCCGTAGGCAGTCTGGGCATAGTTACCGCCCACCATCCCAGGCGAATGGTCCAATATCACGATGCCGTCGAACCTCACGTCGGCGAGCGCCTTCATGATCTTGTACATGTCGTAATAGCCGTCGTCCATGAAGGTCTCGACGAAGTGCGGCAGCGGCGCGCTCACGTTGCGGAAATGGATCTTCCAGATCTTCCCGGCGCCGAAATAGCGGATCATCTCTTCCGGGTCTTTCCCGGTCAACGCCTTGCCGCCCTCCAGCCACGTCCCGCAGCACAGGCAGATCCCCACGTTCGGGCTGCCGGCAATTTCCAGCGCGCGCCGGTAGCCCTCGAAGTTGCCGAAGATGCAGCGCGGCACGCCCGCCAGCACCGGCGCCGGCGGATCGTCCGGGTGGATGCCGATGCGCACACTGTTCTCCTCCGCCACCGGCGCCACCTGTTTGATGAAGTAGGTGAAGTTCTCCCAGATCTCTTCTTTGGTGAACTCGCGCCCGTGCGACAGCGGCTCCGCCCACGTTTTGCCGTCCCACACGCCGCGCCTATCGGGGCTCGCCATATCGAACTCGCGCGCCGATGCGCCACGAACCATGGCGCGCCCGCTCGACCAGATGCCGTTGCCCATGTGCGCATAGGTCGTGTAATAGATCCCCGCCTGGCCCAGGTTGCGGATGTACTGCTTATAATCCTCGATCTTCCGGTCGCGCCCCGGCAGGTTCAGCGTCACTTCCGGCATGTTGTGCACGCTGCTGTTGCCGATGTTCCATACCGCGATGCCGGCGTCGGCGTAGCGCTTCTTGATGGCCAGGAAACCTTCGGCCGTCCGCATGCCCGGAGCCGCTTGGACGCTGACATATTCGGCGCCGATCTGTTTCAGAAACAGCAACTGATCGTCGCTCGGGGTGGCGTCGGATTGCGCGCACAGCTTGATACCGGGCGCGTTCGGATGCACCGCGGCCTTGGATGCGTGCGGCGCGAGAAACGCTCCCAGCGCGCCCCCCAGCGCCATCTTGCCGAAATCCCTACGGCGCGTTTCACCGCGGAAGGGTGTAAAACTCATAGTTGATTCTCCACTTCACTTCCTGTCCCGGCTCCGCCCGAAGATCGATGAAAGCCTCCGGACAGACGGTTGTGCGGATGGACCAGAAAACCAGCTTCGCCATGGGCCGGTCGGACGTTTGCCGCACGCCGATTCCAGCCTTCCGGTTTTCAACCCGGATATCGTAATCGCGCGGCGTGTCGCCGAAACCGTCCATCTGCGTGAACACCGACTGGCCGGCCTGCAACTCTTTCAGGTAGGTGAAATCCTTGCCTTGCGCTTCCGCCATGCCGTGCAGATCGGCCCGCGGATGCACCTCGAACGGGAACCGCACGGTGTAATCGGGGCCTGCAGGCTGCTCGTCCAGCATGTAGAAATTGTGCTCGTAAACGCTAGTCGCGATCGGCTTCTTGCCGGTATTCCGCAGGCTGTGCTCCAGCAGCATCTCCGGCTTGCCCGGCGCCAGCCGAATCGTCTTCTTATAAATGTAGGCGTACCCGCGGGTGTCGGAAAGCTCCTGCGTGAATTCCACGGAATCGGCGGTCTGGTGAATGGTCCATTTGCCGTTGTCGGCGATGTCGTAGGTTTCGAACTGGCGGAAGGCTGGCTCGTCGGGTTTGCGGATCGCGCCCACGCCGATCTTCACGAAGCTCTCGCCCGCTTTGGCTTCTTCGTAGCCCAGGCCCGTGCCGTTGGTGAGGAACTCCTCCACTGGCCCCATGATGGCATCGTGAATCTTCGGGTCGTAGCGCTCGAACCATTTGCCGAAATATTCGTGACCCTTAACTTGAAGACTCGACATGGCGCCCGACCAGTCAAACCGCGTGCCGCGGTAGTAGCCGTTCTGCGCGTCCGGCAGCAGCAGCTTCACTTTCAGAACGCCATTCGAAATCCGCGCTTCCGGATAATCGGCCGCTGCGCACCCAAGCGCCAGCGCCAACAGCAAAATCGTGGTTGCCGTCACATTTCTCCTCCTCGGCCATATTAGCTCCAACCGCTCCCTGGCGGTCGCGGCTCGGTAACCTTGCGAAATCAACGTGACTGTTACCGAGCCGCGACTGTCAGAGCGGTTCCCCCAAACGGTTAAGCACCCGCAAGCCGCAACCTGCCCACAATCCGGAGTTACCATGTTCCTGGACAATTCCTCATGTCGAACTGGACCAGGCGCGAATTCGCCAAACTAGCCCCGGCAGTGCTTACCGCCGGCGCTCTCCAGCGCTCCCCCGCGCAGCCCGCCGCGCCGCAGACGGTGCTGTGGTTCAACAAACCCGCCGGCAAATGGACTGACGCCTTGCCCATCGGCAACGGACGCCTGGGCGCAATGGTATTTGGTGGTGTGCCCGCCGAGCGCCTCCAGCTCAACGAAGATTCGCTGTGGTCCGGCGCCCCGCGGCAATGGAACAACCCCGCGGCGAAGCAGCACCTTCCCGAGGTAAGGCGCCTGGTGCTCGAACAGGCCGATTACGTGGGCGCCGACCGCGTCTGCCGCCAGATGCAGGGTATTTACAACGAATCGTACCTGGTGCTCGGCAACCTGCACATCCGCATCGATCACGCCGCGGACGTCGTAGAGTACCGCCGCGAGCTGGATCTCGATACGGCGCTCGTGCGCGTCGCCTACCGCATCGGCTCCGCCGCGTATCTGCGGGAAGCGTTCGCCTCCGCGCCGGATCAGGTCATCGTCGTCCGGCTCAGCACCACAGCGCCCGGCGGCATGGGCCTGGCGCTCTCGTTCGACAGCCCCATCCATTCCACATCGCAAGCGGGCGACGGCGGCACGCTGCGGCTCACCGGCAAAGCGCCGTCGCATGTCGAGCCGGATTATACCGGCTCCGCCAATCCCGTTCTCTACGACGACTCCGAAGGCAAAGGTATGCGCTTTGAAGCGGCGCTCCAAGCCGTCGCCGAAGGCGGCCAGATGAGGGCCGATGGCGGCTCCTTGCGCATCGATGACGCCCGCGCCGTAACATTGTTCATCGCCGCGGCGACCGGCTACCGCGGCTATGATCGCGACCCCGCCGGCGCCGCCGCCGAAATCGCCGCCGCGTGCCGCAACCGCATCGACGCGGCGCGGAAGAAATCCTACGCGGCACTGCGCGCGGCGCACGTCGCCGATCACCAGAAGCTATTCCGCCGCGTTTCGCTCACCCTGCCAAAGACCGAGGCCGCCAATCTGCCCACCGACGAGCGCCTGCGCGCGTTCGCGGACAAGCCCGATCCCGATCTGGCGGCACTCTACTTCCAGTATGGCCGCTATCTGCTGATCGCGAGTTCCCGACCCGGCACACAGCCCGCCAACCTGCAAGGCATCTGGAACGAACTGGTCCAGCCGCCGTGGAGCTCCAACTGGACCGCCAACATCAATGTGCAGATGAACTACTGGCCGGCGGAAACCTGCAATCTCGCCGAACTGCACGAGCCGCTGTTTGACTTGATCGCAGGCCTGAGCAAGACCGGCGCAAAAACGGCCGAAGTGAATTACGGCTGCCATGGCTGGGTCTCGCACCATAACGTGGATATCTGGCGGCAATCGGCACCGGTGGGCGACTTCGGCCATGGCTCACCCACCTGGGCCAACTGGAGCATGAGCGGGCCGTGGCTCTGCGCCCACCTCTGGGAGCATTACGCATTTTCGGGCGACATCGAGTTTCTCCGCACCAAGGCCTATCCGCCGATGAAGTCTTGCGCCGAATTCTGCCTCGACTGGTTGATCGAACGCAAAGACGGGCGCCTGACCACTTGCCCTTCCCTATCGACGGAGAACAACTTCATCGCGCCCGATGGCCGGACCGCGGAGACCAGCGACGGCTGCACCATGGATATGGCGCTGATTGCCGAGCTGTTCTCCCATTGCATGGAGGCCGCGCGAATCCTTAACGTGGATGCCGATTTTTCACGGAAACTGAAGGCCGCACGGGAGCGCCTCATCCCTTACCAGATCGGCAAGCACGGGCAGCTTCAGGAATGGTCGCACGACTTCGACGAGAGCACTCCGGGCCAGCGCCACATGTCCCACATGTATCCGCTCTATCCCGGCGCCGAATTCACCTCGCGCCGCAATCGCCAATTCTGGCAGGGGGCGCGCGTTTCTCTCGAGCGCCGGCTGGCCGCGGGCGGCGCTTATACGGGCTGGAGCCGCGCCTGGGCCATCAACTTCTGGGCCCGCCTTTTGAATGGCGAGAAGGCCTGGGAATCCGTGCGCATGCTGCTCCAGCATTCCACCGGCCCCAACCTGTTCGACACGCACCCGGCCGGCAACTCCTGGATATTCCAGATCGACGGGAACTTCGGAGGCGCCGCGGCCGTGGCCGAAATGCTGCTGCAGAGCCACGATGGAGGCATCGATTTTCTCCCGGCGCTGCCGGCCGCATGGTCCGCGGGGAGCGTCGCCGGATTGCGCGCGCGCGGCGGTTTAACGGTCGATATCCAGTGGTCCGGGGGCAAGCCGGCCGAAGCCACGCTACGCCCCGCTTTGTCCGGTGAACACGTCCTGCGCCCCGCGCCCGGCTCGCGCATCCGCGAAATCCGGCATCCGGGCGGCACGCTGGCGCTGAAGCCGGATGCCGATGGCTCGGTTCGCGCGCGCCTGGAGCCGGGGCACGTCTATCGCGTCACCTTCGCCTGAGAACCGGGTAAAACCATATGACCTCGCGGGAACGCGTACTTGCATCCTTGAATCACCAGCAGCCGGACCGGGTGGTGGTGGACCTGTCGGGGTACAGGTCGTCGGGTATCTCTGCGATTGCTTATCCGAAGCTGAGAGCCGCGCTGGGCCTGGAGCCGCGCAGCGTGGATGTCTACGATCCGGTGCAGCAACTGGCGATCGTCCACGACGATGTGCTGGATCGATTTGGCGCAGACACCATCGAGATGGGCCGCGGCTTCTGCCACGAAGACAAGTGGTGGGCGGATTGGACGTTGCCGGACGGCACTCCATGCCGGATGCCCGTGTGGGCGCAGCCGGAACAAGCCGGCCCGGAGTGGATCTTGAGGGCGCCGAGCGGCCGCGTCATGGCGCGCATGCCCGAAGGTTCGCTGCACTTCGACCAGGTTTATTGGCCGTTTCTGGATGGCGAGGAGGATCTTTCGCGGATTGAGGCGCTGTATGCGGAGCACATGTGGACCGGGGTCGCATCGCCGCCAGGACCTTCGGTTTCCGGTCCTGCCGAGCTGGCCGCGGGTGCGCGGGCGCTGCGCGCCAAGACCGATCGCGCGATCATCGGGTTGTTCGGCGGGAATTTGCTCGAGATGGGGCAGTTCTACTACCGCATGGACAACTTCCTGATGATGCTCGCCGGCGAGCCGGCGCGGGTTCACCGGTTCCTCGATGCGCTGGTGGAGATCCACATGAAGAACCTGGAACGGTTCCTGGGCGCGGTTGGTCCGTCGACCGATGTCATCGTATTCGGCGACGACCTGGGCGCGCAGACTGGCCCGCAGATCTCGCCTCGGATGTACCGCGAGTTCTTCAAGCCGCGGCACGCCGCGATGTGGGCGCGGGCCAAGAAGCTGGCGAACGCCAAGGTCATGCTGCACTGCTGCGGGGCCGTCCGCCAACTGTTGCCGGATCTGATCGACGCGGGCCTGGATGCCATCAACCCGGTGCAGATCAGTTGCCGGGGGATGGATGCCGAGGGGCTGAAGCGCGATTTCGGCAAGGATCTGGCGTTCTGGGGTGGCGGCTGCGACACGCAACAAATCCTGCCGTGCGGTACGCCGGCCGAGGTCCGCGCGCACGTTTTGCATCAATGCGAAACGCTGGCGCCGGGAGGCGGGTTTGTCTTCCAGCAGGTACACAACATCCTGGCCAACGTGCCCCCGGAGAACATCATCGCCATGTACGACGCGGTGCGGGAGTACGACGCGCGGGTGAGGCGCTAGAGCATGTCGACGATGGTGTTGGGCGGTCTCGGGCTGACCCTGGTGGCCGGGCTGCTCTCGGGCAACTGCATGTTGCCGATGAAGTTCGCAAAGCGCTGGCAGTGGGAGAATGTCTGGCTGGTTTTCAGCCTGGTCTCGCTGGTGATTCTGCCGTGGACGCTGGCGTTGACGCTGGCTGGCCATCTTGGGGAGATTTACGGCGGGCTGGAACCCCGGCAGTTGGCGCTGCCGTTCCTGCTGGGCGCGGGATGGGGCATCGCGCAAGTGTTATTCGGACTCTCGGTGGCGCGGCTGGGGCTCGCCCTGGGCTATGCGATCATCATCGGACTGGGATCGCTGGGCGGGACGCTGGTGCCTCTGTTCTTCAAGAATCGCGGTGTGCTGGGGACATCGCGCGGCGCGTGGATCGTGGCGGGATTGGCGGTGATGGTGGCGGGCATCGCGGTCTCGGCGCGCGCGGGCGGGCAGCGCGAACAGGGCCGCAAGGCCGAAGCAGGCGCCGGATACGCGCTGGCGCTGGCCATGGCCGTGTTTTGCGGCCTGCTGGCGCCCATGATCAACTATTCGTTCGCCTTCGGGCAGGACATCGCCGTGCGCGCCATCAAGCTGGGCATATCGCCCGAGCGCGCCGGCTATGCGGTCTGGCCGGTGACGCTCGCCGGGGGACTGTTGCCAAATCTCGCGTATTGCCTGTATCTGCTGTTCCGCAAGAAGACGTGGGGCCTGTTTCGGGGCCCGTGGCTGCCCGATGCAGGACATGCCATGCTGATGGCTGTTTTATGGATGGGCGCGATGTCGGTCTATGGCGTCGCCGCAGTCTACCTGGGGGCGTTGGGCACATCCGTGGGCTGGGGCCTGTTTCAGATCTTCATGATCATGACGGCGAATTTCGGCGGCGTGCTTACGGGCGAGTGGGCGGCGGCGCCGAGGAGCGCGTTGCGCACGCTGTATGCGGGCCTTGCGCTGCTGGGGGTGGCGACGGTGATGCTGGCGGCGGGGAATCGCTGAGCCGCACATCTGCGGCTTGGCGACTTCTCGTCAGGATGGACTGCCCAGCGCTCTCGCCTGGCAGTGAACTCGGGTCTACTGAAGCAAGCGATCACGAGGCCCGCGGACGGCGAGCAGCGCGGCTTGCCTGATCCACTCGTTCTCGGAATGACTCAGGCGCGCAATTAGCTCACGAATACACGGACTGCCGGCCAGTTGCTGGAACAGCCCTGCATACTTGCTCTCCGCTGGTTCGGGTGCGAAACGTCTGCGGGGTTCGGTGATGTGCCTCCCTCCCAAGAACACGAGCGCAGAAAGCACATCGGCCCTGTCCGCCGACTCAAGCATGCTAGCCCATTCCTCCTCGGTATTCCCTGCTGGAACGATACCAATCTCGAAGTTAGGGAAGACGTATTCGTTCTGGACAGCCTCGCCTTTGTCGTTTTCCATTCGGACGAATCGAAGACGGTCGCCCCCTACCGCGAAGTACTCCTTCGCTACATTGCGTCCGTTGATAAATCGAACCATGTGAAGAACGATTACGTCGCTCGCGAGATCGGTTCGGAACTCCAATGAGGCCCTATCCAAGTCGATCCGCCAGCCGGTCTGGAAGCACCAACTGCGGAGACGCTTCGAGGCACCATCGAACAGTAGAACACAAGCCGAAGAGCCGCCAGGAACAAGCACTTCCGGCTCGCCGAGGAGCACGACGTAGCGACTCAGACCATCGCGACTTGTCTTCCAGATATGCCACGGCGCCGGTTCCGTTATGACGCCCTTCGGGACCTCACCAACTGCCCGGTTCAAGCGCGCTTGCTCACTCTTTGGCAGTCGATCCTTCCAGAGATCTCTACCGACGAACCGATCAAGCTCAGTGGTCTGACCGGAAATCGAGACGGGCTGCCAGAATGCGCCAACGAGCGTACACAAAATGATGGCGCGAGGGGTCAGCCGACGCCGTAAGCTCATATGGCAATCGTACCGCGACTACGGACTCGCTATCTTGCCGTATGGCAACATCAATCGATCCGCACCTCCGGATCGGCGCAGCCGAAGGTCACTTGACGAGAAACGCGCTACTCATAGAACTGCGCTAGGTGCTAGGACCGCTACTTCCGCGTTCGCCGTCCACCGGCCCCTGGACGACGTTCCGGGCACTTTTGCACCGGTGGCGCTTAGGACGCGGGCTGCAGTCGCCTCGCGCGTTGTGCCAGGTAGTGTTGATCGAGAGCCTGCCGGACCAGCGTCTTGATCACCGCCTGGCGGCTCACGTTGAGGTCCTGGGCAGCCTTATCGAGTTCCTCGAGCATGCTGGCAGTGACGTCCACGTTAACGCGCTGAATCGGCTGCACCATGCGGCCCTCGCCCTTGAAGAAATGCGAAACGTCCTCGCCTCGATCGGCTAGGCGCGCAATCGCATCGGCAGAAATCGGTTTGGCGGTTTTACGAGTTTTCTTCATACAGCCGGATTTCCTCCTTCGTCGACTTCCACAATGCGACGAGATGCAGAATCTCGCCCTCTGCGTCTTCCCTGACTTCAAAGATGACAGAGTACAGCCGGTCATGCACCCAGCCTACAGCCAAGAACTGCTCCGGAGCGTCGCACCGTCGATCAAGCCAGTATGGCCGGGAGAACAACTCTCGCGCCTCCTCGAAACCTATGCCGCGCCTTGGATTTGCTCTGAGGCGATTGCTCTTCCGAGGATCGAAAGCTACAGCGCATCTGATATGACTGTTATACCACTTTAGCGGGCTGATCGCGGCGCCGCGTATGTGCGACTTGGCGACAAATCGTAAGAGTGGAAGGGGGCGATGCGGGCAAGCCGCGGCAACCATTCGCCGGGTGCTATACGACCAGCAACTCCAGGTCGGGAGCGATTCGAATGAGATCGGCTGCGTCGCCGGTGACGACGACCTGCCCCGCCCTGCGCGCACAAACAACGACGTGGGCATCGACGACATCGGTCGTCACGGTTCGCGCCAATAGCAGGCCGACAGCGGTGGCATCCGGTCCGTCGAGCGCAATAAGGTCCGTACCGGCTTGTCGAATGAGCCGCGAGAGCCGCGCCTGCCGGGCGGGGTTGCGCATGGCCTGCGCCAGCGCCGTCGCTGGGATGGTGATCCGCATCCCGCGTTCTGCCGCGCGCGCCACCAATGCAAGCACCCGCCGATCGTTCCGGTCCAATGCAATCAGACCACCGGCGTCGAAGGCGACGCCGCTCACGCAGCCCTCCCTTTCTTTGGGCCCCTCTTCCGCTCCCGCGGAGAGAGAAACGCGTCGGCCCATGCGCGTTCGTCTTTGGTCAGGGGGCCCCCCGTTTGCCGCAGTGCGTCCGCCAGCATCGCTTTCCATCCTGCCGCATCGTGCAGAGCGACACCCACGGCGTGCTGCACGAAAGCGGAAACGTTTGCCGCTTGCCGTGCCGCCACCAGAGCGCGAATTTCCTTAACCTGATCCTCGTCAAGGGTGACGGTGATCTTCTGGGTCGCCATACCAATTACCATACCACTGAACCGGCTCGTTTCAGCGCCCGGCGTCGCGGCCAGAGGCGCGGACCGAGGGTCCGCCGCAGCGCACGGCGCTGCCCCACGTCACTCAACGGCCGCAAGTCAACATCACGTTCAGTTTGCGCTGGATCGTGGCTGCCGACTCCGGCACGTACAGCACGTCGCACTCGGAACCGACTATGTGCGGATGCGCCGCCTGGCGCATGTTCGCGATCAGTTCCAGCGTCAGTTCCCGCACGCGCTCCACGAGAACGACAGTATCCGAGTAGAAGTTTTTCGTCGGCAAATTGCCGAACAGCACGACATCCTTCGGCACCAGCGCCGCGTCCTCCCACAACCGCCGCGAACTGCCCAGACTCAAGATCGCCGGGTGTACCCTCTCCCCGAACTGCCGGACCATTAAGGGATTCAACTGGCCGCAGTCATGGAAGATCAGATCGACGCCGGCGGAATCCAGCACCGCCTTCAGCCGCAAGGCCGGCTGCATCACGAAACGCTCGAAGATATCGGAGCCTTTCTCGATTTGTTTCGGCGACAGATACACCACGTTCGCCGCCGGCTCGCAGACGATGATGGCGCGTGCGCCGGCGCGGGCTTGCGCGCGCAGGGAGCGGTGAACCGTCAGCTCCGCGAGTGCCAGGCAGCGCTCCGCCATCAGCACCCCCGGATCCTCGGCGCCGGTCACGCCCATGCCCGCCATGGCGATCGGAACGATGGGGTCGGCCATCAGCTTCGTCATCAATGAGAATGGGCCGATGGCCATCCCGACCGGAACCAGGTTCGTCTTGCCGGCAATGTATCGAATGGAGTCGAAGTGCGCCTGACATCGGGCCGGGAAGGCGTCGTCGATCGAGGCGGCCACGCGGGCCAGGTCGGTTTCTGAGGGAGCGGCGCCAAAGTGGAAGGCGTCCACCTGCGCTTCCGGCACGCCGAAATTATCGAGCAGGTCCGCCTTCTCCAGGCGCAGATCCATCAAGGGCACGGCCAGTGGCGTCCCGTACCGACGGGCCGCTTCCTCGGTGACCTGGCCCAGGCGACGGCCATCGAGCACGATTTCGGCGACATCGGCGTGCTCGTGAAGAAGCAGATCGGTGCCGATCGGCATCCGCAACCCGGAATGCGCCAGGTCGAGATAATACGGTGGCACAGGCTTCAGCCTGTGGGGGCCACGGCCCGCGCTACTTAGCATCGCGAGGATGTCCCTTCAGGGAAGAGTACTCGTGCAGCGCGGGCAGTTTTTCCGCGGGCACCAGTTCGTCCCACTGTTTGATCGGTTCGGGCACCGCAACCGCCGAGCCGGCGCCGAATCGAAGGGTCACGATCTGCTGCGGCCGGACCGCGAAGCGGTAGCGCGGACCGCCGGCCAGGGGCTTGCGCCGGCCTCCCGTGAGGTCGGTGAGCCAGGCGCCCTTGTGAGGCAGATCGAGCAGGACCTCGGCGTTGCCGGCGCTCCCGGCGATCTCGGCTAGGCGCAGTTCAATCTCGTCTCCGACGCGACGCAGAGCTTCGACGATGACATTCGGCGAAGCAGCCAGAAACGGCTTCGGCGTGGCGATGGCCCGCCCGGGCAGAGCCACAGGCGGGCAATTGTATTCCCATGCCATGTTAGGAACGCGCGCATCTTTCCAATCGCCCTCGTGGGCCATTAGCGCGTAGGTGAATTGGTGCTTTCCGGCCCCGCTGAGCCAGGAGTTCGGATGCCCGTAATACTTGTCCGTCGCATTGTAAAGGTAGACGATGGGCGTCCGGCCGTCGATCTCGCGGCCGGTAACCCCACGATCGAAAAGTGCCACGCCGCCGCCGCTGGCCAGCGCATAATGCGCCCACCGCACAGCCGGAACAATCCCTTTGGTCCAGCCATGCAGTTCCGCGTTCGGCTGGGACCACGCTCCGTGCGAGAAGCCGTATGGAATGCCTCGCCGGATCTCCTTAACATCCTCCGCCAGCGGAAACTCGGCCACCAGCACCGTCAGGTTCGGAAGATCCTCCACCTCGGTCTCGAAGTCGATGCGCGGATGGTGGGCGTAGAAACGGATCAGCCGGCGGCTGGTCTTGCCGCCGAAGAATTCGCCCTCAGCGATCACCGTGGTGGCGACCGGACCGGCGAAGGCGCTCACCCGAGCCTCATAATCGAGCGACGAAGCCAGGCGGTCGCGGCCCGGTCGCGCGAGCATGAAATCGCCGGGATCGCCCTGCTGCGATTTCGGTTTTTCCGCGACCAGGACGTTGGCTGCGCCACCCAGAACTTCGCGTCCGCCAGGCTTGAGTTTCAGGCTGACGAGCGCTCCCGATTTGGGCGAAACGCGGGCCTGGTAGTAATCTGTCTCGATCCCCTCGGGCAGCGCAATGCTCCGCTCGGCCGGGGGCTTCGTCGATTTCCACGCGCCGACAGATGCCGGCGGCAGCTCCATCTGGCACAAGACGGACCCGTCAGCCAGAGTTTGCGCCGCTGCCGGTTCCGGCGCCGCCTCGGCCGGCAGCACGAATGGGTCGGAGCGCTTCCAACTCGCCGGGTTGAACAGCCCGATCGCATCGCCCGCGCCAATGACAGCGGAGCCCGCATCCAGCAGCGTCTTCCCGGATTCCTTCTGGACCCAGGTCAGACGGTCGCGGACGTCCCAGGATCGCGGGTCCTCGAACACCATCCCACCGGCGGAGCCCCACAGCGTGTTGCGGTCCATGCTGAGGAACATCAGGGTCCACGCCTGGTAGAGCTTGTCCGCCGGATACGCGAACTGCCCGTTCAGACTGGCGGCGGTGCTGAGCATTTCGGCGGCCTGCAGCGCGTGCTCGTTGCGGCGGAACCAGCTCTTCACCTTGGGGCACTCGATCCAGAAGGCGTCGAAGTCGTACGCCGTGCCGCCGCGCATCGTGGGCAGCGCAAGCCGGCCGGATCTCACCGATGGCAACACCGCATCGACGTACTTGGAAAGCGTGCTGAAGCGGATCTCGGTAGCCGGGTCGCGTTCTTTCCATCGCGCCAGGAATTCGCTGGGATACTGCTTGTAGCTCGGGGCCAGCGCGTAGTCTTCGCTGCCGCCCAGGACCAGGATGGGAGCGCCTTCCGGGGCCATCTTCTCTTTGCCGTCGAGGAACTTCGCGACCTCATCGAATTGCTTGGGCGTGAGCGGTTCGGTGGTCGCGAATACGGGGCTGAGCTCGGAGTAATGCCCGGGAGAGATTGCCAGCGTGCGCGTCCCGTCGGGCGATTCGGCCCAGTGCAGCGACTTTCCGGTTGGGTTCTTGCGGGTGTACACCATGGCGTCAAGCCCGAGACCGTGCGCGATTTGTGCCATCTGATCGTGCGTTCCGCAGACATCGATCGTCCAGGCGAAGCGCGGCCGTGCGCCGAATACCGTCTGCTGCCAGCGGAGGCCTTCCACGCCGAGCCGGACCAGAGCCTCGCCGCCGGACAGGTTGATCGTAGACTCCAGGAAGAACGCGTTGACCAGCTCGAGCCGTCCTTCCTGAATGCGCTGCCGGATCTCCGCAATCCGTTCCGGACGGAAGTTCATAATGGCGATCAGGTTGTTGACTTCCGACAGAACGAAAGCGTAGTTTGGGTCGTCGCGCACGCGGTCCAGATGATCCAGATAGCTGTTGGCGCAGAACACACGCTCTTTCGAGAAGGTGGTCAGCCATCCACAACTTGCCGGGTGGAAATTCGGGACCACGTACACCGTTCGCTTTGCGCCGCCCGCCTTTGGCTGGCCCCTGAGCGCCGCCGCGCCAGCCGCCGCCGCAAGGAAACTGCGCCGGTTCACTCTCATGGTTCTCCTTTCGTTTATCAGCTCATGGCGAGATCGTACTCGCCCAACCGCAGCGGATACGTCCCGTGCTCCCGGATCAACTTCACAACATAGTCGTACTTCTCGCCGGAGATGTCGTTGGGAACGGAGTGATCGGATTGGAAGATGAACCCTCCGCCCTTAGCGGCATTCAGCTTGGTCAGCGCCGCTCGTTTGATCTCATCCATCGTCCCGGTGGCCCACAGTTGGACGTCCATGTTGCCGCAGAACCCGATCCGATGGCCGAACCGCCGGCGCAGGTCGATCACATCCATGCCCGCTTTGGCCTCCAACGGGTTGTACGCGTCGACCCCGATTTCCACGAAATCGGCAAAGATCTTGTTGACGTTTCCACAGCCGTGGTAGATCACCGGCAGGTCATGGCTGTGACATTCGTCGATCAGCGCCGCGACCCCGGGCTTGAAATGCTTCCGCCAAAAAACAGGGGAGAAGAGCAGACCCTTCTTGTAGGCCACGTCGCCCCAGATCACCATGCCGTCCAGTTTTCCGCTGGCGGCCTGAATCTGGGCCTTTAGAGTCGCCAGGGAGAACTCAAAAATACGTGCGATGAAGCGCCCCATGGCGTCGGGATAGAGCGCCATCCACTGCAGGCTGTTCTCGGGCCCGATGAGGCGTGTCAGCACTTCGTTGGCCTCCAGCACTCCGCCGAAGACGGGGAAATCGGCGTAGGCTTCTTCGATCCGGGCGACGAACGGCGCGGTATTGCGGCTGAAGCTGTCGCCGACGCCGTTGATCTGATCGTCCCCGGCGCGGAAGTACCGGCGTTCGTCCCAGGGGTCGTCGAACTGGAACGCCTCCATCTTCTCGACCGTGTTGGTATCGAACTCGAGGAATGCGGGCATGGGCAGATCCAGCCGCTTGCGGATGACCGCCTCGAAACCGGTGCGCACCAGCACTTCCTGTTCGTTCTCGCGCAGAATTTCGAATGGCTTGATGTGCGGATCGACGTTCGGGTTCACGACCACCCAATCGAGGTCGTAGTAGCGGTAAATGTCGGTGTCCGCCGGCAGGCCGAGTTCGTCGCGCCAGCGCCGCAGGAAGCTGCCCCAGAAGAAATCGCTGACAGGCACCCGGTCCGCCTCCTCGTGCCGCAGCGTCTTCCGCATCCGATCGAGCTTGCTCAGGCAGTTGGTGGACCGGCTCATGGAGACCTCCAAACCCTAAACTCCGATTAAATCTCATTTCCGCACGCCGTGCAGGCGACAGCGGAGGAAATGAGATAAAGGGATCTACAATCGAGGCATGTCCACCTTCGACCGCAGGCAGTTCCTTACCCGCACCGCAGCCGGAACCGCGGCCGCACTCGCGCGCCCTGTCCAGGCCGCCGGGACGGCTCGCGACCAGAATTCGGCCATCGACTTTCGATACGCGCCGCTCTCCGGCCAGACCGCTTTCTGTTTCCCGGACGACCACGCGAAAAGCCTGATTGGCGAGCGCGGCGAATTGCGCTACGCGAATCTGACCGTGGAGTTTTCGCTGCTCGGGACGGAGCCCGATGTGGTCGCCGGGCAGCGCCTCGAAGCGCCGGAGATCCCCATAATCCACACGCGAATCGAGCGGCCGGAAGCCTGGCTCGAGCTCACCACATTCGCGACCAACCGCGCCGGCGAGGGCCGCGTGGACAACGTCATTATCGAGGTGCGCCCACGCACGGCCACACGCGTGTACGCAGTCCCGGTGATCGCGGTGAAAGCGAAGCGGGAAGTCAGCGTGAAGGCCGAAGGCGCGGGCAGCGCCGTCTTCCTTGAAGGAAGCGCCACACCGCTTCTGGTTTCCGACGCGCCTCTCGGCGGACGGAGCGGACTCACGCTACCTGAAGGCGCGGCGGAGGCGTCCCGGCCGCTACGCCGCTTTGTGCGCCTGCCACAGGAGGGGCAGCCCGCCGAGCGCCTTCGCGACGGGCTGGCTGCGCCGGAGGCTCTGCTCGACGAGGCCCGCACGTACTGGCGGAGTTGGCGTGCTTTCGGCGGCGCGGTGGCCTGGCAGTTGCCGGGCCGCTACGGCGAATTTCTGCGCGCCTGCGCCCGCAACATTCTGCAAGCTCGCGAAATGAAAGACGGCCGCCTCACGTTCCAGGTCGGTCCCACGGTCTACCGCGGCCTGTGGGTCGTCGACGGCCATTTCATTCTGGAAGCGGCGCGCTATCTGGGCTACGACGCCGAAGCGCAGCAGGGTCTGGAGACCACCTGGGCACGCCAGCGGGCAGACGGCGGCATCTTCGCGGGCGGCGGCGCGGAGCATTGGAAAGACACCGGCATCGCGATGTTCACGCTGGTTCGCCAGTGCGAACTCGCGCAGGACTTCTCGTATTTCGTGAAAATGCGGCCCGAGATCCTGCGCGCCGCGGGGTTCTTGCGCGACATGCGCGACAAGGGCAAAAACGAAGACAGCGCCAATGGGCGCTACGGCCTGCTGCCGCGCGGATTCGGCGACGGCGGCCTGGGCGGCTTGCGGTCCGAGTTCACCAACACGCTCTGGGCCCTGGCCGGATTGAAGGCCGTCGCCGAAACTGCCGCGAGGCTGAAGGCGCCCGGCTACGAGCCGGTCTCGCAGCTCTATGCCGAACTCGGCTCCGCGCTGCGGGCGGCAATGCCGCGCGAGATGCGGCGGCATGCGGCGGGGTTCGACTACCTGCCCATGCTGATGAAGGAGGACAAGGCTTGGGAGGCCCCCAACGAGCGCGAGCGGCCGCAGCCGCAGATCGCCCAATGGGCGCTGTCGCACGCCATTTATCCAGGACTGTTGTTCGATCCGGCCGATCCCGTGGTGCGCGGTCACGTGGCCCTGATGCAGGCCTCGACGAAGGAAGACATCCCCGCCGAGACCGGCTGGCTGCCGCACGAGGGCGTCTGGAATTACAACGCGGCGTTCGTCGCGCACGTATACCTCTGGGCCGGGCTGCCGGATTGGGCGCGGCTCACATTTCACGGCTTTCTGAACCACGCCACGCCGCTGTACTGCTGGCGCGAGGAACAGCCGCTGCGCGGATCGCTCTCGGCTGGCTACATCGGCGACATGCCGCACAACTGGGCCAGCGCCGAGTGCGTCCTGTACTTGCGCCACATGCTCGCTCTCGAAGACGGCGACGCGCTCCGCCTGATTCCCGGCATCGGCGATTTCGAACTGGCAAGCGGCGATCCCTACCGCGTCGACCAGACGCCTACGCGCTTCGGCCGCCTCTCGGTTTCGCTCGAACCTGCCGGGGGGCGCCGCTGGCGCCTGACGGCGGAGCGCGGCGGCGGCCAGGAGCCAGCCTCGGTCGTGCTTCCCGCCGTGCTCGGCTCCGGCCTGCGTCTGGCGGAGGTGAAGGGCGCAGCGACGAAGCCCGACGGCGCTCGCGTGCTGGTCGATCCCACCGCCCGCTCCTGGACCGCGGTGTACGGCACCTCTTGAGGCTCGCACCATACAGTGACAGCAACTTAGCCATTGTGGGGCGGGCAATTTTGCCCGCAGCCGGCTTTCAGCCGGCCCGAGCCGCCTAAAAAGGCGGCTGCGGCCAAGATTGGCCGCCCCACATGAGTCCGCTACCCAACTTCAAACGCAATCTCGCGGTCGAAGGGCGAGTACCCGGTCAGATACACACTGGGCCCCGGCAGTTTCGGCTCCGCGCCGCGCACCAGCACATAGCGATGCGGGGCGCTACCGGGTCCAAACCGGATGATGTCGTTGCCCGCGCGATACAAGGCGCTTCGCGAGGAGAGCAGCCACGCGTCCGCGACCTTGGGGTGGGGCGCGCAACCTTCCAGCGTCCCGCCCTCGCGCAGGTTGATCTCGACGGCCACCGGCACATCGGCGGTGCCTTCGACCTCGATGCGCAGACGGAAACCGTTGCGCGTCTCGGTGACGGTGGCCGTCTGCCGCAGCATGCACACATCGCTCCGTTTGCGTTCCCCCCGCGTGGCGTCGTATTCCGGCCCGCTGATTCGCCGGGGCGGATCGAACGGTTGGTAGTATTCGCCCCTCAGGGTCTGCTCGAACACGTATGCGTCCGCCCGCTTCGAAGCGGTCTCCGGGACAAACTGGCCCTTGCCGAAAAAGGCGGAGGCGAAGCGCACCGCGTTCACCACGGCCGCCCCGCGACGTAACGTGAAGAAGCGGCTCGAACCGCCCAGGATCATGGTGGCGCTGGTGAGACCCCGGCGCACACGCGCAATCCCCAGGGCAGGGAAGTGCTTTTCGTAATCCTCCGGGATGGGCGCCGGCGGAGGCCCTGGTTGCGTGGTCTCGGGATACTCCATCATGGCCGAAAGCCCGGCCGCCTGCGCCTCAAACTCGCGCGCCAGTGCCGCGAACTTCCCGTTGCCGTCCTTCACCGCCAGGTATTTCAAAGGGAACCAGTAGGGCGCCATCGTGCCGCGCTGGTTGGCGTCCTGGCGGCGGGAGATTTCCGTGACCACTTCGTAGCCCGGGTGCAGCAGCCACAGCATGCCTTCCAGGTTGCGCCGCACGGGGTCCAGCAACTCGGGACGGTTGAGCTTGGCCGCCATCACCACCAGCGCCCGATCGCTGATGGCGTTGTACACCAGCGTGCTGCGCTCGGCAAACTGCCCGTCGGCGTCCAGATCCACGCCCTCGGCGAGCCACTGATCGATGCGGCGCACGTACGCCGCGTCTGGAAAAAGTTCGTGGATCTGGGCCAGCGCGTAACCGACCACCCAGCGGTGATTGGGCGTGTGCACGCCGCCGCGCAGCAGCGCTCCTCCCGCCTTGCGCAGGAACGGCTCGGTGAGCGCCGCAACCTGCGAGAGTCCGTGGCGCTGCGCCAGACACGCGGCCGTCCCCACGCTGTGCACCACGAAAGCAGTGTCGGGCGGTGAGTTGAAGTTGGTGGTCGGCAGGTCGATGGTGCCGTTCTCGTGCTGGCGCGCGGCCAGGTGGCGGGCCGCCAACGACAGCCGTTCCAGCAGCAGGGCACTGGCGTGGAACTGCGAGCCGGCATGCAGGTAGGCGGCGGTGAATGCATCCAGGATGGCGGCCGCCGAGTGGGGTGAGTGCAGGCCATCGTCTTCGGGGAACGATCCGCACCAGCGGCTGGCAGGGTCGATCACCTGCCGTGCGAGCAAATCCTTGACGTACGCATCGTGGCGATCGGTGACCGGCGCGGGAATCTCGGGCTGGCGAGGCGCGTCGGCAGCCGTCGCCGACGTGCCGGCCGCGGCCATCACGGCCAGGGCGCTGCGTCGTGAAAGGGACATGCTCAAGTTTATATCTTCATTCCCAGAAGTTTGCGCGCGCCCAGTTTGGCCATGCCCCAGCGCCCGAACCGGTCCTCAAACAGCTTCAGGTAAAGCGCCTTGATGTCGTCGGGCGGCTCCTTGGGGTGATCGACGGATTGCAGCCGCAAGGCTCCGCTGGGACAGGTGGTGAGACACAACGCGCAACCGATGCAGCGCGAACGGTCCACGACGGCCTTGCCCTCCGGGCTGGCGATGGCCTCCATCTGGCAGCGCGTCTCGCACACCCCGCACGACTCGCACGCTTCGGCGTCGGCCACGGCGTAGAAGTTGGAGCTGAAGAAATCCGCCGGCTGCGGCAACCGTTTGGCGGAGTGCAGCACGCCGCAGCAACAGCCGCAACAGCAGCACACGAACATTGGCGCTTTGGTATTCTCCGGCTGCAACACCAGGCCGTCGCGGTCCGCCTGGTCGAGCAGGTCGAGCATCTGCTCACGGGTAACCTCCTGCCCCGTGCCCGACTCCACGGCCCACCGCGCGGCGGGCCCTATCATGAGGCAATTGTCGCGCAGTTTGGTTTGGCTGCAGGGTTCGTCCAAAAGATCGTGGCCGTGGCGGCAGATGCAGCGCAAGACGCCGAACGGCCCGGGAGACGCCTCGATGTAATCGCGGATGCGGTCGTAGGTGGTGACGCTGCGCTCCGCCGCAATTTGTTTATTCACCGGCACGATGCGCAGTTGCGTTGTCTTGCCGGTATGAAACGCGCGCCCGAAGGCCTCGTCGGAATACTGGCGGCTGTCGCGCTCGAATTCGGGGGTGAGGGTTTTCAGTTGGCGCTCGTACATGCCGACGGCGAAGATCAGCTTGGCGAAGCGCATCTCGCCGGCCGCCGGAAACGAAAGGACGATGCCTTTGTCCGCCATGTGCTCCAGCTTGCGGCGCAGTTCTTCGGGCGGGATGCGCGATCCGAAGCGGCGGTGAACGGTGGCCAGAGGCTCGGGTATGGCGCTCAGTTCGAGAGCGATTTCGGCTTCCTCGGGCGTAAACAGGCGTTTGAGAATGCGGATCTCGACGCCCGACGGCGCGGGCGGAAATGCGACGGGCATGCGGTCGAGGTGCTGCTGCAATCGCCGATACAGAGTTTCAGGTGCGATGGCCGGCATCTGCTACCGATTCTACACCGCGCAGGCGCGGTAACAGTCGCGTTGATCTCGCAAAGCTTTCTGAGCCGCGACCGTCAGGGAGCGGTTTCTGCAGTCAGAATCGGAGCCGCTGCGCCTATTCGCAAACCAGATTAATCTGGCCGATTCCGCCGTTCACGCTCACGTGAATGGTGGCGTCCGTCGCTCCGGAGGGCTCGTTCACCCAGCGGTCGCCGCGCTTGTCGAGCCCGCGCGCCGAGATCTCGCCGATGCCGCCGTGCGCCTCGACATCCAGCCGCGCGCGCCGCGGCAACCGGATGGTGGCTTCGCCCACGCCGCCGTGCACGCGCACATCGATATCGCCGTGCGGGTGGCCGGTCAAGTCCACCTTCATCTCGCCCGCGCCAATCTCCACATCCAGGCTGTGCAATGCCGTATTGCCCAATTCGAGGCGGCCCTCGCCGGCGCCCATCTTGACATGGATATCCATGGGCACGTCTTCGTTCAGCCGTAGCTCCCATTGATTCTTGTCGTTGTTTCCAATGGTGTGGTGGCTGGGTTGCCGCACGGTGAGCGTGCCGCGCGCGCCGCTTACGTCGTAGTGCACCTCCGGTTTGCCGTCGTGCGCGCGATAGCGGAAGTCGGCATCCACAAGCTGAGCCGCGCCGCCGCGCATGATCAACTCACCCGCGCCCATGTCGATCTCCACCTGGACGGACTTGGCGCCCTTCAAATCGACGGTCCGGGAGTCTCGCTCGACAACCCCGGAGCCTTCGGTACTGACGTAGCATGCCGGGGACAGCAGCGCCAGCGTGGCCGTTCCCGCCGCGAGCGCGATGGTTTGGAACTTGGTTCGGTTCACAGATGTCCTCCAATCAGAAGCATACGCGAACAAGGGACCGCGTGTTCCTTATTTCAAGCTTATGGTAAGCTATCCGCCGTGACCTGGAACATCGTGAAGACTCTGATTTTCATGACCGTGGTGGGGGGTGCGGTGGTCGTTTACCTGCCTTACCTGCTGCGCGGACCCGGCGCCCACGCCATCTCCGCGCTCGGGTTACTGGGGGTCGTGCCCACGGCCGTTGGCGTTGCCGTGGTCCTGTGGTGTGAGTGGGATTTTGCCACGTTCGGCCGGGGTACACCCTTTCCCTTAGACGCGCCCAAGCAGTTGGTGGCCCGAGGCCTGTACCGGTTCGTCCGCAATCCGATGTACGTGGGCGTGCTGCTCGCGATCTTGGGCCAGGCGCTATGGTTCGAATCGGCCGCGACCCTATGGTATGCGATGGTGGCCGCCCTGTTCTTTCACTTGTTCGTGGTTTTCTACGAGGAGCCCACGCTGCGCCGCAAATTCGGCGAATCCTACGCGCAGTACGCGAAAGCCGTTCCGCGCTGGATGCCTAAACCCGCCGCAAGACCCGCGCCGGCAAAGTGACGATCGCCCACACCAATTCGAGCACCCCGCCCACCGCGATGCCCACGATCCGGAAAGGCACCAGCAGCAGCCAGACCAACGGATACAAAATCAGCGCAACCAGGGCCAACGGCCAACAGAAGAACAACACCACGCACCACACCAGAAAGGTCAGCACAGCACTTCCCCGCGGAGTGCGGCTTCCGCGTCCTCGACATCCTGGAACAGCGGGACGATCTCGCCGATCCGCGTTATCTCCAGAATTTCGCGAACCCGCTCATTAGCGTCCGCCAGGAACAGTTGTCCCCCGCGGCTGGCGAGCGATTTGTGAAGTTCCACGATAAAAGCCAGACCCGTCGAGTCGATATACGGAACAGCGCTCAAGTCGACGACTGCCTTGGCGATGCCGATTTCCTGCAAGGATTCCCGCGCAGACACAAGGGCGGCGTCGGACCCGGTTACGAACCGGCCCTGCAGGCGCAGGATACAAACGCCGTCACGAATTTGAGATTCCAAACGCATACACACTCCACCAACTCATGCCCCTTCTGCTAGTGCATTGAGCCGATCAAAACGTTACACTGATTAGACGATGGAGTGGCCTAAAAGGTTCACTGGATACTGGCAAAATCCGCCCAGTACCCGTCGAGTACCGGCCAGTGCCGCTCGCCCCGCGATGTGACAGTGGTGTGACAAAATAGTATCCAAATGTCTGAAACGGCAGACGTCGTCATTATCGGCGGCGGTATCGTGGGATCTAGCGTCGCCTGGCATCTCACCGCAGCGGGGTGCCGCAACGTGCTGGTGATCGAGCGCGAAAGCCAGCAGGGCCTGGGATCCACCGGCAAGAGCATGGGCGGCGTGCGCGCGCAATTCGCGACCGCGGTTAACATCCGCATGTCGCTGTACTCCATCCCCATTTTCGCCGCTTTTGAGGAGATCACGGGACACCCCTCCGAGTACAAGTCCCACGGATACATGTTCGTGGCCACCACGCCGCAACATCTCGAATACCTGCGCCGCAACTTCTCGCGGCAGGTCTCCCTGGGCTTGCAGCGTGTCGAGATGCTCAGCCGCGACGAGGTCATCCGGCGCGTGCCGCAACTGCGTTCCGACGATATCCTGGGCGGCAGCTTCTGCGCCACCGACGGCTTCGTGGACCCTTACAGCGTCATGAAGGGCTTCATGGCGGCGGCGGCGGAACATGGCGCACGGTTATGGCGCGGCGTCGGCGTCACCGGCATCGACGTGGATGGGCGCGGCATCGCGGGCGTGCGCACCACCAACGGCAACGTGGCGGCGCGCACCGTGGTGAACGCCGCCGGACCGTGGGCCGCTCAGGTCGCACGCATGGCGGGCGTGGATCTTCCGATTGTGCCGTTGCGCCGCATGCTGGTGCCCACCGAGCCTTTCCCCGGCTTGCCCGATCGCCTGCCAATGGTGATCGATATGTCCACCGGCTTCCATTTCCGGCCCGAAGGACTGGGCCTGCTGATGGCCTGGAACGATCCGGAAGAGACGCCCGGTTTTAAGACGGCCTTCGACCCCGCGTTCATCGAGAAGATTCTGACCCACGCCGTCAACCGCGTGCCTTGTTTCGAAGACCTGCAGGTGAATCCGCACCGCGCCTGGGCAGGCCTGTACGCCGTCACGCCGGATCATCACGCCATCATCGGTCCCGCCCCCGGATTGCCAGGACTCTTCTTCGCCAACGGCTTCAGCGGGCACGGCGTGATGCATTCGCCGGCGACGGGCCGCATCACCGCCGATCTGATTCTGCACAACGCCAGCAGTTTGCTCGACGCCCGCGATGTAAATCTGGAACGTTTCGCCGAGGGCCGCTTGCTGGAAGAAACCGCCGTCTTGTGACTGCCTGCGCCTTGATGCGCGGAGCACGATGACACGCCGACGGTTCCGCGTCCGCGCTGAAAACAAACGCCGAAAGCCACCTTGCCGTTCAAGTCGCGTTTGCCGCCATGGTACGCTCACATCGGATAGGGTATCGCCTCCGTAAGAACCATCCCACATTCTGTGTTATGTTTTGGGTTTAAACGACACTTTGTGGGGGCTGGACAACGGACCAGAGATAACGCACAATTTGGCGATCTGGTTATATAGTTTAGGGGAGAAGACGCCGATGTTTTCGGTATGGACCATGCATCGTACTGCCCTTCCGATGCGTCTCCAACAATAGGTGATTGCAATATAGCGCCAGTAGGTGCGGTTTACGATTTCGGAGAACTCCTGAAGGATGTTCCCGCTGGAGCTTGGGTTGCGATCTCTCAAGACGAACAGCGCGTTGTCGCCTATGCTGCTGAAATGAGAGATGCGCTCTCAAGAGCTAAGGAACTCGGGGAAGAGTTCCCGATCGTCTTCAGAGTGCCCCAAGGCTCTACGGCATTTGTCCTGTAGAAGAACGTGGCGCTGCATCAATTCCCCTACGTTACGTTCGATCCTCCGAATGCTGCAAACCGGGTGTACCCGGCCCATCCTCGGACTCCAGGAAGGCGAGAGCCGCTACAGCCCCCCGGAAGTGGTCAGCTCGGAAGCCACGCCCGTATCGGGAGACCCAGACATGCAACGGATTTGCACGTCCCACATCGAGCGCCAGAACGGGAGCTTGCGCCAGTGGTGCAAGCGGCTCACGCGTCTAACCTGTGCGTTTTCAAAGAAGTGGGAGAACTTGAGAGCGGCGGTGGCGCTGCACTTCGCCTATTACAACTTCTGCCGCATTCACGGTTCGATCAAGGCAACACCGGCGATGGCGGCGGGCCTTGCGGCCTCCCGGTGGACGCTGGCGGACCTGCTGGCGTAGCACGCAGGCCGATGCCGTAGATCACATTGGAAACTTAAGGTTGCCAATAGGTTGACAATCTTTGGTAGATATGTTTACAATGTTCACATGGAATCATTGAGCATTGAAGCGCCAAGTTTAGAGGACTCCGCTGTCCATCGTAGGGTGCGCGCACGTGGCGAGGAGGTGCGCAACTTTATTCTCGCAAGCATTGAAAAGAACCCTAGAGATATTGCATCTTTGGTCGCCGCGCAATTTCATATCACAAGGCAAGCCGCAAATAAGCATCTCAAGAATCTGGTGGCGGAACGCGCACTGCTGCCAGAGGGCAACACCCGACATCGGAAATACAGACTGGCGGCGTTGTTTGAATGGCGAAAACTGTTTACCATCAATCCTGATCTTGAAGAAGACCAAGCTTGGTCGCGTGACATCTCATTGTCGCTCGGAAACCTTCCACGAAACGTAATGGACATCTGGCACTTTTGCATTACTGAAATGTTCAACAACGCCGTTGATCACTCTGGTGGAGGGACCATCTACGTAAAAGTGGCAAAGACGGCGGCCAACACCCAGATTTTATTGATGGATGATGGGGTCGGAATCTTTCGTAAGATCCAAGCCGCTCTAAACCTCATTGACGAGCGGCACGCAATTATCGAACTGGCAAAGGGGAAACTGACGACTGATCCTAAAGGGCATACCGGGCAGGGGATATTTTTCACATCTCGGCTCCTCGATTCGTTTGACATTCTTTCCGGCGGCGTATTCTTTACCCATGCGTTCGGGAGCAATGAGGACTGGATACTTGAGAGGCCCGAGTCCACCGATGGCACCGCCGTATTCATGAAATTAAACAACCACTCAGCTAGAACGGATAAGCAGATATTCGACCAGTATTCAAGCGGCGACGACTATGGCTTTACGAAAACCGTAGTACCAGTCAGGCTTGCACAATATGGCGATGACAAGCTGATTTCGAGGTCTCAAGCAAAACGGCTACTGTCTAGGGTAGACCGTTTTCGATCTGTACTTTTTGACTTCAGAGCAGTTGAAACCATAGGGCGAGCGTTTGCTGATGAGATCTTCAGAGTATTTGCCCAAGCCCACCCGGACATAGAGATTATGCCAATCAACGCGACGACCCAAGTGCAACAGATGATAAACTCGGCGCGAACCGAATGGGCAATGGAAGTCAACGGAATCTAGGACCTTACCAAGCCCATAACCTTCCCCTGGTACCGCCACTAGTCGGTAGTGGTGTTAGGTTGTGTTGGTTTTCAACTCTGCTAAAATCTCGAATGGCCGCCTAGCCCTGGCCTCATGAACTAGGGCGAAGCGCGGGAACCTTGACCTGCCCGGCGGCCAATTTCACATCAGGGGATCGCTGCAAGGAGCGACGAGCGTGGAGCCGATCAAAGATCCTGTCCCTGGCAACTACTACGGCTACCAGTGTCGCTGTGGCGAGCTTATGCTCTTGATGCCCGAGCCGGAGAAGGCTGCCGATCCACCCTTCAGGGGAACCGAGCCGATACCCGTTACCTGTCCGAGTTGCGGGCAAAAGTCGGCAGAGCCTTCCATTTCGTGGAAGCGCTTCGAGATATCGTAAAGAGCGGAGCCAACGGAGTCTGGCCGTCCTCATCGCGCAAGAAGGGCAGCGTGTCGGTGTCGATTGGCCCTGTTTCGATCCCCAGTGTTCTGGCTTCCCCCGCCTCCTGGAGGACACGGCTGTTATGTTGGGCGATCTCGTCTCTGTCCATGAAGTACTCCTGCTAAAATCTTTTGAGCCGGGCTAGCTCGACGGGGCGACAAGCCGGGGACCTTCCCCAGCATCGCCGTTTCCGGCGTTGCAACGGCTACGGGCATCAGTGATTCTAGGGCACATCTTTACGGGTGCCTTAGTCGCGCATCGCTGAAAACAGCGATGTCGTTCCTCCCCTGGATAATGTCCCAGAGCCTAGTGCGAAGCAAATGCGAAGAACCCTTCTACCCCCTAGTTGACATCCCTGGGGTTTTCGGAGATCATGGAATCCATGCCCCCCAATATCACGAAAGCAGTAGAGGAACACATCGCCGACCTGAAACGCCAGATCGCGCCTCTGCAACGCCAACTGTCGGCCGCAGAGGAATACCTGAAGGCGCTCGTCCAGGGGAACGAAGCCCAGGCATTAGAAAAGGGAAAACGGATCGCCCCACCAAAACGTAAGGGGCACAAGCTCGCCCAACACGGGAAAACGCATCGGGAGTACGTTCGGGACCTTCTGCGCAAGCACGCTGCCGAGGGGTTAACCCCGATGCAGATTCGGACGCTTTCATCGGGCGAGCGGACATTCCCGGACAGCTACCCCTATGAGCAACTGGCGACCATGAAGAAATTGGGAGAGGTCGAGAAGGTCGGAGCGAAATATCATCCGGCAAAGCCCGAGGCTAAGGCTGTGGCCGCCGTGACGCAGGGATAACGATCTTCGAAAGAAGCGGGCGGAAAAGGGGCCTTTTGCAAGGCCGCCTCTCCGCACGTAAACGATGGCGTTCCAGTGTTCACAGCACTGAGCGCCAAGAAAGGAGGTGACGCCTATCGAACCACCATAAATGGTGAGTATCCAACTTGAGCAACACCCCCGTGCCAGCTTGCGATGGCGCGGGGCGTCTTTGCCAATTATAAGGGCGTTTCCTTCTGCTTGGCCCACCGAGCCTGAACCGCGCGGCGTGCGCTTTCGCTTCGCTCCTGCGCGGTCATCTTGGCTGCGCGCGCCTTGCCGCCCTTCAGTCCGCCTTTTCTGCCTAGTTTTGCTAGGTATTCGCGCAATTCGGGAGGAACCCGCGCTTTTCCCATGCCTCAAATTGTATACGAGTTCGGCTTACGAATGCAAGCAGCAAAATAGTGTGCAAGAATGCTTGACATACGAGAGCCGCTCACGTATAATTAAAGAGTGAAAGACAAAGCCCCGATAACGGCTGGAACCGTCATCGGGGCACGAACTGCACAGCCGAAGCCGTACAGGTCCGACAACCCTAGTATCCGGCTTTTGGCTGTGAATCACAAGGAGATTCACAGTGACGTGCCACAACTGCCGGACAGAAATGACCAGACATGGAAAGCGCCGCGATGGAACGCCGCGCTTCCGTTGCTCTCAATGCGGTAAGACATTCAGCCAGCCGAAACAATACGGTGTGATAGGCCACAAGCAAATTGACGAAGACCGGGCGCTCCTGGCCTTGACGCTCATCGTTGAGGGCAACAGCATCCGAAGCGCAGCCCGCATCACGGGCCTCGAAAAACGGACTATCATGAAACTTGTGGTGGACGCGGGCCAGCGATGCGAAGCGCTTCTCGATACCAGGATTCAGAACGTCCCGGTGTCCGACGTGCAGGCCGATGAAATCTGGGGGTTCGTGGGTAAGAAGGAAGGCCACAAGAACCCTTTTGAGGGCGACGATATGTACCTGGGCGATGCGTGGTGCTTTATCGGGATCGAACGCCATTCCAAGCTGGTGCTCTGCTTTGAACTCGGCAAGCGGACGGAAACCAGCGCGGGCCGGTTCATGAAGAAGCTGGCCGCCGCTACCAACCCCGGCCAGCGCTTCCAACTGACCACCGATGGCTTACCGGCCTATCCCTTCGCGGTCGGGAACCACCTGGGCGACCGCGTGGACTACGCGCAACTCATCAAGGTGTACGCGCAGACGCCCGAAGGCGAACGCCGCTACAGCCCCCCGGAAGTGGTCAGCGCGGAATCAAAGCCCGTCTCGGGAGACCCAGACATGCAACGAATCTGCACGTCCCATATCGAGCGCCAGAACGGCAGCTTGCGCCAGTGGTGCAAGCGGCTCACCCGTTTGACGTATGCCTTCAGCAAGAAGTGGGAGAACTTGAAAGCGGCCCTGGCGCTCCACTTCGCGTACTACAACTTCTGCCGGATTCACCGCACCATCAAGGCGACCCCGGCTATGGCGGCGGGGCTTGCGGAGGATCGGTGGACGCTGGCCGGATTGCTGGCGGCGGCGTAGACGCCATGCCCCACGGTTACCATCATCGACGGAACGGGGGCAGACGCTACACGCCCCCTGTCCCTGCTGTGGACCCCTTTATAGCCCAGTTCTCAGGGTGGCTATCATCGCTGAGAACTTACCTGCAAAGTCCGCTTGAAGTGGCGAACTGTCAAACCAGCTCAGGAGCGCCTTTACATTCCCCGCTGGCGCCCGACTCGCCCGTTGAAGTGCCGCCGCCGCCTCCGGCTGATCTTCAGTGACAACAGTCTCAAGCGCTCGCACTCGGGCGGCCAGCTCACCCGTTAGTTGCGCAAGGCCCATAATGACTCCCTTCGTCTCCTGATCCATGCGAATCCGCCTCCAGTCGCGGATGTCGCAAGCGTACCATGCACATCAAAGAAGACGGGCGCTAACTTCGGTTAGCGTTGCGCCAAACACAAAACCGGGCATACCGTGGGGCGATGGCTAAGCCTCACAGTCAGGGCCAGAGCGACCTATGACGCGGCGGCAACGGACGGTGGTCTGGATTTGGATAGCGGCGGTGGTCGGAGCCGGACTGTTCCCGCCCTGGGCTGATCGCGGATTCCCCGAGCGATACTACTGCCTTTTCCTTCCACCGCATTCGCGGATGCATATAGACCAAGCCCGCTTGACGTTGGAGTGGCTGCTTTTATCGGTAGTCGGGGCCGGTTGTTTCTTTGCATGGCCCAAGCGCACACATCAAGGGAACCCAGAACCGGTAACGCCCAAAATGCCGCCTGAGATCCGCGAGTGGATGGAGTGGAGCGGCGAGAAGTTCGTCTTTGATCCAAACCGGCAGAAGTGGGTAATGGAGAGGTGTCCCGACGCGGCGTGGGACATTGCGACCGGGAAGACCGTGCGCTTCGAGCACACCCGGTTCGACGGCCAAGTCAGATCCTTTACGATGCCGCTCAATGTATTCCAGCGGAGCGTTGGTCAAGACCAATGTTTCTCAGGCTCGGTAGGGGCGGTGCCCCGACGCGGCTCTCACGCAGGCTGAGGTCCGTGGGATATTCCAACCGTGGAAGGCAGAAAAACCGTGAGGCCCTCGTTATCACACGCCTACGTCAGAGTACGGTGGGCATACAAACAGTTGAAGGAGCTTGACGCGCAATGTTCCAAGAGGAGCCGGGTACTGAAGGCTAAGGTCCGCTACCCGAAGATTGTCAACAAGCTTCCTGAGCGTGTCCGCAACTTGTTTGCGTTTCCCGGTTCCAGGATGCCTTACCTGTCCCAGATTGTAACGGGGCAAATTGTCAACGGGCTTCGTTCTGCCCTCGACTATTTGGTGGCGGCCTTGGCTGCACTGGACTCGGGTTTGCGGAACGGGAAAACTCAATTTCCGGTTGAAAGCTGCGCGAAGTGCTTTTGCGGTCGCAAGACCACCTTTTTGAAAGGGCTTAACGGCGCCCACGTAGCAGCTATCGAGAAGTTGCAACCGTACAACGGATGCGTATGGACGAAGCGAATGGCCGCGCTGAGCAACCTGGACAAGCACAACGCGCTCATTCCGGCCAAGATGGATTTTGTCTACGGTGGGACTTTTGATCCGATAGAGGGCACAAAAAGAAACCCCTCCAGATACAAAGTGCGCGTGAACGTCACGCCGACCGTTTATGTACGCGTCGGAGAGGAATTCGAACTCATGGAGGCGATCCGAGAAATCTATACGGGCGTTGCTCAGACGCTTGATCGCTTCAATCCCGAGTTCTAGACGTAGGGCGCTTGCAGCACTCATGATATGAGAACCTTTCTGCTGACTGTTTTCTGGCTGGCCATGCTCATCGGCCTGCCGATGTGGATCGGACAGAACTATCCAATGCCCGGAGGAGAGGCGACCGTGCTCGTGGTTGGCTGGCTGATTTCGATGGCCGTGGCCGGGGTGTTAGGCTGGGAAAAAGGCAAACGGGAGCGCTAGGCTAACCGGTGAATATTTAACCAACACAACCTGACACCACTACC
>Ga0224555_1000955_pt1 | contig 43272 bp, 42 predicted proteins | sample 714S23034metaG_FD_180687 | JGI IMG/M metagenome (GOLD analysis project Ga0224555, IMG submission 180687) | Peat soil microbial communities from Stordalen Mire, Sweden - 717 S2 30-34 | ecosystem: Environmental > Terrestrial > Soil > Wetlands > Peat | place: Sweden: Norrbotten County, Stordalen...
CTATCGATAACAGCCGCAAAGCCGTTTACGGTTATGACCAGCGCGTGGAGATTCTGGGCAGCAAAGGGAAGATTGCCACGGAAAACTTTTATCCGAACCAGATTGTCATCAGTACCGGCGATACAGTGTACAAAGACCTGCCCCTCAACTTCTTCATGGACCGTTATACGGAAAGCTTTGTCGCGGAATTGCAATCCTTCATTGCAGCCGTGCTCGAGAAGCGGACGACCGCGGTAACCGGCATCGACGGGCGAATTCCCGTGGCGATGGCGCTGGCGGCGCGCAAGTCGTACGATGAGCATCGGCCCGTGCGCCTCAGCGAGGTGGGTGGATGAGACGATCCAGGCTGGTTTCCATCCTCACCGACGTGCATCTTTGGGTGCCCGTCGGTGTATTAATTCTGGGAATATTCCTTCTGATGAGCCTGAGGTGAATTTGTGAACGACGATCTGCTCGCCGCGCAAGGGCGCTCGACCTTATCCCTGCACAAGCTGGGCGTCTTCTGCGGGCTGGCCGCGGCTGTCTGGCTGGGCACCGCCGAAGCGCCTACCAAGCTGGTGAACGCGGGATTTTCGCCGTTCCTCATCTCCATGGGCATGGTGATGGGCGCGTTTGTGGCGCGCTGGACGGTTCCCACGCTGCTCAAGGGCACCGGCTTTCTCTTCGCCGATCTGCGCGACAAACCGCACCTCATCGTGTGGGCACTGCTAGCGGGAATGCTGTGGGCCGTGGCCAACACGCTGACCATCTTTGCGGTGCGCAACGTGGGCCTGGCGATCGCTTTTCCGCTGTGGAACACGAATAGCCTGGTGGGCCTCTTCTGGGGCTGGTTGCTTTTCAAAGAGCTGCGCGGTTCCGGCTTCAAAGGATGGGCGAAGGTGTTGGGAGGCGCCTTTGCCATTGTCGGGGGCGCGACCGTTCTTGCCTACGCGACGGCTAGCCAGTCCAATGCGCCGGGTAAAGCAGCCACCGGAATCATTGCCGCGCTGGGCGCGGGCGTCCTGCTGGGCACCATGTATATTCCCTACCGCAAGGCCTATATCAGCGGCATGAACCCGCTCTCGTTCGTGACCATCTTCACCTTCGGCGAGCTGGGCACCGTGCTCACACTGGGATCGATCTATATGGGCGGCTTCGGCCATGTCGTCAGCGAACTGCACCGCGCTCGGCCCATGCTCTTCTGGCCGTTCCTCGGCGGCTTCTGCTGGGTCATCGGCGACCTCTTCCAGAATTTCGCGGCAAAGTATATCGGCATCGGGCGCGGAATTCCTCTCTCGAATACCAATCAGCTTTGGGGATTAGCGTGGGGCGCGCTGGTCTTTGCAGAATTTTCAGGATTGAGTCCGTCGGGGAAAGCGCTGATCATCACTGGCTCGCTGGTGATGATCTTGGGCGCAGTATCCATCAGCATGGCCGACCCAGGCGCATCGGAACTGGTGAACTGGAGGCAGGCGATGGACCGGGAGTGCGACCGCTATGGCCTGGACACAAAAGTGGTGGCCGAGGTGGTGGCGGGCGATGATCCGCTGGCCCAGCATCCGCCTGTGCGGCGGTGGTGGGAAGCGGTGGTCATGTTCGTCGCCGTAGGAATCTTTGTCTGGCTGGGCATCGGCACGCGCAGCCAGCACCTCTCCATCAGCATGCCCTGGATGATCGTCCTCGTGGCGGGCACCATATTGCCCCTGGGCGTCTGCGGAACTCTGCTCTGGCGGCGAACCCGTTTCTCGTAGAAGCATTTTCACTGTTACAGGAATCTGGGTGCCCCACCCTCACCGCGTCTTTGTTTTTGTGGCTAGGGTGGGAACCACCAACCTCATCCCTTCTTCACCCGCGCCGTTGACTCCCTCACAATCAGCTCCGCCTCTACCTTGATCCTGATCTCCGACGCGTCCCCTGACATCAACTTGAACAGGCTTTCCATCGCCAGTTGTCCCATGCGACGCATGGGCTGGCGGACCGTGGTCAGCGGCGGCTGAGTGTACGAGGCGAAGAAAAGATCGTCAAAGCCCACCACGGAAATATCCTCCGGCACGCGCCGCCCGTGCAGCCGAATCGAGCGCATCGCTCCCAGAGCCGTCATATCGTTGTAGCAGCATACTGCGGTCGGCGGGTGAGCCAACGCCAGCAGCTGATCCATGACGCGCATTGCGGCCTCCGGTTTGCCATCGCCCTGCACCACCAGCTCCGGAGTGAAGGGAATCCCGGCTGCTTCAAGAGCTTCCCGACAGCCCGCGCACCGTTCCGCGTCCGATTGATAGCCAATCTGGTCGCCGATATAACCAATCCGCCGATGCCCCAGCCCGATAAGGTGGCTGGCCGCCGCCCGGCTGCCCTCGAGGTTGCGGATCATCACCGAGTGGACAAACGCCCCCGGATGCTGGTCATTCACCAGAACAATCGGGACCATCATCTCCGACAGGAGCGGAAGATACAAAGCGCCCACACGCGAAGCGATGACGATGATACCGTCCACCCGCCGCTCCGCAAATGTCCGGACCACTTGTCTCTCGCGCTCCGGGTCGGCGTTCGATTCGGCCAGAAACACGCAATACCCGCAGTCATGGGCCTCCTGCTCGATTCCGCTGAAGACCTCGCTGGTAAATGGATCGGCGACGGTTGTAACCACCAGCCCGATGGTCCGCGTCCGCCGGGTTACCAGCCCGCGCGCCACGGCGCTGGCGTGATAACCCTCCTGGTCGGCAATCTTCCGTATATTTTCGGCAGTTCGGGGATTCACCAGTGGGCTATTCTGCAGGGCGCGGGAGACTGTGGGATGCGACACGTGTGCAAGCCGCGCAATGTCCTTGATCGACGGTTGGCGAAGGGCTCGTTTCACGCCGTCAGGGCGCGCAGCTTCAGCCACTTTACCTGTATTCTCGTCAATCATATACAAAAACATTCTAAATGACCGCCGGTTACGACCGTCGCCCGGAAGCGAGGCCACATTCCCAATTTGGAACTTGCCGGAAGAAGGTGGCCAGGAGTCAAGGCAAGGTTTACCCACAGGAAAGCCACAGCAAATTGTAAAAGAATCTCAAATTGGGGGTGTAACTTTTCCCGTTTTCGTGCATCATATGGATAACAAGCAGAGGCTTCCCCGAATTACCGCCCGCCCAAGAAAGGTTTCCCTTCCTTGCGAAGGTCCTGTACGGACCTCTTCCCCAATATCCCTTCTGGACCCCCTCCTTAGACGGCCTCTCAAGCGGGCCTGCCGGAAGGCAGGCCCATGCCTCATCTGCCGCCGGATAGAATAAGCCAGATGCCTTCTTCGCCCACTCCGAAGCCTTATCCCGAATCGAAAATCCATGCTATCGACGCGCTTTTTGAATGCGCGGGCCTGCAGCGCAATTTGCGCGGCAAGGCTGCCGGCGTAACAGGCCGGATGCGTTTTGAGCGATTGTCGCGGGAGGAACTGATGACGGCAGCGCCTGTTCCTCGCGTAGCAGCGAACGGTGTCCAGTGGCTTTCAGTGCCGAACTGGGAAAAGACCAGTTTGCTCTGGCATGGCTTTAGCACCCGCCGTGGTGGCCTTAGCCGGGTTTTTTGCGGCGATGATGCCCAAGGCGAATTGAATCTAGGCTTTACGGCTCCCCATGGGCAGGCAATGGACGACCGGGAAACGGTGGCCCAGAATCGCCGGCTTTTGGCCGAGGCCATCAGCGGAGACACAACCACGCCGCTGATCGCCCTCCGCCAGATTCATTCCAACCTGGTGGTTCTTGCCGACGCCGGCCGTGAGCAGCCCAGAAAGGCCGGGGTCCCCAGCAGCCGGGGTTCCCAGGAAGCGGTCCTTGCTTCCTGGGGTGGCAGAGACAGGTCTTCGTCGTTGGGGTGGAAAGCCGACGGCCTGATGACCGATGAGCCCGGCCTGCTCATTGGCATACAGACGGCCGACTGCATCCCGATTTTGGTGGCCGACCGCAAACGGCGCGTGGTAGCCGCCTTCCACGCCGGCTGGCGTGGGACGGTCAAACGCATTGTCGAGAGCGGCATCGGCCGCATGAGGCTCGCATTCGGCTCCCGGCCCGAAGATTTGACAGCCTCCATCGGCCCCGGCATCGGCCCCTGTTGCTACGCGGTGGGCGAGGAGGTGCTTTCCAGCTTCGAGTCCCAGTTCGCCTACGCCCGCGAGCTCTTCCACGAGGTCTACGACTCTGACCCCATTCGCACACGCTACCCGATGCTGTTTCTGACGCAGAGGGCGCCCGGCCACTCGGATATCGGCCCCAGCCTGCATCTCGATCTCGCCGAAGCCAACCGCCGCCAGTTGCTCGCGGCCGGCCTCAAGCCGCGGGCAATTCATTTAGTGGGCGGCTGCACAAGCTGCCGGCCGGAGATGTTCTTCTCTCATCGCGCCTCCGAGGGCCGCACCGGGCGCATGATGAGCGTGATCGGCATCCGGCCCGAGGCCTCCCGGCATTGAGGAATTCGAGCCTTGCGGGTGATACCATGGGGCGTTCTCAATTATCAGCGTGGAGTGCGCCCAACCATGACAGTTGCTGAAACTGTGTGGCAAAAACTCGTGCAGCACGGATACGGCCGGCTTGGCGCCTTGCGCTGCGGGGCTATACTGCTGGGCGCGCTTTTTCTCGCCTGGCCGGCCTTCTATAACGGCTTTCCGCTGCTCTATCCAGATTCGATGACCTATCTTGCCAGCGGCCGCGTCGTGGCGAGGGCGTTGTTTCTGCATCAGTTTTCGGAATACTACGGCGTGCGCTCCTTCTTCTACAGCCTCGTCATCCTGCCCTTTCACTGGAACATCTCGCCCTGGCCTATCGTCGCCCTGCAATGCCTGCTGGTTTCCTTTGTTGTCTGGCTGGTAGTGCGCTCCATTGCGCCGCGGCACACCGTTGCCCGCTACCTCATTCTGATTTTGGCGCTCAGTATTTTTACCAGCGCAAGCTGGTATGGGGCCTTTGTCATGCCCGACATTCTGGGTCCGCTGACCTATCTTTCCATCTATTTGCTGACCTTCGCGCGCGAGACGCTCTCGCGCGCCGAACGGCTGGCGCTCTGTCTCATTGCATGGTGGGGCATCACTGCCCATTCCTCGCACCTGGTACTGGCTGCCGGCCTATGGATGCTGCTGGTTGTCTTTGTCGCCTTCAAGCGCAGGCAGTTCTGGCGCCGCCCGCGGAGCCTACGCGTAGTGTTGGCTATCCTCGCAGTTGCATCAGCGTCTCAGATGGCGCTGCATGGCTATCTCTACGGCAAGCCCACGCTGAACGGCCAGCGGCCGCCTTATCTGATGGCGCGCGTCATCGCTGACGGCCCTGGACGCTGGTACCTCGATCAACACTGCCCCCAGTTGCATTGGGCAATTTGCAACCACATGAGTCAGCTCTCTGACAATCCCGACACGCTTCTCTGGGATGCGGATGGAGCTTACCAGAGCGCAACCGAGGATGAAAGAAACCAGATCGATCACGAGGAGATGCCTCTGGTTCTGGCTACGATTCGCGCCTATCCCCGCCAGCAACTTTCCTGCTCAGCCGCCAACTTCAGCCAGCAGCTCCTCAGCTTCGGCTTGTATGGCTTCGGTTCGAACCCGTGGATGCTGGAACAATTCAATGAAGTGATGCCCAGAGCGCGGTCGAGTTATCTCCGGAGCCGCCAGGCGCACGACGCTCTTCCGCTCGACCTACTCACAGAGATTCAATGGTGGACCATTGTCGCCTCGCTGGCAGCCATCGCCGCGCTGATTCCCTTCCTCTGGCGCCGCCACTCCACGCGGCTCGCCGGGCTCAGCCTTGTCGTCGTCGCCACGGTGGTGGCTAACGCGCTGGTCACCGGAGTTATGTCGGTGGTGGATGATCGCTACGGATGCCGCGTAATGTGGCTGATTCCGCTGCTGGCAGGAATTTTCTTTCTGGATTGGCTCAATCAGAGGGAAACCGTCAGGGAGGAAACAGTCAGCGAGCAGGGACGAGGGAGTCGCTGAGTTCCCACTGCGGCATTGGCGGGGTTCCCGGCGACAGGTCTTAGAGTGGTTCTCCAATTCACGTGCCGTTGCCAATTCAATGCGAGGTGGCTTTTTCTTAAGGAAAAAGCCACTCAGCGGATGTACTTTCCGAGTATCGCAATTGGAGAACCGCTGTAGCCGCCGGGGCGCAGAGACGGTGCAGCTCAGGCGACCTTGGCTGCTGCCTGTGGATTGACCAGGTCGCGCAGCTCCTTCGACGGCTTGAAGTAGGGCACCTTCTTGGCTGGAACCTCGACGCGCTCCCCGGTCTTGGGGTTGCGCCCGATGCGGGAATTGCGCTGGCGGATGCGGAAGGATCCGAAGCCGCGAATCTCAATCTTGTCTCCACTCTTGAGCGCACCAATCACCGCATCGAAGATGGTCTCGACGATGACCTCGCCGTCGCGGCGCGTCAGGTCACCCACTCCGGTCACCTTTTCCACCAGGTCTGCCTTTGTCATATCTTCTAACCTCCGCTCACAGAATAACCGGATTCTACCCAATCTGGGACGAAAATCAAGACTCCTTTGTGAATTTGGGCCTTTTCTCCTCAATAGCTTGGCCGCAAAAAACCTGGCCGCAGATGGAGCAAGCCAACAACACCCCGCTCCATTTATGATGACCAGAGTCGTTCCTTGAGATTGGCCCCCGGCGGCTGGTCGTCGTCGCTGGGCTGAAAGTAAGGCAAGGCTTGAAGAAGGGAGGCGAGGACGTGGCTGTGGAATCCATAAGCAATTTCGGGCCGAAATACAGCATCGTGATTCCGGCTTATAACGAGAGTGTCCGTCTGCCGTCAACGCTCGCCTCGGTGGTGAGCTGCATTCATACGCGCGGTTGGGATGCAGAGATCATCGTGGTCAACGACGGCTCAACCGATGGAACCGCCGATGTGGTGCATAAGTTTGCCGGAAATACGCCCGCGGTGCGGTCGATTGAGGAGCGGCTGGTTGAGGATCGACCGGCTCCGGCCGGACCAGATGAGACTCGCCCGGTTGAACTGCGCCTGCTTGAGAACCCCGGCAACCGCGGCAAGGGCTATAGCGTACGCGCCGGAGTGCTCGCGGCGCGAGGCGAGGTAGTGCTCTTCACCGACGCCGACCTTTCGGCGCCCATTGAGGAGGCCGAACGCCTCTTTGAGGCCATCCGGCAGGGCGCTGATATCGCCATTGGCTCTCGCTGGCTGCAGAGCGACCGCCAGACCCAGCGCCAGCCGCTCTATCGCCAGTTCTTCGGCCGCTGCTTCAACGCCGTCACCCGCGCCGTCATGAGCCTGCCCTTCGCCGATACCCAGTGTGGCCTGAAGGCATTCTCTCGCGGGGCCGCGCAGACCGTATTCCAGCTTCAGACTATCAAGCACTGGGGCTTCGACCCGGAGATTCTATTCATCGCCCTCAAGCACGGCTTCTGGGTCTCCGAGGTCCCGGTCACCTGGGCACACGACGAGCGTACCCGCATGAGCTACCTGAAAGACGGCTTCAGGATGCTCCAGGAGCTCGCCATCATCCGCTGGAACGCCTTCCGCGGACGCTACAACAGACCGGTGGGAACGGCAAAACGATAAACTTGCCAACCGCCCGAGGGCGAAAAACGGCGTTTTCTGGTTAAAACCAGACCCGTTCGCGCTGAAAAATGGGCAAAATCCGAGGTCCAAGATTACTGATCAGTCAATAGGTTAAAATCGCAAGTATTTTACTTCATGTATGTTACAAGCGATGCAAAGGTCGAAAGGCGGCCTCCACAGTGGGAGGGGGTAGGGTCTGCCGGGGAAAAGCAGGGAACAGAGAACAGGCAAACCCCTTTGCACTGATCAATTTCATTGTGGGCGTAGGGATGGGAATCATCTGCAATGTTGGAGAGATGTTGGATTCCCACCCTTGTGACAAAAACAAATGCGTCGCTAAGGATGGGGCGCCCGGCACGGCTTGCGTAATGGCAAAAATATAATTACAATTTTGGCATGGCCGGAATCCGGTTCGAGTGGGATGAGGCGAAGAATCTCTCCAACCAGCGCAAGCATGGCGTCAATTTTGAGGATGCCAGCGAAGTGTTTCGGGATCCGCTCTACATGTCTGTGAAGGATCACATTCAGGACGCGGAGCAGCGCTGGCAGACTTTCGGAGAAGTAGATGGCTGGCTGCTCGTCATGGTGGCGCACACCGTAAATGAGGAGGACAGCAAAGGCGCAACAGTAGAGGTAATTCGCATTATCTCGGCACGATACGCATCGCGAAAGGAGAGACAACGCTATGAAGACGAAAATGGTTAGCTACACGTTGGAGACGCTGCCGCCTCTTACGCAGGCGCGAAGGGCAAAGCTGCGGGCACTGGGCGCCAGGCCAGACAGCGAGATCGACTTTAGCGATATCCCGCAGTTGACCGAGGAGCAGTGGAAGAATGCCGAGCGCGGCCGTTTTTATCGCCCGGTGAAGCGGCAGATTACGGCGCGGGTGGATGCCGATGTGCTGGCGTGGTTGAAGGGACAAGGCAAAGGCTATCAGTCGCGCATCAATGCGATTCTGCGGCGGGAGATGCTGGCGGCGCATCGGGTGACGGCTGCGAAGTAGGGCTAAAGATTTCGACAAGGCATTACGGAAAAAGACCGACGGGTTTCGTGGTCTCCCACCCTTGCGACAGAAAAAATCGCAAGGATGGGGCACCCGGCCTGATGATTTTGACACTGCCCACGAAATGATGGAGGCAGAAAAAGGGCCGAATGGCCTGGTGCCCTACAACGTACTTCTGGAAATCTGGCGCGAAATATTGTGTGGAGGAGGCAAATGACAAATGTAGAGAATGCAGCCAAAGAGTCTGAGGTGTCCTTGAAGCGAATCGTAGGGCTAAGGCTATACGGGTCTCGGAACTTCTGCGCCACGCGACAGTTCTATTTTGGCAGCGTTACTTCCCATATTGGTCAGGACGGTCCTCATTACACGCTGGGAGTTGAATGTCCGTGGCGTATGCGGAAGGCGGGTTTGATTATCGTTGGGCTTGATGACTACCGTGAGAGAGCCGAAGGAAATGACGATCCAGATTGGGAACCGAACACGCCTGGCGGTGATCTCCAACATCAAAAGCTTGCTGAATTGCTAGGCGAAAGCAGAGAGGAAGGTATCGCCACTACGCATCCTGGATTTGCCGTAATGGGCGTGAAACTTGATGATTGCGGCGACATTCAAATCGAATTTGAGTCGAACTGTGTTCTTGAAGTATTTTCGGATGGCTCGAAGAGCATGCAATGGATTTTTAGTTCTCCTGATCAGCCCTCAATAGTGCTCATGAATGGAGTGCTGAACAGAACTAAGAAAAGACCACCGATAGCGACTGAGTGTCCCATCCTTGACTAGGCGGGTCACTCCAACCTCAACTCTCGCCCCGCCGTGTAGTCCCCCTACGCAGTGGCTGCGTTGGCTACTGACTGCAATCCACGCGCCTCAATTTCGAATTCGCGGATCTTGTATTTTTGGATTTTGCCGCTGAGCGTGGCGGGAAACTCGGTGACGAAGCGGACGTGCTCGGGGACTTTGTAGTAGGCGATCTGGCTTTTGCAGAACTCTTTAATCTCTTCTTCAGTGGCTTCGACGCCGGGGGCGAGACGAACCCAGGCAGCGACGATTTCGCCCAGCCGCGCGTTGGGAATGCCGACCACCTGCGCCTCATCCACCTTGGGGTGGGTGTAGAGGAACTCCTCGACTTCGCGTGGATAGATGTTTTCTCCGCCGCGAATAATCACATCGCGGGAGCGGCCGGTGAGGTGAATGCAGCCGTCGGCGCGCATGATGCCCAGGTCGCCGGTATGCAGCCATCCATCGGCGTGGATGACCTTCGCCGTGCCTTCCGCGTCGCCGTCATAGCCTTTCATGAGAGCGTAGCCGCGCACGCAAACCTCGCCCTGCTTGCCCATCGGCACGGTCTTCTCGCCAGTCCTCGTCGAGGCGATCCGAATCTCGGTCTGCGGCATGGCGCGGCCCACAGTGTTGACGCGAATCTCAATGGTATCGTCGGCGTCGCTCATGGTGACCACCGGCGATGTCTCGGTCTGGCCATAGGCGATGACCAACTCGTGACAGTGCATCTCGTTCAATACGCGCTTCATCAGCTCGACCGGGCAGGGCGCGCCGCTCATCATGCCGGTGCGCAGGCTGGTGAGGTCGAAGCTGGCGAAGTCGGGCAGCGCGAATTCCGCCACATACATGGCCGGAACTCCATAGACCGAAGTGGCGCGCTCGTCGTGAACTGCCTTGAGCGTGGCGCGCGGGTCAAAGGTCCAACTGGGAAGAATGATGGCCGCGCCGGTATTCAGCGCGGACATGGTGCCGATGACGCAACCATAGCAGTGGAACAAGGGCACCGGAACCACAATCTTGTCCTGCTCGGAATAGTGGAATCCCTGCGCGAGAAACTGCCCGTTGTTGACGATGTTGTGATGGGTGAGCAGCACGCCCTTGGGCAATCCAGTAGTGCCGCTGGTGTACTGGATGTTGGCCACGTCGTCAGGGGCGACGTGATCCGGCAGACGGCCCTCGGCGTCGAGCAGCGCCGGCCACTCGGGCGAATCAAAGTAGATGGTGTGCTGGAGCGCGAGATCAAGCCCGTGACGCGCGCGGCCCAGAATCTCCTCGTAATCGGCTCGCTTGTCCTTGTGCCAAAGGAAGAGAGCCTTCATGCGCGAGCGTTGCAGAGTGAACTGAAGTTCGTGGGAGCGGTAAGAGGGATTCACGTTGACCAGCGCCGCTCCGGCCCGTGCGCAGCCCATGTGCATCACGATCCACTCGATGCAGTTGGTGGACCAGAGGCCCACGCGGTCGCCACGGCGGATGCCCAGCGACCAGAGCCCGCGCGCCACGCGGTCAGCCTCGACGCTCAGCTCTGCCCATGTGAGCCGCTTTTGCTGGTGACACGAGGCCACGGCAAGGCGCTCAGGAAAGCGGCCGGCGGTACGGTCGAGCAGGCCGCCGATGGTCAGATCGAGCAGTGCGCGGTTGGGGCCGCGCGCGTAGCTTTGGGTACAGAGGTCTTCTTCTACAGGCATGGGTCTGAACTTGGAACGGAAAGAGAAGTGTACACCCCGAGCACGTTGCCGGAAAGCGAGATCTGGTACACAGGCAGTGGGCCAGTTTGAATGGACTTTCCCTCAGGGGCTAAAGCCCACCATCGTATTGTTGCATTTACGGCACGACTGAAGTCGTGCCCTTTCAAAACAATGCGTTTTTTCGCAGCCTGTGAAGTCGCGCCCTTTCAATTTTGTTTGGCTTATGTATGGGCTAAAACCCGTACCCTTCAAATTGACCGCTTACCAAATTCGCATCTGATGTAAACCCGCGGGCCACAATTAGCGTCCATTCGACGAGAGGATTTTAGCGTGAGTCGTTTTCGCTGCCCATGCTGTGGATATAAGACGCTGGAGGCGCCCGAGGCGCTGGCGTTGTGCCCGGTTTGCTGGTGGGAAGACGACGGGCAAGAGGACAAAGACGCCTCGGATGTCCGGCTTACGGTGAACGGCGCTCTCAGCCTGGCGGAGGCCCGAGCGCATTTTGCTCAATGCGGCGCGGCCCATCCCCGGTTTCTTCCGTACGTTCGGAAGGCTCAACTCACTGAGCAGTAGTAACTTTCCCGGTGCCACCGCCGCCAAAACCGGCCGGCCGGTTTGACCCTGTCAGCAAACCCACTTACCATGAGGAGGGGTATCTCCCCGGCTGCGCGGGCTGGTTTTGCCCTCCCAGCGGCAGCCCACGGCAGAAGTGTGCCGCAAGAGTGGGTAGTTTGACGGCCGAAACAGGCGGTTTTCCCCTAAATCCGGTAATTTTTTTGGCGCTCGCAACGCATGGAAGGCAAAAATCTTGAGTCCTACCGACACCCTCGAAAACAACCCCCAACCCGAAGCGACCGAGACGCCGGTGGGCCACGATCACGAAGGTCATGATCACGAAGGTCACGACCACACTCACGAAGGCCACGATCACGGGCCAGTTCTGAACCCGGACTGCACCCGCGAAGTGGTGCTGGACATTCCCGCCGAAGAGGTCTCGAAAGCCTATCGGACCGTGACCGGCAATTATAGGAAGTACGCCAAGATCCCGGGTTTCCGCGCCGGCAAAGTGCCGGAGACGGTTATCAAGCGCCGCTTTGCCGATGGGATCCGCAAAGAAGTGGTCGAAAGTCTGTTGCCTGAGCGGTTCAACAAGGCGGTCCTCGAGCTGGGCGTCAAGCCTGTCGGCGAGCCACGGGTGACCGAACTGACCATCGATGACGGCCAGCCGCTGCATGTGAAGGCGGTCTTCGAGTTTATTCCCGAGTTTTCCATCGGGGGCTATAAGACGGTTACGGTAGAAAAGACCTCGGTTGAGATCACCGAAGAGGAGTACCAGCACGAGTTGGAGCAACTGCGCGAGTCGCGCGCCGTCATTGAGCCCATGGAGGAAGACCGCGCGCTGAAGGCCGGCGACTGGGCGCAGATCACTTACAAAGGCCTGATTGACGGCGAGCCTGAGGCTGCCCCGGTGGCGGGTGAAGACACCCTGGTGGAAATTGGCGGCAAAGACACTGTGGCGGCTTTCACCGAAGCTTTGCGCGGCGCCAAACCCGGCCAGGAACTGAAGGCCGAGGTCATTTATCCGGCCGATTATGCCGAGCCCAAGCTGGCCGGCAAGACGGTGAGCTACAACGTCGAAGTGAAGGCCATCAAGAAACGGATTGTGCCGGAGCTGACCGACGAATTTGCCAAGGAACTGGGCCAATACGAGAGCCTGGTGGATTTGGAAAGCCGCATCCGCGAGCACATGGCCAGCCGCAAGCGGCGCAGCGTGGAAGGCGAGACCAAGGACCGGCTCTTCGCCGCGCTCACTGAGCGCTATGCGTTTGCGGTGCCCGAATCTCTAGTGCAGGCGCAGATTGACACGCGCCTCGAGCGCGGGTTGCGCGCCCTGGCGGCTCAGGGAATGCAAACCGAGCAGATGCGCAAGCTGGATTTTGGCCGCTTGCGCGCGGCGCAGCGCGACGGCGCCGTGGCCGAAGTGAAAACCAATATTCTGCTGGACCGCATCGCCGCCGAGGAAGAGGTCAGCGTCAGCGACGAAGAACTGGACCGTGAATTGCAACTTGCCGCCCTGCAGTCGCGCGAGCCGCTCGATACTCTGCGGGCGCGTTTGACGGCGGACGGCGAACTGGCTAAAATCCGGGAACAAATGCGGCGCGAGAAAACCGCGAGCCTGCTGTATGAACGGCTGCCCGCGTAGGGCCGCAAACAAGAATCGGGGAGCAAGCGTCCCCCAAAAACAGAAGAGCGAGAAGAGTAGACAATGGCATTGGTTCCCATGGTGGTAGAGCAGACGAGCCGGGGCGAGCGCGCCTACGACATCTACTCACGTCTGCTGCGCGACAACATCATCTTTCTGGGCACGCCCATCGACGACCAGGTGGCCAACCTGATTGTGGCGCAGATGCTGTTTCTCTCCGGTGAAGATCCGGACAAGGACGTGCATTTGTACATCAACTCGCCCGGCGGCTCCATCACCGCGGGTCTGGCCATCTACGACACCATGCAGTTCATCAAGAACAAGGTGGAGACCATCTGCGTTGGCCAGGCGGCCAGCATGGGCGCGTTTCTGCTGCTGGCCGGCACCAAGGGCAAGCGGTTTGCATTGCCCAACTCGCGCATTCTCATCCATCAGCCGTCCATGGGCGGATTGAGCGGCCAGGCCACCGACATCGACATTCACGCGCGAGAGATTCTGCGCATCCGCGAGATTACCAACAACCTGATTGCCAGGCACACGGGCCAGCCCCTGGACCGCATCGAGCGCGACGTCGAGCGGGACTTCATCATGAACGCCGAGCAGGCCAAGGAATACGGCATCGTCGACGAAATCATCGACCGGCCGAGAACGTAAAATACAAGTCAGCAAGTCAGCATGACCGTAACTCGAAAGTAGCTCGTCCAAAGGGAGCAGGAACATGAAAACGCGCACGGGACCCGAAGAAGCACTGCGCTGCTCGTTCTGTCACAAGTCACAGGACGCCGTGGCCAAGCTGATCTCGTCGCCCAGCGACTACCCTCGCGCTTATATCTGCGATGAGTGCGTGGCCGTTTGCAACTCGATCCTAGAGGACGACCGCGGTGCCGATGCCGCCCATCCGGCCAACGTCGCCGGCCATCTGCCCAAGCCGCAGGAGGTCAAGGACTTTCTGGACGACTTCGTTATCGGCCAGGACCAGACCAAGAAGAAGCTGGCCGTCGCGGTTTACAACCACTACAAGCGCATTCAGATGAACAAGGTGCGCAACAACGAAGTCGAGCTGACCAAGAGCAACATTCTGCTCATCGGCCCCACTGGATCGGGAAAGACGCTGCTGGCCCACACACTGGCCAAGATGCTCGACGTGCCCTTCGCAATCGTGGACGCGACGACGCTCACCGAAGCGGGCTATGTGGGCGAGGATGTGGAGAACATCATCCTCAAGCTGCTGCAGGCTGCCGACGGCGACGTGACCCGCGCCCAGCAAGGCATCATCTACATCGACGAGATCGACAAGATCGGCCGCAAGGACGAGAATCCTTCCATTACGCGCGATGTGAGCGGCGAGGGAGTGCAGCAGGCGCTGCTCAAGATTCTCGAAGGCACTGTGGCTAACGTGCCGCCGCAAGGCGGACGCAAGCACCCGCACCAGGAGTTCACCGCCGTCGATACCACCAACATCCTGTTCATCTGCGGCGGGGCCTTCGTGGGCCTGGAGCGCGTGGTGGGCCGGCGCGTGGGCAAGAAGGCGCTGGGCTTCAAGACCATCGACTCGGCCGAGGGCGATGCGGCAACCTCCCGCTCCCATCGCGACACCGAGTTGCTGCGCCGGACTGAGCCGCAGGATTTAATCAAGTACGGCCTGATTCCAGAGTTTGTCGGTCGCCTGCCTGTCATGGGCATCCTCGACGAGCTGGATGAGGCGGCGCTGATGGAGATTCTCACCAAGCCCCGCAACGCCATCCTCAAGCAGTACCAGAGACTATTTGAGTATGAGAACGTACGTCTGCACTTCACGCAGGAAGCTGCCGCCGCCGTGGCCCGCGAGGCTTTGGCCCGCAAGGTGGGCGCGCGCGGATTGCGCATGATCCTGGAAGAGCTGATGCTCGACCTGATGTACCACCTGCCCAACAACAAGCGCGTCCGCGATTTGGAAATCACCAGCGATATGGTCGAGCGGCGCGATCTGTCGTTGTGTTTGCTGGAGAAAGCGGGCTGAGAAGAATCTTCCGACCGATAAAAATGCCCCAGGTTTTTTAAGCCTGGGGCATTTTTATCCAAAGCTTGCAAATGCAAAGCGTGTCGCGGCAAACTCCTATCGTTTCCGCACAGTCGCTGAGACAGCCGGCAAGATTTCAACATCCAGACAAGCGCCGTCTTTACTCGTTCTCCTCGACCTTCAACACCAGGCAGGTCACCGTCCTGTCGCCGGCTACCAGCATCTGATGAGGCACGCCCGCCGGCACGTGCGCCACATCGCCTGCCCGCAACTCTTGCCGCATGCCGCCCTCCACCGAAGAGCCACTCGTCTCTCCCGGCCCAACCAGTCGCGCTCCGGCTACCGTGCCGCCGGTCACCAGCGTGGCGCACCCATCCAGCACGTAGAAAACATCGGCGAAGTTCTCATGCACCTCGGCCTCGCCGTCGCGGCCGCGAAACAAGAGCATCGCGCAGTGCCGCGAATACTCTTTCAACGTCTCGCTGGCCGAGCCGTCTCCGTTATTGGCCAGCTTGCGCAGATAAGACGCACGCTCCAGCAGCACGGCCGCGGACCAGTGGTCTGAATGCGCCGCCAGCTTCCGTGCGCCGGTCCGGGAAGTTGTCGCAACAGGGAAAACTTCCTTCTCCGTCGGAAACAGTTCCTTCAAAATTTCTTTCGAGAGTGAGTCCATCGCTTTTCCAGTTTACGGCTAGAGGCTAGCTCGCGCAGGTCAGCTCGACTCAGCCAGTTCCCTTGCCCGCCGGAAGACGCCGAGCAGCATGGGCCGGGTCAGCTTGCCGGTGTTGGTGTTTTGCAGCGAGGGATGATAGCTGGAAATAACTGCCAGCCCGTTGGGCAATGTGAACTCCGCGCCGTGAGCGAAGATCATACCGGACCGCGAAATGAGCTGGCCGTTGCGCCGAGCGTGGGCCAGCAAACCGTCGAAGGCGATTTTGCCCAGGCAAACCACCACGCGCAGATTCGCGAGCAGCGGAATCTCTTCGTCGAGCCAGAGCGTGCAGTTGTGCAGTTCATCGGGACTGGGCTTGTTTGCCGGCGGGGCGCAGTGGACGACGGCGCTGATCCACAAATCCTTGAGCTTCATGCCGTCGTCGCGGCTCACGGCCCTGGGCTGCGAGGCGAAGCCGGCCTCATGCAGCACGGGAAAGAGAAAATCGCCCGAGCCGTCGCCGGTGAACATTCGCCCTGTTCGGTTCGATCCATGCGCGCCGGGAGCCAATCCCAGCGCCAGCACACGCGCCAGAGGATCGCCAAACGAAGGCACGGGCTTGCCCCAGTACGCGCAATCGGCATAGGCGCGGCGGCGCAGTCGCGCAACCTCGGCGCAGTATGCGCGCAGCCGTTGGCAGCGCTTGCAGGCAACGATGCGGGCATTGAGGGCTTCGAGCGAAGAAGATGCAACGGCCATGCTGAAATTCTAGGTCATCGCCGAAGAGAGCGACGCGTCGGGCTCTTCTATTCCCTATTCCCTATTCCCTGTTCCCTGTTCCCTGTTCCCTGAACCCTGCTTCATCGCAATGCCTGTGCTATATTTTTACTTGCCTTTCAAGGAATTCTGGAGCAAATCGGCGATGCAGCCATCGGCAAATCCTGAGTTTTTGCGCCGCGCCATCGCGCTGGCCACGGAGAATGTGGTGAGCGGCGCGGGCGGGCCGTTTGGCGCGGTGATTGTGCGCGACGGATGCATTGTGGGCGAGGGCGTGAACACTGTGACTGCCGTGCACGACCCCACGGCGCACGGCGAAGTGAACGCCATCCGCGCGGCAGCGAAGGCTCTGGGCGTGTTTTCGCTGGCGGGCTGCCAACTCTACACCAGTTGCGAGCCCTGCCCCATGTGCCTGGCTGCGGCTTACTGGGCGCGGATTGATGCCATCTACTACGGCGCCAGCGCAGCCGACGCGGCGCGCGCTGGGTTCGACGACGCGTTTCTCTACAGCGAGTTTCGCAAGGACCAAGTCGAACGCAAGCTTCCCGCCACACAACTGCTGGGCGACGAAGCCTGGTCGAGTTTTGCGGCCTGGATCGCGTCGCCCAATAAAATTGCATACTGATTCGCAACTGGCGTCAACGCGGAGCGCGCGACTATACTGCGTGCCATGCAAGCTATCTTGATTTCATTGCTTCTGGCGGTTTCGGCTGTCGCTGTTGCACAATCCTCAGAACCGGCACACACGCCCTGGCAGATGCAGCAGTCGGGCACAACGGCCAGCCTGCGCGGAATTTTCTCGGTGGACGGAACTGTAGCTTGGGCCAGCGGGACGGGCGGAACAGTGCTCAAAACCATCGACGGCGGAGCACATTGGACGGCCTGTGCAATTCCCGACGCGGCCGCCGACGGCGCGACACTCGACTTTCGCGGCATGCAAGCCTGGGATGTGACAACGGCAATTGTCATGGCCTCCGGGCCGGGAGATAAGAGCCGGCTCTATAAAACCACTGATGGCTGCAAGACGTGGACGCTTGATTCGAAAAACACGGAGAAGGACGGTTTCTGGGATACGGTCGTATTCCAGCACGGCGACTTCGGCTATGCAATAGGAGACAGCCACACAGGGGTTCTCGTAGGTGATCCCGTCAATGGCCGTTTCGAGACTAAAGTGATGATTTTGGGACACGGATGGTTTATCGATGATGCGGGGTGTTCTGCACCTGCCGAACAAGCTGCATTTGCTGCAAGCAACTCCTCCATCTTTGTCTTCGGTTCCCGCAGATACATTTTAGGAGCAGGCGGGAAGGTTGGAGCGAGCGTATATATCTCCCCTTTGTTGCTTACTGGCAGAGGTACAGATCCGTGTCTGAGAATCCCCGTTCCGATCAGCGGTGGCAATGAGTCTTCCGGCGTCTTCTCCATAGCGTTCCGTGACCTGAAACATGGCATTGTTGTTGGTGGCGATTACACCAAGCCAAATGAATCAAACAATACGGCGGCGCACACGGAAGGTGACTGGAAGCGCTGGACCGCCTCCACCACCCCGCCACACGGCTTCCGCTCCGCCGTGCAATGGGACGAAGCCCTCAAAGCCTGGATCACCGTCGGCACCAACGGCTCCGACATCAGCCGCGACGACGGCAAAACCTGGCAGCCACTCGACAACGGCAACTGGAATGCGCTTTCGCTTCCTTTCGTCGTAGGACCGGATGGCCGCATCGCCCGGCTCAACCCCGCGGCCCTCCCGCACTCAATGCCATGAAGACACACTTTCGCAGCATACTTCGCAGTACCCCCGTTTCCTGATCACCCTCCCCAACCCGAGCGTGGAGCGCCCGCAAAATTGGCCGTTTTAGCCCAATTTTGTGCAAAAAGACCTCTGTTTCGACGCACAGCCTTTTCCGCGCGTCCTGCCACTCCTTATGTCGTGGTTACCAAAGACACTCAACCGGAGCGGAATCCACCCCAACAAGATAAAATAAGGCCAACCGGATGACACAAACCTCTCCAGCGGTTGCCAGCCAGGATGCCCGCATCGCACGGGAGCCGGAGTTGCGGGCGCAGACTGCCCCTCACAACATCCAATCACCGATTACCCAGGCCGGCCAAATCCCCATCATTCAGGTTCGCAATCTCGAAAAAACTTACACAACGGCGCGTGGCGCGCTAACCCTCTTTCGCGGGCTCGACTTCGATGTCCAGACCGGCGAGATGGTGGCCATCGTGGGCCAATCGGGCGCGGGGAAGAGCACGCTACTGCACATTTTGGGCGCGTTGGATGCGCCTACCGCGGGAACGGTGCACTGCGCTTCGATCAATGTGGCCCAGCTCTCGGAGCGCGAAGCGGCAGCCTTTCGCAATCGCGAGATCGGCTACGTCTGGCAATTTCATTACCTGCTGCCGGAGTTCACGGCCAAGGAAAACGTGGCCATGCCGCTGCTGGCCCGCGGCGTGCGCAAGCCGGAAGCTCTGGCGACGGCGGCCAACTGGCTGAGGGAAGTTGACCTCGAAGATCGCGGCGAGCATCGGCCCGGAGAGCTGAGCGGCGGCGAACAGCAGCGTGTGGCGCTGGCCCGCGCGCTGGTCAACAATCCCCGTCTGTTGCTGGCCGACGAGCCTACAGGCGACCTGGACGAGACCACCGCTGGCCGCGTCTTCGACCTGATCGAACGGCTGCACGCGACCCACGGCCTCACCTCGATTCTGGTAACGCATAATCTCGATCTGGCGGCGCGATGTACGCGGGCCTTGCGCCTGGAAGCGGGAAAGCTGGACGGCAGCCGGATGGACAATTTGGCCGCCGCTGCTCAAACGGGCTTGCCGGACAGAAATTCGTAAGAGAAAAAGTACCGTTCGTCGTGGCTTTTGAGTCAATTAAGTAAGCGGCCTGGGAGTACGATGAATTCTCGTCCCTTCCGGGCTGATGAAGGCAGGATGGAACTCACTCCGGCAGCATGAACGCCGGGCGAGCCGGGCAAAAATTTCCGCCATCCTCAAGGGCTGTTCGGGGCCAATTTGGCATTTCCCAGTGTTCCCGGCGGCGAGGTTAAATTTAGGCGCGCGCGTTTGGGCTGAAGCCGGCAGATGAACCGGACGGCCACTTTCGCCGACGGCCTCCAGAGGTCCGAACCAAGGGGGACATCATGTTCGAACGCTATACGGAGAAGGCACGGCGCGTGATCTTCTTCGCGCGGTATGAGGCCAGCCAATTCGGCTCGCCCTATATCGAGACCGAGCATCTGCTGCTCGGCCTGCTGCGCGAGGACAAGGCTTTGACCAATCGCTTCCTGCGCTCGCACGCGTCGGTGGAGTCGATTCGCAAGCAAATTGAGGAGCATACCACTATTCGCGAAAAGGTCTCCACTTCAGTGGACCTGCCGCTTTCCAACGAGTGCAAGCGGGTGCTGGCCTACGCGGCTGAAGAAGCCGAGAGGCTGGGCCACAAACACATTGGCACCGAACATTTGCTGCTGGGCCTGCTGCGCGAGGAAAAATGCTTTGCCTCGGAGATTTTGCAGGAGCGCGGCCTGAAGCTGGCGCAGATTCGTGAAGACCTGGGCCGCGTCACGCAAGAAAAAGTTCCGCCACAGCAGCGTCAGCGTGAGAGTAGCCTGCTGGCCGAGTTCAGCCGCGACCTGACCCAGGCGGCCATGGACGGGCAACTTGATCCTCTCGTTGGTCGCGATGGCGAACTCGAACGCGTGATCCAGATTCTCTGCCGCCGCACCAAGAACAATCCCGTCCTCATCGGCGAGCCGGGCGTGGGCAAGACGGCCATCGTCGAGGGTTTGGCACAGCGCATCGCCGACGGCGAAGTGCCGAGCTTCCTGGCCGAAAAGCGCATTCTGGGTTTGGATTTGTCGCTCATCGTGGCCGGCACCAAGTACCGCGGCCAGTTCGAGGAGCGGCTCAAGACCATCATGAAGGAGCTGATGGAAAATCAGAACTCCATCATCTTCATCGACGAACTGCATACGCTGGTAGGCGCGGGTTCGGCCGAGGGCTCGCTGGACGCGGCCAACATTCTCAAGCCGGCGCTCTCGCGCGGCGAAGTCCAGTGCATCGGCGCCACCACTCCCGCGGAGTTTCGCAAATCAATCGAGAAGGACCGCTCGCTCGAACGCCGCTTCCAGGCCGTCAAGGTGCCGCCGCCCAACGAGGCCGACGCCATCAAGATCATTCACGGCATCAAGGACCGCTATGAGAAATTCCACGCCGTCAGCTACACCGATGAGGCGGTCGAGTTTGCGGTTTCGCACTCCAGCCGCTACATCCCCGACCGCTTCCTGCCGGACAAGGCCATCGACCTGATCGACGAGGCCGGGGCGCGCGTCAAGCTCCGCCAGACCTCGCTGCCCGAAGAGATCACCGAGGTGCAGAAGCGCATCAAGTTCATTGTGCATCGGATGGATTCGGCGATTGCGAATCACGAATTTGAAAAAGCCCGCTTCTACTCTGACGAAGAGCGCAAGGAGCGCGAAACGCTGCGCGGCATGCGCGACAAGTACCACCTCGACGACTCGGCCAGCGGCATCGTCGGCCGCGAGGACATCGAGGATGTGGTCAGCCGCTGGACGGGGGTGCCCGTGACCAGCATCAAGGAAGAAGAGACGCAAAAGCTGCTGCGCGTGGAAGAAGAGCTGCACAAGCGCATCATCAGCCAGGAAAAAGCCATCAGCGCGCTGGCCCGCGCCATTCGCCGTTCGCGCGCGGGGCTCAAGTCGCCCAACCGGCCCATCGGAAGTTTCCTGTTCCTGGGGCCAACCGGCGTGGGCAAAACCGAGATGGCGCGGACGCTGGCCCAATTTTTATTCGGCTCCGACAAAGCGCTTATCCGCTTCGATATGTCGGAGTACATGGAGAAGCATTCGGTCTCCAAGCTGATCGGCTCGCCTCCGGGCTACGTGGGCTATGAGGAGGGCGGCCAGTTGACCGAGCGCGTCAAGCGTTCGCCTTATTCGGTTGTCCTGCTCGACGAAATCGAGAAGGCGCACCCCGATGTCTTCAACATTCTGCTCCAGGTCTTCGAGGACGGCCAGTTGACCGACGGCTTGGGGAACACGGTCGATTTCAAGAACGTGATCCTCATCATGACCTCGAACATCGGCGCGCGCCATCTGCAAAAGAAGCAGGGGCTGGGCTTCGCCAGCGACCGCGAAGACATTGTCAGCGACAAGGTGGAAGAGCTGGTGAAGAGCGAGGTGAAGAAGACCTTCAACCCCGAGTTCCTCAACCGGCTTGACGAGATCATTCTCTTCCAGTCGCTCTCCGACGCGGACCTGATCCAGATTGTCGAGCTGCTGGTGCAGAGTTTGAACGCCAACCTGGCGCAGAAGTCTATTACCATTTCGGTCACCGAGGAAGCCAAGAAGTGGATTCTCGATAAAACTCTCGTTGACCGCAGCTACGGCGCGCGCCCCCTGCGCCGCGCGCTGCAACGCTACGTCGAGGACCCCTTGAGCGAAGCCCTGATCGCCGGAAAAATCTCCGCGCGCCCAGCCTTCCTCGAGGTCTACCTCGAAGTCGACCAGCTCTTCTATCGCCCCATCACCGCCGACGAAACCGCAGCCGAAGAAAAGGCCGCCGGCGTTCTGCTGTTCAGCGCCTGAGCGTTCCGTTCATTCCAACCGCAAGCGCCCCCGGCTAACCAGCCGGGGGCGCTTTTTTGTGGCTGAAAACAGCCACATTTGTTGTGGGTGGGGCGCGCGAAAAAGGCTTTGCGTAGAATTACCTCCTTTTTTGCGAAAATTTGGGCAGATTGCAAATTAGCAAGGGGGCGAGATGCGGGCAAAGGGGTGGGAGGAACGGCTGCGGGAGTTGGACGAGATGTCGATGGCGCTCGATGTGGCGCGGGGCGTGGCCACCAACGTTCAGGGAAAGGCAGAGGGGTGGTTGCGGACGGTGCGGCGGGCGGTGGGGATTCCGGCGGCGGAGGCAGCGGGGCGGATAGGAGTGGAGGAGCGCGAGATATTCCGGGCGGAGTACACGGAGGGGCGGGGTGTGATCGAGCTGCGGACGCTGCGGAGGGTTGCCGAGTCGCTGGGATGCGAGCTGGTTTACGGACTGGTGCCGAAGGAGGGGACGCTCAAGGCAATGGCGGAGGCAATTGAGGCGGGGCGGGCGCAGAAGCGGACTGAGGCGTGGGCGCGAAAGCTGCAGAAGGCCAAAGATCAGCGGCGGGAAGCGGCGAAACAGAACTGGCGGGCGCACGAGCGGGAACGGCTGGCGAGGCAGTGGGCGGAGTATTGGAAACGGTGGGAGAGAGCTACACCCATCGGGCGCCAGAGGATACCGGAGCCTGGGGCAGAGGTTAAGTTCTGGAAGGTTCAGATGCGAAAGGCGCTGAAGGGCGCGATGCGGAAGCAGGGGGTGAGGGTGAGGTAACGCAGGGGTCAGGGCGGGGCTGGGTTCAGGCCCGAAATCGTAGCCTGACCTTTGTACTCGGAAATCAAGCAGCGCAGCATGGACCGCGCTCGAGTCCTCTGCCAATGGCTCAGGAAAATACGCCCAAATCTGTAAAGAAAGGTCAATGGGACGGTCGCTGAGTGCTAAGGGCTGTTACCGTCAACTCATGGAAGGGCTGGTGGGGCGACAATCCTCCGTACCATGCGCAACCGCCGCCACGATCCTGGTCATTCTTTCGACGGCCTGCTCTCAACGTGCCGTGTTCTTTCGTCGCCGCTGCTCGCTCTCCTTCATCATCTCGTCCAAATCCGCAATCGGCCGTATCTCAATCGGTCCAAGTCCATACTTAAAGCTTGGAAGCTGTGAGATAAGCTGAATGGCGTGATTGAGGTCTCGCGCCTCAAGGATTTGAATGCCGCCAAGCTGTTCCTTGGTTTCCGCATAGGGGCCGTCGGTCGTCGCGGCTTTGCCGTTTTTCCAGCACAGGGTCACCGCGGTCTCCGGAGGCTGAAGAGGTACTTCGGCAACAAGATGTCCGTTGGCGCGCAGATGGTCATTGTGCTCAAAGAATTCGTCGAGCACTGCGTGCCGCTCGTCCTCGGTCATCCCTTCGAATTTTCCTGGCTCGATGTATCCCAAACAGATGTATTTCATCGTCTGTCTCCTCTTGTTGGAGGTCAGCAGCGGAATCTTGCGCTGCTTCGTTCAGACGGCTTCGATGGTGCGGTGCAGGGCCAAATGTGAGGCCTGCCGTGGGTCGTTTGGCGGGTCGGTAGCAGACACGGCCACCGACCACACCAGCTTTCGATCCATGGATGCAAGTGCGGCTATTTGTTGGTGGTCTGATTTGGCAGCTCAGCCCGTTTCGCTACTTTGTGCTGGATCTGCTCTTCGGTCAGGGCAGGTGCGAAGTCTTCCATCTCAAAGATCTGGCGGACTTCGACTTCAGAGTCGCCGGCGGGGTTGCAATTGGGGGCACGCTTGACCCACTCGATGGCCTCTTCGAGGGACTTGACCTGCAAGATCGAGAAGCCTGCGATGAGCTCCTTGGCCTCGGTGAATGGGCCGTCGACGACGGTTCGAGACTTGCCGGAGAATTTGACGCGTGCGCCTTTGGAGCTGGGATGGAGACCATCGAGGGCGAGCAGGACGCCAGCCTTCGAGAGCTCTTCGTTGTACTTGCCCATCTCGAGCAGAAGCTGTGGATCGGGGAGGGCGCCTTCTTTTTCTGCCTCTGGGGTCGATTTGACGATGACCATGAATCGCATAGCGAAATCTCCTTTGGGTTGAGTGATGGTTGGGTGGCTTGTTTTCGATGACTCGTTTCCTGTTCACTCAGGAACCGTAGCTCATCGTTCTTTTGTCCTATAGTCGCTGGGGAGTCGGAAAATCGACAGCTTTCCTGAATTTTATTTCAGCTGCCGTATCCGACAGGCGGCCCACTCATCGCGATAAGGCCGCGATGAATGGGGCACAGACTTCCTTATTTGCGAAGCTCAGGCGGGCGGCTGGATCGGTGGGTGGGCCACCTGCCGCTTTTCAAAGAATTTTGGTCAGAGCCTTTCACTTCAGCTGCCGAATCCGCTCCTCAAGGAATTGCCGCTCTGGTTCCTGTTGGGTCAGCGCCAGAGCTTTCTCATAAGAGGACCGAGCCTCATCTGCCCTGCCGAGCCTGCGGCACATATCCGCGCGGGCTGAATGCGCCAGGTAGTAATTTGCCAATTCGCCATGTTCCAACACCGCGTCGATATGCGCCAGACCGGCCTCTGGACCATCGCGCATGGCAATTGCCACGGCACGATTTAGATGTACAACCGGCGAAGGCTGAATTCGTACCAATTGGTCGTAAATCTCAACAATCTGCCGCCAGTCGGTCGCAGCGACCGATTCCGCCTCCGCATGAACGGCCGCAATCGCGGCCTGCAGTGTGTAAGGGCCGAAGCGGCGGGAGTTCAGGGCTTTCTCCAGCAATGCCACTCCCTCCGCGATCTGCTCCCGGTTCCAGAGCGAACGGTCTTGATTTTCCAGCAAAATCAGCTCTCCGGTCGGAGAGACTCTCGCAGCGTGACGGGATTCCTGTAGCAACATCAGGGAAAGCAGCCCCACGACTTCCGCGTCTGGCCGGAGGTCGACCAGCAACCGGCCCAGTCGAATCGCCTCGCCGGTTAGCTCGGCCCGGGTTACCTCCGCGCCCGCCGCAGCCGAATAACCCTCGTTAAAAACGAGATAGATGACCTGAAGCACCGCGCCCAGTCGCTCCGGCAATTCCTGCGGCGTGGGCACCTCGTACGGAATCGGTGTCTCTCGAATCTTTGCCTTCGCGCGCACAATGCGCTGCGCCAGCGTACGCGGAGTGATGAGGAAGGCCTTTGCTATCTCCTCGGTTGTCAGCCCGCATACCTCACGCAAGGTGAGCGCAACGTGCGCTTCCGGCGGCAGAGCGGGATGGCAGCAGGTAAAGATGAGACGGAGGCGGTCGTCCTCGATTTCCTCATCCTCGTGAGGCGCCTCGTTGATGCGCGCCTCGAGGTAGAGCGCGATGTCTTTCTGTGCGGTGTCGAAGCGCGCCCGGCGGCGCATTCCGTCTATAGCTTTGAAGCGCGCGGTTGAAATGAGCCAGGGACGCGGTTTATCCGGTACGCCGGCCTGCGGCCACGTGTCTAAAGCAGCGGCAAAGGCCTCGTGCATGGCCTCTTCGGCGACATCAAGATCTCCGAGCAGGCGCGCCAGCGTAGCAAGAATCCTGCCCGATTCGGACCGGTAAAGCGTCTCTATGGTTTTGCTGAGCTCTTCGGGAACATTCTGCGGCATGTACCTCAAACTAACAAACGAACGTACTCCACACAACTGCGCCCGGCTCGCTGTTTACCCACAATTCAATAAGAGGCCAATGCGCTGATTGAGGGCGGCCTGAGCTGGTGCACCAGCATAGGTGCTCGAAAGCGCCGATGTGGCCGGGAGGAATTCTGGCTTCACGCTAAATCGCCTTGTCATAGATTGAGTTTTGGATATTCACCCTGGCCCTACGGGGCAGGATGGATGGGTGGTCGCTGTCCCGGGGTTTCGCTGCGCGTTACCCCTGCCACCCCACAGACGAAGACCTGTCCGTGGGGACCCCGGCCCTGGGCTATTTTCGCGTTCTCCCTACGGGAGAGTTTAAGACGCAAGGATGGACTTGCTTTCCCAGGTCCCAAAAGCGGGCCTGGGCCACCCTGCCACCCTGCATAGATTTGGGAATTTACGGCGCGGCTAAAGCCGCGCCCTTTCAAAGCGCCTACTTATGCAGAAGTTCAGCTTAAGAATTCGGCGATGGCGGAGACGACTGTTTGCTGCTCATCTTCGCGCAGCTCGGGGAAGATGGGCAGGGCCAGGACTTCGCGGGCGGCGCGCTCGGCTTCGGGGAAACTGCCTTCCGCGTAGCCGAGACTCTTGAGCGCCGTTTGCAGATGGAGCGGGACGGGGTAGTAGATCTCCGAGCCGATTTTGCGCTCGGTGAGGAACTGGCGCAGGCCGTCGCGGCGGTTGGTGCGGATGACGTATTGGTGCCAGACGTGATGGGTGCCAGGAATCTCGTGGGGCAGGACGACGCCGTGGGCAGGATAAGGGCCGGCTTCGACCAGACCCGCCGAGTGAAAGAGGGCGTGATAGCGGCGGGCGACGGTGCGGCGGAGCTGATTCCATCCGTCGATGTACTTGAGCTTGACGGTGAGGATGGCGCCCTGGAAGCCGTCCATGCGGGTGTTCCAGCCGATCTCGTCGTGGTAGTAGCGGCGGCGCATGCCGTGCTGGCGCAACATGCGGGCGCGCTCGGCGATTTCGTTGGAGTTGGTGGTGACCATGCCGGCGTCGCCGGCGGCACTGAGGTTCTTGGTGGGATAAAAGCTGAAGGCGGCGGCATCGCCGAGAGCGCCCGCTTTCACGCTCTGCCATTCGGCTCCCCAGGCCTGCGCGGCGTCTTCGATGAGCTTGAGATTGCGCTCTTTTGCGATGCGTGCGAAAGACGTGAAATCGGCGCACTGGCCGTAAAGATGGACGGGGAGGATGGCGCGGACGCCCGCGGCTTGCGGGCTGTTGAGAATTTTTTCAACAGCTGCCGGACTGAGGTTGAAGGTGGTGGGGTCGATGTCAGCGAGAAGTGGCGAGGCCCCGGCGCGAAGAATGGCGCTGACCGAGGCGAAGAAGCTGAAGGGTGTGGTGACGACGGCATGACCGGGGCCGATGCCGGCTGCGGCCAGCGCGAGCCAGAGAGCGTCAGTACCCGAGGAGCAGCCGACGGCGTGGGCCACACCCAACTGGACGGCAGCGGCTTTTTCAAAGGCGGCAACGGACTCGCCCAGAATGAATTGCTGCGTCTCCAGCACATGCCCGACCGCCCCCATCAGTTCATTGTGGAGCTGGCGGTGCTGGCGCTTGAGGTCCAGCATTGGGACCGGCTGGGCGGTTGGGACAGGATTCTGAGGCGTGTTCGGTGTGTTTTTCACACCACTATGCTACCAGTTTCGCGGCTTCCCGAGTGCCAAAAACGGGAGCGGGACGCTCGGCAGCATGGCTTCCCTGGTCCCAAAAACGGGCCACTGGAGTACCCAAACCACGTCGTTTCCCAGGTCCCAAAGACGGGACCTGGGGCACCCGAGGGCTCCCGGTAAATGAAAATTGAGACATAAAGGGTTGAAAAGGTTGGTAAAGCCCTATATTGTTGTCACATTGTTTAATGTGCGGCTTCGGAGCTTCCGAGGCCGCGGAAGTCGATTTGTATGAGTACGAGCTGTTCAATTGCATCCAAACCCCCTAAAGAAAGCAGGAGATCGGCACATGGAGAACAAGCCGGCACAAAACATTCAGGACACGTACCTTAACACGGTCCGCAAGGATAAGACCCCCATCACGATTTATCTGGTCAGCGGCGTGAAGCTGACCGGAAAAATCCGGTCCTTTGACAAGTATTCCGTGCTGCTGGAAAACAACAGCCAGGAGCAACTGATCTTCAAGCACGCCATTTCGACAGTGGTGAGTAACCGGAGCGTGCTTCACAGCGATCATCGTCCGGCCACTGCATTCCCTGAGGCTGGCCCGATCCCGGCAACGCCAATATCTGCGGTTCCCGCGATTGGGGAACAGCGATAGCAGGCGGGAAGCGGTCAGCTGTGGCCGTTCAGGCAAGCAGGACAGGCATGCGGCCTTCCACTCCGGCAACAAGTGTTCGAGGCCGGGACGGAATCCCGGAGCGGGCGGTTTTAGTGGGAGTAGACCTTGGGGTCCGCTCCCGCGGCAACCACGCGGCCCAGGCGGGCGCGCGTCAAGCGGCTTTGTGTGCGGAGCCGGACAGCGCTGATTTTCTACTCGATGAAGGTGCAAGCGGCAATGCTGCCGGCGCGGCCGTTTCCGCGGCCAGGACGGCAGCGGCGCGTTCGTCAACGGAGCTGGACGCGGAAGAGTCTCTTGCGGAATTTCGTGAACTGGTGGCGAGCGCAGGCGGCGTGGTGGCTGCCGAGCTGCTGCAGCGGCGCGCGCGGCCCGATCCGGCCACACTGATTGGCTCCGGCAAAGTGGAGGAGATTGCCGGCATCGCCGCGTCGGTTGAGGCCGACCTGGTGCTCTTCGACCACGATCTTTCGCCGACACAATTGCGCAACCTGGAAGCCGCGCTGCCCTGCCGCGTGCTGGACCGGACGCAATTAATCCTGGATATTTTCGCGCGCCACGCACGCACACGTGAAGGGCAGTTGCAGGTGGAGCTGGCGCAGTTGGAATACATGCTGCCGCGGCTGAGCGGCAAGGGCAAGGCAATGTCGCAGTTGGGCGGCGGCATCGGCACGCGAGGCCCGGGCGAAACCAAGCTCGAAACCGATCGCCGCCAGATCAAGCGGCGCATTGACCATTTGAAGCTCGAGTTGGACGCGGTGCGCCGCGTGCGCAAGCAGCAGCGCCAGCGGCGCGAGTCGGTTCCGGTGCCGACGGTGGCGCTGGTGGGCTATACCAACGCCGGCAAGAGCACGCTCTTCAACCGACTGACCGGCGCAGAGGTCTTGCAGTCGCCGCGCATGTTTGCCACGCTCGACCCGAAACTGCGCTCCATTGAACTGCCCAGCCGGCGCAAGGTTCTGTTGTCCGATACGGTTGGTTTCATCCGCAATTTGCCGCACACGCTGGTGACCAGTTTCCGCGCGACGCTGGAAGAGGTGGCGCAGGCCGAGGTGTTGCTGCATATTCGCGATGCGGCTTCGACTTATGGAGCGGAGCAAAAATCGCAGGTCGAGAAGGTTCTGGGCGAGCTTGAATCTCTAGGGAAACCGCGCATCGAAGTGCTGAACAAGATCGATCTGCTGGGCGAGGAAGAGCGCCGGGGGCTGCTGGAGCGGACTAAGGCGGGAGGCGAGGTAGCCGTTTCTGCGCGCACCGGCGAAGGGATGGACGCGCTGCTCAAGGCGATTGACCGCGCACTGCACTCAGACCCGCTTATCGATGCGGAGCTGCGTGTTCCGCAACACGAGGGCGCGGTGTTGGCGGCCATTGAAGCGGGGATGATGGTGCATAGCAGGGAGTACGAAGGCAACCTGGTGCGGCTGACGGTGAGCGGTCCGGCCTCGCTGGTGGGGCGGCTGCGCAAATACAGGCTGCGCGAAGATTAGCCGATTTTTCATCGCTGTGTTATGGAACACCGCCTATTCTTTTTTTGAAAGACTGCGAAGGAGATTCCATGATCCCGGTTACCGCCAGCTCGGCCCGCTCTATCGCCACGCTTTCAAGCCGCGAGGTCTATCGCAACCACTGGATGCGGGTGCGGGAGGATAAGATTCTGCGCTCCAACGGTGAGCGGGGAATTTATGGCGTGGTGGAGAAGCACGATGCGGCCATCATTTTGCCCATCGACAGAGGGCGCGTGTGGCTGGTGGAGCAGTTCCGATACACCATCCAGGAGCGCGCGCTGGAACTGCCCCAAGGCGGCTGGGAGATGGAAGTCGAGGATCCCGAAGAGTTGGCGCGCGGCGAACTGAAAGAGGAGACCGGGCTGGAAGCGGCAGAGATGACCCGCCTGGGAACTCTGTGGATCGCCTACGGGTTTACGCGGCAGAAGCAGCACGTCTTTTTGGCCACCGGACTGACGGAGACTGGAAAGACACCCGATGCAGAGGAGCACGACCTGGTGGTGCGCTCCGTTTCAGTGAAGTGGTTCGAGGAGATGATGCGCAACGGCGCGATTCGCGACAGTTGCACAGTTTCGGCGTGGGGGCTTTATCTGCTGTGGAAGGCGCGGCAGGAGTGAAGGGTGAAAGCCGGGCCGACCTGCACAGCCCGACGCGCTAAGCTTGCTACCAGACCATCTTGTAAATGTTGCCCTTGTTGTCCATGGCTACGCCTGTGCGCTGATTGAAGAACTCCACCTGTAGAACGGTTCCCTGATTCCCAGTAACAACTGCTTGACCGATCTATTCGCCTAAGACATTAGCAAGAAAATAACCCTGCCCATAAACGACGTCCCAGGCTGTAGTCAGATTCGGCTGCGGCGGGTAGCTGGCTCGAGTCCCTGGCGACTTAGAGCTAGCGAAAGACGGCCTGACAATAGTCCATCTTCCCATGAACGTCTCTCCGTTGTTTAGCACCAGAGAGATATTGCCTGAATTGGATCCAGTGAGTTTAGCTGTATATGGTATCGCGGGCGTCGGCGATGTTGCCGGCCCCTGAACGGGATAAAGATATTGACCAAAAGCAGCGTTGCATCCCGCGATGATACAAATACTCAACAGGAAAAGAACGAATTTCGTTTTCATGAGTCAACCTCTTTCTGTTAGAAACCAATATCTTCCAGAAAGTTTCTCTGGCAATCGAGTTTTCTTCGCGCACTTCTTTCGGAAGCCAACTGGCCCGGAAGGCTGACTCGGGCCGGCACACTGAGTCGCCTACAAAACTACCTTGTATATGTTGCCCTTGTTGTCCACGGCTACGCCGAAATGATTGTCTTCCGGCACGCCCAATTGTTCGCGATGAAACTCAATCTGAAGAACGGTTCCCTTATCTCCGGTAGCGACTGCCTGCCCAACGTTTTGGCTGCCCAGAATGGTGGAGATATAGTATCCCTCCCCATAGACCATATCCCAGGCGAAGGCCAGATTGGGCTGCGGCGGATAGCTGGCAGGGGTTCCGGGAGTTTTGTCGTTATAGAAAGTCGCCGTCACAATCGACCACGGTCCCTGGAAGGACTCTCCGTTGACCTGGACAAGCGTGATTATCCCTGATTTTCCCAGGTAATTCGTGACTTTGGCGGTAAACACCGGCGGGTCAGCCTGCGTCGCAGCAGGACCCTGGACAGGGTAAAGCCGCTGGCCGAATGCGGCGGCGCTGCCTGAGATCAGGCAAACACTCAACAAGCCAAAAACAAGAGCGAATTTCGTCTTCATGAGTTAGCCTCTATCCGTTAGAACTACCGTTGTATTTTCTTCAAGCCCTAGAAAAGCCGCAAAGGCCCGGGCCTGAAGGCGCGCACAAATTCGCACTCTTTCAGGGGACTGAAGTCCCCTGCTCCCTCCAGAATTTCGATTCACCACTGTAGTATTAGAAACCGGAACCGACAAGAAAGTTTCTCCGCCGGCTGAGATTTATCCGCGCTCTTCCATGGGGATATAGGGAGCGGGGTAGGGCGGGCCAATGTATTCCGCACGGGGACGGATGAGGCGGTTGTCGTCCAACTGCTCGATAATGTGCGCGGCCCAGCCGGCGATGCGGCTGATGGCGAAGATGGGCGTGTAAAGGTCGATGTCGATGCCCAGTGTGGCGTAAGTGGAGGCGGAGTAAAAGTCCACGTTGGCGTTGAGCTTTTTATCGGCGTTGATGTAGAGCTCGATGGCGCGGGACATCTCGAACCATTTGGGCTGGCCGGCATCTTTTCCGAGTTGCTCGCTCATCTTGCGCAGGTGAGTGGCGCGGGGGTCCTCGGTTTTGTAAACGCGGTGGCCGAAGCCGGAGATTTTTTGCTTGGCGGCCAGCATATTCCGCACGTATTCGACGGGGTCGGCGCCAACTTTGTCGATTTCGTAGAGCAGGCGCATGACGCCTTCGTTGGCGCCGCCATGGAGCGGTCCCTTGAGAGCGCCGAGGGCGCCGGTGACGGCCGAGTGAACATCCGACAAGGTAGCTGCGATGACGCGAGCGGCAAAAGTGGAGGCGTTCAGCTCGTGCTCGGCGTGGAGGATGAGGGCAATGTCCAGCGTCCTGGTCGCCGTCTCGGAAGGCTTGACGCCGTTGAGCATCCACAGGAAGTTGGCCGCGTGGTTCAGCGAGCGGTCAGGCGGCACAACTTCTTTTCCCTTGCGCAGCCGGTCGTAGATAGCCACGATCATGGCAATCTGGGCGGTGAGGTTGAAGCTTTTGCGCACATTGGCGTCGTGCGAATTGTCTTTCTCGTCGGCGTCGTAGAAGCTGAGCGCCGAGACCGCGGTGCGCAGCACTTCCATGGGCGTGGCCGAAGAGGGAACGGCGCGCAGCAGATCGACGATGCGGAGGTCAAGGCCGCGGGCGAGCGTAAGTTGCGACTGGAACTCGCGCAGTTCTAGCTGGCTGGGAAGGATGCCGTTCCACAGCAGGCATGTCGTCTCTTCGAACGTGGAGTGCACTGCCAGCTCGTGAATGTCGATGCCCCGATAGGAGAGGACGCCCGCATCTCCGTCAATCCAACAGATTCCGGAGTTCGCGGCGACGACCCCTTCCAAACCTTTTCCAGCGACAACAGTCGACATAGACCTCGGCTCTCCCTCTTGCAATTTCCTGGTTGGACGCAGCGGTGTTCTGACCCCTTATAACGCCGTCCGTGTGAAAGTGCTTCAAAGATGTTTATATCGTAGCGCTTCAATGGTTGTCACGGAGCGAGGGCTCAGGAAATGAGACAGTTTGAATAAACTTTCCCTCAGGGGCTAAAGCCCGCACTCATTTTGTTCGGTTTATGTACGGGCTAAAGCGCAAGCCCTTCAAACAGAGCCGCCACTGAACCACAGGTGCGCATAAAGGGGCACAAAGTCTCAATTCCGGTGTGCATGGAGCAAAGAAGCACAGCTTTTCCTGCACAAGCGGGAATACTTCTATATTCTGTAGACTGCGCCCGGATGGTGTCCGACGCGGAAGCTGCGCAACTCCACATTCGGGTGGAATCCCCACCTGAGAGCGGAAATCATGGAGCAAGATCCCATTTTTAGCGGCGTCTGCCCATACAGGAAGGCGCCATACAGAGACAAGCAGCCCGCAAGACGGGCCGCCAAGGAAAGGCAAACACATGAGTGAACTTGACGAAACCCCCCGAAGCTACTCGGGCGCATTGTTGGCAACCCTTGCCGTGGCCCTGTTGGCCGCGATCGGCGGCCTGATCTGGAGCTACACGCTGAACAGCCGTCTGGGCGTGCAGGAAGCCGGGCTGACCGAAGCCAAGGAGCAGAACAAGAAGCTGGCTTCTGACCTGCGCGAAACCGACGCCCGCCTGAGAGTTGCGACCGAAGAGCTGGGCAACTCCCTGGGATTAACGCAGAAGCAGTTGGACGCCCGCGCGCAGGAACTGATCAAGCGCGAGGATGCCCAGGAAGCCAATGCTCGCCGGCTGGCGAGCGCCCAGAAGGAGACCGCGCAGGCTGTAACCGGGCTTGCCACGGATGTCTCCGGCGTGAAGACAGACGTGGGTGGAGTGCGAACGGATCTGGGCAAGACGCAGACCGACCTGGCCACCACCATCAGCCAACTGACCTCGATGAAGGGTGATCTGAGCGGCCACAGCAGCCTGATTGCCCGCAATCACGACGAGCTGGAACTGCTGAAGCACAAGGGCGACCGGAGCTACTACGAGTTCACGCTGACCAAGGGCCAGAAGAAGGCTGTGGGCACGATCAGCCTGGAACTGAAGAAGGCCGACTCGAAGAGGAACCGCTTTACACTGGTGGTCGACTCCGACGATAAGCAATACGAAAAGAAGGACCGGAGCCTGAACGAGCCGCTGCAATTTTATAGCGGTAAAGAGCCGGCGCTCTTCGAGGTCGTGGTGAATTCAGTGGGAGGGAAGAATCAGTCGATCAGCGGCTATCTTTCAGCACCCAAGAACGCGCCAGTACCGCCTACTGCTCAATAACAGGCGTGTGGGGCGCGAGCACGAGGCTGTGCTGGTACTGGAACGAGAAGGTGAAGTTCAGGCCGAACTTAGACCCTGGGTCGCGGCGGCTTGAGTCCTGCTTCCAGTCAGTGCGCGTGTCCCACTGCTGTTTATTTGCACGGAAGATCCAGAAGGCGATGCCGTCCAGGCTTTCTCCGGGGGCGAGCATGGTGCGCGGCGCGAGCGGGTTGCCGCGCAGCGCGGTCAGCTCAGGATAGGCGAGCAGAACTTCCTGGTATTGCGCCGCGTCTCCCTGGGAGACGGAGAGTCCACCGTCGGGCAGCCGGAAATTAACCAGCACATCTTCAAGAAATAACGGGACTTTGCTCTGATTACGCACCTTGATATGCGCGAAGAGCAGCACCTGATCGAAGCTCTGTTTTGCCATGGCCTCGCCGTTGGCGTCGAACCCCGAAGTTTCTACGCGGCTCGGATGAGCCCACACCTGGACAATCTCTCCACTGGCCACGGGAGGCTTTTCCCCGGTCAACACGTAAACGGCGACGACGATGACGACCACTACGGTGGCAACTATGCCGGCCAGAACCACATGGCTGCTCCCCTTGGTGAGTTCCTCGCCGCGGGCAGCGTCGTCAATCTCTTCTTCGGGTTCCTGATGGAGTAAGCTCATGGCGCCCTTATCTTAATTCCTCCGTGCGCGGGATAGGCCATGAAATCGCGCGCGGAGAGCTGAAAACCTGCCGGAATACAGACCCGAGGCGCTTCCGCGGGCGTGCGGGCGGAGGAGTTGGCACAATGTGATAAGGGGAAAAACAACGGGCACACAACCGGCGCACCGCTTGGCAGCAGTCTTGCGCTTACGCCCGTTCCACTTCGCCTTTAGGCCGCGTTATCGCTATGGGCAGCTACAGCTCGCAGCCGGATTACCGCATCCGCCTGCGCGCCTTTCTGGCCCTGGACGATGTCGAACTCAACATCATCGCCCTCTTTCAGTGTTTTGTATCCGTCCAACTGAATCGATGAGTAGTGAACGAATACGTCCGGACCATCATCACGTCCGATGAATCCGTAGCCTTTGGCGTTGTTGAACCACTTGACCTTCCCTTTGTATTGAGCCACAGGTAAGTCCTACCTTCCTTACAGCCTGTGAAGTGCGGGGGCAAAAGCTTGGGGAGTGCCCACCGATATGCATTATGACGCGGAAAAATGTGAAAAGGTTCAGAAAAATCAGGCGGCGAGGGACAAAATGAGCCAGGGCCGGTATGTGGGCACGGGCCCTGGCTGGAAACAAAGGATCGGATCAGGTGAAGCAAAGGCTTTATTTGCCGTGCTTTCCGGCCATCTTGCGCGCATACAAGAGGACTGCGGACAGGGTCTTGCCGTCCAGAATTGCTCCATTTTCAATCATTTTGAGGATCTCGGAGAGTTTGACCAGTCGAAAAGCAATCTGTTCGTCCTCATCCATGTTGGTGTCGCCGGCTGTGAGGCCCTCGGCCACAAAGACCTTCATTGACTCGCTTACAAAGCCGGGGCTGGCATAGTACTCGACCAGCGGCTTCCACTTCTTTGCGCGGTAGCCGGTCTCCTCGGCAAGCTCCCGTTGGGCGCCGAGCAGGGGATCTTCGCCCGGCTCGAGCTTGCCGGCGGGCAGCTCCCACAGGAAGCGTCCGGCGGCATGGCGATACTGGCGTTCGACGACGATCCATGGGTCGCGCTTGCTTTTCGTGTTGTCGACGGCCAGGATGACCGCGCTGCCGTTGTGACGAACGATATCGCGCGTGGCCAGCTTGCCACCCGGCTCGATGAGCCGGTCGCGCACCACATGGAAGAGCGGCCCCTCGAAGACCATCTCGGAGCCGAGCATTTCAGCCGCCTGCTCGACCGCGGGCACGAGCGCCTTGGGAGCCTTCTTCGCCTTGGCCTTTGCGGCCTTCTTCGCGCTGGGCTTGAGGGCTTTCGCCGCCTTCAGCGCTTTAAGCGCCTTGGGATTGAGAGCTTTTGCCGCTTTCAGCGCCTTTTTCACTTTCGGCTTGAGGGCTTTTGGCGCCTTCTTTGCCTTGGGCTTTGCGGACTTCTTCACTTTGGATTTGGCAGCCTTTGCTTTCTTCGGCGCGGCGGCTTTCACAGCTTTCTTCTTTTTGGGCATCTCTTCACTCTCCTTGAGGCGCGAGTGCTGCGCAGTCAAACAACCTGCACAATCAAATAAAGAATATACACACTCCAGCGGCAAGAATGTTACAGCCGAGCCATACTGGTGCATCAAATCGGCCCGGCGTGGCATCCTTAACAGAAGCAATATCCCATTTTCGCGCGCCTACATTGGGTTCGCCCTGAGATTCCAGACGCCATGAGAACGAGTTGTTGACCGCAGAGCGCCATCCCATCACCGTCGTGCCAGGACTGCACCGGCTGTTTCTGGACTATTGCTCCGGCGCGGTGGCGGCGCGTGGGTTTTTCGGCTCCGGACCTTTGGACGAAAGCTGGCGGGAGGGCGGGCATCTTTCTTCCGAGCGGCCCGCGCACTGGCCGGATCTGGTTAGTCTGCTGGCCGAGCAGAACGCTTCGCCTTCCCCGGCAGCCGCAGCGGCCCTCGAGGCATTGCGCAACGGAGCCGGAACGGTGGTGACCGGCCAGCAGGTGGGCCTGTTTGGCGGGCCGCTCTTCACGCCATTCAAGGCGGCTACCGCGCTGGCTCGCGCCCGCCAGGCCACGGCTGCGGGGCGGCCACATGCCGCCATCTTTTGGCTGGCCACGGAAGATCACGATTTTGCCGAGATCAACCACGTTGTTTTTCCCGCGCGCCGCGAATTGCGCACGCTGACCTGGCAGGGTGTTGCAGAGGCTGCGCGGCCCGTGGGCGGCGTCGTGCTGGACGAGTCGATTACTGCGCTGGTCGATGAGGCGCGGGAACTGCTCGGGGCTTCAGACGCTATGGAGGCGTTGGCCGCGGCCTATCGTCCGGGACGCACGCTGGCCCAGGCCTTCGCGGAGTTTTATTCCAGAGCTTTTGCCGCGCAGGGGCTGCTGGTGGTGGACGCAAGCGGGCGCGAGGCGCACCGCATGGGAGCGCCGGTGCTGCGCGCTGCCCTGGAACGCGCGGACGAACTGCACCGGGCGCTGGACGACCGCAACAGGGAACTGGAAGCCGCCGGCTATCACGCGCAGGTGACGGTAGGTCCGCAGTCCAGCTTGCTGTTTCTCATTGATGAGGCGAGCGGCGAGCGCGTGGCCCTAAGACGTACCGTGCCGAGTGCAGAGGAGCCGGATGGACAGTGGCAGGCAGGGCGGCAGAGCTATTCGACCGCGGAGTTGATAGCCATCCTCGAAGCTGCCCCGGAGCGCATTTCACCCTCGGCGCTTTTGCGGCCTGTTTTTCAGGATTTCCTTCTCTCGACCTCGGCCATTATCGGCGGACCGGCGGAGATTGCCTATTTTGCGCAATCCGCAGTACTCTACGAGCAAATTCTGGGACGGGTGACTCCGGCGTTGCCGCGTTTTTCGGGCACGGTGGTCGAGCCTGCCATCGGCACGCTGCTCAGCCAGCATGGGTTGACGCTGGAACAGGTTTTTGCCGAGACGCCGGCGTCGCTGGCGCAATCCCTAGCTGCGCGGGCCATGCCCAGCGATGAGAAGCGGAAGCTGGAGTCGGCGGGCACGGCGCTGGAGGCCGAGCTGACGCCGCTGGTGGACTGGATGCGCGCGCTCGATGCGGGCCTTGGCCAGTCAGCGGAAACCGCGGCCGGCAAAATCCGTTACCAGATGGGGCGCCTGAGGAGCCTGGCGGCCAACTTCGAGTTGCAGCGCGAGGCCTCGATTACGCGACACGCCGAGGCCATCAGCCAGGCGCTTTATCCCGGCGGAGGGCTTCAGGAGCGGCTGCATGGCGCGGCATACTATTTCGCTCGGCATGGGTTTGAGCTGGCGGAAGAGATAACTGCACAAGCCGCGAACCCCTGCCCAGGACACACGGTGCTGTGGCTGTAGAGTCGCCGGAAAATCTCGCGGCGGCTTGTATAATTGCCGCGAACCGTGATGAGGGTGCCGATGAGATCGTTTTTCGCAATGCTGGTTACCGCTTTGCTGGCTAGCTGGCCGGCACAGGCGCAAGTGCAGCCCTGTGCCGTGGCCGGCAACAACAATGATTTTCTGGGCATCCAGACCATCCGACTGTGGCCGGGAGACGCCCCCGAGGCCAAGGGCAAGGCCTGCGAGGACACGCCGACATTGACTGTTTTCGAGCCGGCGAAAGGCTCGGAAAACGGCTCGGCGGTGGTGATTCTTCCCGGCGGGTCCTATATCAACCTGGCAGGCAACCATGAGGGCCGGCAGGTGGCCGACTGGTTTGCCGCGCGCGGCTTTCGTGCTTTCGTTCTAAGCTACCGGCTCGCCTCTCACGGCTACATGCTCCCTGTTCCGCTACTGGACGCGCGGCGCGCCGTGCAACTGGTGCGAGCGCGGGCCAGGGATTACCAGATTGACCCCGCGAGGATTGTGATCATCGGCTTCTCGGCCGGCGGCCATCTGGCTGCGCTGTCGGCCACGAAGTTTGTTCCCGGCAAGCCGGACGCCGAGGATCCGATAGACCGCGTCTCGAGCCGCCCGGATTATCTCGTGCTTGGGTATCCGTGGATCGGCGCCCTCTCTGCGAACGATCCGCGCTACATGGACCGCTGCAAGACGACGTTTGCGATAGACCGCTGTGAGGCCCTTCAGAGCGGGTACTCGCCGGAGCTGCTGGTCACCAAAGAGACGCCGCCCACCTTCATGTATCACACGTTCAACGACCAGGCGGTTCCCGTGGAGCAGGGGCTGCGCTTCTATGAAGCGCTGGTCAAGGCCGGAGTTCCCGCCGAGATGCACATCTTCGCAAACGGGCCTCACGGAAGCGGACTGGGCAGGGGCGATGCGGCTCTGGACCAGTGGCCCAACCTGCTGGAGACCTGGCTGCGCGGCCAAGGGCTGCTTGCGCAGGCGCAACCGGCGGCGAAACCGTAGGCAACTCCTGCGGCTGACATTCCCTCAGGGGCTAAAGCCCTCGCTAATTTATTTGCACCAACGGCACGACTGAACAGGCTGCGGAAAAACTCGGGATTTCGCGTGAAATTGACTGGAAATGTCCTTCCGGGGCTAAAGCCCGCGCTAATTTTGCTGGCTTTATGCGGGGCTTGAAACCCCCGCCTCCCTCCGAAATAGAGTTTTTCCGCAACCTGTAAGGCCGTGCCCTGACAAAGCATGGAACCAGACGGGCATGACGGTGGATGGGACAGGGAATTATGCGGGCGGAACGTGTCGTGACGACGAAAAACGGCCTGAAAATATAGAAGCGGACGTCCGGCTCCGGGAGTGGAAAGACTTCCCGAAGTCGGCCGCCCGCTGGACCCTGGACCGGGTCTAGGTGGTAATCTCAGTCTAGGCCTGTTTTGGGCAGAATCAAGTTCTTTTTTGGACATTCGTTCCCAAAAGTGACCCCCATCACGGGATTCTTAAAATCGAGTCCACTTTCGTTGACTTGACGCTCCACTCCTGTTACAAAAAAGTGTTCCAACCCGCGCGGAAGAGACCAAACCGACCGTCCGAGCAAGCTAAAAACAGAACACAAAAAACAGGCTGAGTAAGCAGAACCTTCATGCAAGAAATCTTTCAACAACTCGGGGCACTTTTTATTGGCGCGGTGCCCACGATGCTGCTTTTCATTGTGCTGGTTCTGGCTTACCAGTTCCTGGTGCAGGGACCGCTGACGGCGACGCTGAAAGAGCGGCGCGCCCGCACGGAAGGCGCCCAGGAAGACGCGCAAAAGGCCATTGCTCTGGCCGAGGCCAGGGTGGGAGAGTATGCCGACAAGCTGCGCGCGGCCCGCAGCGAGGTATTCCGCACGCGCGAGGCTCGTGTGAAGCAGTGGAATGCCGAACGCGACGCGGCTCTGGACGCCGCCCGCAAGGCAGCCGGGCTCAAGGTAAACCAGGCCAAGGCGGAGTTGGAAGCCGAGGCAGCGCAGGCAAGGCTGGCAATCCAGGCCTCCGCCGGAGATTTGGCCCGTCAGGTGGTGCGCGCCGTCCTGCCCGTGGCCGCCGGGAGTTCCTGTTGAGAGATTCCATGCCGCATACGCCTAGTTCCCGTCAATTTTTCCGCATTTTGTTGCTGTTGGCGCTTGCTGTCGGGGTAGCGGACGCGCCCTCGAGGCTGGCTGCTCAGGCTGCCCAACCGGTGGGCAATCCGGAGGCTGCGGCGCAACCGGCCAATCAGCCCAGACCGGAAGCCGCCCAGCCGGAAAAGAAGTCCCAGGAAGAACAGGACAACGTCTTCCGGCTCGAAGGCCCGGTGGTCAAGTGGACGGCGAAGACGCTCAATCTGAGCCTGAATACAACGGCTAACATCTTCGAGGGATTCAACTTCGCCATCATCGTCTTTGGCATCGGAATTCCGCTTTTCCGCTGGCTGCCAAAGTTTCTTCGCACTCGCTCTGAGAAGGTGCGCGGCGACATCGAGTCCGCCCGCAAGGCGACCGAGGAGGCCAACGCCCGGCTGAGCGCTATCGAGGCCAAGCTCTCCGGCCTGGACGGGGAGATTGCCGGGATTCGTGCCCAGGTGGAGGCGGAAAGCCTCGCGGACGAGGCGCGCATCAAAGCAACGATTGGAGAGGAAAGCGCGCGCATTCTGGCCGCCGCGGAGCAGGAGATGGACGCCTCCGCCGCCCAGGCCCGCCGCTCGCTGCGCCACTTTGCCGCCGATCTGGCCATCAGCCAGGCCGTCCAGCAACTGGCGATTACGCCCGAGACCGATCAGGCCCTTATCGCCGAGTTTCTCGGCGACGTGGCTCCAAAAGGCGAGCCCGGCAACGGCGCGCACATCGGAGGGAAAAAATAGATGGCAGCCTTTGTAGCACGTTACGCCCGAGCCTTTGCCGACGTGGTGACCCAGGAGAAGCTGGACACGGCGGCGCTGGACCGGCAAATGGACGATTTTCTTTTGACCTGGGACGCAAGCGCCGAGTTGCGCGATCTGTTTGTCAATCCGGCCGTCGCAGCCCTGCAAAAGGTCGCGGTTCTGGACAAGATGAATGCGAAGCTGGGGCTTCGCAAAGAGCTGCGCAACCTGCTGGCGATACTCATCAACAACGACCGCATCGGCGACGTGCGCGAAGTGGTGCTGGCTTATCGCGCGGAGATGCAGGAGCGGCAGGGCATTCGTTCAGTGGAGATTGTGACCGCCCGCGAGCTGAGCGAAAAGTACCGCACGGGGCTGATGGCCGGAGTGGGCAAACTGGCCGGCGCCGAGATTCAGGCAAGTTTCAAGTTGGACAAATCCATCCTCGGCGGAACGGTGGTGCGCATTGGCTCCACGGTCTATGACGGCTCCGTTCGCGGACGGCTCGAACGACTAAAAGAGGCTCTTGTCGCTGGATAAGCGACAAGAGCCAGGGACTAAGGGACTAGGGACTAGCCCCTCAAAGGAAGCAAATGGCTCAGATCAAGGCAGACGAGATTACGCAACTTCTTCGCGAGCAGATCGCGAACTACGACGCGAAGGTTCAGGTTGATGAAGTCGGCACCATTACATCGCTGGGCGATGGCATTGCGCGCCTCCATGGACTCGACAAGGTGATGGCCGGCGAGCTGCTCAGCTTTCCGCACGGCATCGCGGGATTGGCCCTGAGCCTCGAAGAGGATTCAGTGGGCGCGGTAATTCTGGGCGACTATACCGAACTGAGCGAAGGCAACGAGGTGAAGCGCACGGGCACCATCTTGAGCGTGCCGGTGGGCGAGGGCATGATTGGCCGCGTGGTGAACGCACTTGGTCAGCCTATCGACGACAAGGGCCCCATCGCGTCTACCAGTTCCCTGCCCATCGAGCGGCTGGCTCCCGGCATCATTGACCGCCAGGGCGTCCGCGAGCCCATGGCCACGGGGCTCAAGGCCATCGACGCCATGATTCCCATTGGCCGCGGCCAGCGCGAGCTGATTATCGGCGACCGGCAGACGGGCAAGACGGCCGTGCTGCTGGACACCATCATCAACAACGCCAAGAACGATTTGATTTGCATTTACTGCGCCATCGGCCAGAAGCGGTCGTCCATCGCGCAGGTTGTGCAGACGCTGACCGAAGCCGGCGCCATGGGGCACACCATCATCGTGGCCGCATCGGCCAGCGAGCCCGCGCCGATGCTCTACATTGCTCCTTACGCGGCCACGGCCATGGGCGAATTTTTCCGCGACTCGGGCCGCCACGCGCTGGTGATGTACGACGATCTGTCGAAGCACGCCATGGCCTACCGCGAAATTTCGCTGCTGCTGCGCCGTCCGCCGGGCCGCGAAGCATATCCCGGCGATGTCTTCTATCTGCACTCGCGGCTTTTGGAACGCTCCTCGAAGATGAGCAAGGAAAAGGGCGGCGGATCGCTCACGGCGCTGCCGGTGATCGAGACGCAGGCGGGCGACGTTTCGGCGTACATCCCGACTAATGTCATTTCGATTACTGACGGACAGATTTTTCTGGAAACCGACTTGTTCAACTCCGGCGTGCGTCCGGCGGTGAACGTGGGCCTCTCAGTTTCGCGCGTGGGCTTCTCGGCGGCCATCAAGGCGGTGAAGCAGGTGGGCGCGACTTTGAAACTGGATTTGGCGCAGTACCGCGAGCTGGCGGCCTTTGCGCAGTTCGGCTCCGATCTTGATCCGCTCACACAGAAGCAGCTCAACCGCGGCAGCCGCTTGACTGAGTTACTCAAGCAGCCGCAGTTCCAGCCGCTCACTTGGCAGCAGCAGGTGGTGGCGCTTTTTGCCGGCACGCAGGGCTACCTGGACGATTTCCAGATCAAGGACATTCGCGCCTTCGAGGTCGGCCTCTATAAGTACTTCGACAGCGCGCAGACTGCGCTCGTCGAGGACCTGACGAAAAAGAAGGCACTCGACGACGACCTGCGCGCCAAGCTGCACGCGGCGCTCAAGGAGTACGCGGCCAACTTCAAGGCGGACCTGGCCGCGAAGGAACCGGCTGCGGCGCCAACCGCTCCAGCAGCAAGCACGAAGGAAACTGTTCCAGCGGCAAGCGCCAAGAAGTAAGGAAGACCATGGCAAACGTACTCGATCTACGGCGGCGCATTCGCAGCGTGAAGAACACGCGGCAGATCACCAAGGCCATGAAGATGGTCTCGGCGGCGAAGCT